>Ga0209467_1001777_pt1 | contig 17461 bp, 14 predicted proteins | sample Higcelwee11metaG_FD_187175 | JGI IMG/M metagenome (GOLD analysis project Ga0209467, IMG submission 187175) | Freshwater pond sediment microbial communities from the University of Edinburgh, under environmental carbon perturbations - High... | ecosystem: Environmental > Aquatic > Freshwater >...
CAGCTCCTGGATGCGCTGGCGGGCCTCTTCCGTGTGCGGCTCCGCGCCGATGAGCGCGAAACGCCAGTCGAGGCTGCGCGGGTCGATGCCTTCCTGCTTGAGGAAGCTGGCGAAGTGCAGGGCGTAGGAGGGGATGATGTGCACGCCCTTGACGTGGAAGTCGCGCAAAAGCTTGAGCTGGCGCTTGGAGTTGCCCGCGCCGGCGGGCACGGTCAAAAGCCCCAGGCGCTCGGCCCCGTAGTGGATGCCCAGGCCGCCGGTGAACAGGCCGTAGCCGCTCATGTTCTGGAACACGTCGCCCTTGCGCAGGCCGACCGAGTACATGCAGCGGGCGACCAGGCCCGCCCAGGAGTCCAGGTCGTTCTGGGTGTAGAAGATGGCCGTGGGCGTTCCCGTGGTGCCGGAGGAGGCGTGCAGCCGCACGTACTGGTCCATGGGCTGGCACAAGAGGCCGTAGGGGTAGTTGCCGCGCAGGTCGTCCTTGGTGGTGAAGGGGATCTTGCGGATGTCGTCCGGCGAGTTGAAGTCGTCCGGGGTCAGGCCGAGCGCGCCCAGGCGCGTGCTGTAGAACGGCGAGCGCAGGCAGGTGGCGATGGTGCGGCGCAGGCGCTCGGTCTGCAGTTTCTCCAAGGATTCCCGGGCCAGGCCCTCTGCGGCTTCGTAGAACATGCTGCCCCCTCGCGGCGTGGTTATTCGTCTAGCTGGAACTGGACGTGAAATATTCCGAAGGATACGCCATTGTGGAAAGATTTTCAAACCGGCTGAACTGCTTCTTGAAGTACAGCTCCACCTCGCCCACGGGGCCGTTGCGCTGCTTGCCGATGATGATCTCGGCGATGCCGGCCTTGGGGTTGTCGTCCTTCTTGTTGTAGACCTCGTCGCGGTAGATGAACATGATCACGTCCGCGTCCTGCTCGATGGCGCCGGATTCGCGCAAATCCGAGAGCATGGGACGCTTGTCGCCGCGCTCCTCCACCTTGCGGTTGAGCTGCGAGAGCGCGATGACCGGGATGTTCAGCTCCTTGGCGAGCGCCTTCAGGTTGCGGGAGATGTCGGAAATTTCCTGCTCGCGCGAGTCGATGTCGCGGCTGGCGCGCATGAGCTGGAGGTAGTCCACCACCACCAGCCCGAGGTTGTGCTCGGCCTTGAGGCGGCGGCAGCGCGCGCGCAGCTCCATGGTCGAGAGCGCGGCCGTGTCGTCCACAAAGAGCGGCGCGCCGGAGATGACGTTGGCCGCGTCGAAGAGCTTGGCCCAGTCCTGGTCGTCGATGTTGCCGCGGCGCAGGTTCACCAGGTCCACGCGGCCCTGGCAGCACAACAGACGCATCATGATCTGGTCCATGCTCATCTCCAGCGAGAAGATGGCCGTGGGCGTGGGCGTCTCGCCCTTGGTGGCTGCGTTGAGCGCGAGGTTCAATGCGAAGGCGGTCTTGCCCATGCTGGGGCGGGCCGCCACGATGACCAAATCCGAGTCCTGGAGCCCGGCGGTGATCTCGTCGAGCTTTTCGTAGCCGGTGGTGATGCCCGTGACCAGCGCCTGCCGGCCCACGCGCTTCTCCAGCTCCTTGAACACGCGGTCCACCAGCTCCTTGCCGGTGCGCACAGTGGTGGTGCTGCGCACGTCCGACACCTGGAAGATGGCCTGCTCGCTCTGGTCGAGCAGAAGCTCGATGTCCTGGGATTCGTAGCAGTTGCCGATGATCTGGCTTGCGGCCTCGATGAGCTTGCGGCTGATGGACTTGCCGCGCACGATGGAGGCGTGGTGCAGGGCGTTGGCCGCGCTCACCGGCGAGGACGCCAGTTCGGCCAGGTACACCGGCCCGCCGATGGAGTCGAGGATCTGGTTCTGGGTCAGGTGCTCGGTGACGGTGATCAGGTCGATGGGCGCGTTCTTGGCGTAGAGTTCCTCGAACGCGCGGAAGATCAATCGGTGGGCCGGGGAGTAGAAGTCGTCGGGGCGCACGATGTCCACCAGGGAGTGGAACAGCGTGTTGCGCAAAAAAACCCCCCCGAGAACCGCCTGTTCGGCTTCCAGGTTCTGGGGGGGGATGTTGCGCGAAAGAGCGGCGGAGGCCCGTTCCAGGGCCTCCGCGCCGTTTTCTCGTGCGTCGCCCGAGTTACTCGGGCTGCTGTTCGGGTTCTTTTTCCGGCTGGCCATGCTTGACCACGCGCAGCTTCAGCTCGCCGCGCACGTCGGGGTGCAGGCGGATCTCCACCTCGTACTCGCCCAGGGCGCGGATGGCCTCGGGCATGTCGATCTTCCGGCGGTCGATGTCGATGCCCTGTGCGGCCAGGGCGTCGGCGATGTTGTGCGGGGTGACGGAGCCGTAGAGCTTGTCGCCCTCGCCCACGCGCACCTCGATGGTGATCACGGCGGCGGCGATCTTGGCGGCAAGGTCGGTGGCCGCGGAACGCAGGGAGTCGGCCTTGGCGCCCAGCTTCTTGCGTTCCAGTTCAAACTGCTTGAGGTTGGCCTCGGTGGCAAGCATGCCAAGACCCTGAGGAATCAGGTAGTTTCGCCCAAAGCCGGGCTTGACCGCGACGATGTCCCCCAGGCGCCCCAGGGTGTCCACGTCGGCGCGCAAGATGAGTTTCATGGTCATGCCCTCCTAGACCGTCTTCTTCTTGACGTCCGTGCTGTGCACGGTGGTGTAGAACAGCAGGGCCATCTGCCGCGCGCGCTTGATCTCGGTGGTCAGGCTGCGCTGATGCTTGGCGCAGGTGCCGGTGATGCGGCGGGCGATGATCTTGCCGCGCTCGGTGATGTAGTCGCGCAGGATGTCCGGGCGCTTGTAGTCCAGCGGCAGGTTCTTGTCGGCGCAGAAGCGGCAGAACTTCCGTTTCGGGGTGAACTTCTTGCGGAACGCCATTGCTTACGCCTCCTCGGTCTTGGCCGCTTCGGGCTTGGCCGCTTCAGCCTGGGGCTTTTCGTCCAGGCGCACGGTGACGAACTTGAACAGGCCGTCGGTGATGCGGATGTTGCGCTCAAGCTCCGCCACCACGGGGCCGGGGCCGGAGTACTCGAAGCGCACGTAGTGGCCGCGCGTCAGTTTGCGCACGGGGTAGGCCAGGGTGCGGATGCCCCAGTCGTCCACGAGGGCGATGGAACCCCCGTTGCGCTCGATGATGCCCGAGAAGTTGGCCACGATCTCCTTGCGGTTCTCTTCGGCCAGTTCCGGACTCATGAGCACAAGAGTCTCGTAACGGTTCAGCATGTGGGTCTCCTTTTGGTCTATGGCCCTTCCCGCCACAGGGAAGAGCAAGGTAGAGGGGTGCTCTTACGTTTTCGCGCCCCGCGTGTCAAGCGTCTCCGCAGTCCTTGTCCTTTGCGGATGTCTTCCTGACATCCCGGGGGGCGGAGGCTCAACCGCGCACTCCGGCCTTGTGCAGGTCGAGCCGGAAAATCAGGGCGAACAGGCCCAGGAGGGCCAGGAGCAGCAGCGCGTCTTCCAACAGTGAACCTCACGGAGCGCTTTCGCGCCGCTTTCGCGTGTCGTCTTTTGCATCGTCCTTGCGGTCGGTCTTGCCGGGCTCGGGCGGCGTCCAGCCGCACGACTTCTTCGGGCCTCAGCCCATGCCCGGGGCCACGCGCGAGGCGACCAGCCACACGGCCACAAGGGCGAGCAGGAGCCAGACGCCGTCCATGCTACACCCCCAGCTCGCGCCCGGTGAGCAGGCGGTAGGCCTCCAGGTACTTGGCCCGGGTCTGGTCGATGATCTCCTGCGGAATCCTGGGCGCGGGCGGCCGCTTGTTGAATGTGATCTCCTCCAGCCAGTCGCGCAAAAACTGCTTGTCAAAGCTCATCTGGCCGCGTCCGGGCGCATAGTCGCTCATGGGCCAGAAGCGCGAGGAGTCCGGGGTCAGCACCTCGTCGATGAGGATGAGCTTCTCGGCCCCGGCGTCCTTGACCGTGCCGAACTCGAACTTGGTGTCCGCGATGATGATGCCGCGGCCGGCCGCGTAATCGCGCGCGGCGGAGTAGATGCCGATGGCCAGATCCTGGGCCTGGGAGGCGAGCCCCTCCCCGGTGATGCGCATGGCCTCGGCCACGGAGATGTTCTCGTCGTGCGCCCCCAGCTCGGCCTTGGTGGACGGCGTGAACAGCGGCCGCGCCAGCTTGTCGCTCTCGCGCAGGCCGGCCGGCAGCGTGTGGCCGCACACCGCGCCGCTTTTGAGATAGTCCTTCCAGCCGGAGCCCGTGATGTAGCCGCGCACGATGCACTCGATGGCCAGGGGTTTGGCCCGGCGCACGAGCACGGCGCGGCCCTCCAGCATGCCTGCGTGGGGCTTGAGCGCCGCCGGGAAGTCGCGCACGTCCGTGGCCAGCAGGTGGTTGGGCACGAGATCCTTGAACTTGTCCATCCAGAACAGCGTGATCTGGTTGAGGACCACGCCCTTGTGCGGGATGGGGTCGTCCATGACCACGTCAAAGGCCGAGATGCGGTCCGTGGTGACGATGAGCAGGGAGTCCGGTCCGGTCTCGTAGATGTCGCGGACTTTTCCGCGCGAGACGAGCGGGAATTCGGTGAGGCGCGTGGTGCTGACGCATTGCATGGCGTGCTCCGTGTGTTGTGTTACTTCAGGCGGCTCTCCACGCTGCGCGCGTGGGCCTCCAGCCCCTCAAGGCGGGCCAGGCGGGCGATCTTGCGCCCATGCTCGGCCAGGAAGCCCGCGGAGGTGGCGATGATGCTGGTCTTCTTGCAGAAGTTCTGCACCGACAAGGCCGAGGAGAAGCGCGCCGTGCCCAGCGTGGGCAGCACGTGGTTCGGCCCGGCGAAATAGTCGCCCACGGGCTCGGGGCAGTTGTGGCCCAGGAACACGGCCCCGGCGTTGCGGATCGCGCCCAGGAGCGTGAAGGGCTCGGCCACGGCCAGCTCCAGGTGCTCCGGCGCGATGCGGTTGACCAGCTCCAGGCCGTGCTCCAGGCTGTCGACCACGAGCACGCCGCCCCAGTCGGCGAGCGCCTTGGCCGCCAGGTCACGGCGGGGCAGGAGCGCCAGCTGGCGGGCCAGCGCGACCTTCAGCCGGACGGCGAGCTGCGCGCTTGTGGCGATGCACAGGGCCGCGGCCAGCGGGTCGTGCTCGGCCTGGGAGAGCATGTCCGCGGCGAGTTGCTCCGGGTCGGCGCTGTCGTCGGCCAGGATGGTGATCTCGCTGGGGCCGGCGATCATGTCGATGCCCACCTGGCCCACGAGGATGGCCTTGGCCGTGGCGACATGGATGTTGCCCGGCCCGGCGATGACGTCGCAGGGGCGGATGCTCTTGGTGCCGTAGGCCAGGGCCGCGATGGCCCAGGCGCTGCCGCAGCGGTGGATCTCGGTCAGGCCGAGCAGCGCCGCCGTGGCCAGGATGTAGGGGTTGAGCGTGGCGTCATGCCGCGGGGGCGAGACCACGGCGATGCTGGCCACCCCGGCAACCTGCGCGGGCACGGCGTTCATGATCAGGCTGGAGATGAGCGGGGTCTCGCCGCCCTGGCCGCCTGGCACGTAGAGGCCCACGCGGTCCACGGGGCGCACCAGCTGGCCCAGCACCGTGCCGTCGGCCTCGGTGCTGATCCAGGACTGCTCGGCCTGGCGCGTGTGGAAGTCGCGGATGCGCGCGATGGCCTCGCGCAGGATGTCCAGGTCCCCGGCGGGCACGGCCTTGTGCGCGTGGCGGATGTCGGCCGCGGGCACGCGGAAGTTGGCGGGCAACTCGGGCGCGTCGAACTTTCGGGTGTAGGCGCGCACGGCCGCGTCGCCGTGGGCGCGGACCTCGTTCAGAATGGCCTGGACGCGGGCCGTGATGTCGTTGCCGGGATCCTTGCGTCGCCCGAGCCAGCGGAGCAGGGCGGCGGCGTCCATCTCGGCGGGGACGCGGATGAGGCGGCAGGGCATGGGAACCTCGGACGCGGGAGTGTGTAGGCGCGTGGCGCGCACGTGAATGAAGAATGCTAGCGGAAGGTCGTGAAAAAGTCGAGGCCGGAGGAAAACGAAGGGGGCCGGGCATCCGCCCGGCCCCCTTTGCCGTCGGGTTCTGGTCCGGGCCTAGAAGAAGTAGTTCAGGCCCAGGCCAATCTTGTACGCGTCCTTGCTGCCGTACTGCTTGATCTGCGCCGCGTTGGCCACGCTGGAGCGGCCCCAGACCTGCTTGTCGAAGTCGGCGTTGATGTAGCCGAGGAACAGGTACGCGGTGAGCTCGTCGTAGATCTTGTACTTGGTGTTCAGATCGACTTCCCACAGGGAGTCCTTCTCGGTCAGGAAACCGCCGTAGTTGGCGTTGCGGAGATTTCCGCCGCTCTCGTAGATGTAGTCCTTGTCGTTGGTGCCCTTGGCGTAGAGCACCGTGAAGGTGTGCGAAAGCTTATCGACATAGGTGATGTCCTTGAGCACCATGCCCAGGGCCCAGTAGCCCAGGGTGTTGCTGGTGTAGCCGGCGGTGTTGTTGATGGAGCCGGTGAGCTCCCAGCGCTCGCCGAAGAAGAACGAGCCGGTGCCCAGGCTCCAGTTCTGCGGAACGTTCACAACGGGCATGCGCTCGGACCCGCCGCCCTTGGAGCTGTTGCCGTCCTCGCCCGAGGAGTAGGCGAAGAAAAGTTCGGGGGTCATGAACTTGAGGCCGGTGTAGTCCACGGCCAGGTCGAACAGGAAGCCGGAGCGGCCGCCGTCGGCGGAACGCTTGGTGGGGTTGTTGTAGGTGGCCTTGCCGTAGTTGAAGTCGGCGAAGATCTTGAAGTTGTCAAAGGAGCTCACGGTCATTGCCATGCCGCCCCAGTAGCCGCGCAGGCCCTCGCTGTTGGAGCTGTTGGGCCCGGCGAAGCCGGCCAGGGAGCTCGCGCCGCTGCCCGCGCCGCGGGTGTTGGCCCCGGCGTTGGCGTACATGGCGAAGGGGGTGACGTTCACGCCCTTGTAGTCGATGGGCATGGCCGCGAAGACCACGTCGGTGCTGGTGCCGTGGCCGCCGATGGCGGTGGCGGAGCCGAAGGTCTGGGAGTCCAGCGGCCGCGCATAGCCGGCGGTGAGCTTGATGTTGTCCGTAATGGGGGCGCTGACCACCGCTGCCGCAACCTGGTCGTCCAGGATGGCGCTGCCGCCGCCGAAGGCTGCGGGCAGGGTGACGGTCTGGAAGCCGGTGGTGATGTTCACCAGGGTGCCGGGCCAGCGGAACTCGATGTAGCCCCTGCGCAGCATGATGTTGCCGCTGTTGGCGCTGCTGGAGCCGGCGGTGCCCATGGTGGCGCCGGCGGCTGCGGCGGCCGGCGTGCGGCCGGCCCCGATGGAGTAGAGGCCGTTGCCCCAGTTGGCCGTGCCGATCTGGGTGTCGAACACGCCGCGCAGGTTCTCGTTGGCGATGAAGGTGAACGCCGTGCGCAGCTTCTGCTCCACCGCGAAGGTGTTGTCCTCGCCGTTTTTCGCGCCATGCCCGAGGAAGTCCCAGTTGTTGCGGGAAATGGCCTCGATCCACCAGTAGCCGGAGGCCTTGACCTCGGCGGCGAAAGACGTGCCGGCCATGGAAAGCAGCAGTGCGGCGGCAGCAAGAAGGACACCGATTCGTTTCATGGAGCACCCCACAAGGAAAAGAATTTTTGTCTGCGACGATGTAAGCAAACACTCACTTAAGTGAAAGGCCATGGAAAATCAAGGGAGATTTTGACGGAAGTTCAAACTATTTGACAAAAAAGAAGGGGCCGGAGCGAATGCTCCGGCCCCCTGGCGTCTGGCGTCAGCTGCGGTTCAGGCTAGAACGCGTAGGTCAGGCCGAGGCCGACGCGGTACGCGTCCTTGCTGCCCTCGCCGTACAGATTGGCGTGATTGTATCCAGACCTCGACCAAACGTCCTTGTCGAAGTCGGCGTTGATGTAGCCAAGGTTCAGGTACAGGCTCAGCTGATCGTAGATCATGTACTTGTTGTTCAGGTCAATTTCCCACAAGGAGTCCTTCTCGGTGAGGTAGGAGCCGTAGGTCATACGGTTGCCCGTGGAGCCGGAAGTGCCGTCAGCGTTGATGGAATCCTTGTCGTTGGTGCCCTTGACGTAGATCAGGTTCACGGTGTGCTTCAACTTGTCGATGAAGGTGATGTCCTTCAGGGACAGGCCCACGGTCCAGAAGCCCAGAACACGGTTGACGTAACCGGCCTGCGAGCCGAAGCCGTTGATGAAGTCGCGGTCGCCGAAGAAGAAGCCGCCGGGCGACCAGGACTGCGGGGTGGCGACGATGGGCATGCGCTCGGACTTGCCGCTGCCCTTGGTGCTGTTTCCGTCTTCACCGCTGGAGTACGCGAAGAAGATCTCGGGGGTCATGAACTTGAGGCCGGTGTAGTCCACCGCGAGGTCGAACAGCCAGCCGGAACGGCCGCCGTCGGCGGCACGCTTGGTGGGGTTGTTCCAGGTGGCCTTGCCGTAGTTGAAGTCAGCCATGACCTTGAAGGGCTCGAAAGCGGTCATGGTGAAGGCCACGCCGCCCCAGTAGGCGCGCATGCCCTCGTTCAAAGAGGAGTTGGGAGCCCAGAAGCCGGAGAGGCTGGTGGCGCCAGTGGTAGCGGCAGCAGCGGCGCGACCGGCGTTCAGGTACGCGCCGAACGGGCTGATATTGAAGCCCTTGAAGGTCACGGGCACGGCCGCGAAGACCATGTCAGCGGAGGTGCCGTGGCCAGCGATGCTGGTGGTGGAGCCGAAGGTCTGCGAGTCGTACGGACGCGCGTAGCCGGCCAGGATGGAGATGTTGTCGGTGATGGGGGCGCTCACCACGGCGGCGGCGACCTGGTCATCGACGATGGCGCTGCCGCCGCCGAAGGCCGCGGGCAGGCTCACGGTCTGATAGCCGACCAGGAAGTTCACCTTGGTGCCGGGCCACTTGAAGTCGAGGTAGCCCTTGCGCAGCATGATGTTGCCGGAGTTGGCGGCGTTGGCGCCACCATTGCCAAGAGAGGCGCCGGCAGCGCCAGCAGCGGCCGGGGTGCGGCCCGCGCCGATGGAATAGAGGCCATTGCCCCAGTTCGACGTGCCGATCTGGGTGTCCAGGACCGCCTTCAAGTTCTCGTTGGCGATGAACTGGAAGGCAGTGCGCATGCGCTGCTCAACGTTGAAGGTGTTGTCTTCGCCACCACGGGCGCCCGGGGCTTCACCGAGGAAGTCGTTGTTCTCGCGCCACGTGGCTTCGATCTGCCACTTGCCGCTGACTTTGAGGTCGGCGGCCAGAGCGGTGGCGGTCAGGCCCAGCAGCAGCAGGGCGACCACGCCGAAAATGCTCAGCTTTTTCATGTTTTCCTTCCCTCTTTTGCGGTTGCAGTTTCAACCAAACGCCATTCTTTAGGACTGCTTTTATCTTTCCCTGGCCGCAAAGGCAAGAACATTTTTGACTTTAGTCAAAAAAATTTTACCGTCATAATTTTTGGATTCGGGGATGATCTGCGTCCCTACGTGGAGCTGGCGCGTGCGGGCCGCGAGCGCGAAGAAAAGGGGCCGACGCTTGCGCGCCGGCCCCCCGTGGCTTTGGCTCGTGCGGTGAGGCTTAGAAGCTGTACTGGAGCATGAGGGCGGCCTTGTAGGCGTCCTTGCTCAGGTCGCTATCGCTCTTGGCGCTGGTCAAGCCGCTCTTGAACCACAGATCCTTATCAAAGTGGGCGCTGATGTAGCCGAGTTCGAGCATGAGGGCCAGTTCGTCATAGATCTGGTACTTGCTGTTCACATCGACTTCAAACAGGGAATCCTTCTTGGTCAGGAACGAGCCGTAGTTGGCGTTGCGGACGTTGCCGCCGGACTCTTGCAGGTAGTCCTCGTCGTTGGTGCCCTTGAAGTAGATCAGGTGCACGGTGTGGGACAGCTTGTCGATGAGCTTGATGTCCTTGAAGGACAGGCCCAGGGCCCAGTAGCCGAGGCTGCCGCCGGGGACGTTGTAGCTGGCGTTGATGGTGTCGCCACCCTGCAGCCAGAAGGAACCGTAGGCGAAGTTCTGAGCGGCGACCACGGGCATGCGCTCGGACTTGCCGCTGCCCTTGGAGCTGTTTCCGTCTTCACCGGAGGTGTAGGCGAACCACAGCGACGGGGTCACCATGGACAGGCCGGTGTAGTCAACGGCGACGTCGAACAGGTAGCCAGCGCGGCCGCCGTCGGCGCCATTCTTGGTCGGGTTGTTCCAGGTGGCCTTGCCGTAGTTGAAGTCGGCCGAGATCTTGAAGGGATCAAGGGCGGTCATGGTGAAGGCGACGCCGCCCCAGTAGGAGCGCAGGCCTTCGCTGTTGGAGGCGTTGGGTCCGGTGAAGCCGCCCAGCGAGGTGAGGCCGGTGTTGGTGGTCACGGTCTGGTGGCCGCCGCTGGCGTACATGGCGAAAGGCAGCACGTTGAAGCCGCCGGCCTTGATGTCGGCGATCAGGAAGACCGCGTCGGTGCTGGTGCCGGCGCCGCCGAAAGTGTTGGTGGTGGCGGAGCCGAAGGTCTGGGAGTCGAACACGCGGCCGTACCCGCCGGTGAGGCTCAGGTACTTGTTCACGGGCACACTGACAGCGGCGGCGGCCAGGTGATCGTCCAGGATGGCGCTGCCGCCGCCGAGGGCCGCGGGCAGGCTCAGGCTCTGGTAGCCGATCAGGAAGTTGGCCTGGGTGCCGGGCCACTTGAAGTCGAGGTAGCCCTTGCGCAGCATGATGTTGCCGGAGTTGGCGGCATTGGCGCCGACGCCGTTGACGCCAGCAGCGGACGGGGTGCGGCCGGCGCCGATGGAGAACATGCCGTTGCCCCAGGCGCCCGTGCCGATCTGGGTCTCGAGCACGGCCTTGAGGTTCTCGTTGGCGATGAACTGGAAGCCGGTGCGCATGCGCTGTTCGACTTCAAAGGTTTTGTCTTCGTCCTGCTTGTTGAAGTCGATGTTGTTCACCCAGTAGGCGTCGACCTGCCAGGTGCCGAAGGCTTTGATGTCGGCCGCGGCGGCGCTGCCGGCGCCAATGGCCAGGGAGGCCAGCAGCGCGAGCAGCAGAGCGAATTTCTTGTTCATTGTTCCTTCCTTTGCTTGAGGTGAAACCACGAGCCTGAGCCACTGTACGAGAGCTTTCTTAGGCTTTCTCCGGGTGAATTTCAATCCCTTTGGGCCTGGCCAACGCGAAAAAGTTAAAATTTTTTTACTGTTCAAAAATTTGCCTTCCCCGGGCGCGAATCCTGGGCTAACAGGACCGCACGGGCCTTTCCGCCCCGGAAAGGCCGCCGCCCGGCGCAGGAGAACATGGAATTCATAGCCGCACACTATCCCGACACCCCCGGCGTCTATCTTATGAAGGATGAGACCGGGCGCATCCTCTATGTGGGCAAGGCCATCAGCCTGCGCAGGCGTCTGGCCTCCTACTTCCGGCCCGGGGCGAACCACTCGCCCAAGACCGTCGCCCTGGTGCGCCGCATCGCGCGCATCGATCTGCTCCTCGTGTCCACCGAGAAGGAGGCCCTGCTCCTGGAGGAGAGCCTCATCAAGAAGCACCGGCCGCGCTACAACATCGTCCTGCGCGACGACAAGCGCTCGCTGCTGTTCCGCCTGGACCGGCGCTCGGACTTTCCGCGGCTGACGCTCACCCGCACGGTGAGCCGCGACGGCTCGGCCTATTTCGGCCCGTTCTCCTCGGCCTCGGCCGCGCGCGACACCCAGAAGCTGGTGGGCCTGATCTTTCCACTGCGCAAGTGCTCGGACCGCGTGTTCAAGAACCGCGTGCGGCCCTGCCTGTACCACCAGCTCGGCCAGTGCCTCGCGCCCTGCGTGCTGCCCGTGGACAGGGCCGTGTACCGCGAGCTGGTGACGCAGGTGGAGCAGTTCCTCTCCGGCAAGTCCCGTTCGCTGGTGCGCGACTTGCGCCGACGGATGCGCGAGGCCTCCGAGGCGCTGCGCTTCGAGCGGGCCGCCGCCCTGCGCGACCAGATCCGGGCCATCGAGCAGACGCTGGAGGGCCAGGCCTCGGTGCTGCGGGACGCGCTCGACCGCGACGTGCTGGCCGTGGCCGAGGCCGAGGCGGGCCTGGGGCTGGGCATGCTCTTCGTGCGCGGCGGCCGGCTGCTGGAGCAGAAGACCCTGCACTGGCCCGGCCTTGGCCTGGAGGACGCGCCCGAGGCCCTGGAGTGCTTTCTGGCGCAATACTACTCCCCGGAGCGCTACATCCCCGGCCGGGTGCTGGCGTCGCATCCGCCCGAGGGGGGGGCGCTGGCCGAGGTGCTGGCCGAGCGCCGGGGCGGGCCGGTGCGCCTGGCCGGGCCGCGCGGCCCGGACGAGCGGCGGCTTCTGGACCTGGCCCTGAGCCTGGCCGCCGGCGCCAAAGCAGCCGACCCCGGCCCGGACGCGGCCGCGGAGCTGGCCCAGGCCCTGAACCTGGCGCAGCCGCCGCGTCGCGTCGAGGGCGTGGACGTCTCGCACCTCGCCGGCCGGGGCGTGCGCGCGGGCCTGGTGGTCTTCGAGGCCGGCCAGCCGCTCAAGTCCGGCTACCGCTCCTACACGCTCCCGGCCGCCGAGGGCTCTGGCGACGACTGCGCCGCGCTGGCTGAGTGGGCCGCGCGCCGGGCGCAGTCCGGCCCGCCCTGGCCGGACCTTCTGCTCATCGACGGCGGCCGCGGGCAGCTGTCAGCCGTGGCGGACGCCCTGGCCCGGGCCGGGGCGGATTTTTCCTGCGCGTCCATGGCCAAGGGCCCCTCGCGCCGGGCCGGCGAGCTGGAGGACCGCGTGTTCCTGCCCGGCCGCAAGAATCCGGCCGCGCTCAAGCCCGGCAGCCCGGGCCTGCTGTTTTTGCAGCGCGTGCGCGACGAGGCGCACCGCTACGTCATCGGCCGGGGCAGGGCGGCCGCGCGCCGGCTGTCGCTGGCGGGCGAGCTGGTCTCCTTGCCGGGCGTGGGGCCGAAGACCGCGCGCCTGCTCTTCGACCGCTTCGGCGACATGGCCGCCATCCGCGCGGCGGACCTGGCCGAGCTGGCGGCCGTGCCCGGACTGGGGCCGAAGCGCGCGGCCAGACTGCGCGAGGCCCTTGACGGCCTGCCGGCTCGCCCGGCATTGAAGCAGTGATGCCCGACTCCGCACCGTCCGCCGCCTCGTCCGCCGCCGCCGCCCTCGCCGCGCGCTGCGGCTCGCCCCTGGTCCTGTGCCTGGCCGTGGCCGCCCTGGCCGCGGCGCTCTACCACGGCGTGGGCCACTACGGCTTCAGCATCCTGGACGACTCGCACTACGTCACGGGCAATCCGCGCGTCCTGGCCGGCTTCACCTGGGGCAACATCAAGAACGTGTTCACCCCGGGCGAGGGCCTGTACTGGAGCCCGGTGACGCTGCTCTCGCTGATGCTCGACGCCAGGCTCTTCGGCTTCTGGGCCGGTGGCTTCCATCTCATGAACGCCCTCTGGCACTGCGCCAACGTCGCGCTGTTCTGCCTCCTGGTCCTGCGCCTGACCGGCAGCCGGGTTGCGGCCGTGGCCGCGGCCTCGCTTCTGGCCGCGCACCCGGCGCACATCGAGGCCGTGGCCTGGATCACCGCGCGCAAGGACGTGCTGTCCACCTTCCTGGGGCTGTGCGCGGTCAACCTCTACGTCAGCTGGGCGCGCCGGCCCTCGGGCGCGAAGAACGCGCTGTTCCACGCCACGTATCTCGCGAGCCTCATGGCCAAGCCCATGCTCGTGACCCTGGCCGGGCTGCTGCTCCTGCTGGACTGGTGGCCTCTGGGCCGGCTGCGCGCGGCGGACGGCGGCCCCTGGCCCGATCGGCGTCTGCTCGTGCTGCGCCTGCGCGAAAAGGCGCTGCTCCTGGCCCTGGGGGCCTTCGCCACGTTCATGACCATGACCAGCCACTATGCCGGCGCCTTCGACCGCCTGGACCCCAGCCTGGGGCACAAGCTGGCCAACGCCGTGGTGTCCTGCGTCAAGTACCTCGGCCTGCTCCTCTGGCCGCACGACCAGGCCATCGTGTACCCCTTCCCGGACGTCGTGCCGGCGCTTCACGTGGCCCTGTCCGGCGCGCTGCTGGCGGCCGTGACCCTGCTGTGCCTGCGCCAGCTGCGGGCGCGGCCGTATCTCCTGGTGGGCTGGCTGTGGTTTCTGGCCGCGCTGAGTCCGGTGATCATGCCGCCCAAGGTGGGGCTGCACGTGGAATACGCCGACCGCTGGGCCTACGTGCCCTTCCTGGGGCTGTACCTGGCCCTGGGCTGCCTGGGCGCGGAGCTGGCCGGCCGCATCCGGCGCGAGGGGCCGCGCCTGGCCGCCGCCGCGGCCTGGGTGCTGCTGCCGCTGGCCGCGCTCATCCCCGTGCAGCAGCGCCAGCTCGCCACCTGGGCCACGCCCTTCAGCATCGCCGAGCAGGCCCTGCGCGTCACCCGCGGCAACTATCTGCTCTTGAACAATTTCGGCATCCTCAAGAGCCTGCGCGGCGACAAGGCCGCCGCCGAGGCGGCCTACCTGGCCGCCCTGGAGATCTACCCGGACTACGGGCCGGCCCTGTACAATCTGGGATTGCTGCGCCTGGAGCAGAAGCGCTGCGCCGAGGCCCTGCCGCCGCTGCTCAAGGCCACGGAGGCGGATGAGCGGCGCGGGGCCAAGGTCTACGACGCCTATTGCGGCGTGGCCCTGTGCCTGACCTTGCTGGGCCGCGCGGGCGAGGCCCAGCACTACTACGCCCTGGCCATCCGGGAGAATCCCGCCAGCCCGCGGGCCTATAACGACTGGGGCAACCTGGCCCGCGACACGGGCGACCCGCTGCTGGCGCGCGAACTCTACCAGCAGGCCCTGGCGGCCGATCCCGGCTACGGGCTGGCCCGGCGCAACCTGGAGAAGCTCGCCACCGAGGCGACGAAATCCGTTCCCTAGGCCACTTCCGCCGCGACGCCCGGGGTCAGCCGCAGCATGGCCGTGTCCGGGGCGTGCTCCTTCAAGGCCTTGGCGAAGGCGTCGGTGCCCTGCGCCAGGATGGGGAAGGTGCCCCAGTGCATGGGCGCGACGTTGCGGCAGCCCAGGAACGAGCAGGCCACCGCCGCCTCGTTCGCGTCCATGGTGAACCAGCCGCCGATGGGCAGCATGGCCAGGTCGATGTCGAAGAAGCGGCGGAACAGCTTCATGTCCGAGAACAGCGCCGTGTCCCCGGAATGATACGCGCAGAAGCCGCCCGGGAAGGTCAGGATGTACCCGGCCGGCGCGCCCGTGGCCGCCGAGTGGAAGGCCTGGACCATCTTCACGCGCACGCCCGCCGCCTCCACCGTGCCGCCCATGTTCATGCCCAGCAGCTGGCTGGCCGGCGCGCCCTGCGCCTGCAGCTCGCCCGCCAGGTCATACAGGCACACGAGCTTCGCGCCCGTGGCCGTGCAGATGTCCACGGCCTGGCCCAGGTGGTCACCGTGGTCGTGGGTCACGAGCACCGCGTCCACCTTTCCCGCGCCCTCCCAGCCGCATGGGGCCTTGGGGTTGCCCGTGAAAAAGGGGTCGATGAGCACGCTGACCCCGCCGTCCTGAAGCCGGAAATTGGAATGGCCGAACCAGGTGAGCTGCATGTCCGTGTCCTCCTGCCTATTCGCCCCAGCGCCTGAACAGCGCATGCTCCACGCCCAGCTGGTCGAGCACGCGCCCGGCCAGATGGTTCACCATGTCCTCGATGGTTTGCGGCTTGTGGTAGAAGCCCGGGCTCGCGGGAACGATGTCCGCGCCGGCCTCCTTGGCCGCCAGCATGTTCTTGATGTGGATGAGATTCAGCGGCGTTTCGCGCGTCACCAGGATGAGCCTGCCGCCCTCCTTCAGCGTCACGTCCGCCGCGCGGTGGATCAGGTTCGTGCCCAGGCCCTGGGCGATGGCCGCCAGGCTGGCCATGGAGCAGGGGCAGACGATCATGCCCGCGTGCCGCCAGGAGCCGCTGGCCGGGCCGGCCGCGATGTCCTTCTCGGAATAGACCGCCGTGGCCAGGGTCTCCAGGTCCGCCGGCGCGAAGTCCGCCTCCAGGGCCATGACCTTTTTCGCCGCCTCGGAAAGGATCAGGTGCAGCTCCACGCCCTCGGCCAGCGAGAGCGCGCGCGCCAGGGCGTGGGCGTACTGCTGGCCGCTGGCGCCGGTGGCGGCGAGGATGATGCGTTTGGGCATGGCGTCCTAATATGTTGTGGTTTGGTTTATGCCTCCGGCGGCCGGGGGCTGCGCGCCCCCGGACCCCGCGGCATGTGTCTGTCGCGATCAAACAAAACGGGGTTCCAAGGGGCGACGCCCCTTGGCCGCCGGAGGCTGAACAAAAGTCACCCTCCTACAGCCCCAACTGTCCCCACAGGGCATCGACCCTGGCCTTGACGCCCGCGTCCATGCGCAGGGTGCCGGGCCACAGGCGGTGGTGCCCGTCCTCCGGACCCTTCTTGGTGGCGTCGATGCCCATTTTCCCGCCATAGAAAGCCAGCGGCGAGGCGTGGTCCAGCGCGTCCAGCGGGCCTTCGAGGATGGCGACGTCGCGCCGGGGGTCCACGTTGTTGCCTATGCGCCAGAGCACTTCGGAGACGTTCTGCACGTCGATGTTCTTGTCCACCACCACGATGATCTTGGTGAACATCATCTGGCCCATGCCCCACAGGGCGTACATGACCTTGCGCGCCTGGCCGGGGTAGCGCTTGTCGATGGAGACGAAGCAGAGGTTGTGGAACACGCCCTCAAGCGGCAGGTTCATGTCCACCACCTCGGGCAGCTGCTTCTTGATGAGCGGCAAAAACAGGCGCTCGGTGGCCTTGCCGATGAAGCAGTCCTCCATGGGCGGCGGGCCCACCAGGGTGGCCGGGTAGATGGCGTCGTTTCTGTGGGTGAGCGCCGTGACGTGGAACACCGGGTAGTCGTCGGCCAGGGAGTAGTAGCCCGTGTGGTCGCCAAACGGGCCTTCGCGGCGGCGCTCCCCGGGATCCACGTAGCCTTCGAGCACGAACTGGCTCGTGGCCGGCACCTCCAGGTCCACGGTCTTGCACTTCACCAGCTCCACGGGCTGGTTGCGCAGGAACCCGGCGAAGAGCATCTCGTCGATCTCGTCGGGGATGGGCGCGGTGGCGGCGTAGGTGACCGCCGGGTCCGGGCCGATGGCGACCGCGACCTCCAGGCGTTTGCCGGCCTTCTCGGCCAGGTGGTGGTGGTAGGCGCCGCCCTTGTGGCGATGCCAGTGCATGCCCGTGGTGTTCCTGTCGTACACCTGCATGCGGTACATGCCGGCGTTGCGCACGCCGGTCTCCGGGTTTTTGGTGAAGACCACGGGCAGGGTGATGAACGGTCCGGCGTCGCCCGGCCAGGTGGTCAGCACGGGCATGATGGACAGGTCAACCTGGTCGCCGGTGTACACCACGTCCTGGCAGCAGCCCTTTTTCACGTGGTCCGGAAAGATGTTGGTGAGCTTGGAGAGCTTGGGGATCATCTGCAATTTCTTGATGATGCCATCGGGCCGTTCGATCTCAAGGTATTCGTGGATCTTCTCGCCCAGGGCGTCGAGGTTTTCGGAGTCCAGGGCGAGGTTCATGCGGCTGTAGGAACCGTACATGTTGGTC
>Ga0209467_1001779_pt1 | contig 17455 bp, 16 predicted proteins | sample Higcelwee11metaG_FD_187175 | JGI IMG/M metagenome (GOLD analysis project Ga0209467, IMG submission 187175) | Freshwater pond sediment microbial communities from the University of Edinburgh, under environmental carbon perturbations - High... | ecosystem: Environmental > Aquatic > Freshwater >...
TGAATACCAAACTGAACTACTCGTGTATCCTAACTGAAGAATAATATCGAAGTTTCTTTTTCGAGCGTCTAAAATGCAATTTAAATCATAAATGAACTGACCTACGGTTCCTATTTTGTTTTCAGGATCGTAGCAATGTATGATTTTAACACTTTTGAATTCTGTTTCTTTGTATGGATGGCTGTGGGAATTGTAAACGTACACTTCATGTCCTTGACCCGCAGCATAAGTAGCAAAAAATTCAGCGAATTGTTCAAAACCACCATAATGGTTAGGGATTCCACGAGTACCTAAAATTCCTATTTTCATTTCAATTTATTATAAACTAAATCAACTTCATTTTGACTTGACAATTATATTACTTTAAAAATGATTCTATTATTTTTTCAATTGAATTTGAATTAATATCTTTATTTTCAATTAATTTATCAAGCTTTAAAGTAGAACCAATTAAAGATTTAACTTCATCTTTTCTAACAAAATTAGGATTTATTTGAATATTAATATTGTGGTTTGATTTTTCTTTGAAAACTTCAATAATTTGACTTAATGAATGTACTCTTCCTGAAGCAATATTTACAATTTCTGAATTAATATCTGATCCCATTAATTTATAGTAAACGTCACAAACATATTCAATAGAATTATATTCTCTAAAAACATCTAAATTACCCAATTCTAAGGTTTTTTCTCTGTTCTTAAAAGCTTTAGCAATTTTTGGAATTACAAATTGTTCTCCATGACCAGGAGCTGTGTAATTAAATGGCCTAGTAATAATAATGGGTAACTCTTGAAAATATGTTTTCCCAATTTGTTCCATAGCATATTTACTAATACCATAATGATTTATAGGATTAGGACATAATTCTTCACTTAAAACATCTGTGTTTTGTGTTCCATAAACTGTTGCACTACTTGCGAGAATAACTTTTTTAAGATTCTCTTTATTATCTAAACACGCTGCTAAAAGGTTTTGGGTTCCAACTACATTAACATTGTATATTTCTGATATATTTTTATGTTGAACAAATGAAATTGCAGCAAGATGAAAAATATAATTTGGCTTTATTTTATCTACTACCTTTTTTAATTCTTCTAGATTTAAAATATCTGAATAAAAAACCTTGGAATCGCATTGATCTTTTTGATTGGTTATTCCATAAACTTTATAATCTTTAGAAATTAAAAAATCTGTTAAATATTTTCCCGTAAATCCATTAATCCCCGTTATTAATACAACTTTAGAATGAGAATCCATTTTTATTTCGTTTAATGTCTGTTAAAACCATATCCGTACATAAATCTCCTAATGTTGTTTTTGGTTCCCAATCTAGGAGTTTTTTGGCTTTTGAAGCATCTCCAATTAATAAATCAACTTCAGCAGCTCTGTAAAAAACAGGATTAACCTCAACTAATAACTTTCCAGTTCTCATACAATACCCTTTTTCATTTTCATTTGTACCTTTCCATTCTACATCTATTTCGATATTCTTAAAAGAAAGTTCTACAAATTTTCTAACTGAATGTGTTTCGTTAGTTGCTAAAACAAAAGTTTCAGGGTTTGAGTATTGAAGCATTTTGTGCATTCCTACAACATATTCTTTTGCATATCCCCAATCTCTTTGTGCGTCTAAATTTCCTAGTTCTATTTTTTCTTGTTTTCCAAGATGTATTTTAGCAACACCGTCTGTTATTTTTCTAGTTACAAATTCTCTACCTCTAAATGGTGATTCATGATTGAATAAAATTCCACTAACTCCAAAAATGTCATAACTTTCTCTGTAATTTATAGTTGCCCAATGGGCGAATAATTTCGCAAAACCATAAGGACTTCTTGGATAAAAAGGAGTATCTTCTGTTTGAGGTACTTGTTGTACTTTTCCAAACATTTCTGAAGTTGATGCTTGATAAAATCTTATTTTAGGATTTACTATTCTGATAGCCTCTAAAATATGTAAAGCTCCTAAACCAGTTGTTTGGGCTGTATAAATAGGTTGGTCAAAAGAAACTCCAACAAAACTTTGAGCTGCGAGATTATAAAATTCATCTGGTTGAATTCTTTCTAACAGACGTATATTATTTGATTGATCGTTTAAATCATACTCTAATAATTGTAGATTTTCATGATTGAAAATTCCTAATTCCTCTATTCTCCAAAAATTCATAGAACTAGATCGTCTGTAAGTACCATAAACTTTATAGCCTTTTTCTAATAACAATTGTGCTAAATAAGCTCCGTCTTGTCCTGTAATTCCTGTTATTATTGCCTTTTTCATTAATGCTGTATTATATATGAATGCTTAATTGTGGTAATTATCTAAAATTTCTTTGAATTGTTTTGCTGCAATTATCCAATTATACTTTTCAGCCACTAATTTAGACAATTCAATTTGTCTTTCAATATCAATGTTATTAAGTTTATTATAAATCTTTCTTTTTAGTTCTTCAATATCTAATGGATTGACAAAGTCTTCTTCGAAAAAATCAAATTCAGCCATTGATGTCGTTTTGGAACATAATGTTGGTATTCGAGCTGCTATTGATTCTAATGGCGGTAATCCAAAACCTTCCGCAATAGATGGATATACTGCTAATGTTGCACCTCTTAATAATTCAATCATGTCTTTAAAAGCAACTTTATTGATTAAGATTATTCTGTTTTTAATTGATTCTTCTAGTGTTGCTAATAATTGGTCAAATTCTTTATCTCGAAAAGTTACATCACCTATTAAAACCAAATGAAAATCATTATGAAGCTCTAAATCAATGAATGATTTTAACAACCTGTAATGATTCTTTCTGGGTTCATGTCTGGATATATAAACCAAATACTTTTTAAAACCATATTTTTTCTGAATCTGTTCTTGAATTAAGTTTTTGTCATATTCTTCAAAAAAAATTGGTTCAACTCCATACACCGTAACATTTACATTTTCAACATCCAAATAATGTTCAATTTTACTTTTTGAGTATTGTGACCCTGTTGATATTATATCTGCATTTCTGGCTCCGTGCTTAAAAAGTATTTTGTTTTTAAGACTATTCAATCTTGGAAAATATTGAGGAAATTCTAAAAATAAAACATCGTGAGTAGATACAATATATTTACATCTTTTTATAGGTGATACAATGTATTGAAAATGCGCATAATCAATATTGTTTTGAGCTATTAATTTAGGGACATCAACTAACAATCTATAAAATTTATTTTCAAATTTGTATTTTAAATAAAACACATTTTCTGCAACACCAAAAACATTTTTTAAATTTTCAACATTGTGAGATGCAAAGTAAAAATTTGTGTTTTTATCTTTAATTAGCTCCAAATATAACCCTTGTATATAGGTACGAGTTCCTTGAAAACCATGGTCAAAAACATGGCAATCTATAAATATATTTTTTTTCATGAAATGGTATTCTCAATAAGGTTTTCTCTTTTTATTATTAATTCTCTATAACAAATTAGAAACCCAATAATTATCGATTTATTATCTAATTTTAAAAAAAGTCCTAATAGAACCCAGTTTGAAATTATTAGAAAAACCGCTGTAGAAATTAATATTAAATTTATTTGTTTGACTTCATAAATTGATGCTTTTTTTTGTTTTAAAAGATTGTAAAGAAAAAACATTAAAAAGAAAACACCAAATAAACCTGATTTCAAATAGACCGTTAAATATCCGTTGTGTAAAATTGGTTCGTGTCTTACATATGTACCATCATTCGTTTTTATTTTTCGTCCAATATCTATTGTAGAGCCTAAACCTTTTCCAAACAAAACTCCATCAACACCTTCCATGTAAACTTGTTTGATTGTTTTTATGTTTTCAAAGGAACGATAATTATCATTAAAATCTTCATAATCGTCTTTGTTAACTTTTGTTTTAAATGGTTCTATTGGCGCGTTCTTAATTTTATAAAACAATGCTTCTAAGCCTTTTCCATTTCTTGTTGGGTTAGTATTGTAAATTAATGCGTATCCGATTAAAAGTATAATCGTTGAAACAGAAAAGATAATAATTGTTTTTTTGTTTAAACTATAATAACCTTTTAAACCAATATACAAAACAAAAAATTGAATGAAATTTGTTCGGGATAAATATAAAAAAGCAGAAGAACCTATAATTAAAACTAAAAACCAAAATTTTTCCTTTGAAAAATATAATTTTAATTGTTTATGAAAGATAACTAGTATGAGAGCATAAACTTCGAAATCACTAAAATATCCTGTTAATCCTCTTAAAGTATGAATGTTTGTAATTCTGTAAAAAAAAACATTGAAAGACAAAATAATAAGGTGTATTATAGCGATAAATAAACCTGTATAAATTATGGTTTCAAAAGGCTTAACATTATGTGTTTTACATAGTTGATAACCTAAAATTAAGCCTAAAATAGGCTTAACAAGATAAGTGATGTCTCTAATTGCATTGTATGTTGAATTATCTTGGAAAAAAAACATTACAAGAGCAATAAAAAATATAATTACAAATGGAATTATACTTTTTATTATACTTAAAGAGTATTTTTTCTTTAATGTCAAAACTATTGCTATTAACCAAACAACAAATGTTAACTCAAAAATATTAATATAAGTAACCCCTATGCAAAGAGCAAATAAAACTTGATATGGAAAACTCCTATCTAACTTAATATTCATTACAAATTAATTAGTCTGTTTTGAATTCTTAAACAAAACAAATGTATACAAAACTATAACAATAAATTCAATAATAATAATCGATAAAAAGGAACCCATTAATCCTTCAATCTTTGTTAACAAAAACAGCAATATAAAGTTAAAAATAGTAATTACTATTGTTATTTTAATATAAACCTTATTGAGGTCAAAAGCAAACATTAATTGTCTTAGTGGCAATGAAATTGCAGTTAAAAGAGGCACAGCTAATGCTAATCTAAAATTTTCTATTAAGTTTGGAAACCGTAATAAATTAATCTTGAAAAAATTTAATATAAAAGGTGTAAAAGAATAAAACAAAATAATTAATCCCGCTAAAAAAATAAAATTTAACCCATTATACTGTTTCCAAATATTTAATCCTTTCTTATAATTTTTATCTAATTCGTAACAAATATTAGCATAAACAAAATAGAAAAACATATTTAAATATGTTTTAAATATTGAAACTACTTGATCAATTATTCTAAATTGTCCCGCTAACAAATCGCCTCCCAAAAAACTTATTATAATTATTGGAAAAAATTGATACATTGATAAAAAGAATTGAGACAAGCTGAAACTAAATTCTTCTTTTAAAATTAAAATTGCATCATTTATTTCAAATCCATTATAAGAAAAAGAATACTTATTCATTAGCCAAATTAAGCCAATCAAATTAGCAATAATGGCGCCAAAACCGAGAAACAAATTGGCAAAAACAAAATCTTCACTTTTTGAAATAAAAAGAAAAACCAAAGCTATATAAATAACTTTTGAAAGAATATTAACAATCGATATCCATTTAAAATTTTCAACACCTTGAAAAAACCAAGCTGGATTTAATAGTTGACCCAAAACAATTGTAAAGCTGAATAAGAATAAAAACTTGTCTTTGTTGAAAAATGGAATAAAAAATATAAATAGTATAAAAACTACAAATAGGATAATAAATAAGATAAATTTTGACACAAAAATTGCCTTTATTTTTTTTTCTAAATGAGAATGGTTATTTCTATTAATAGAAATTTCTTTCACACCATTTATATAAGATCCATAGTCGATAATTCCATTTAGAATTAAAGCAACTGACAATCCAACACCTATTTTACCAACTTTGTCTACACCACATTGTTCTATTAAAAAAGGAAGAACCAATAGGGGTCCTAAAATGTTTATTGCCTGACCAAAACCATAAATGATAAAATCTTTTATTTTCTTTTTATTAAAAATATCCATTGTTAATTTTATACAGATTTTTTAAGCAATATTTTTGGAAATTCTATTTTTTAGAATAAAAACTATTCATGTCTTCAATAGATTTTGATTTTAAAAAAGGATTAATAAAAAAGAATCCTAAATAAAGAATGTGTTTAGCAAATTTGAATTTTAAGAAAGTAGTTCCAATAAATCCAATTTTTTTTCTTGTTAAAATATGAACGTTCATCATATTGTGATAATGAAGACCAAATTTAGTTGCCATTACTTTGAATGAATCTTTGCTATGAAATGCTATATGCTGACCATGTTCAGAACCATAATACCACCAATTTTCGTGTTTTGGTGCTTTTTTTGAAATCAAATCAGTTGTTAATATTATTGTATCAGTAAGTTTTAAAATTTTTTCTACTTCATCTAACGGTTCTTCAAAATGCTCGAAGCTTTCAAAAGTGGTAACTAATTCGTATTTTTTATTTAAATCTCCTTCAAAACCTCTTGCTAAAACGTTTTTAGTGTAAGGATCTTGCCAATAATAATTAAAACCGATGTCTCTCATTTGTCTGGTAAAAACACCCAAACCTCCTGCATAATCTAAAAAAATCCCTTTAGAATTAAAAAACAAAGTTATTAAACTTGTTGTTATTTTAGACATTCGTTCGCTTCTAAACATAACACCTGTATCAGACAGGTTCATAGAACTTTCATAAGCCTCGTCTAACCAATATGGTTTTTCCGTTTGCGCAAACCCACATTTAGGACACTGAAAATAACTTACTTCGTATTTATATAAAACAATAGCATCAAATATTTTTGAGGTTTCGTTTTGGCAAATTTTACAATTCATTCCTTTACATAACTATTTTGCCCAAATATAAGTATAAAAACTATTTTACCATTTAATTAAACAAAAAAAGGCATAAATAGTAGTTATTTATGCCTTTTTAATTTTTTGTAAAAATTAATATAATCTATCAAGTACTTCTTTCAAAGCCGCTGCTTGAGGATAAAGTGATGGAAACTCTCTTTTTCCATTCTTAACTACCGCTTTTATTACTCCTGTGTCACCATCAAAAGTACATTTGCTTGCGTCAGCTACAAAACAATTTTTTAATAAAGGACCCGTAATTATTTCTTTTTTTCCTTTGTGTTCTATGACAACACTTCTTAAAATAATGTCTTCTTGATCTTGTTTCATTCCAAAATCAAGTCTTAATTGAGTTGGGACTACTTCAACAGGCAAGTTAAACGTTACTGGTTGTTCTGATTCACTTCCTTTTACACCTTGCCACATAGCATCAATCTTTGTGAAATCTATAGTGTTATCTTCATTGTAAAATAAACTAAAATCATCATCTTTTTTTACAATTACATTTACGGTAACTTTGTAACCTGTGTCAACAGCTTCAGGTGTTACAACCTCTAAAGAGTCTACATCTTTTTCATCTTTACAACTCGAAAATAAACTTGCTAATACAATAAAAGCGATAAAAAATTTTGTTTTCATTTCTATTTATTTTTTTCACAAAATTATAGTTTTTTTTAACTTAAAAAAATTTTTTTTATTTTCTCTTAAAATCACCTCTAGAAAAGTATTTTTCTACGAAACAATACACTAAAATGAAAAAATAACGACTTCCCATTTCTTTAATTTTTAATTTAGAAACGCCATATTTTCTATTTGTCCAGGAATTTGGAACTACTGTGTAGGTATAACCTCTAATTATTGCTTTTAACGGAAGTTCAATCGTTAAATTAAAATGTGGAGAAAGTATGGGTTTTACACCATCTATTACTTCTCTTTTATATAATTTAAAAGCATTTGTTGTATCGTTATAATTAATACGCATTACCATTCTAATGATAAAATTAGCAATTCGATTAATTATTTTTTTTACCCAGGGATAATCAATTACTTTACCACCTTTTATGAATCGACTTCCAAAAACACAATCGTAATTTCCCTCTGCCATAGTAGTGTAATAACGAATTAAATCGTATGGTGAATCAGATAAATCAGCCATCATAACAGCTACACAATCGCCTGAAAAACGCTCTAATCCATAACGAACAGCATAACCAAAACCGTTAGGTCCTAGATTTGTGTCATATTTAACCGCTGGATACTTTTTAGCTAAACTTTCTAATACTTGCAAGGTATTATCCTTTGAATTGTCATTAACAATAAAAATTTCATGCTCAATATTAACCTTCGAAAAAGCTTCTTCTATTTGATCAATAGTTTCAGAAATAGATTCTTCTTCGTTGTAAGCTGGAATTACTATACTTAATTTCATTAGTGTTTTTTTGTTGTAGCTTCGTAAATTTGAGTCAGAATATCATTTATATTATATTTCCATGTCCATTCTGGATAGTGCTTTTTAAATTTTGAAACGTCGCTAATCCACCAAATATGATCTCCAATTCTATTGGTTTCAGAATACTCATAATTCATTGGTTTACCAGTTATTTGCTCACACATTTCAATTGCTTCTGTCATTGAACAATTTGAATATCTTCCACCACCTGCATTATAAACCTCTCCTTGACGCGGGTTTTGATAAAAATGCCAAAACATATTTACTAAATCCCAACTGTGAATATTGTCTCTAACTTGTTTCCCTTGATATCCAAATACTGTGTATTTATCTCCTGTAATGGCACATTTCATTAAATAAGATAAAAAACCATGTAGTTGTGTTCCAGAATGGTTTGGCCCTGTTAAACAACCCCCTCTAAAAACACCTGTATTCATTCCAAAATATTTACCATATTCTTGAACTAAAACATCAGCAGCAACTTTTGAAGCCCCAAATAAGGAGTGTTTAGTTTGATCGATGCTCATGTTTTCATCAATCCCTTCTTTAAAATAAGGATGTGATGCATCTATTTCCCATCTTTTATCAAGTTCTATTAGGGGTAAATAATTAGGTGTGTCGCCATAAACTTTATTTGTAGAGGTAAAAATAAAAGTTGCTTTTGGGCAGTGTAAACGAGTCATTTCTAACATGTTTAACGTTCCGTTAGCATTGACTGTAAAATCTGTTAGAGGTTCTCTGGCTGCCCAATCATGACTTGGTTGTGCTGCGGTATGAACAATTAATTTAATATCCGAACCATAATTAGAAAACAACTTTTCTAATTCGGCAACATTTCTTATGTCAATAGCAAAATGTTCAAAATTTGGTACTTCTTTAATTAGTTTTTGAGTATTCCATTCGGTTGAAGCATTTTCGCCAAAAAAAACTTGGCGCATATTGTTATCTATGCCAATAATTTTATCAAATTTTTTGGCAAAAAATGAAACTGATTCACTGCCTATTAAACCCGATGAACCCGTAATTACGCAAATATTCATTATTGTGTGATTTTATATTCTATTATTTTTATTTTATCTTTAAATAAATCTGTATCCAAAGGTCTAAAATAAAGTCCTTTCATTTTATTTTGAGACTTTTGACTTTCTATTAAACTCATAAAATCAGATGTTTGACTAATAACATATGGTGAAAACAATCCACTTTCTAGTAAAAGCCTTGAAGATTTATATTTAAGAATCTGTCCTTTTTCTCCTATTATTTCTATTGAAACTTCTGGAGCATGTTTAATTGTTGATTTTATTTTACCTTGGAAATTATTATATAACGACACTTCATAATAAATGTCTTCTTTAATTATTAAAGGAGAAGATATATACATAGCATACTCTTTATGCTTAATGAAACTTATCGGTTTAAAATCTTTCTTTCTTTTTAATAATAATAAATTTCTCTTGTCATACTCAAAAGAAGAAACAATTTCATAATTTTTTATCAATGAAAGATGCACTTTAGATTCATCATAAAGAGGATATCTTTCATCAATTGATGCGTAATCAAATAAAACAAATTCGGGGCCTTTTATAGAATTATAATGATTGAAATTTAGATCCTCTAAATATGGCGTATAAGCTGTATATGATTGAATTACTGGTCTTGGTAAATAATTTAATTTATTCTCTAATAATAATTGAATGTTCCACGGAAAAACATCTACAGAATTATTTCCTATTTTTTGTAAAATTTCTTTTGGTAAAGGAAAATTATTTTCATAAATATTTAGCCCTGCTTCATTAGTAAAGTCTTTAAATGCAATACTGTAATCTGATTTATTTAGTTTTGTTCCAATATTAAAATTCTTGTCAAAATTTGCATAAAAATAGTAGACTGAAAAAAACATTACAATTAAAACCAAAACATTTGATATAATGTTTTTAACATTTGATTGTAACTCCTTATTGGTAAATATGAGTAAGGGTAAAAAAACAAAAAAATCTTTAATGTGATTGATGTCAGCTCTAACAAAAGCTTGTTTATAAAGTACAAAAATTGATGTTATAAATAGAAAAAAGAGAATTCCAGATTTTAAAAATGAATTCTTATTTATAAAATAGGTATTTATTATAAATATTACAGATAGAAGTATTATTATTGAAATTGAAATTGGAAAACTTCCATTCAACTGATTTTTTAAATACATAATATCATTGTATCCTTTTACTATTTCTAATCCAGATTTTATATAATTTATCAAGTCAACATTGAATAGAAAACTCAGTAAGAATATAAATAAAATGGGTGAAAAAGATATTACCATTAATTTTATTTTATCTGACTTATCAGTTAAAAAATTATATAATATTCCAGAATAGAAAAGAGGTAATGCAATTAGACCAGTATTAAATTTTGAATAAAACAGAACTGTGATAATTAAAACTTGAAAAATATAATAAACCAATTTTTTATCATCTACACTTAAACTAATCCAAAAAACTAAAAAAGTCATTAATACTAATGAATTTGATGAGCCTACCCACAACGGTGACATTAAACATACAGAAAGTATGATTAAAAAAGTCACTGTTTTAAACTTACTTTTTCTAAATGAAATAAAAAATAATAAAAAGTAATTAATAAAGATGAAAAAATCAAAAATTAAAAAAACATATTTATTTTCTCCCCAACCAGCTCTTGTTAATAACTGAGCTAGAGGTCCATAAGTAAACGCAAAATCGGAACCCCAAGAAATTGCTTTTGATTTAACATAATTTAAGGCAACTACCCAAGACGGGTCCAATGAATACCATAGTTCTTTTGATAAAGACAATGGATAAATGTTTAAATTTAAATAATTTGGGAAAAGAACATAAGCCCCTAATAAAGAGATTATTAAGCCAAATGTGTTTACTTTGTTTTTGATAAAATTATTAACAAAAAAATTTTCCATCTTACTTTAAAATTGATTCTAACTGTTTTTCATTTTCTTTAATCCAAAGATAAATATCTCTAAAAATATCTTCAACCGATTTCTTTGGTTTCCAACCGATTTCATTTTCTATCTTAGAGTTATCGGTAATGTAAATTCTTAAATCGGCTGTTCTAGTTTCTGCAACTTCATCGATTTGAATTTTATTTCCCGAAATTTTTTCACAAATAGCAGTCATTTCTTGTAATGAAGCGCTGTTTTTTAAACCTCCCCCAACATTGTATACTTTACCAATAAATTTCTCAATATTATGAATTTGATAATCAATTAATTCCACCAAATCGTCAACATGAAGCAAATCTCTTACTTGTTTGCCTTTTCCTCCATAGCCAATATACTTTAAAGATTGGTTCCAATAATGTTTTGCCATCCATAACGTTACAACTCCTTGGTCTGTTTTTCCCATTTGTCTTGGACCAGCAATAACTCCAAAGCGAGTAACTGCCGCTTTCAAATCATAAAATGCAGCATATTCATGAATAAATAACTCCGAACTTAATTTGGTTGTTCCGTAAAAAGAACGGGCGCCTTCTAACGATAATTCTTCGGAAATTCCTTTTGACGAAATTCCAGTAATATTTTGGTTATCAGTAAATAAAAATTTTGTTTGCTCTTCTGTATATAAAGCATTTTCAATAGTTTCAATAGGGTAAACTCTACTTGTTGAAAGAAAAATTAACTTTGCCTTATTTTTAACACAAGCATTAAAACAATTTATTGAACCATAAAGATTGTTGTTAATAACATAAGTAGGGTCAGAATCCAATCCTGCTGTTACAGAAGGTTCGGCTGATGCTTCAATTAACACATCAAAACCCCCTAAAGATTGTAAATCTTCGTTATTTCGAATATCTCCATGAATAAAATCAATAGAATTCTTTTGAAAATCTATAAGATTTAATTCTGAACCCCTTCTCTTTAAATTATCAAAAGCAACAATCTGATAATTTGGGTACTTTGCTTTTAATTGTAAACATAAAGTTGAACCTACAAAACCAGCACCACCTGTAACTACTATTTTCATATCTTAACTAATTTACTCTCTATAAAATCTAAATATATTTTTGAATTAGGAGCACTAATATTCTTTCTCGAACTCAATTGTAATAACAAAACCACCAATGTTACTGAAAATAATTGTAAAATAATACCCAAAATGATCAATGTCAAACTTGATGCCCATCCTGGAATAGCTCTATCGGTAAATAGTTTTTGATACAGAATGTACATTACAGAAATTGTACAAATTCCTATTCCATATAATGAATATCTTAAAATTCGGATGGATAAAAAATCGAAATATACAGATATAGAACTTAATCCATAGACTATTAAACTATTAAAATTCATTTTTGAAACACCTTTATAGCGTTTTCCTCTATCGAGCAATACTTTTTCAAAAGGAATTTTAGATTGAATGATTCCGCCTGAATAATGGTTCCAAATGTTATTTTGATGGACTACTTTAGAAAGTAACTTTTTTGGAATAACGCTAAAGTTTCCAAAACTTATCTTTTGTCCCGTTAAAAAGTAAAATAAGTATTTGTAAAAGAAATAACCTATTTTAAAAAAAGCAGACTCTTGACGTTTTTTACGTTGGGCGAAAATGATTTTCTTCTCTTTTTCTTGTTCCGTTTTGTTGATTAATTCTTTTATGTCTTGGGGTTTATCTTCTCCGTCACTATCCATCACCACAACAAAATCATAATCGGAAACTTCATTGTAAATGTATTGCAACCCAACTGCAATAGCTCTTTGATGTCCAATATTAATTTTTAAATTTAAAACCGTTGCAGGGATGTTCTTGTAATCAAAATTTTCTGGAATATCCTCGGTAGAACCATCATTTACCGCAACGACAAAAAAATTGTAAGTGCTTAGATTTTGTTTAAGGTTATTAATCTCTTGAATCAAAACAGCAAAGCTTTCCCAATCGTTGTAAATGGGTGTTAAGCAATAGATGTTTTTCTTTAAATTCATTTTTAGTATATTACTCTTCCTCTAAATACTTCTTCGACGTCAACAACTGGAGGCACATTTTCTAAAATAATATTTCCTGTTGCAAAAATAGTTCCCTCAATTTTTTGAATTGGGAAAACCATCATATCATTAGAGCCTCTATGATACACTTTTATGTTCTCGGCTTGTAAGTTTTCACCATAAAAACGACCATCTCCAAAATAAAAATTTAATAACATTTCTTCGCAATGCCCATTTATGTAAAAATTTGAAATGTTATTACTTTCTACTACCAATTGCCCATTATCAACAGTTATATAAAAATCACCTGTTCCAGCACCGTCAGAAACATCTATTGAAAATAAACGAACAATTGGTGAGTGTAACACGCCGTCTGATTGTATTTTTTGTTCGGTTTTACAATGCAATTCTAATTCTGGTATTAAAGGTAAAATAGTTCCATCTGGAATAGTTACATAAACAGTAGTTTGTCCGTAATCTCTAGCAATATTACAAGAAGAATTATCTTTAACAACAAGCATATCGCCGTCTAATCTTACTTCTAAATCATCAATGATGTTATCTGATGTTTTGATTTTTACTTCATAATTTGGACCTTCTTTAACCACTAAACCAACACCATCATAGACTTTAATTTTACTAAAGTTCTCCAACGGAAACGTTTGTGTGATTTGATTTCCATTTCCTTTGAAACAATCTTCAGAAATACCACAACTGGTTACCAAAATAAGGAAACAAAAAGTAACTATATGTAAAACAATTTTTCTCATATTATAATCGTACACCAAGTGTAGCTTCAATAGCTTCTGCTCTTCCACCGTGGGTTTTTAATCCAACTCCTGTGAAAATATTTTTATAAAGATAATATTTTATCCCAACTCTTTGATAGATGTCTATTTCATAATCAAAAGGTTTATAAACATAATAGCCTAGTTGTGTTTCAATGGATAATTTATTGATGAATAATTCATGTCCAATAAATAATCCGATTCGTTTATAATCGGTGTCTGGATCGGCATAAGAATCATGATTCTCTGGAAAAGCCACCGATACAAATTCTATATAATCTTGTAAATATCGGGAAAAGAAAACATCTGTTCCCAACTGTAGAGCGCTTTTTCTTCCAATTCGTTTATCGGCATATAAGCCAATGTGATAAAATTGACGCTGTCCTAAATGTGGTACTGGTCCTTCTGAAATTCCAGTTCTAAACGCAATATTGTATTTAATTCTTTCTTTGTAAGTGTCTTTTGATGGTAATGAATCAACTATAAATTCTTGTTTACCGTTAAAATTATAATTCAATCCTAAATTAAAAGCTATAGTGTTAATTCCACTGTTTGGTGCTTTGAATCTTCCGTTAGAAAAATGAGTCAACATAAAACCAGCTTGAAATCCAATTTTATCAATTATATTTTCCTTTTTGTATTGCAATAAAAAGTAGTTATTGTCCATTATTTTGGTTCCAAAAGCATTGTTTTTATTATTGGTTTCTTTATCGTAAGGAGAAGAAGTTATACCAATTCCTTGCGAAATTCGGAACATCAACTGACGTTTGAAAAAATAAAAGTTATAATGTACTCCAACCGCATGATTAACACCTAAATATTGATTTTTGAAGTCTAAATAATGATATGAAATACCATAATCAGGATAATTATACACTTGTTGCCATTCTTTTTTTCCAAAGGTTTTCCAGTTATAACTTAGCAAAAATCCGTCAGGATGACCTGTGATTAAATGTCCAATATCGTTGGTATGTTTATAAACATTTCCTCTAAAAAGTTGCACATCAAAATAGGTTGATGCTTTTTCTTGGGAAAAGGATAAAAAGAAAGTAAAGCAAAAAAGTATAACTATTTTTTTCATGAATTTACAATTGATTAATACATGTTGCTAAACTCGTTTGCCATTCTTTGATTTCAACACCGAAGGTACTTTTAATTTTTGTTTTGTCTAAAACACTATACGCTGGTCTTTTCGCTGGTGTAGGATAAGCCGAAGTTAGAATAGGTTTTAAATCTATTGAAACTCCTTTTTGATGGAAGATTTCCTTGGCAAAATCATACCAAGAACATTGCCCTTCGTTGCTGAAGTTGTAAATTCCGTAATTAGATGCTGAAACAAGTTCAGCATGACAAGATTCTATTATTTTTATCAAAACCTCAGCTAAATCAACAGCGTTTGTTGGTGTTCCAATTTGGTCTGAAACAACAGAAAGGGTGTCTCGTTCCGATGCCAATCGTAGCATGGTTTTCATAAAATTATTTCCAAATTGAGAATATACCCAAGAAGTTCTAATGATAAAATGTTTTTCCCAATTCGCTTGAATAGCTTGTTCCCCTTGTAATTTTGTTAAACCATAAACACCGCTTGGAAAAGGCACATCAGTTTCTATAAGTCCTAAATTACTTTTTAAAGGCAATCTAAGTTCTCTATCATAATAGGCAATACCATCTGAAAAATAAGCGTCAAAAACAAAATCAGTAGAAATATGAATTAAAATGGTATTGAATTTTTTGCAAGTAATGGCTAAGTTTTCTGCTCCGTTTGCATTGATATCAAAAGCTTTCGCTGGTTCGCTTTCAGCTTTGTCAACTGCAGTGTATGCTGCTGCATTGATACAAAATTGAGGTTGATAGTTTGAAAAAACAGCTTGACAATTTTCTAAATTAGTAATATTTAATTCAGAAGAAGAACAAAACACAAAATCTATTTCAGGATATTTCCCAGAAATAGATTGAATAGCTTGTCCTAATTGTCCGTTTGCTCCTGTTACCAATACTACCATACTTTTTTAGCATTTTGTAGATTAGGTAATGCTTTGTCTTTATCGGAAATTATCAAATCTTGAATAGGAAAATTCCAATTGATATTTAAGGTTTCATCATTATATAGTATTCCACCCTCGCTTTCCTTATTGTAAAAATTATCACATTTATAAAAGAAGGTTGCTGTTTCAGATAATACTAAAAACCCATGAGCAAAACCTCTCGGAACAAAAAACTGAGTTTTGTTTTCTGCCGAAAGCAAAACCGCCTCATATTGACCATAAGTGTCTGATTCTGGACGTAAATCTACCGCAACATCTAAAACTTCGCCATCAAGAACACGTACTAACTTTGCTTGAGCGTGTTCACCACATTGGTAATGCAATCCACGCAAAACGCCTTTGGTTGAAAACGATTGGTTGTCTTGCACAAAAGTTACTTTTTGCCCAACGCCTTCTTGAAAAGTCTTTTCGTTGAAACTTTCCATGAAGTAACCGCGTTCGTCTTTTATTATTTTTGGCTCCAGGATAAAACATCCTTTAAGTTTGGTTTCTGTAAATTTCATAAAAATAATGTGTCAATTGGACGGTATGTCAATTAGCCAATTATCTTCATTGGCACATTGAATATTGGCATATTAGCTAATTAAATTAAGCTCATTAAATGTTTTCCGTAACCACTTTTTAGTAACGGTTCTGCCAATTTTTTTAATTGTTCAGCATTGATGAAACCCATTTTGTAAGCTGCTTCTTCAATAGCTCCAATTTTTAATCCTTGACGTTCTTCTATTACTTGTACAAATTGTCCAGCTTGCATTAAAGATTGAAATGTTCCAGTGTCTAACCATGCAGTTCCTCTATCTAAAATGGAAACTTTTAAATTTCCTTGCTCTAAATAGGCTTTATTGATATCGGTAATTTCTAACTCTCCGCGTGGACTTGGTTTAATATTTGCTGCTATTTCAACTACTTGATTGTCGTAAAAATAAATTCCAGGAACCGCAAAATTTGATTTTGGATGCGTTGGTTTTTCTTCAATAGATAAAACTTTACCAGCACCATCGAATTCAACTACTCCATAACGTTCTGGGTCATGAACATGATAAGCATAAACAATTCCTCCGTTTGGATTGCTGTTTTCTTGTAACAATTCGGCTAAACCTGTTCCGTAGAAAATATTATCTCCAAGTATTAAGGCAACTTTGTCGTTTCCAATAAATTCTTTTCCAATAATAAATGCTTCGGCTAAACCATTTGGGTGCTCTTGAACGGCATATTCAAATTTACAACCTAATGATTTTCCATCTCCTAATAATTGACGAAATAAAGGCAAATCGTGCGGTGTTGAAATAATTAAGATTTCGCTAATTCCTGCCCACATCAAAGTTGATAATGGATAGTAAATCATCGGTTTATCATAAATAGGCATTAATTGTTTGCTCACCGCTAATGTTAACGGATGTAAACGTGTGCCTGAACCTCCAGCTAATATAATTCCTTTCATT
>Ga0209467_1001780_pt1 | contig 17453 bp, 12 predicted proteins | sample Higcelwee11metaG_FD_187175 | JGI IMG/M metagenome (GOLD analysis project Ga0209467, IMG submission 187175) | Freshwater pond sediment microbial communities from the University of Edinburgh, under environmental carbon perturbations - High... | ecosystem: Environmental > Aquatic > Freshwater >...
TCGGTGTACTCGGCGCGGGCGGCCTCGTCGCCGATGATCTCCCAGGCCTCGCTCACCTTGGCGAACACGGCGTTGGCGATCTCGGCCTGTTCTGGCGGCTTGAGCGTCCATCGGTCGGGGTGGAGGTGCTGGGCGAGGCGCATGTAGGCCTTACGCTGCTCGGCGGGGTCGCCGTCCCAGGCCACGCCGAGGCGCTCGAAGTGGTTGGCGGCGCCGTTCACGCGGCGCTGCTCGGCGCGCAGGCGGTCAAGCTCGGGGTCGGCCTCGGCGGGCGGCGCGGCGGGCTTGGCCTCGGCGGCGCGGGGGGAGGCGGTCTCGACGATGACCTTGGGCGTGCTCGCGCCCTGTTCATCGACGCTGATCACCCCGGCGAGCAGGCCCAGGTACACCCCGCGCCGGGCGACCTCGGGGGGCGTCGGGATGAAGTCGAGCACGTCGGCGAGGGTGCGCTGGCCGTCCAGGTCCAAGAGCGCGGCGCGGAGCTCCGCGGGGTAGGGGAGGTCGTCGATGCTGACCCCACCGCCCACCTTGAGGCGCGGGAAGCGCCCGTCGAGTCCGGCGAGGCGCGCCCGGGCGAGGTCGTCGGGCACGGCGTCCCCCAGGGCCGACCAGCAGGCGGCGAGGAGATCGACGGGTTTGCGGGCGGGCGGGGCGTCGTTGGGGGTGAAGCTCCACTCGCCGTCGATGGCGCGGAGCGCGCCGTGGACGCGGATCACACCTTGCATCCGGGCGAGCTCGTCAGGGCCCCCGTCGGGGTGTTTGGCCTCTAAGCTCTCCAGGGCCTCGCTCTTGAGGTTCGACTTCGTGGCCGAGAGCCGGCCGCCCTCAAACCAGAAGGTCCACTTGCGGCGGCCGTCGCCACACTCCAGGCGGCCGTTGGCGCGCTGGGCGGCGAGGCTGAGCAGCAGCTCGATGAGGGGAGGGTCGCGGAGGGTGCCGGACTGCATGACTTTGGACTCCAGGCGCGGCCATAGCGTAGGCTTCGCGGGCGGCGCTGGCAAGCGGGGGAGGGTCGAGCGTTGGCCACGCCCTCCTAAGCCCGCGCGCGTCCTCTCGGTTTAAGGGGAGCGCTGGCGCGTGAGGAGTGAGGTTCGTGGGGGAGGCGACGGGCGCCTGGCCCCCACGAACCTCGGTCACGTTTACCGCCGCCCACCGCCCGAGCGGACGCTGGCCCTCCTGCGCCACCCGACCAAGAGGGCGGCCAAGCTCCACCAGGCGCCGAGGCCCTCGGTCTCGCTGCTGCTGCACGCGCGACCTTTGTCTCCGCTCTTCTCGCCGGTGTCTTCGTCCTCGGGGCAGGCGCCGACGTTGGGATCGGTGTCGTCACAGTCGTCCGCGCGCAGAAGCCCGTCCTCGTCCTGATCGTCGTCTCGACCATCACAGTTCTGGTCGATGCCGTCGTACCACACCTCAATGGCGTCGGGATGTACGCTCGCGAGGCTGTCATCGCAGTCTGTGTCGTCTTCAACGGAGCCGCTGGGGACCGCGCACAGGTAGCTGCTCTGGGCGGCGTCCCCGTAGCCGTCACCGTCGGCGTCGACGTAGCTGGTCACGCCCAGGCCCAGCTCGACGTCGTCGTCGTCGCAGTCCTCCGCGTTGCCGACGTAGCCTTCTGGCGCCTCACAGGCGCTCAGGGCGTCTGTGGCCCAGCCGAGGCCGTCGCCGTCGCTGTCCCGGTACCAAAGGGACTCCACCTGCTCGTCCACCTCGGTGTCACAGTCGTTGTCCACCTCGTCGCAGCGCTCCATGGCGCCGGGGTACACGCCCGCGGATTGGTCATCGCAGTCTTCGTTCGAGCTGACATAACCATCGGGCTGCTCACAGGTCTGGGCTTGGGTCAGCTCAGTCCCGTAGCCGTCCTTGTCGGCGTCGCGATAAAACGTCGTCTTCACGCCCTCGTCGATCTCACCATCACAGTTCTGATCGAGGTCGTCACACACCTCCAGGGCGTCTGGGTGGATGGTGGCGTCGTCATCATCACAGTCCGTCGAGTCCTCGGTGGTGCCTGTGGAGACCTCACAGGCCTCAACGGTGTTGGTGCCCCCGAAGCCGTCCCCGTCCTCGTCGATGTAGAAGGTGGAGAAGGCGCCCTCGTCGATCGACGTGTCGCAGTCCTGGTCCACCCCGTCACACTGCTCGGGCGCGCCGATGTAGACGTCCGCGCGGCTGTCGTCACAGTCCGTCGAGGTCGCCAGATAGCCCGTGGGCGCGCTGCACGCCTGGGTGGTCTCGGTGCCACCGGAGCCGTCGGCGTCGGCGTCCCGATACCAGGTCAACAGCACACCATCGTCTACGGATCCATCACAGTCATCATCCACGTCGTTGCAGACCTCAGACGATGCCGTTGAGATCGCGCTGTCATCATCGTCACAGTCTACGGCGTTGGCGACATAACCGGCGGGTGTGGTGCAGGCGCTGACGGCGCTGGCCGCGTCGCCCTCGCCGTCGTTGTCGGCGTCCAGATACCAGAGCACCTCACCCAAGGCCCCGGCCTCATCGGTGTCGCCATCGCAGTCGTCGTCGATGGTGTTGCAGCTTTCGCTGGCCCCGGGTGAGACGCTGGCCTCGTCGTCGTCACAGTCGGTGGAGGTGCTGGTGGTCCCGCTGGGGGCGGCGCAGACCTCGCGTGAGTCCAGGCCGCCGTAGCCGTCGGCGTCGGCGTCGATGTAGACCGTGAACGAGCCCACGGCCCCGTCCTCGTCGGTGTCACCATCACAGTTGTTGTCGACGCCGTCACACGACTCGATGCCCGCGGGGCTCACGCTGGCGTCGCTGTCATCACAGTCACCGTCTTGCTCCACATAGCCGCTGACAGCGCTGGCGCAGGACTCAAGGCTCTTGTCTGCGCGACCGTAGCCGTCTGCGTCCGCATCGGCGAAGAAGGTGGTGGTGACGCCTTCGTCGGCGGTGCCATCGCAGTCTTGGTCCACCCCGTCGCAGAGCTCGGCGGCCCCGGGGTGAATGGTGGTGTCCGTGTCGTCGCAGTCGATGGAGTCGGAGTGGCCGTCGCCGTCGGTGTCGACGTCGTAGCCGTAGAAGAGCTCTAATCCGTAGTCGGATTCTACTAGGAGGTCTCCGAAGCCATCGTTGTTGATGTCGCCAGCAGCACGAACATCTGTGCCTAAATCTGAGTCTGTATATGATCCATAATGTACGACGGGGGCGCTGGTGTTCAGCCCGGACGCCCCGCCCGCGTAGATGTCTAGGCGCCCCAAGGTGTCGTATTGGACACCAACCACCAGCTCATGGTACCCGTCACCATCGAGATCGACCACGTCAAACGTCTGGCCATAATACTCCTTGCTGCCCCCTGATATGACTTGGTCAGCAACCGTCGACAGACCGCTGCTGGTACCAAAATACACATAGACGCGCCCGCTGAAAGAGTCGTTCCCGTACGCCCCCACCACCAAGTCATCGTATCCATCACCATTTACGTCGCCAGAAGCGAATCGATATCCGAACTTGTCTGCGGGATCTTCTGCTTTTAATGTTTGCCATAGGGTAGTCGTGGGTCCAGTTGAGCTGCCACGATATACCGTGACCATTCCATCAGTGGTTGCAGAGTAGATCGCCAGATCGAGGTGCCCGTCCCCATCATAGTCCCCAAGTGTGAGCCCTGACCCAAAGTAATTGGTGCCCGACCAACTCCGACTCGCAGTGCTGCCAAGACCGGTAGTTGCCCCTGACCCTGTGTAAAGGTAGACATAGCTGTTGTAGGAGGATGACTGGGGGGCGCCTATCAGGATATCCATGTATCCATCATTGTTAATATCTGCTGCAGCTGAGGCTGTGCCCACGCCAGAGAACGTGCTGGTCGAGACGCCCTCCAGCTTCCAATCCCCTGCCCCATCTAAGTCCAGCCCCGCAGCGCCGCCTAGATGCAGGACCGCGATTCCATCAGCAACCGAACCTCCATTTGCGTCTGTGAGGAGAGCGTCGCCGTATCCGTCTCCATTTACGTCCCCCGCAGCGATCCAGTTATCGTAGGTGGTGCCTGTAATGCTCGACCAGTAAGCAGAATCGACATCATCAGATACGCCCTCCGAGTTGCCCAGAAAAAGAAAGGCCCCTCCTTTCTCGTCAACGACTCCAATGTCTTGAAATCCGTCCCCGTTCACATCCCCGGCGGCGAGAAAATTCAAGATTGAGTATGGGAGGGTTAGGAAGAGTGACTGCGCGGTAGTGGTGGAGATGCCAGCGCTGCTTCCCAGCAGCACCTGTTGATTGGAGCTGGGTGAGGTGCCGTAGTCCATAGAATGATAGATTAGGTCGTCATAGCCATCTCCGTTGGAGTCGCCGACTGGTGTTAGGCCTTCGATTGTATTCTCGTAGTCTTTAGATTTAAGGGTCGTTGTGGCGGATGTTGATACCCCCGACTTGTTTCCATGAAACACCGTTAGTTGGCCGTAGGTGGCATAGGAGGCAGTCATCGGGGCGTAGACTGCCACATCGTCGTACCCGTCACCGTCCACATCTCCGGCGCCTATCACCACGGTGCCAAATTCAGATAATCCGGTGAAATTACTCAAGGTGGTGGATGCGGAAGACGGGATCCCTGTACTGGATCCGTGGTAGACATAGGCTCGTCCAGAGGCGCTGCTGTACCCGGGCTCGCCGACCAGCAGATCACTAAAACCGTCCGCGTTAACGTCTCCCGCGCCAGCAACGCTATAGCCCAGCTCTCCTCCGTATTTACTCGCCGACAGTGTGGCGCTAGCTGTGCTGGATACGCCCGATGAGGCGCCGTGGTAGACGGTCACTTGCCCTAGTTTGGAGTTATACCCGTAGGCGCCTACGGCCACGTCATCATAGCCGTCACCATTGACGTCTCCTACGCCCGCGACCGCGTTCCCAAAATAGTTAGACGTGGATGCGCCGGTGAGGGTGGTGGCGGGTGAGCTGGACACTCCAGCGCTGCTGCTCAAGTAGATATAGGCGCGGCCAGTCTTCGAACTGTACAAAGGGGCGCCTACCATCAGATCGTGGTATCCATCACCATTGACATCGCCAGCGGCCGAGAGCTTTAAGCCGAAACCAGCGCCGCTGCTGGGTGCGCTCAAGACGGCATAAGCCGAGGTGGACAGCCCGCCGGACCCTCCCGAATAGACGTATATTTCGCCGGTTGAGTAGGAGCCTATCGCCACATCGGGGTAACCATCCCCGTTGGTATCGCCGAGCACCGCGAGGGCATACCCAAAATAGGCGCCTTCAGAGCCCCCCTCTATTCGCTGGCTTGCGATAGGAGAGAATCCCGTTGCGGATCCTTGGAACAAGTATACCCACCCAGTGTAGCCCGCAGCCGCATACGCGGAGACAAGCAGATCGGGATGGCCGTCTCCGTCGATATCGCCCGCCGCGGCTACACTACTGAATCCGCTCAGCACACCGGCCGTCTGCCAAGCCGAGCTGGTGTACAGCGGATCCACGGTGATGGGATACTGCGCCCGGTGGTCATCCACCGTCACCACCACCCGCCCGTCCTCTTCCCAGGCCGACGCGGGCAGCGGCTCGCCAAGGGCGTCCCAGGCCGAGACGCCATGCACGCTCCAGGCGCGACCGTCGCTGTCTAATATGTGCAGGCCGTCGGCGGCGCTGCGCTGGACCGACCCCGTCGGCACACCCACCTCAAAGCGGATGGGGCCTCGCCCCATGGGGGCCTCGTCCACGGTCCAGCCCTGCTCAAGTCCGCTGTTGACGGTGACCCACCACTCGGTCATGTCGCCGTGGTTGTACTCCAGCCGCTGAACGCAGTCGCCCATCGCGTCCTGCTCGGCGCTGCAGGCCCCCAGGGCGGGCGTGGCCGGGCGGACCGTCTCCATGCGGTCGGCGCGCCCCCAGGCGAGGGTCTTCAGGCGCAGGAGCGAGCCGCCTTGACCGGCGGGCTGAATCTCTACGCCGTCCTGGGTGAAGGAGGTCGTCAGCCCCAAGCGGGGGAGCTGGGCCACAAAACGCCCATCGGCGCCGTAGATGGCCCTGGCGCTGACGCCCAGACGGGAGGTGATCTGCTCCTGGGCGCCAAGCTCGGCCTCAGCGGCCTCGGCCAAGCTGGAGTCATCGGGGGAGAGATCGTCGCCAAAGACCGAGTCCAGGGGCGAGGGCCGGGGGGAGCAGGCGACAGACAGCAGCAGGACGAGCAAACCAGGGGACCGTGAAACCACAAGGCACTCCTTCATGGGCGGGTGCGGCAGTATAGATCAGGTTGGGGTGGAGCCGCTACACTGGCACGCACGAGGACCAGCCCCAGCACACGGTCTTGACGTAGCACCCCATCGCCGCGCGCCTCACCGAGCTGCTGCCACGATAGGCCCACGCCCCCGCGCGCCCACGGCCACGACCGCGCGTGGCGCCGCCGTCGAGATCCCGCCGTTTGCCGCGCCAGCGGCGTGGCACAGCCGTTGCAGTTAGTTCAGCGCCGCACGGAGTCCTCGATGCCCCTTCGCCTCCTCGCTCTGCTCCTCACCACGCTCTCCCCCGCCGTCGCCCAGGCCGCCGAGGTCACCGGCGACTCGGGCAAAGGCCTCACCGTCACCAGCGACGACGGGCAGTTCTCGATGAACGTCCGCGGGCGCATTCAGCTCCGCGAGAGCCTCACCACCCCGCCGCCCGGCGACGGGGCGCGGGAGGTCACCACGATCGGCCGCGTGTACACCGCCCGGGTGTGGCTCAACGGGCACACGCTCTCTGAAGACATCGGCTACACCTTTCAGCTCGCCGTGGCGCCGAACGACTACCGAGACGGCACGATCTCCCCGATCTTTGACGCGTACCTCGATCTCAAGCACAACCCCAACGCCAGCCTGCGCGTGGGGCAGATCTTTGTGCCCTTTGACCGCGCCCGCACCATCCGCGAGTTCTCGCTGCAGCTCGCCGACCGGCCCCGCCCGGTGAGTGAGCTGACCTTGGACCGCGACGTCGGCGCGTACCTGTACTCCGACGCGCTGGGCGGCTCCATGGTGGCCTATCGACTGGGTGTGTTCGCTGGAGGCGGCGGCAACGCCATCGCCGAGAAGGCGCCGGGCGGCCTCGCCGTTGCCCGTGTCGAGCTTCGCCCCTTGGGCCCCGTCGATGACGACAGCGAAGGGGATCTCAACCGCCGGGAGACCCCGGGCCTCGCCTTGGGCCTCGCCGCCGCCTACAACCTCAACACCAACCGCGCCCGCAGCACCACATCCACGACCTACACCTTAGGCACCGCGGATTATCTGCACCTCGCGGGCGACGTGGTGTTTAAGTGGCGCGGCGTGGCGGTGATGGGGGAGGCGGTCCTAAGAGACGCGCAGGAGGAGTCGTGGACGGTCACCGATGACGCGGGCGTGGCCGCCACGGAGTACGCCCGCTCGGGCTGGGGCTGGCTGGTGCAGCCCTCTGTGATGCTTACGCCCAAGGTAGAGCTCGCCGGGCGATACAGTCGGCTCTACGCCTTTGAGGGCACCGACCCCAAGTACGTCACCGAGACGGAGACCTTGGGCAATGAGCTCGCCGCCGGGGTGAACTATTACCTCAACAAGCACCGGTTTAAGGTGCAAGGCGGCTGGACCGCGCGGTTTGGCGAAGACTTCAGCCAGGCCCAGCACACCGGGCAGGTGCTCGTGGACGTGATGTTCTGAGCGGGGACTCCCAGGCTCAGCCCGCCGGAGCGCGGCCTTGAACGCCGGGGAGCTCGATGCCGCGCAGCTCCTTGTACAGTCGGAGCGCATAGCCGTCGGTCATGCCCGAGAGGTAATCGGTCACTCGCAAGAGGCGACTGTACGCAGATTCGCCTACGGCCCGGGGCTGCAAACGCATGAGCTTGAGCGCCTTTTTGTTGCGGCCCTTCGGCTCAAACTCAAGGGCCGCTGGGGCGAAGACCTCCAACAGACCGCCGAGCACCTTGTAGCCAGCGAGCTCCACCCGCAGCACCTCTGGAGCATTGTAGCACAGATCCTTAGAGACCACGCTAATGTTGTCCAGCGCGGCCTTGGCAGGGATGAGGTCGGCGAGGGACTCAGCCAGGGTGCCGTCCAAGAGGGCGTCGTGGTGCTGGATGAACGCGATGACGAGCTGATCCACGAGCTTGTTGATCGCCCGCGCCCGGAGGTATGCGACACGCTCGCGAGGGTCACTGACGGTCATTCTGGGGGGGCTACCGTGTACTGCGGTGAGTAGACGGGAAATCTCTTCCAAAGGTACAAATCCTAAGGTAAAACCATCCTCCAAATCTAGGATATTGTAGCAGATATCATCAGCGGCCTCAACCAGATACGCCAGCGGGTGCCGGGCCCAGGCGTCATCCTCAACAGTGATCAGCCCCAATTCCTCGGCTACCTTGGCGAAGGCGGCCCTGTCTTCGAGGAAGTAACTAAACTTCTTGCGAGCAACGTGTTGTACGCGCGTACTGTGGTTGTCCTGCCGGAGGTGCGACGCCTGAGGGTATTTCGCCACTGCGCCCAAAGTCGCCAAGGTGAGCTGCATCCCGCCGCGATCTTCGCCGTACATCTCCAAGCGTGTAACCACCCGGAAGCTCTGGGCGTTGCCCTCAAAGTGCTGTAAATCCAACTTCTCGTTTTCGCTCAAATCCCTAACGCACTCCACCCCCGCACCTTTGAACCACGAAGCGATGGCGTCCTCTCCGGCGTGGCCGAAGGGTGGGTTGCCGATGTCGTGCATCAGGCAGGCCGAGGCCACGATGTCGCCCAAGGCGCTCGCGGCGACGCCGCCGAGGTCCACGCCCGCCAAGAGGAGCTTCTCTCCGGCCTCGGTGCCCAGAGTGCGCCCCACGGAGGCCACCTCGACGCTGTGGATGAGGCGGTTGTGGATGTGGTCGTTCGCGGGCATCGGGAACACCTGCGTCTTGTCGAGCAGGCGGCGGAACGGCAACGAGAAGAGAACGCGGTCGTAGTCGCGCGCGTAGCCCCGGACGTTGCGGGCGTCGGGCTGGTGATCGGCGCCTAAGCGGGTGTTGTTGAGCAGCCTCGGCCAGTTCATCGGCATGACGTTCTCCAAGATGGCATTCACGGACGGCTTAGCCGCCAAGTGCGGTACCCCGTAACCCCACACCGCGCAACCTTCACCGCCCCCACGCATCACTACGGCACGACCCAACCCCAGGCGCGTTTGCCCCGGAGGTGCTCATGAACCCTGTCCTGCAGACCTTCCCTCTCGGCGGCCCGCCGTGGCCCACCCTCGATCCGTTCTTGTTCTGCGTTCACCACGTCGACGCCTACCCCCGCGGCGACGGCCAGCTCGCCCCGGCGGCGCCGCTCACCGGGCGGCAGATCGGCCAAGACTTCGGCGGAAAAGACGGCTGGAGCATGTACCACGGGCGCCGGGTGCCCGGGTTCCCGCAGCACCCGCACCGGGGCTTTGAGACGGTCACGGTGACGCGCCAGGGCTTCATCGACCACGCCGACTCCATGGGCGCCCGGGCCCGCTACGGCCAGGGCGACGTGCAGTGGATGACCGCGGGCCGCGGCGTCGTTCACGCCGAGATGTTCCCGCTGCTGAACACCGAGGCGCCAAACCCCGCCGAGCTGTTCCAGATCTGGCTCAACCTCCCGGCCAAGAACAAGATGGTGCCGCCTCACTTCACGATGTTCTGGAGCCAGGCCGTGCCCCAGGTGGCCCAACGGGACGAGAACGGGCGTTTCAGCACGCTCACCGTCGTGGCTGGGGCGTATGGGGAGGCGCGGCCCCCGGCGCCGCCGCCGGACTCTTGGGCCGCCGCCGCCGAGGCCGAGCTGGCGATCTGGACGCTTCGGATGGACGACGGCGCCCGTTTCACCGTGCCCGCGGCGAAGCCCGGGGTGAACCGGATGATCTACCTCTTCGCCGGGGACGGCCTCGGCGTGGGGGAGGTCAACCTGCCCCCTCGCCACGGCGCGCGGCTGCAGGGCGACGCCGAGGTCACCCTCGTCGCCAAGGGTGCCGTGGAGCTGCTCCTGCTCCAAGGTCGCCCCATCGGTGAGCCGGTTGTGTCGTACGGGCCCTTCGTGATGAACACGACGGCCCAGATTCAGCAGGCCTTCCGCGATTACCAGACCACGCAGTTTGGCGGCTGGCCTTGGCCCGATGACGGCCCGGTGCATGGCCACGACGCAGCGCGGTTCGCCGTTCACGCCGACGGCAAAGAGGAGAGGCCCTAACTGAGCCTCAGAGCCCCGCCCGGGACGCGGCCACGATCGTCACGTCCCGCACTCCGGCGGCCTGGGCCGAGCTGAGCGCCTGCCGCAGCAGAGCGTAGGGCAGCTCGGCGTCGATGCGGATGTGCAGCGGCGCGTCGGGGTCGGCGGCCAAGGCCGTCACCAGCTCGGGGATCACGGCCTCGTCGCGCTCCAAGGCGGCCTTGGTGGAGGTGAGGCGCGCGCCGTTGAGGCTCAGCTCCCCTTCAGCGAGATCGAGGCGCCGGGCCACGCCCACCGGGGTCTCCTCGACGCTCAGGGGGAGCTGAAAGCTCGGATCATCGGGGCGCACGGGCGGATCCGTAGACCAGGTGCGCAGCAGAAACACGAGCAGGATGGTCAGCACGTCCACCATCGGCGCCAAGGCCGCGTAGAGCGGGTCCGTGGCGCTGGACACGGCGCGCAGAGGGCGCAGGCCGCGCCTCATGGGGTCTCCGGCGGCGCGTCGGGGAGGGTGGCGAGGCTCAGCTCGGGGAAGAGCTCGCCTTGGGCGTCGGCCCGGGCGGCGTCCATGAGCGCCACCACCGTCTGACCGGGCAAGGCGTCGCTGGGGCGCAGGGTGAGCTTGCGGCGGGTGGTGTCCAGGGCCTTGAGCGCGCGGAGCTGGGCCTGGAGCCCGGCGAGATCAGCCTCACCGCCCTGGCTGGGCAAGCTGACGGCGAAGGCCTGGGTGTCTCCGGCGCTGGTGATGACGTCGGCGCGGCGCACCTGGGCGAGCACCCGCAGGCCCTCGGGGCGGGCCTCGATCTCCACACGCTCCACACGACCCGGGGGCTCGGGAGGCAAGAGGCCGCCGAGCTCAGGCAAGCTCAGGGTGAGGCCCACGAGGCGCTGGGTGGAGGGGGTCAACAAGAGAAACGGCAGCAGCAGAAACATGAGCGCGATGACGCTCAGGAGCGCGGGCCGAGGATCGGCTGGGGCCGGTGGGGCCTTGGGGATCAGCCTTCGGATGAGGGCCTCCGAAGCGCCAGGGCGACGAGCCCCGCCGCGGACTCGATGCGCGCGATGTGGCGGCTCACCACGCCCTCAAACCAGGCGTGCAGCGCCAACGACGGGATGCCCACCATGAGGCCCCAGGCCGTGGTGGCCATGGCCGCGGAGATGCCTTCAGAGAGCCGCACGGAGCGTTCCCCAGCCGTGGCGTCGCCCAAGGCCGAGAACGCCAGGATGAGCCCGTAGACCGTGCCCAGGAGGCCGATCATCGTGGCGAGGTTGGCCACCGCGCCCAAGGCGCCGATGCGGCGGCGCAGCCTGGCCTCGGCCATGGCGGCCTCGGCGCCCATGGCCTCCCAGGCGGCCTCTGGGTCTTGTTCGGCGGCCCCGGCGGCGATCACCGCGCCCACCGGGGTGCCCGCCGTAGCCGCGGCGGCCTCGGCCAAGGCCCCGCGGCGCAGGCGCGCCTCGACGACGTCTTGGGGTGAGCGCCAGCGCCACAACAAGAGCACCCCACGCTCGATCGCCACGGCGACGGAGAAGGCCCCCAGCGCCGTGATCACGACCATAAAGACGCCGCCAGGGCCGGAGAACGCGTTGAGCAGAGTGTTGAGCATGCAGCCCTCGGGATGCTCATTCCTTGCACGGTGATGGGGATCGATGCAAACTCCAAACGAACGGAGCCCCCCAATGAGCACCCGCCGCGTCGCCCCGTTGAGCCTCCCTCTGATCCCGTGGTTGGGTTTGGTCCTGAGCGCCTGCTCGGCGGACAGCCCTGAAGATTGTGCGCGTCTGCCCGAGGACTCGGCGCAGCAGTGCTACATCGACACGGTGATGGCGCTGTGGGCCACCGACCCCGCCGCCGCCGAGGCCTGGCTGCCCAAGCTCACCCCGGTCACCCGGGACTACCTGCTGTACACGATCACCCAGCAGCACGAGCCGAACACCCTGCGCCTGTGCAAAGAGATCGAGAACCCCCAGATCGCCGAGACCTGCACCAAGTTTGTGCAGCGCCCTCACATGCACCGGCACACGATCCGCGACGAGAAGGGCGGTCCCGAGGGCGAGGGGCTGCCGCCAGAGGGCGGCGGTGGGCCCCCGCCGGGAGGTCCGGGCGCTGAGGGTGGAGGTCCGCGCGGCCCGGGCGGTGGGCCAGGTGGACTAGGCGCGGGAGGGCCCCGAGGTCCGGGGCGCGGTGGGCCGCCAGAGGGTCGTGGTGGACCGGGCCGTGGTGAGCCGCCGATTCAGGTGCGCCCGCCGCCGCCAGAGACGCCCGCGCAGTGAGCGGAGCGTGGTGCGCGCCCCCAGAGCGACAACGCCGAGCCCGAAGGCCCGGCGTTCGTTGAGGCAGGAGAGCCTCCCCCGCTGATACCCCTCACCGCAAGAGATGGAGGAGACGCTGATTTGCCAGATTGGGTCCGGCGGGGGAGGCTGGTGCTCTCAGGTCAGGTGACGCAAGCGTCAATTGACTCTCTCAGGGTATGCGCATTCCCCCCCGAGTGGCAAGCGTTTTCTTCACTTTTTTTGCGCGAGCGCCGTGCCGCCGGTTTGTCAACCCTGTCCACGCGGTCTTATGACGCGGTGCAGGGCCTCATTCAGCTTTCGCATCGAGAACGGCTTGTGAAAGATCCCCTGCAGCGGCGCCTCGGTGGGGCGCTCGGGGAGCTGGCCTTGGCCTAGGCCCGTACACAAGAACAGGGCGGTGTGGGGGAACCGCTCATGCAGGAGCTCCAGCACGTCCCGGCCTGAGATGCCCGTCATCTGCCAATCGACGATCGCCGCGTCAAAGGCCAGCTCTGCGCGCTCGATGAGCTCGATGGCCTCGTGGCCTGAGGCCGCCGCCACGACCTGATGGCCGCTGCCCGAGAGGTACTCGGAGACGACATGGCGGATCTCGGGCTCATCTTCGACAAGGAGGATTCGCATCTTGGCCTGGGGAGCGGCGCAACCAGCGCGGGCGCTTGTACGTTAGCAGAGTCGCTCCCCCTCAACACCCCCTCCACCGAATGACCGCCCAAGACGACCTCACCACACGCCTCGCCCCGCTCGCTCGCCGTGTGCGCGCGGCGCGGGGGCTCGTGTGGGGCGCCCGTGCTCTGCCCGTAGGGCTCGGGATCGCCGCGGTGGGGGTGTGGTGGGCGGGGCTCTCTGTGGGCTGGGCCTTGGGCCTGGCGGTGATGATCCCCGGGATCGTCCTTGCCGTCGGTTTGGCTCGGCCCTTGGCCTTGGGGGTGGTGGCGCGTGAGGCCGATCGGGTCTACGCGCTCAACGCCGCCTGCGACACGGCCCTGCACCTGCTCCACACGGGGCACCCCGCCGCCGAGGCCGTCACCTTAGACGCCCTTGACGCCTTGGGGGAGCGCCCGCCGCCGCCGCTTCTGTGGCCCCGACTCTCTCCGGTTGAGCTGGGGGTCATGGCGCTTGGCCTGGTGTTGATCGCCTGGCCCGCCGCCCCCGAGGCGCCCACCGCGCCAGAGGGGCCCGTAGACGCCCAAGAGGTCGCCCTGGATGAGCTTGAGGTGTCGGCCCGGCGGGAGGGTCGCCCGCTGTTGGCCGCCGCCGCGCGTCGGCTCAAAGAGGAGCGCCGCGCCGCCCGCGAGGCGGGGCTCTTGCCGAGAGATCCGCAGGCCGCCGAAGCCCCGCCCCAGGTGAGCCCGCGGCCCATCGAGCCGCCGCTGTCGCCCGAGACCAAGGCCCAGCTCAACGAGGCCCTGGCCTTGGCCCAGACCGCCCAGACCCAAGACGACGCGCTCCTGAGAGAGCTCGGCGCCCTGGTCGAGGCAGAGATCATGGGCATGCTGGAGGCGTCGCCCCTCAAGCTCGGGCTCAACGGCGGAGGAGGGGAGGCGCCCGCGGCCTCGGGCCTGCGCCCCACGGCGCCGATGGGCCCCTCGACGCCCACACCGCCCGGCCAACAGGGCAGCGGCCAAGACCCCTCGATCGGCGAGGCCGCCGAGCGCGCAGGGTATCGTGAGAACGAGATGGGCAGCACCGAGCACGAGAAGGATCACACCTTAGAGGCCAGCTTTGAGCAGATGATGAAGGAGCGGGCCGCCGAGCTCGCCAAGAGCCTCAACGACGCGATCGGCGAGGCAGAGAAGAAGGGCAAGGCCGAGCGTGAGGCCAAGAGCCGCAGCGCCTCCGCGAGCGGCGAGGCGCCCACCAGGACGACGGACCAGAGCGCGCCCGAGGAGGGCGTCGAGACCATGAGCGCCGGGGGCCCCCTCGCTGAGGCGGAGAAGTCCGCCGCCCAGGTCGCCGCCGAGGCCTTCGCCAGCGCCGGGGCGGCCCCGGACCAGGTCCCGGCCTTGACCGCGTCCGGCGACGGGGAAGGCAAGGTGTTGGGCGGTGGTGGCGGCGCGGACGGCGCCAGCGGCGAGTCCAGCCGGGGCCCGGGCACCCCAGAGACGACGCCCGGTGAGACCGAGCGGGTGAGCGCCCGGTTCAGCATGGGCGCCTTGTCCCAAGAGGAGCGCGCCGCGATCTTTGGCCTCGTCGCCGACAAGTCCGTCGTCACCCAAGGCGGCGGCGAAGCGCTGGACGAGCGCTTCGACGGCTACTTCGAGGAGGCCGAGCGCGCCTTGGCTGAAGAGGAGCTGCCTCCGCTCATGGAGGGCCTCGTGCGCGCCTACTTTTTAGGTCTGAAGGAGACCCCGTGACCCCAGCCGAGTTTCAGCGCCACTTTCACGCCGTCCGCGCCGAGGTGCAGCGGGTGATCGTCGGCTTAGAGCCCGTCATCGAGGGCGCGCTCACGGCGCTGTTCGCTGATGGCAACGCGCTTTTGGAGGGCAACCCCGGCCTGGGCAAGACCCGGCTGGTGCGGGCGCTCGCCGAGGCCCTGGACCTCAAGCCGAGCCGCATCCAGTTCACCCCGGATCTGATGCCCGCCGACGTCACCGGCACCCACCTCGTCGCTGAAGACGCCCAGGGCCGCAAGGAGCTGGTGCTGCGCCGGGGGCCGATCTTCGCCAACGTCGTGCTCGCCGATGAGATCAACCGCGCCACGCCCAAGACCCAGTCGGCCTTGCTGGAGGCGATGCAAGAGCGGCAGGTGACGCTTCTGGGCGAGACCTGGCGCCTGCCCGAGCCGTTCATCGTCATCGCCACCCAGAACCCCCTGGAGATGGAGGGCACCTACCCCTTGCCCGAGGCCCAGCTCGACCGCTTCTTGGTGAAGCTGCTGCTTGAGCTGCCCACGGAGGATCAGCTCGTGGAGGTGCTCGGGCGCACCACGGCCACGGGGGGCGACGCCCCGCGCCCGGTGCTCGACGCCGCTGGGGTGATGGCGATGCGCGAGGCCGTGCGCCTCGTGCCCGCCGCGCCGGAGACGCTGCGCCTCGCCGCGCGCCTGCTGCGTTTCACCCACGCCGACACGCCCGGCGCCCCCGACGCCGTGCGCCGCTTCGTGCGGTTTGGCGCCTCGCCGCGTGGGGTGCAGGCCATGGTGCTCGCCGGGAAGGTGCGCGCTTTGGCCACCCGGGGCGACGCCCGGCAGCCCGTGCTCTCCCCAGAGGACATCATCGCCGTCGCGGTGGACTGCCTTCGTCACCGCGTCTTGCTCAACTTTGACGGGGAGTCGGGCGGCATCGACCCGGCGAGCCTCGTGCGTGAGGCCGCCGAGGCCGCTACACGCTCGTTTCGAGGCCGCTAGGTGGACCTCCCCGCCGAGCTTCTGGCCAAACTAGAGCTGCTGCGTGTCGCCACCCGCCGGGCTCACCCCGGTCGGTACGCGGCGCGCACCCGCTCAAAGAAGCTCGGTGTGGGTGTGGACTTCGCCGATCATCGGCCCTACACCCCCGGCGACGACCTCAAACACGTCGATTGGACGCTGTATGGGCGCTCGGGGCAGCTCATGGTCCGCCTCGCTGAAGAGGAGACCGAGCTCAACGTACACCTGCTCGTGGACCGCTCGGCCAGCATGGGGCTCACCGTCGGCGCCGCCCGTGGCGACGACAAACGCGCCGTCGCCCAGCGTGTGGCCGTCGCCATCGCCTATGTCGCCCTGTGTAACCTCGATCAGGTGCGCCTCTGGCCGTTTGCGGGTGCCTTGGGGCGGCCTCTGGCCTTGGCCAGAAAACGCGCCGAGGTGGTGCGCGCCTGGACGTTCTTGGGCGAGTCCCAGCCCCCGGCGGGCACGGACACCCTCGGCGCCACCCGCCAGATGATCGCGCTCGGCCCCGCCCGAGGCGTCGTCGTGCTGGTGAGTGACCTGCTCGACCCGTCGTGGCTCGCCGCGGTTGACCTTCTGCGCCATGAGCGGTTTGACGTGGCCGTGGTCGCCATTCGGAGTCCGGGTGAGCTGGCTTTGCCCTTGGACGGCGAGCGGTTTGACCTCGCGGACGGCGAGACGGGGGCTGTGCTCTCTGGGGTGAGCCGGGGGGAGCTGACCGCCGCCCGGGACGCCGCCCGGGCTCGCTGGGACAAGGTCGAGGACGACTGCCGCCGCCGGGGCGTGCCCGTGGCCCGCACCTTGACCGGCGACCCGACGGACATGGAGGGCCTGCTCCTCACCCTGCTTCGGGGCCGGGGTGTGCTGCGATGAGCCTGTGGCCGCTTTTGGATCCTGCGCGCGCCGCGGCGCTGTTTGTGGCCTGCGCCGCGCTCATCACGCTGTGGTTTCTGCTGCGGCCCAGGGCCCGGCGGGTGATCGTGCCCAGCCTCGCGCTGTTTGAGCTCGACGCCAAAACCCACCGCGACCCGCGCTGGCGCGAGCGGCTGGCGTTGTTGCTCCAGCTTGTGGGCGCTGGGCTTTTGTGCGGGGCGCTCGTCCGGGAGGCGGCGCCCGAGGCCGCGCCGGTCGTCGTTGAGGGCGTCACCGAGGCCTTTGTGGTGGACCTCTCGGCGTCGATGCGCGCTGAGGGCCGCATGGACGCCGTCCGCGCCGCGCTCGCGGCCAAGCCCGAGAACGCCATCGTCACCGCCGGGGAGCGCCCCCGCCTCGTCGCGCCGCCGGGGCTCACCAAGGGCCGCCACGACGCCGTGCTCGCCGCGCTGAGGCCGGGTTGGGGCGGCGCGGAGCTCCTCGGCGCGGCGCGTCTCGCCGAGTCCTATGGTTACCGCCCGATCGTGCTCAGCGACGGCCCCGCGCCCGACGGGTTGGCGGGGCAGATCGTCGGAGAGGGCGGGCCCGACGCCGCCGTGGTGAACGTGAGCGCCAGCGCCGGGGTGGGCCTGCCGCCAGAGCACAACGTCGCGATCATCCTCCAGAACCAAGGCCCCGAGCGCCCAGCGCGCCTGAGCATCGAGACCGACGAGGGCCCCCTTGGCGAAGAGACGGTGACCTTGCCCGCCGACGGCCGCCTGCGCCGGGTGTATCGGGTGCCGCCGTCGTCGAGCGCCTGGGTGCGCGCCGTGATCTCC
>Ga0209467_1001781_pt1 | contig 17453 bp, 12 predicted proteins | sample Higcelwee11metaG_FD_187175 | JGI IMG/M metagenome (GOLD analysis project Ga0209467, IMG submission 187175) | Freshwater pond sediment microbial communities from the University of Edinburgh, under environmental carbon perturbations - High... | ecosystem: Environmental > Aquatic > Freshwater >...
GGCCGTCTCCTCGTCCTGGGCCACGGCCCGGATGGCCAGGCCGACCTTGGTGCGGTTAATGAGCGCCTGCACCAGAAAGATCAGGACCAGCCCGGCCCCGAGCAGGATGAGGTTGTCCACGCGCAGGGTGAACGACCCCAGGTTGAAGCGGTCGGTCGGCAGCAGGGCGGGAAAGGGTTTCGGGTTGGCGCCGTCAGGGAAAAACAGGCGGATGGCCTCGCGCAACACCGTGCCGAGCATCATGGTGATGAGCAGGATGTTCAGGGGGGGAGCGCCCTTGAGCGGGAGCACGATCCCGCGCGCGATGGCCGCGCCCACAAGCCCGATCAGCGCCACCGAGCCGATGGTGATCAGGGCCAGTTGCACAAGCGGCGAGGTGATCCCCAGCGCGTTGAGCCCCAGAAACATGCTGTAGGCCGTAAAGACGCCAAGCGTCAGCACGTCCCCGTGGGAAAACTTGATCACATCCAGCACGCCGAAGAACAAGGTGAAGCCCACGGCGACCAGCGCGTACACCAGGCCGAGCATCAAGCCGCCCAGCACCAGTTGGAGCACCTGACCCATACTATCCACGATTCGCCTCCTTGTTCTCAGACGGCGCTCCAGGGCCAAACGGCCCTGGAGCGTATCCATGCGCCGTTACTTGCCAAGCTTGCGTTTGCCGGTGACGTACTCCGAATCCTCCCAGGGGACCCACTTTTTGTCCTGGACCACGTACTTGGTGATCACCGGGGTGATGTTCTGGCCGTGATCGTCAAAGGTGATCTTGCCGATGATGGAGTCCACGTCCTTCACATTGGCGAGGTATTCCGTGACCTTGAGACGGTCGGGTCCGACCTTTTCGATGGCGTCCATGATCAGGTTCATGGCTGCGAAGGAGAAGGCGCCATAGGCCTCGGGGGCCTCGGAATACCCGGCCTTCTCGTATTCGCCCAGAAAGAACTTGCCGCCTGGCAGCTTCTCGATGGGGCCGCCCTCGCGAAAGGCCACCGTGCCCTCGCTCATCGCCCCGGCGCCCTCGATGTAGGCGTCGGAGATGATGCCGGAGACGCCCTGGAACACGCTGTCCACGCCGAGCTTGTCCATCTGCAGGCGCACCCGCACGCCAAGGGGGGTCAGGCCCGCGAAATAGATGACGTCGGGCTTCTGGGCCTTGATCTGGGCCAGTTCGGCCGTGAAGTCCTGCTGGTCGGCCTGCACGGGGAAGGTGCTCACGATCTTGCCGCCGGCCTTCTCAAGGTATTCGGAAAAATACTTCAGATGCCCCTTGCCGTAGTCCGTGGTGTCGTGGATGACCGCCCAGGTCTTGAAGCCCTGCCCGGCCATGAATTTGGCCGCGTTTTCATTCTGGTCGATCATGGTGCCGTTGACACGGTGGATCTCGGGGTAGTCGGCGCCGTAGGTCACGTCCGGATGCACCGCCCCCCAGACCACCATGGGCTGCCCGAACTTATGGAACACCTCGGTGGTGGCCACGGCCACCACGGAGCAATAGTGCGCCACCGTGGCCGCCACCGCCTTGTCCGCAGCCGCCTTGGTGGCCACCTGCACCCCGATGTTGGGCTTGCACTCGTCATCGAGCACCATGAGTTCGTAGGCGTATTTGGCGTTCGGGTCGGCGTTTTTGAGTTTGACGGCCAGGTCGGCGGAGTTGCGCCCGCCCAGACCGATCGCCGAGTTGCCGCCGGTCAGGGGTCCCAGGAAACTGAGCTTCACGGTGTCCTTGGCCAGGGCCGGGCTGGCCATGACCAGCATGGCCGCCAGCAAAGCACCCATCATCCGAGAAAAGCCTTTCATGATGCCTCCTTGCGCGGTTGGCGGGGAGCGCTGCAGGGGACCGCCCGCTTGCCCATTGTTGTATTCAGTTTTGTATACAATCGCCTTCGAGGCACTTTTAGCCCGGAAATAACAAATATGTCAAGAGAGTGTTGGCGGGATTACAAATACGTCACCAACTCCTCAAGGAGCGCACAGGCCCCGAGAAGCTCCTCGTCCAGGCCAAAGCGGCCCGCCACCTGGAGGCCAAGGGGCAGGCCATGCAGGGCGCCCGCCGGGAGGGAGACGACAGGCAGTCCGGCGTGGGTCCAGGGCAGGTTCATGATGGGGTCGCCGGTGGAGGAAAGTCCCAGGGGCGCGGTCCCTGGCGCGCTCGGGCAGAGGTAGCCGTCGAGCCCCTGGTCGCGCAAAAATCCGTCCAGTCTGGCCCGCAGGGACGCCATGGAGGCCCGGGCGGCCGCCACCTGATCGGCGGGCACGGCGTGGCCGCGCTCGATCAGCATCCGGGTGCGTTCGCCGTACAGATCGGCGAAGCGGGGATACCAGGCCGCATGGGCCAGGGCCATGTCCGAGGCGGTGAGGGCCTCGTGCAGCCCCCGGACCGACTCCAGATCATCGAGCACCCGGGCCTCCACGATGCTGACGCCCTGGCTGCGCAGCCTGGCCACGGCCTCCCGGAAGGCGCGCAGGGCGTCCGGTTCGACGCGATCCAGGAGCGGCCCTTCGGGAACGGCCAGGGCGGCCAGTCCATTGCCCGGCGCGCGCCCCTGCCAGCCCGAACAAAAGATGGACCCGGCCAGATCGGCCCCGGCGGCGTCCGAGGTGAAAAACCCCACCTGATCGACGCTTTGACTGAAGGGGATGATGCCCTGGGTCGATATCCGGCCCAGGGAGGGTTTGAACCCGGTCACGCCGCAGTAGGACGCGGGCCTGACCACGGACCCCACCGTCTGCGTCCCGATTCCCAGCGGGCAGTACCCGGCGGCCACGGCCGCAGCCGAGCCGCTGCTCGAGCCGCCCGGGGTGTGGGCCGGATTCCGGGGGTTGCGGGTGGGGGATGGATTGAAATACGCAAATTCCGTGGTATGCGATTTGCCGAGCACCAAGGCCCCGGCCGCCCGCAACGTCGCGACCACGGGGCCTTCCGGCCCGGAGAGCGCCTCCGGGGGGAGATGGCTCCCGGCCCGGGTAGGAAACCCCTGGACGTGGACGATGTCCTTCACCGCCACCGGGACGCAGAACAAGGGCGGCCGCGCGCCGACATCGGGATAGCGCGCGCACAGCTCCCGCGCCTCCCGGGCCAGCCGGGCGAACCGGCCCGCCTCCGGCAACATGGCCAGGACATCCGGCTCACGGGCCTGCATGCGGTCCTCAAGCATCGCCAAAAGCCGCATCACGTCGAGGGTTCCGTCGCGCAGGGACCGCGCCGTTTCGCACAAGCCCAGCATGGCTTGTCCCATCGCATTCTCCTTTTCTGGCCGACCCGGGACACGACAACGATCCCGGGCGGCTGGTTATGCAAGCGGGCTTGATATTGTATACACGAGTGTATACAATCAGCCCTGGAGGGACAATGTCACCACGGACCACAAAACGCAAGAACCTCAGCCATGCCGTGTTCGAAACCCTCAAAAAGCGCATCCTCAACTGGGAATATCCTCCCGGGGTACGGCTGATTGAGGAGGACCTGTGCGCGGAATTTAACGTCAGCCGCAGTCCCGTGCGCGAGGCGTTGGGGCGGCTGGCGGCCTTCGGACTGGTCGAGAACACCCCCCATCGCGGCTGCCAGGTCAAGACCCTGGAGATACAGACCATCAAGGATCTCTACCAGTTGCGGCTGGCGATGGAGCTTTATGTGGTGGAGACGCTGGCCCGTCGGCCAGGCCAGGAGACGCTTATGGCCAGTCTGCGTGCGGACTGGACAGACCCGGCGCCACGGGAAAGCGACGCCTGGGCCGCGCTTGACCGCAGGTTCCACGAGGAATTGGCCGCAGCCGTGGGCAACCCCCTGCTGACCCAGCAATTGGCTGCGGTCAACGAGCGGTTGACGGTCCTGCGGCCATTTGATTTCAGCATCGAGGAGCGGTCCGTCTCCACCTGCCGCCAGCATATGGACATCCTGGACACCATTGCGTCCGGCGACGCCACCGGGGCGCGGGAGGCCATGCGGGCCAACATCGAGGACAGTCTGGGGAATGTGGAGACCGTGGTGGGCAGGCTTATCGCCAAGGCCTATCTGCGCGGCGGTTTCGCGCCGCCGGGCGCCGCCGACGCATAAGACGGGACCGGGAAGAAACGTCGCGCGCGCCACGCCCGCGACAGCGGGAAGACGCCGCGCCGTCCGGCTGTCGGCGCCCGTCGCCAGGGCGACAGATGACTTTCACACGAATGCGGGGCGTCCATCCGGGGCGTCAACGAAAAAAGGGCCAGGACAATGTCCTGACCCTTGACTATCAACGGGATACGCTGGGAAAGTTTCTCGAGCCTACCAGCGCTCTTTCCCTCTGCCGCCGCCGCCGCCGCCGGAGCGGGACTTTTCCTCGGCCTCGTTCACCTTCAGATTGCGGCCGCCAAATTCCTTGCCGTCCATGCCCTGGATAGCGGCGCGGGCGCCTTCATCGTCCATCTCGACGAAGCCGAAGCCGCGCAGGCGTCCGGTCTCACGATCGGAGATGAGGCTGACGCTGATGACCTCGCCGAAGGTGGAGAACTGGGTACGGATATCATCTTCGGTGGAATTGAAAGACAGATTGCCGACATAGAGTTTCTTAGACATGGGCTCTTGCTCCCTTTTTTGGCACTTTTTTTTCGTATCGATGGGAGCTGAACATCAGAAGGCCCAAGATCCAAAAATATCATGCTCGTTAAATGAAATGTAGGAAGTCTAGATAAGTGCGTTTTCGTTAAATGTAAAGGGGAAATTCAAAATAAATTTTACAAACGAACACGGTTCGTGTTGATTCGCAGGCGTGTGGCCTGAAACGTACTCCCCTCCCTGGTCCAGAGGGCGCCAAACGACATGGTAAGTATCTAATATAATTATACTTTATGCACAGCAGACAACATGGCGGCACAGTCCTGGAGCAGAGATTCTCTCGCCGATAACCCGACTGGCGCAAGGGCTTTTTTACCTGGCGCGGCCGGGCAACCTCAAGGGCATATTCCCCCGCCTCTGTGGCGGGGCAGTACGGACAACAGGCGCCCCCTGCCCGGGCCGCCGAAACGCCTCAGCCTTTGGGCGTATTCAGTTCCGCAAATCGCGCAAGCTCCCTGCCGACATTCTGAAGCATTCGTCTTGTACCGCCTTGCGCTGATTGGCTGCATCGCATTGCGATACGATTCCAAAAACAGACTTCCCGAGGGTTTGCATCGCCTTCTCCGGAGAGCGTGCGAAGCATTTCTGTATATTTCGACATGGCTGCCCATCAGAGCGTGACGATGAGAACGGTTTTCCAGTCAATCACCGTCTGCTTCAAGTTGCGCCGAAATAAAAGGGCGTAGCGGCACTGGCGGTTTGGTTCTTGAGGATGTATGATTTCCATGTAAAAATTGCACCAACAGAATCGTATATACGTAAATGCAAATCAAATATTGGAGCTGATCTTCGCCCAATTGTTGTTACAATTGCTGATAGCCGTGCAGGAATTGAGCCTATCGCGAAAGAGCTAGGAGTGGATGGTAGAATTGACGTAATTGAAGCGGAACAATTTATTGCAACAAACATTCTGGAGTGGAGCCAGTTTGATGAGAAGGCCCAGCGCATTGAGGTCATGCATCTGATTTCCAAGTAAAATGAATTTATTCAACATACTGAAACTGACCCAAGTCTAGCTATCAATATCTACGGCAGAGCGCCATCTATTTCTTTAAGTTTATTCGCATTCCTAAAAAGATATACTAGTGGTGTCCCAGGATATTTTTTCTCAGCAACGATATACACCGACTCAAACAAGGCCGGAGTTATTTCTTCAATTTTTGCAATGTTTTCTTCTCTTTTATATTCTTCACTACTTATTTTTAACTTTCCAATGCGTTTTAAACACTGAGCCGCAATAAATATATTTCCATAAACAGCGTATTGCTGTTTTCTTTTGTCGTCCCCAGCATATTCCTTTATTTTATATTGAGTTTTGTCAAACAACTCGAGTATGTTCCGGACGCAATACGCAGATATGCTAGGATTGAAAATAAATTTGTATGGTGGTCTTTCAATATCATCCCACACGCGCCCTATTTCTCTTTTTGCAACAGCAATCAAGTTTATGTCGTTCGTATTTGCAATAAGAGCTTGAACTACATAAGTTAAGTCGTAGCAATTTTCTCCATGTTTTTCGTCGCCAGTTTTGTAAACATACTTCACACCAAGAATGTCAAGGCCTTCCTGAAGATCTTTTTGATAAGGATCGAGTGCGACAAAATCTTTTCTTTCAATTTTATTTTGAGTATTTGCTGCTTTTGTTATCGACCGGGATAATTCGCTATCGTGTTGCTTTGTCTCAATGAATTTAGCAACAACATATGCCACATCTGTTTTGTCCTTACTTTTTTTATATGCACGATGGCATGCACCAACGGTCTGAGCGCCGTTAACCACTGCAAGAGCAGAACACTCAAACACTCCACTTTCCCTTGAAGATCCGCCAAGAGGCTTCTTCTTAATCTCATTGGCAATCAGCGTTATACCATTATTTAGATAACAAAAAATATCAGGTGTGTTCATTATTGAATCAACAATCATATTGTTTACATCAGTATCACCCTTAAAAGAGCGGATATTTGGTGTAAATAAAGAATCCTGATGCTTTTCATATAATATAGCCAAATCAGAGGCTGCGACAAAGCCAAAATACGCATCGTCCCTGGAACTTGCAATTTTTGTCCAATCTCTAATAACGATATCCTCATTGACTGGTCCGCGTGACTTAGACGCTACGTCGTAAAGGCTACATTGGTTTGCAACTCTTAAAGTCATGATGTCATCGCCATCGTTTATACGTTCTATATATTCAGAAAATATACCTCGTACGCTATCAGATATGTCACTCGTGCTATTGTATGCCAAACATAAAACTATCTTAACGCTAGCATCGCTTGTTATCTTGTCCAATATATGCCTTTTCTTCTTCACGTTCACATTAAATCCTTCAAAATCAAGCTCTAGAAGCTTTTGCACACCATGAATCATTTTATGTGCAGCTGCCTCATCAATGGTTTTATTTCCATATTTGCTCCACTTCGATTGAACAAAATAAACGGTGTTTGTATAGCCATCATAAGAAATCGCATCTATTCCATTATCGCCACAACCATCTACAATTGCTTCTGCTGCATCATCAAACCCACAACCAGTGAATGAAATTACTGCCAATGCTGCGACACCACGGGTTAACAGATTCGTAGCACGGTCATCAGTGATCACCTGTGAAACATCTATGAGACTTGCAAAATTTTGTTCAATATATGAATTAATTCTGGAGTTCTTGAGGGTTGACATACGACTCTCGTTAATTTTTACATTATTCGTAATTCTCGAAGGCGAATGGCAGAAATTTGCCACATACTAGAATAGCTGGCTTTTAGTAACCTTGCGTGATGTCCGGTATTCCTTCAATTTCCTTTGGTGCCCGGAGCCGGAATCGAACCGGCACGCCCCGAAGGACAAGGGATTTTAAGTCCCTGGCGTCTACCAGTTCCGCCATCCGGGCACGGCGTCACTTCTAGCCGCTCGCCCAAGCCTTCGTCAACGCCGGAAACGGCCCCTGGCAGGGTACGTCATACGCGGCGGGGAATCGGCCTCAGGGAATCGCCGGGGCACGCGGCCGCCGAAATACGCTGCGGCCGTCGGCCGCTTTCAGGCAATACGTCGGACGCCCGGTCCAAAGCTCCGCCCGCCCGGTCCAAAGCTCCGCCCGCCCGGTCCAAAGCTCCGGCCGCCCGGTCCACGGCCCCCTCCTCCCCCCGCCCCATGGCCTTTCCCTGCCGCCTTTGCTATAGACCGCCTCCATGCGCACAAGACCCCGCTTCGCGGTCCTGGGGCTCGACGGGCTGCCCCTGACCCTGGCCAGGGACCTGGCCGCCACGGGCAGGCTCCCGCATCTCGCGTCCCTGTGCCAAAGCCCCCTGGCCCGCGACATCGACGCCGAGCTGCCCGAGCTCTCGCCGGTCAACTGGACCTCCTTCGCCACCGCCGCCGGACCGGGCGAGCACGGCATCTTCGCCTTCACCGAGATCGACCCCGTCACCTACGCCCTGGCCATGGTCGACGCCACGGCCGTGGCCTGCCCCACCATATTCGACCGCCTGGGCGGGCGCGGCCTGACCTCCAAGGTCATAAACCTCCCGGCCGCCTATCCGGCCCGCCCCTTACGCGGGGCGCTGGTGGCCGGATTCGTGGCCCCGCTTCTGGCCCGGGCCGCCTATCCGCCGGAGCTGGCCGAGCTTTTGGCCAGCTCAGGCTACCTGATCGAGGCCGACACCACCCGGGGCGCGGCCGACCCGGACTATCTCATCGCCCAGCTCACGGCCACGCTTAAGAGCCGCGAGACCGCCCTGGACCTGCTTTTCTCCGGCCACGACTTCGATCTCTTCGTGCTGGTGCTGACCGAGACCGACCGCATCCTGCATTTTTTCTTCCCGGCCCTGGCCGATCCCGGCCACCCGCTGTTCGGCCCTTTCCTGGACCTGCTCGCGGGCTGGGACCGGCTCATCGGCAAGTACCTGGACATGTACGACTCCCTGCCCGAGCCCAAGCGGCTCATGGTCCTGGCCGACCACGGGTTCGCGGAGCTTCGCACCGAGATCGACCTCAACGTCTGGCTGGCGCAGCACGGGCTTTTGTCCCTTACGGACCATCCGGCCCACGAATGGGACAGCCGCATGGCGGCCCACGGCAGCGCGGCCTTCGCCCTGGACCCGGGCCGCATCTACCTGCACGCCAAGGAGCGCTTCGCCCGGGGCGTCCTGCACGAGCACGCCGCACGGGATTTGCGCGAACGTCTGCGCCATGATCTCATGGAGCTGACCTTCGAGGGCGAGCCGGTCATGGAGGCCGTCCACCGCGCCGAAGACATCTATGACGGCCCCATGCTGCGCCGGGCGCCGGATCTGGTGTGCGTGGCCCGGCCCGGCTTTTCCCTCACGGGCAAATTCGACCGCACCGCGCTTTTCGGGCGCTTCGGACGCTTCGGCTGCCACGCCGCCCACGGCGGCATCTTTTACGATTCCACCGGGGCCGCCCCCGCGCGACTGCGCGACGCGGGCCGGGAGATACTGACCTTTTTCGGCGTCACGCCAACGGACGACACCCCCGCATGGACTTTGAAAAAGACCTAAACCCCGCCCAGCTTCAGGCCGTCACGGCCGCAGGCGGTCCGCTCCTGGTCATCGCCGGGGCCGGGTCCGGCAAGACCCGGACCATCGTCTACCGGCTGGCCAGGCTGGTGCAACACGGCGTGGACCCGGCCTCCATCCTGCTTCTGACGTTCACCCGCAAGGCCTCCCAGGAAATGCTCTCCCGGGCGGCCATGCTGCTTGGGCACGGCGGCGACATCCTGCCCGGGGTGTGCGGCGGCACCTTCCACGCCTTCGCCTACGCCACGCTGCGCCGCCACCATCAGGCCCTGGGCTTCCCCCAGGGATTCACGGTCATCGACCGGGCCGACGCCGACGAACTCATCGGCCGCATCAAGGACAGCCTGGAGCTGGCCAAGGGCGACAAGAGCTTCCCAAAAAAATCCCATGTGGCGGAACTCATCGGCAAGGCCCGCAACAAGGAATGCCGGGTGGCGGACATCATCGCCCGGGAGTCGTTTCATCTTGTGGCCCACGCCGACGACCTGGAGCGTCTGGCTGACGGCTACGCCGCAGCCAAGACCATCCATCATCTGATGGACTACGACGACCTGCTGTTTTTATTGGAGCGGCTTTTGGTCGAGCACGAGGACATCCGGGAGTTCTACCGGCAGCGGTTCACCCACATCATGGTGGACGAATACCAGGACACCAACCGGGTGCAGGCCCGCCTTGTGGCGCTTCTGGCCCCGCACACGGGCAACGTCCTGGCTGTCGGCGACGACGCCCAGTCCATCTACGCCTTCCGGGGGGCCACGGTGGACAACATCCTGGCCTTCCCGCGCATCTTCCCCGGCACGGCCGTGATCAAGCTGGAGCAGAACTACCGCTCCACCCAGCCCATCCTGGAGCTCACCAACGCCATTTTACAGGGCGCGGGCGAGAAATACGACAAGACCCTTTTCTCCACCCGCACCGATGGCCCAAAGCCCGAACTGCTGCGCCCCTTTTCCGACATCACCCAGGCCAAGATGGCTGTGGCCAAAATCCGCGAGATGTCCCGAAAATGGCCCCTGCACGAGATAGCGGTGCTTTTTCGGGCCGGATACCAGTCCTATTCTCTGGAGGTGGAGCTGGGGAAGGCGAACATCCCCTTCCAGAAATACGGCGGCATCAAGTTCTCCGAGGCCGCGCACGTAAAGGACGTGCTGGCCTATCCGCGGGTGGTGGCCAACCCCCTGGACCCGGCGGCCTGGACCCGCTGCCTGTCGTTCGTGCCCAAAATCGGCCCCAAGACCGCCGTAAAACTCATGGAGGCCGTTCGCCTGGGCGATCAGGCGGCCATCGACAAGGCCGCCAAAAAACATCCGCAACTGGCGGAGCTTTTCGCCTTTCTGGATACCCTGCGGGCCATGCCGCCGCACCCCGGCCCCATCCTGGAGCGGGTCATCGCCCACCACACCCCGCATCTGATGGAGAAATATCCCGACGACTACCCGCGCCGCCTGACCGGCCTCGAACAGTTGCAGCAGATCGCCTCGGGCTATGCCTCGCTTGAGGCGCTTTTGGCGGACATGACGCTTGAATCCCCGGACGAGGACAAGCGCAAGGCCAAAGAGGACCATCTGGTCCTGTCCACGGTGCATTCGTCAAAGGGGCTGGAATGGTCGGCGGTCATGATCCTCGATCTGGTGGACGAACGGTTTCCCTCGCGCCACGCCCTGACCCGGCACGAGGATCTGGAGGAGGAGCGCCGCCTGCTCTATGTGGCCTGCACCCGGGCCAGGGACTATCTGGGGCTTTTCGTGCCCGAGACGCTGTATAACCGACAGGCCGGGGTCTGCTCGCCGGTGCAGCCGAGCCTTTTTCTGCGCGAACTGCCCGCGTCTTTGTGCACCCATGTGCGGGAGTCCCTGTCCGGCTGCCCTGTCCCCCGATCCGGCGTTCCCGCCTACGCCCCGTCCAGCCTGCACGGCCCGTCCGGTTCGTCTGGCGCGGCGGCCCCTCCGGGCGGACGGATTCCGGCCTGCGAGCCTGCCGCGCCGCGCGTGGATCCGTCGCAACTCGGCTATTGCCGCCACAAGATCTTCGGCCGGGGCAAGATCATCGCCCGCCTGGAGGACGGCAAGTGCCGCGTGAATTTCCCGGGCTTCGGCCCGAAGGTGATTCTGACGGAGTACCTGGAGATGGAGGGCTGATTCAGGAAAATTCGACCCTCACGGTATGCCCCTTCGCCCCGACCGGATGACTTGAACGTATCAAAGCATATCGAATCGGGAACATGCCTTTTCCCTGTCGTTTTTGTTGTCGTACCCCCTCGATTCCCTTGCGCTTTTTCACAACCATGGCTGTACATGGCGGTTTTTGCGCGTCCAGTCCCAGGCCTGACCCATTCCATGCACATCGTTTGCAAAGGCGGCAACCTTCCGGAATGCATCTGTTTGTTTATTTCTCCGGAATGAATTGACGAATCCAGAAAAATTTCTTATAGTAATTTACAATAGTACTATGATATTTTGTCCTTCTCAAACAAATATACTTTAAATGGACGCCGCCATGCACAGACCCCACACTGCCATCCTGCTCCCGCTGGCCGTTCTGCTGTGTCTTTTCGCCGCTCTCCCGGCCCTGGCCGACGGCAAAAGTCTGGAATGGAATCAGGTGCCGGCCAAGGCCCTGACATCCGACGGAATGGCCCGGGTCATCGTGGGCATCAGCGTCGCGGATTACGAATCCCTGGCGGCGGCGTCGTCGCACTACAAGGTGGTCACGCCAGGCGAGGTCAAAACGGGCAGGGAAGGGGCCGCATCAGCTGACGCCGCCCTCGAGGCCGCCATCGCCCGGGGCGCGGACGACGTGCTGACCGCGCTGCCCGCCTCCGGCTACACGGTCAACCGGACCTATTCGGCCTTCCCGTTCGTGGCCATCTCCGTCACCCAAAAGGCCCTGGAGGCCCTGCGGGCGGACCCCAGGGTCACCTCCATCGAGGTCGACGCCCCCATCCCCGCGCCCGTCCCCGTGCCCGCCGACGGCGGGTCCAAGGACGGCAAGACGAAGGGCGTCGCAAGCCCGGCCGCGCCCACATCCGCCCTGTCCGGGAAAACCGCCAACCTCAACTGGGGCCCCCCCAAGGTCGGGGCCGACGTCGCCTGGACCCGGGGCTACACCGGCGCTGGCTGGTACGTGGCCATCCTGGACACCGGCATCAGGCGCACCCATGAATTTTTTTCCGGCAAGACCATCGTCGAGGCCTGCTACTCCGCTCTCGCCAACTGCCCTGGCGGCGTCACTTCCGCCTTTGGCGTCGGCAGCGCCGCCCACTACGCCAGCACCTACCAGAGCTACGACCACGGCACCCACTGCGCGGGCATCGCCACCGGAAAAAAGGCCGACGGAACCGTGGCCGGGGTGGCCAAGGACGCCAACCTCATCGCCATCCAGGTCTTCTCCATCACCGGCGCCACCTCCGTCGGCTCCTACCCCAGCGACCAACTGGCGGGCCTCAACTACGTCTATTCCCTGCGCAACGCCTACAGCATCGCGGCCGCCAGCATGAGCCTGGGCGGCGGCTCGTATTCCTCGGCCTGCGACAGCGCCTCGCAAAAGGCCGGGGTAGACGTGCTGCGCGCGGTCAACATCGCCACCACCATCGCCACCGGCAACAACGCCTATTGCGACTACATCGGCTCGCCGGCCTGCATCTCCACCTCCATCGCCGTGGGCTCCTCCACCACCGACGACCTGGAAAGCTCCTTCAACAACTGGCATCCCACCCTGCAGACCATCTTCGCCCCGGGGACGGGCGTCTATTCCTCCACCGCAGCCTCGGACACCAGCTACGGCTCCTGGAACGGCACCTCCATGGCCACGCCGCATGTGGCCGGGGCCTGGGCCATCCTGCGCCAGAACCGGCCAAGCGATTCCGTCTCCACCATTTTGAACCGGGTTCTGGCCGGGGGCGTGACCATGACCACCGGTTGCGGCACGGGAGTCACCAAGCCCCGGCTATACATTCCCGGCGCGCTGCTCGGCGGATCGACCGGCTCGCAAGCGAACAACCTGCTGCTTCTTCTGGACGAATAGACGGTAGGCTGGCCTCCTGCAAAAAAGGCCGGTCCGGTTGCTTCAGCCACTCTTCGGATATGCGCCGGACCCGGAGTCGGCGCACCGTGCGGCGGCGGCAATGCTTGGCCCTGCCGCCTCCTGGAGCGAAAACCCGTCGCCCGGGCTGGAAAGATGATCTCTTACGGTTTGCGCGACCGCTAGCCGACGACCGCCTCGATGACCGTGACGCCGCCCCCTGAAAGGGCCTTGGAAAAACATCTCCCGACCTCGTCGGCGGTTTCCGCCCGGCGCGCCCCGGCCCCATAGCCTTTTCCCAAAGACACGATGTCGATGCCCGGGATGTCCAGCCCCGGAACGCCGGTCAGTCCCATCTGGGCGGCGAAGGCTTTCAGAATGCCGTAGCAGTCGTTTCTGAGCACGACAAAGACCACATGGAGCTGGCGCCGCACGGCCGTCCAGATCGACTGCACCGCGTACTGGAACGAGCCGTCGCCGATGATGACGATGACCGGGCGATTGCGGCCCGTACGCCGCTCGGCCAGGGCGTGGCCCACGGCGGCGGGCATGGCCCAGCCAAGCCCCCCGGAGGCCGTCATGTAATAGCTGTCCGGGCGGGCGATGCGGCCCATGGGCGACTGGCTGAAGGCCGCCATGCAGGACGGGGCCTCGAAGGCGACCACGAAGTCGTTCGGGACGGCCTCGGACATGGCCGCGAAGACCTGTTCGGCGGTCATGGCGGGGCTGGCGGCGCCTTTCCCGGCGGCGGGCGCCCGGGCGGGGACCACCGGGGGGGCCTGGGCCGGTCGCCCCGGTTCGGCGGCATGGATCGCCCTGGCCGGACGGGCCGCCACGTGCGTCGCCAGGGCGGCCAGAACCAGCTTTGCGTCGCCAAGCAGGCTGTCGCCCGCAACAGCCCGGGCCGCCTCGGCCGGATCGTCGGTGACGTGCGCAAGACGCGCCCCGCCTTGCAGGTATTCCCCGGGAAGCCACGGATAGTAGCGAAAGACCGGGGCGCCGACGACCAGCACGAGATCATGCCCGGCCAGGGCCTTGCCAAGCGGCGCGATGCCCGGGGGCAGGACCCCGGCGTAGAGCGGATGGTTTTGGGGAAAGGGGACCCGCTCCGGCAGGGGCGCCAGCCAGACCGGGGCCTGCAACCTCTCCGCCAGGGCCAGGCCCTCTTCCCAGGCCCCGCACCGGGCGACGTCGCCGCCGTAGACCAACACGGGGTTTCGGCTGCCCCCGATCAGGTCCGCAAACATCGCCAGACGCTCCGGGTCCGGGGCCTGGCGCGTGGCCACGGTGCGAACGACCGCAGCCTCGTCCATGGGCTGGTCCCAGTCGTCCATGGGCAGGGACAAAAACACCGGCCCGGCGGGCGGCTGCACGGCCATGGCGTAGGCCCGCATGAACGCGGCGGGCACGTCCTTGGCCCGGCGCGGCTCGTAACTCCATTTGACCCAGGGCCGGGGCAGGGACTCGGCGTCCGTGTTGGCCAAAAACGGCTCCCCCAGCATCATGGCCCGGGTCTGCTGTCCGGCGGTGACGATCAGCGGCGTCTTGCCCAGGGCGGCGGTGATGATGTTGCCCATGGCGTTGCCAAGCCCTGCGTTGGTGTGCACGTTGACCAACACGGGGGCGCGCAGCCCCTGCGACAGGCCCTCGGCGACGCCGATGACGCAGGACTCGTGCAGGGCCAGGATATAGGTGAAATCCTCGGGGAAGTCGGCCAGAAACGGTTCTTCCGTGGACCCCGGATTTCCCACGATGGTCGTCAGTCCCAGACGGCGAAGCAAATCAAATGTCGCATCCCGGACAGTCGGCATAGGCGCTCCTTGGGGCATGACTTGGGGATCGCCGCATCATGGCGGCGTACGTATGACGGTTTCGCCAGCGGCAGGGCCTTAACGCCTTTCTCGTAGCATGCCCGGCGAACGCCTTACAAGGCCGGGACGGCATGGCCCGCTGCGGGGGCCGCACGGATACGGTTCGCCGCCCGGATACGGTTGGCCGCCCTGGCCGGACGCCGCAGCAGCCGTCCCCGCATGCGCTACGTACGCGCCTAGAACTTCTTCAGCTCAAAAAGCTTTTTGGTGTGGGTGGAGACGATGTGGAAGTAGCGGTCCTGGGGGATGTAGATGTAGGGCACGTCCTCGGCGCGGCGAAACAGAAAATGGGACAGGATCACCCGGTTGACGGCCTGATGCCCCACGATGAGGATGTTCTCGGCGTTGCCGCTCAAAAAAAACGCCTTCTTGAGGCCGCGCTCCACGCGCTCGGCCAACATGGCGTAGCTCTCGCCGCCGGGATAGGTATAGCGGTACTTGTCCAGGCTGCGCGCGGCGTAGACCTCCGGACGGCGCTCCTTGATCTCGGCCGGGGTCATGCCCTCGCACTCCCCGGCGTCGATCTCGTCGAATTCCTGAAACGCAAAGACCGAGCAGTACTGCCGGGCCGTGACCAGCGGCTCGGCCATCTCATGGGTGCGGCGTCTGGTGCTGGTGAAGACGTAGGGGATGGGCGTGCCGATGAAATGCCGCGACAGGGACCAGGCCTGGGCCCGGCCGGTGGTCGTAAGCTCTGTGTCGCCGCCGATGCGCCCGGCCAGATTGTCTTCGGACTGGCCGTGCCGGGCCAGAAACAGATTCTTGATCCAGTCCGAGACCAATAGATCCCGGATGCGGGCGTAGTACGGCAAAAGCGAGTCGGCCCGCTCCACCAGGATGCGGTTGTTGAGCGAATCCAGGATGACCCCGTTGCCGTCCTCAGGCCCAAGCGAACGCAGGATGTGGCGGTAGTAGCCGATGCGCTCCCGAAAGCTGCGCTTGGCCTCGGGTTCGGGCAGATGGGCGAATTCCTGGCCGCGAATCTTGCGGTCGATGCTGAAATCCAAAAGGGCCGGATCGTCGTTGCGGCATTCGATGAAAAGCAGCGGCAGATCGGAAAAGGTGGTCCGGATGGTCTCGCGGCGCTTGGGGGAGACGTTGGTGGCGTCCAGGATGGCGATCTGGCCGCCGGCGCTCAAAAAGGCCCGGGCCTCGGCCATGTTGGTGGCCGCAATCTGCTCGCGCAGGGCCGCCGTCTCGACATTTTCAGGGTTGTAGAACCCGGCGTGGGCGGTGTTGCCGGGCAGCATGCGACGGCGCACGTCGCCGTTATTGAACACCGCGACCCGCACGTCCTCCTTCTCCAGGTTCTCCTTGAGCTTGAGCGCCACCGTGGACTTGCCCATGGCGGGCAGGCCGACCATGGCCACCACCAGCTTTTTGTCCCTGCTCATACGGACTCCCCCGGGGCCGCCGCCCCGCTACGCGCCGGAGCTGCCGCCCGGCTACGCGCCGGGGCTGCCGCCCCGGACCCCGCCCGGGGGAAATCATTTTCCCCGGACCCCCTGGCGTCCGGGCGTGATTCCCCGGAGGCTCCGCCCCCGGGGAATCACGCCCGGAAATCCAGGTGGCGCGGAGAAAACGCATCCTCCCGCACGCGGACGCGAAGCGCGCCAAAGTTTTTTGAAAGGGGGTCCGGGGGGAAACTTTTTTTCAAAAAAGTTTCCCCCCGTTGCGCCTTCTCTACAAAAGCCCCGCGTCCCAGTTGAACAGGCCCTGGCGCTCCCTGGCGGGCACGTCCCTGGGCAGCGGTTCGCGAAGCGACACGAAAAGCTCGAAACCGGCCCGGATCAGTTCGTCGCGGTGATCGAAAAGGTCCACGCGCCAGTTGGGGTAGATGAAATAGTTCTGGTCGTAGCGCACGGCCCAGCACACCTCGCCCTTGGGGCTGGCAAGCGGCACGCAGGTCTTGATCTCCGGGGAGATGGTGCGCGAGATGCCAAGCGGCCACGCCCCGTCCACCACCAGCCCAAGCGGCAGCGGACTTTTGCCGGGCAGGGCCAGAACATCCTCGCCGGAGAGTTCGGGCGAGATGACGGCCCCGGCAAAGCCCAGGGATTTCATGGCGCCCAGGGCCATGGGGTTGGCCAGATTGCAAAACGGCCCGGCCCATAACGTGGCCTTGGCGTCTTTGGGGAAAAGCGCCCGCTGCCAGGGGGCGTTCAAGACGAACCGTTCGGCCCCGCGCGACAAGAGAAGCTCCACAAGACCGGAAAATTCGCTTTCCTCGTTGGGCCAGATCACCGGCGGCAGCCACCACCACACGGACTTGGCCCGGCCAAGCGGCAGGTTATGAGCCCGGGACAACGACACCCACACCCCGAACACGCCCTTTTCCTTGGACAGGTCCGGATGCCGCCAGACGCTGACGACCGCAGGCGCGACACGCCTCGCCGGGCGATAGGGCTTGGGGGTCTTGATGACCACCTCCACGGC
>Ga0209467_1001783_pt1 | contig 17444 bp, 13 predicted proteins | sample Higcelwee11metaG_FD_187175 | JGI IMG/M metagenome (GOLD analysis project Ga0209467, IMG submission 187175) | Freshwater pond sediment microbial communities from the University of Edinburgh, under environmental carbon perturbations - High... | ecosystem: Environmental > Aquatic > Freshwater >...
GGCCTTCTGGCAGGCCGATACGCTCGTACGCAGCCGCGCACGACTCGACGACGCCTATCGCATCGGGATCCGCCAGTCCTATGTCCTCACTGGCCGATATCAGAAGGCGCCTGAATATGAAGCGGGGATCCTCTCCTGCGTATACCATGCGGGCCATCCAGTACAGGGCGGCGTCGGGATCGGAGCCGCGCACGCTCTTTATGAGGGCGCTCGCGGCGTCGTAGTGGTAGTCACCATCCTGGTCGTAGAGCACTGCTCGCCTCTGTATGCTCTCCTCGGCGGCCTCCATCGTTACCAGCACGGCAGCGCCTTCGACCGGTGGCCACGGTTCGACACTGGTCTCGACCGCCAGCTCCAGCGCGTTCAGGAGGCTGCGCGCGTCGCCATCGGCGACCTTTACGAGGTGCTCAAGAGCGCCTTCTTCAAAGGTGACACGCCAGCGGCCGTACCCGCGCTCGCGGTCGGCGAGCGCGGCAAGGGCCGCGGCGCGCAGGTCATCGTCACCCAGGGCATGCAGCTGGAACACCCGCGATCGGGAGACCAGCGCCTTGTTCACCTCAAAGAAGGGGTTTTCTGTGGTGGCGCCTATCAGGATGATCGTGCCGTTCTCGACGTATGGCAGCAGCGCGTCCTGTTGCGCCTTGTTCCAGCGGTGCACCTCGTCGACAAACAGTATGGTCTTGCGGTCGTACAGCTCGCGCTCGCGCTTGGCAGACTCCACCGCGTCGCGTATAGCCTGCACGCCCGACAGCACCGCGTTGATAGACAGGAACCTGGACTTGGTGGTGTTGGCTATCACCCGCGCCAGCGTCGTCTTGCCGGTGCCGGGTGGGCCGGAAAGGATTATTGAAGAGAGCCTGTCGCGCTGAATGGCTCGGCGCAACAAACGGCCAGGGCCAACGATGTGGTCCTGGCCAACGAATTCATCAAGCCCGCGCGGCCGCATCCTGTCCGCCAGCGGGCCCGGCGCCTGGCCGGCCTTCGCCTCGGCGAACAGATCGTCGCTCATGCGCCTATTCCCTGATCCACCAGTCCCAGCCATTGGTATGGTCCGCAGTACCGGAATATGTGTCTGACCACAGCCCATAGCCGTCGGTCATCGCGAAGAGCTTGTTCTGTACGGCAAAATATGGCATGCCGCTGACAGACCTTGCGTCGAGGCTGGTGTCAAAGTTGACAGCGCTCGCCGTCAGGCCATGGTCCACCGTCGGTGTCATCGATGAAGAGAATGATGTCGCGTCAAACTCCAGATAGCCGCCGGCCGGAGGTATGTCAGAGCTCGAGCGCGGTATCCTGTTCGTCCCGACGACCAGAATAGGATCCGGCGCTGCTCCAATGTACGTCGGCGCCGAGAACGAGTATGTCTTGCCTAATGAGTTCTCGAAGGGACCGGCGGTGTCCGTCAGAGTGGTTCCAGTGTAGCGATAGAGATAGCCATTGCGGCTCGAGATGATGACCTGGCCGGAAACATACGCACAGACACCAGAATAGAGGTTACCCGGAGTTGTGGAAAGCACGCTCAGCGAACTTGCCGTTCCAGTTACCAGTGAGTAACCTGCGGTAAAGATGTAGTTGGTTCCATCCCATGCTACCGATGTGGGCAGCCCAATCGCAGCATTACTTGTCACGGCTGCACCTGAAGATGCAAAGGCACCCAAATTGAGATAGTAGATCGAATAAGCTTCAGCGGTAGTCGAATCAGCTCTTTCATCCGCCGTTACCGCAAAGATCTGCCCATTGTCCGCGGCCATAATCCTGCGCAGATACTCGGTGGTAGCAGGGAAGCCATCGATATGTGTCCAGGTTGTCCCATCCGTCGTATAATACACCCCGAGACTTGTCCTGGTCGTCACGTCGCTGAAGGCGACGTAGAGACTACTGCCAGTAACAGCGCCGCTGTCGGCAAAGAGGATGTCAGAAGCGGATACGCCTGGCAGCGAGACGCTGGCCTTTGTCCACTGGGTGGCGCCGCTGTCAGCCTTCTGCCACAGGACGCCCATGCCGGAGTACCAGGTCGTGCCCAGGTGGGCGACGAATGTCGGGCTGGCGAACTCTATCGCCGGGGTCATCGTCTTGTTTACGGGAGTCTCGGCCGCGACGCTGGCAAAGATGCCGGTCGGGCCCTCGGCGCAGGATATCAGCGCCATCGCCGAAATGGCCAGCGCGACGAACAGGGCGCGGCGTATCATGGTTTTCATCGCTATGCTTCCTCGCATCACAGGTGGTAGGAGACTGACAGCGTCGCTTCCATAAAGAAGCCGACGCGGTTCTGCGTTGAATCGGCGTAGAACTGTGGTACCACGTCGCCAAAAATGTTCAAGGAATAGCTCATGTCGGTAGACGCGCGCCACAGCAGTGATGAACCGACCTTGGCCAGCGCGTCCACATGCTTGTCGTTGTCCAGAGCCGTGATCGTCAGGCCCAGGCCAGCCGTCGGCGCTATGGTAAAGGCGCCCAGCGGAAATACCCTGATGGCGCGCAATGACAGTGGTGCGACGAACAGCCGCCTGTCATTGACGGTGCCGATGAAGCCGCCGGACAGGTCGCCGGCCAGCGCCCACTTGTCGTTCAGGAAGCCCGCGTATGACAGCGAGAACGCGAAGCCGGGATCGGAATTGGCGGGCAGGAATGTCGCGCCCGATGGGTCATAGAAACCGAGCGGCACCATCGTGCCGAGCGACAGTGACAGCATGCCATCTCCGCGTTCAAACGCCTTGTACTGGGTCGAGGCGAGCGGCGCTGGCGTGCCGTTCATATCCGCGGTAGCCGCCGTGGTGGCGGTCGTCTCGGCGGTAGTGCCTGAAGCAGAACCCGTCGCCGGGGCTTCCTGGGCAAAGGCAGGCACGCTCAGTGTCAGCGCGGCCACAAGCATAAGCATGGGAAAGGAGCGCATCGTTCCTCCAGATTCTGGGTTGAACTCTTTTAGCATGAGCCGCGACTATAGCACGCGACCCATGCCACTGAAAAGGCACGAGATCGCCCGGAGTTACGGGTTAACGACTATGTTGGTGTGAGCGGGCGGAAGACAGCGTCGCCCAGGATGACTGCAGGCTCGGATCGGGCCCCCAGCACAGTTCCAGCTGTGCAAGCAGGTATGTCTTGGCCCTGATTGCCTGGCCGTTCAGCAGTGCCGTAATCGCTGCAGGCAGTGGCGCGGCCTGGCTCAGCGTGGCGCAATAGACACCGATGCCTGCCGGGAATGGGCCCGGCAACCACTCGGTAGCCTCACCTGCAACTGGAACAAGGCCGGCCAGCCCGGTAGCTACAGCCGCCGATTCGGCGCCAAGTCGCAGAAATACATCCGGACCGAACATGTCCAGTGCTGTCAGCTCGAATGGTAATCCCAGACGCGATGCGAGTCCGGCCAGTGCCGAACCATCGATCGGCTGGGCAAGCCATGCGAGCACCGGATAATCGAAATAGGCGCGTGCACTCGATGCGCCCATCGTCGTCCAGAGCGCCATGCGCAACTCTGAAATGATACGAACAATGTTGCCTGGTGGCACCATAGCCAGCGCTATTGACGATATGGTTTCCGTTGTTCCCAAAGCCATAAAGACATAGTATACTTGGTCCATTCACTTGTAAAGGAAAGTCATATCATGATGCATCGGGTCGAACAGCTGGCCAACAGGCTGACCGCAACAATTTCATCCTGGCCTGGCATCGAGTGTGTCGTCTCATGCGAAGCTTCAGAGACAGATGTGCTCGATCCGTACTTCGCGCTTGTGCTCGATGTGTATTGTTACGGCGCAATCCCCGCGGCCGACGAGAGGCAGGCATTGTTCGACAATCCCGGCGCTTTCGAGGTGTCGCGCAGCGGAGAAAAGGATAGATTCTTCCTGGACAGTCTCCCGATCCGGATAGAATACAAGCGGACGAGGAACATAGAGAATCTGGTCGCCGGTGGATTCGATACGATGTTTGTGTTTGGTGCCTCGGGTACATACATGCTGTATCGGCTCGTCAACGGCACGGTGCTGTACAGCAAGTCCGATTGGCTGGAGCGCCAGCGCACGGCATTGGCGGAGAGCCCGAAGGAATTCTGGGAACGCCTGCGCGAGACATACCAGCAGAAGATGGAGCACTGCCTGAGCGACCTTGGCGGTGCAGCGCTGAAGGATGACCGTTTCTTCTATTTCATATCGCTGTCGGGTTTCCTGCGGGCCTGCGCATCGGCGCTCTTTGCCTTGAACAAGCAGTGGGAACCATCTGAGCGGCACATGACCGATGCGCTGATGGCACTGTCATCCTTGCCCGATGATTTTGAGGGGCGCTGGGCGCTGCTGATGCGGACCGATGGATCGATGGAGCCGACCAAGCGGTACCAGATAGCACAGCTTATAGCAAGGAGCATCTTTGCGCTTGACTGAGCGGGTGCTCTGGTGTTGCGTGCTGGCCGTGATGGTAGTCGTCTCCGCCTCGTGCGGGCCGAAATACCTCGACGGTCTTTCATTCACCCGAGCGGACGCTTCATCTTCGCGGCTTTTTGTGGCAAGCGGCACCGTTCCCGAACTTGTGGACGGGCATGCCCTTGTTGCGCCGGGCGCACGGGTCCGGCTGGGCATCGACCATAGGGTTGCTCCCGGCGCAGGCGAAGATGTCGTGGTCGTGGCCAGCGGTGTGGGCACGCTGGAGGTCATGGTCTTTGGCAACGGTTCCAGGGAAGTGCCTGTCGTTGGCGGCTCATTCCTGCTGATAGCCGGCATGCGGGCGGAATTGCACCTTGCCGTTCCGAGCGGCGAAACGGTGTCCTTTGTCGAATTCCACAATGTCTCGATGTCGACCATACGCCTGGACAGCCTGGGGATCGACTCCGGCTTCAAGGGTATAGAACTGGGACTGGGATTCTATCGGGTCGATTCGTCAACAACACCACGTTTCGAATCAGGCAGGCTCGTTTCTGCTCAGCTTGGAGCGCCCATCGATGCTGGTGCCTCCGTTGTCGTGCGATTGGCGGAGGATGGCGTAGTACGCATCACCGGGCAAAGCTGTGCCACGGGCGCAACGGCCGGTACTGGCTTCGAGGCGACCATCCGCGCGGAGCATCCACTGGCCATACCGCGCCTCTCGCTTGATGCGTCGCCGGGCGCCACCGGAGCGCGGGTGGAATCCGAGGCCGGCATCGTGTCTATTGCCATGCAGCCGGGCAATGGCGCGCCGCTGTCAGACTTGTACGCGATGCTTGCGGCACCGGCCCCTGCCGGTGACTATGCGCTGTACCGCTGGGATATTCTGCCCGACACCCTGCTTTTCGATTTCACGGACTATGCGACGCAAGACCTCTATCTCAAGCGCCTGGCATTCTTTGCCGAGAAGCCAGGTTTTCGTGGGCGGCTGGCGGGTGATGCCGAAATAGCACCGCTCCATGGATGGAATGCGCACGACTATTCCCCTCGGACGCTGCAGGCTTTCTATTCGCTGGCGCAGACGAATGGCTTTCAGCTGAATCGCCAGGAGCTGTCATTGCTCGATGTGTTGGTGAAGCATGGTGTGCTGATCAAGACAAGCGACGGCACACTGGCAGCAGGGCGGGGCGCCATCGTATCGGTGTCATGCGAATCGAGTCCGGCACTCAGGCGGGTATTCATCGACCACGAGTCATCACACGCGCTCTTCTTCCAGGACGCAACATACCGGTCGCTGGCGCAGGAGATGTGGGCCTCGCTCGATGCGGCTTCGGTTCGATTCTGGATGGTGCATTTTGGGTGGCGCCGCTATGACACGACCGACCGGTATCTGATGTACAACGAGATGCAGGCCTACCTGGTGCAGCAGCCCGTCTCCTCGGTCAAGGCCTACTATGAAACGGTGCTGGCCCAGCTTGTAGCGGCCAAGCTTGATCAGACAAGGCCCGGTACCACCGCACGTCTAGAGATCGATGCCCCTGTCGCGATAGTGGCAGCAGAGCAGAATGCCGCTCGGCTCGATGGCTATCTTCGCAACCACTGGGGCATATCCGGCGGCCGCTTCGGCAGAACACGCCGGATTGGCGTTCAGTAGCTGTCATCATCCTTAACGAATTCGCTCCAGTTCGTCACGAACCACCGATCCACACCACGTGCGCGTCAACGAAAGCAATTCTGCAGGCTGGGGCGGCGCATCTCCCGCTTCGCGTCTGAACGCAGCGGCCGACGGCAGCATGGTTGTCCAGACATCCTGCTCATGGGCGCCCAGTGCGTCCAGATAGCTTGCTGCATGCTCGTGTGGCTCTGGTAGTCCCTCGATATCTTTAGCGTAGCCCGACAGGAACTCGGATGGTTTCTGAAATGGTCTGCCGGCGGCGAACACCCTGCCGGTATGGCTGGCGGTCGCGACGGTCGGCGCCCTGGTGGCCGCTGCGACGCCGTTGCCGCGCACACGGTCGAGCCTGGCAGGTATCGCCGACGCAAGGCGTTCCAGCCGTTCGCGATATGCAACCAGGGGCTTGGTAACGTACCGGAAGCCCTGATCGTCGTCTTCGCGTACAAGCGTCTGGTTCTTGAGCAAGAAGTCGGCAAACAGTGACTCGAAAGGCCTGAGCCTCGATTGTCTGATGTCAAAGTAGGGATAGATGTAGGTGCCGCGGGCATAGCTTTTTCCGGACGGATACGAGAAATCGGCGCCAAAGAGACGAATGGTCCGGGCTCCCAGGTACGTCGCCAGCGACACTGCGGCATGTGTTACGTTGCCACCAGACGTATCAATCTCCGGAAAGGCGCGATATCGGCCGGCGATGTAGCGAGCCAGCGGATGGCCCGACGAGAAGAAATATGGTCTGGACGCCAGCCGGGCCACCGTCGGTGGCGATGCCAGGTCAAGGAACAGAGGTATGCGCTCCGGCATGCCGAGCGAGAAATGGTAGTAGCTGATATGCTGGCAATCGATACTGATGACTGCATCTGGCTCTATGCCCCGTGAAAGCAAGGCGCGCAGACTGGTATCGGTGGCAATCAGGAATGTGTCCCGGGGTCTGGCCAAAATCTCGTCATAGGCCAGTTCGAGCGATGGACCTGCCGCAGTGACCATGGCGGTGTGGATGGGGCCGACCGGCGGGGTTGGTCTGTCCGATGTCTCCAGGTTCCGGACGATGTTGGTGAACCATCGCTTGCCGAAGAACGACTGCACCGAATAGTCATCCGATATGGCCATGATGGTGCCGCGGATCAGGTCGGTTGCCCGTTGATATCGCGACGGATCGCCGTCTGTTCTGCCACGGAGCGGAACCGACACAAAGTCACCCGTGATCGAAGGCACATAGCTTGAAACGATTGCATCTTCAAGCTCGTCATCGAGTGGATCGATCAGCAGCCGCACGCGGCGGTCGCCCAGAATATGGGTCAGGTCGATTGCCTCGAGCACGGCTCTCAGGATGCCCGCATCATATTCGATGATGACGGCCCTGGTGACTCGTTCGGTATGCAAGAGTGATGATGCAACGAAGCCTGCCCCGAGACCCAGAAAGGCGTAGAACCCGGTGCGTGGGTACTGCGTTGCCAGACGTGCAGCTTCCCGCTCTGGATCCACCCGCGAGTGCATGAAGAGGTTCCTGTCACCGTGCTTGATGTACGGCACCAGCGAGCCGTTGCGGGACGGCTCGAATCCAACCAGAGGACTGGCTTCTGCGTAGCGCAACCGATCAGTGCACAGCTGGCCATGGCGCGATGCAATGGCCAGCATGTTGCGTTCGAAGATCTGTGGATCATTCATGCGCAGCTCCGCGAGATGCATGGGTCGACTAGGAGTGCGGCCGCGAGCCGCGATGCCGTGACGACAGCGGACAGCATCTCTGTGTCGGCTTCGGCCCGTGCCGCCAGGGCCAGAAGCTCCGCCGAGTGCCCCGGATCCAGCGCCTTGAAGAGCAGGGCGGCTTCGTACGGTATTGGCATGCCGCTTGTCATGGCCGATGCTGCCTGGTCCTGCGCATCGGCAATCAAGTGCTCGAGCATGGCGCGTGTGGCCGGGCCCGAATCGGTCAGGCAGGTACGGTCGCCACGAAGTGTCACCCGGGCCTGCCTGACCATGGAAGGATGTGCCACAGATTGACCTATCGTAGACCGTCGGATGGGCAATTCAACTGGCGAATCGCTGCACCTGAAGGTGCGGGCGCGATCCTGGGAGGCTACCGTGATGGTAGACGCATAGGTGTCGAATGCTCGCGACAGTCGCCAGTCGCGGTCATGACCCGGATAGGCATCCAGAATTCTGGCGCTGCGTCGCGAGTATGACGGCTGCAGCCTGGTCGTATGGTCGCTCTCGACAAAATCAAGCGCATAGGGCATCGCATGATCGGCTGTGGCCTGCGCGGCCAGATCAAGGCCGACGACTCCGACCAGGCCGGTCGTGCTGGCCAGGGCAAGGGCGATCGCCGTGCCGGCGGAGCTGCCGGATGCCATAGCCGTACGGGCCGGAACACCCGTAGCCTGTATCGCCGCGCGCTCGAAAGAAAGACCGGTATCGAGGGGGACAATGGGAGATCCAGCGAATAGATGACCGGGAGCGAATGCGCTTGGCGGCATTGCGACTGGCGTACCATGGCGGATGGCCTCGTAGAGGTGGTGGCCGTTCCAATACCCAGGATCGGTTGCCAAGACAAGGTCAGGTTCCAGCCCCGCCTTGTTCAAGGCTGCATGAGCGGAGGCGAGCGACCAAAGCGATACAGCGTGGCGATGTCTATGGATGTCGCCCAGGCTGCCTGCAAGACCCGGACCGGCGCACGCGACAATGATTGGAGCGTCACCCGCTTCTATGGCAGCCACGTGAACGATGGCAGAGGCAAAGCGCAGGCTGTTGCGCAACCAGCGGCCAGCCCAAAAGGCGCTCGTGGCGGCGTTGGCGCTGGCCTTCTGCAACTCTGCCAGTGCCATTGACCGAATCATGTCGCTGGTCTCCGGAAATTGCGCCACCACCGGCGGCCACTCGATAAGCGCGACACCGCCGGCGAGCCGCTCGCCGCCCAGCGCGGAGCCAATGACCGATGCCAGCGGTTCGGCGCTCGCAGGCGACCAGTGCAAGGCGGGGAGCCGAACCTCGGTGCCGTCGAATTCGGCCGTCGGTTGCAGGAGTACGGTGATAGCATAAGGAAGCAGTTCGCCGATGATGCTGCCGATGTAGTTGCGGCCACCACCGATGATGAAGACGACGGATGGATGCTTGCCATCCAGCGCGGCCAGTACATGGCGCCGCGCTTCTTCCATCGGGGCGTATTTTGAATGAAACAGGCGTGGACGAGCTTCAGAGGCCATCGATAAAGGCGGCGCACTCACTCTCTGCGTGCTCGATCGAAACGTCCAGCAATCGGAAATTGTCGGCATGTATGCTCAAGATCTCCGTGCTGCACGTCGCCTTGCGCAATGTCAGCAGCATCTGGGAGGCAATCAGCTCAGGATCGGCCTCGGTATGGCTGTAGAAGCCACAGAGCAACCTCGTGGCATCGAGTCTGAGGCACATGCCAAAGTCAGCAACAATGGCGATAATCGACGCGCCGACCTCGTCGATCATCGAGGCGGCATCCGAATGGGGACAACGCTGGGTGATGTGCGCCGATAGCTCTGTGCAATCGAGAACAAAGAGTGATGCATAGCGGAACAGTCGGGCCTTGCAACCATGCACGATGGATGGCGCACTGAGCGGATCACGTCCAGGCAGCGCAGGCGCCTTCACCGCTGCTACCGCCGATGGCCGTGCCGTATGGCGTTGCATCGTCGTGACGAGCCATGAAGGAATGGTCCCTATCGCGGTCATGGCGATGAATCGCTCATTGCCAAGGGCAACAACCCTCCAGGATGGTGTGCCGGCAGGATGTGCCGCTATGGCCAGATCGAGCAATACCGCAGTATCACCTTCTGCGGCATGGCGTATGATACGTTCCTGGAGATGAGCCGGTTGCCTGGTCAGACCAAACCACGCATGCGGAAGGAGCGCGGCTCCGTATCCTCGGCAATAAAGGGCCGCAGTACAGGGACTTTCTGATAGAATCTCTATGATGAGGCGAGGCGCAAGACACGAATCGGCTATGGAGTCGATTCGTGCTATCGTTGCCTCGAATGGATCAGAATCCGGCTTGACTATTGGTGCTTTTTTTTTTCGCTTATGGCCAACAAGCCCTCACGCCGCGGCGTCGCGGACGTGAGGCTTGAGGCCCTGTCGAGTAGTCCCATCAGAGCAACCCCAGATCATCGAACAGGCGTTTGTACGTATCATAGTATTCGCTCGATGCGAACTCTTCTATTTTTTCTTCTGGCAAAGATGCGAGCAATTGATCGAGATAGAGCAGAACCGATTTAACATCATGCTTGAGCTTGTCAGGAACGTCGGAAGGCGGCAGATCGGATGGCTGGGATTGAGTTGTGCCGGTCGCAGGCTTGGGCTCTGCGGCGGTCTGAGGTGCCGGCTTCGCAGCTTGCACGGCCGGAGCGATGGGCTCTGGCATCGGTTCATCCGGAATGGCGGCTTCAACGAACAGTGAATCGTCAAGGCTGGTAGGTATGTCATCTGGATGAAATTCTACCGGTTCGGTGGAGTTTGTGTACGAATCGTCGTCGTCGATCGATTCGAGCAACTCTATTTCGTCCTCTGCCTTGGGAAAGGTGTCGGTCTCTTCGGTATGCAGATCCAGACCGGCGGCTTCGGGAGCGAAAGGCTCGTCATCAAGTGACAGCACGTCGTCGATTTCTTCAAGCGTCTCCGGGAAGGCATCAACAGTAGAGACGACCGGGCTTTCTTCGCCATCCATATTAAGGACCAATTCCGATTGGTCGGCTTCTGTGGGCAATTCGAATGGTGGAATCTCTTCTATTTCCTCGACGGCGGCCTCGGCCATCGGCAGTTCTTCATCCTCGTTGCCGAATGTCGAATCGATCAGAACATCGAGGTCGGAAGGGTTGGGTTCGACCAGCGGGACATCCTCGAGGGGCATGCCGTCGAGCTCGGCAAGGTCTTCCGACGTGCCCTCGTCGAGGAAACTGGTGTCTTCCTGCAGGGGCGTCAGCGGTGTCAAGCCATCGGAGTCGTCGAGTGCCGTCAATGACTCTATCGTTTCGGCTTCTTCAAGGGTCGGTTCGATGGTCGGCAACTCGATCGGCTCGATCCCTGGCTTCGCCATTGATGCATAGTCGCCATCCTCCGGCAAGAGGTCGAGCTCTTCCGGCAGCTCCACCAAGGGCGCTTCCGCTTCGTTGAGTTCGTCCGCCAGAGCCGCTTCTTCAGTAAAATCGGCGGTATTCAGGATGTTGTCGAGTTCGTCGCCGGTCAGAGCTATGGTATCGTCGTCTTCGTCATCGAAGAAACCGCCCGTGGTGGCCTCTTCCATAGCCTGCGGCTCCGCTTCCGAGGCAGCCTGGACCGCTACACCTTCTGCCTTGAGTGTGCCGAGCTGGCTCCTGAGGCTGACGAGTTCCTCTTTTATCGATGAGAGTTCAAGTGCAATCTGTTTCAGAAGATCCGATGATGGTGCATCCTGCTGTGCAGAACGGCTTTCCATATCAGAGTCGAGCGAACCGCCGTCAAGGCCAAGATCGGGCATGACATTCGCCATGGAGGCATCTTCCTGGTCTATGAAGGAATCCATCGATATCGATGACGATGTTCCAGCCTCATAGACCTGTGGCTTGCGAGGCTCGGGTTGGGCGGAAGGCTGAACAGCAGGGGCTGCCATTTCGGCACCGATCGAGTCGATATCCACCGACTCGAAATCGGCTGCAAGGTCCCGCTCGGATGTCTCAAAGCCCAGCGCATCAACGGTTTCGTTCGTGTCTACGGAAGGAATGGTATCGTCGAATTGCAGGTCGATGTCGAGCGCCTCGAATTCGTCACCCGGTGGAGGTTCAAGCGTCGCTGATGCGATGGATGATTGGGATGATGAAGCCTCAGGCATGCCAAGTGCCTCAAGCGACGGCCCGGAGCCGTCTTCAAGCTCATCCCCAAGGCCAAATTCCTCTATGCTGATATCGGTTGTGGCGAAGGCATCGGCGGCAGTCGTCTGTTCCTCGTGCTTCGACTCCGATCCTTGCGCGGCCTGGGCCGGTTCCGCAGTGGGCTCAAAGTCGAAATCATCAAGAGACATGTCAATGATCGACTCATCACCTCGGGTTGAAGCCGCGGATGTCTCCCTGGGTAGAGGTTCATCCGGCAGTTCTTCGGTGAGCTCGAATGGCTCATCCAGAGACAGATCGTCAAAGGCTTCGGAGCTTGTTTCGGTGCTGGTCGAGTCCACTTCATCTGCAAGCTCATCTGGCAGGTCGAATGAATCCAGAATGTCCTCTTCCTCTTCGGAAAGGAGCATGGCATCGGTTTCGTCTACAGACGCAGAATCGAGCGTCTTTCGGCCGATCGTGGGTTCTTCGATTACGTCCTGCGGTTCTGCCTTGACCCATACGCCATAACGTTCGAGCTCCCGCTCGGGCGTCGGACTGGAATCGTGGTTCCCTTGCGGGGCTTTGTTCTGCATGGCCTACGCACTCCGTCTACTGGATTGATCTCATCCATGTATCGGCAGAAATCGCCGGAAAACAAACTAGAACCGGCATGTTTTACTCTAATGGTGCTTCTTGCCGTTGTCAACAGCAAGAGAATTCGGCAGGGGAGGGGTAAAGCCTTTTGCCCGGCGTTCCGTTAATAGGTATGATGAAACGTATCGCATTATTCTCCATCTGGGTTGGTATGGCGGCTTATTGCGCACTGACCTTTCTGGTAGGACCCTCCGGAATTCTGGCATTGCGCCGGGCCCAGGCGGCAGAACTGAGCATGCTAAGCAACCTCAAGTCACTGGAAGCCTTGCATGATTCCTTTGCGACAGAGTGGACTGGCCTGAAATCGGTTCCAGAAATGACGGCGCTCGAGGCTCGTTCGCTTGGCTACATCGCCGGTGATGAGACCGTAGTCCGGATGCCATTCGCAGCCGTGCCTCACAGCCCCCCATCTCCCGGGGAGCGCATATCGTTTGAGCCGCAGGCACCGGTTTCCATGTCAAGGATACAGGAATTGTCGGCGATGGCGGCTCTTGCAACGATGATCATAGCACTTGGAGCCAGGCTTGTGGCCGGCCGCAACGTACGGAATCAGCGCGAAATTCTGCTCCACGATGCGTCGCGCACATAGGTATTGTCAACTTTCAGGTCGGATCCGCTTCCGCTGATTGCAATGGACTCCTTGGTGCCAATGAGTGTCTGACCGGCGGCATCCAGCCTGAAGAGCCACCGCATTGGCCTGGCCTGGGCGGCTATCCGTCGCGCCATTTCGAAAGTAACCGAAGGCGACCGGTACAAGTTCGGATCGTTGGGCTGGTCCTGCAGTATTTCAATCATGTCACCCTGAATGGCAATCCGGATCTTCAAGGTTCCACCGCCGGTCAGGACCGCAAGCCCGGTGCTATTCGAAAACACCCTGACTGTCTCCAGGCCCTTGTCGCCACGCCACGAACCCGATATGTCGGAGAGCCGCAGCGACGCTTTCCAGGTTGGGGTTGAAGATGTAGGTGTTGCGGTCGTAGCGGCCTGCTGGCCTGAATCCGCACCGGGAGTGCTGACAGACCCGATAGCGGTGTCTCTTCTGCCAAACAGCGACCGTGTCAGGTCCCTTGACCGGAGTACGATATCACTGAGCGCAAGAGCCGTATCGGATACCGACAGCTTCTCTCCACTGGATACCTTTGTTGCGTCGAGTGTGAATACGTAAATTTCGCCAATTTTCCCTAGCGTGCCGCTGATGACATAATCGGCAGCGAGCGGCGCAACAGTCGCGGTCGTCACGCCGAGATTGAGGGCTGCCTCCGTCTCGCTCAGTGCAAGCTCCTGACCCTGGGAGTCAAATACCCGAAAAGCCTTCAGTTCAACGATATACGAGGCGACCAGGCGTTCCATGGTCGATGCCTCGCTGGCACCAACTCCGGACCCTCCAAATGGAGACACCCGCAACACTGGCTGGAGAGCCTGCCCAAAGCCAAGACTCAGCACCATGCACGCAAATGCAAGTACCAGCGTGGATCTCTTCATTGATGCCTCCCGCTCACATGAGCACGATGGCCCATTTCAGTCGTCGAGATGAAATATCCGTCTGAACAGCGCGACAATGAACTGCACAATCCGCATGAAGAAACCGGGGTTTCTCAATCTATCGATTCTTGCAAGAGCTGTCTCGATCTCTGTTCGAGAGAGGGGCAGGCGCTGCATGTTCTCATCAAGTTCCAGCTCGAGTTGCGAGGCCTTGTCGTAGTTGCGGAGCACGGTTGCGTCTATGGTTTTCCAGCCCAGCAGTCTGGCCGCCTCCAGCCTTCGTTGGCCTGAAATCAGCATATTATGAGCGGTAATCGTGATGGGATGCAACTGGCCATGGCGCTGCATGCTATCAGCGAGATCCTCAAGGTTGGTGACTTCCTTGCGTACTCGTTTTCGTATCCGGATGGAAGCTATATCGACCTGCAACCATGCCTCCCGAACCCAGTGATAATGGTATCGCCGATAGGCGGCCTAATCAAGGATGGTCGAAGGTGCTGGAGCTGGCTCTGTCGGTGAGGTTGTCGGAGCCGCCGTCGATGGCGCCGGCACGGCCGGTGTGGCCTGCTGTTTCTGGGTATCCAGGCTCTTGAGCAAGGCATCGATGCTGCTTGCATCGAAGCCGAGGTTCGAATCCACCTTGCCACCACCGAGCACATTCTGTTGGTTCGTCAGCGACCGTATCGTCGACTCGGTCTGCTCCGACTTGAACTGATGCAGGTCGCAATACTGTTTTGGCTCGGTGCCTTCGTAGTACGTAAGGGTGACCGTGCCCTCGTCGCAGTATTCGGTAGGCAAGAGGCCCGAAACCGCACATACCTTGACATCTATCAGCCCATTTTGCGGTCGCACGAAGTCCTTGAATGGCAAGCCTTGATGTATTTCTGACATGTAGCCGGCCCATGCAAGGCCCGCTACGGCGGCACCGGACTGGCTGACACCGAGCGAGTTGCCCGGCCGGTCGAATCCAAACCATATTGCTGTAGTCATATATGGGGTGAAGCCGACTGTCCACGCGTCTGCCCAGTTCTGCGTTGTGCCGGTCTTGCCCGCCGCAGGTATGGTATACCGCTTGCCATCCTTGTCTCGATAGGTGAAGACCGCTCCGGATGACGATGGATACGCCAGCGTGCCTTCCTTGATGACGCGCCTCAAGAGGTCGGTCATCACATAGGCATTCTGGGGTGAAATGACCTGGATCGCGGCGCCCTTTTTCTTCTGCGCCGCCCTCAGATCCTTCTCGGGCTCCAGTATCGGGCGGCCCGAACGGTCCTCTATGGACTGTATGGCTATCGGCGTCACTTCGCGGCCCTGATTGGCAAACACCGCAAAGGCACGGGCCATGCGGAGCGGCGAAACGCCAATAACGCCGAGAGCGAGCGGGTAGACCCGGGGGAAGGTGCGTCTGATCTGGTCGGGATCGGTGATGTCAAGCAAGGTGGCAGCGCGGTTGATGGCCGCATCGAAGCCGACGCCATCTAGCACCTTGATGGACGGGACATTCATCGAGTGGGCCAGGGCGTACCACAGGAGCACCTGCCCTTTCCATTCACCCTTGTAGTTGAGCGGTATGTATGGTGTGCCATCTTCGTTGTAGAAGACCACCGGAGCATCATATATCAGCGTGCCTGGCGTAAAACGCCGGGAATCGATCGCCGCGGAGTAGTACAGGGGTTTGAAGCACGAACCTGGCATCAATTGCGACTGCGTGGCCCTGATGAGCTGGTTCGATTCGTCGAACTTGGAGCCTCCGACCAGCGCTTTTATGTGACCGGTCTCGTTTTCAATGGTTATGAGCGCGCCTTCGACGGTATTCTTCTCCAGTTTGGTCTTGGTGGCGCCATAGCTGGCATTGGTTGCGGCCTTCAGCGAATCGATGCCGAACATCAGCGCGAGTGCATCGACCGTGGTGTTGATGTTGGTGCGGTAGTAGTCCATCGACTTGCCGCGAACCTTGGTCTCCTGGAAGAACATGCCCTCCAGGTTGAAGCCCAGCCCGAGCAGTTCAGCCATCGGCGCGTATATCTGCTCGGCGCCGCGCAGGCGCTGCGAGCTCGATGCGGCATAATCCTTGTTCACCTGATCGATATAGCGGCTCATGTACTTGTCGGCCACGGCCTGGTAGTCGAGGTTCAGTGTCGTGTGTATCGTCAATCCATCCTTATACAGGTCGATTGAGCCATACAGCATGTCTTCTAGCTGTCTGCGGACATATTCGCTGAACCAGGGGGCCTTGTCGTCGCGCGCCATGAACGATGCGTTGGCCACGCGGGTGTAGTCGTAATTATCCCAGTAGCGGGAGAATGAATCGTTGGCGGCCTCTTTGGTGACGTATCCCAGCGATATCATCTGGTCTATCACCTCGCGTGACCGGTCACGCGCTATGTTCGGATTGCGGATGGGGTTGTATCGAGTCGGGCTCGAAAGCTGTATGACCAGGATGGCCGCCTCGGCTATGCTGACATCCTTGGCGGAATGGCCAAAGAAGTACTTGCTCGCCGCCTCGACGCCGTAGACTCCCGGACCCATGATCATCCGGTTCATGTACATCTCGAGTATTTCCTGCTTGGAGAAGCGGCGCTCGAGTTGCAATGCCCACCAGAGTTCGATGAATTTTCGCCTGAAACTGATATCGCGGCGGTCGGCATAGAGGGTTCCGGCCAGCTGCAGGGTAATGGTCGAACCGCCGCCCAGGCTCTTGCCGGTTATGATGCCCAGCAATGCCCGCACATAGCCGCGGAATGTGAAGCCATGATGCGTCCAGAACGACCCATCCTCGCGGGTGATAAGCGCGTCAATCAAGTATTGCGGCATGTCCTTGATCGATATGATCTCACGCTTCTCGCTCGAAGCGAGCTCTGTTATCAGGCGTCCTTCGCTGTCGAGCAACCGTGATGGCAGCGCTGGTTCAAAGTTGGTGAAATTCTCTATCGACGCGACATTCCGCACGGAGGCGATGGCAAAACCAAACGCCACGCCGAAGGCGATCGCTGAGAGCAACGAGACGACGACCAGCGTCTTGAAAAGTGTGGGAGCCAATCTGCCGGGTGCCATGACGGCAGGAAGCCTACGCGAAACCCCTTGCCTCGGTCAAGCGCGCGACAAATCGGACGCTACATGAAAAAAAAGGCCGGTCTTTGCGACCGGCCCGCCCTGACAGGCTGTCGGCGTCGGTCACGGCAAACTGGGAGGGGAACCGTGAAGGCGCCAGACATCATTAGTATCGGCATAATTTGATGGACAACTACAATTATTTGCCATGCGGTGTTTCAAATATTGACGAGCGATTCTCCTTGTCGCTATGCTATAGCTATAAATTTACTGGATTTTCTACGTCATTCGATGTTTCAGGAGGAATTTTCAATGAAAGTCGCAATCAATGGATTCGGCCGTATCGGTCGACTGGTGTTCCAGTCAATCGTCGATCAGAACTTGCTTGGCAAGGGCAAGATCGATGTTGTTGCCGTCGTCGAT
>Ga0209467_1001784_pt1 | contig 17435 bp, 14 predicted proteins | sample Higcelwee11metaG_FD_187175 | JGI IMG/M metagenome (GOLD analysis project Ga0209467, IMG submission 187175) | Freshwater pond sediment microbial communities from the University of Edinburgh, under environmental carbon perturbations - High... | ecosystem: Environmental > Aquatic > Freshwater >...
CTGGTGGAAAATGGATTTCATTCTTATCGGACTGAGGAAATAAGAACCAGATTTACGTAGTAAGGTATGAAGGGGGTGAAGCCTTGCCAGTAACAAATTAAGAACAAGGTAGCCTGCTTAATGGGCTGAAGCTTAAGAATGGCGCCCAGGATTGCCGCCATAGCCCTGTTACTGAAGAAAGGCACACACAGAGAAAGTTTGTCATTAAAAAGATTTTACGTAAATTGCGTAACGTAATTTGCGTAATATGAAAACTGATATCACAAACCCTTTTATTACTGGCGGTTACCTGAGTCCCGATTATTTCTGCAACAGGGCAGAGGAGACAAAAAGGATAACAGATGCCATCTCTTCAAGAAGAAATCTGACACTGATATCATTAAGAAGGATGGGTAAAACCGGGCTCCTCAGGCATGTTAAATATCAACTGGAGCATTCAAAAAAATCATTTGCTGTGATTTATGTAGATCTCCTGCCGACCATGAACGGTAATGAGATGTTGAATTCCATCTCTTCGACCCTGTACAGAATCCGGAAAAGTGAAAAGAATTTTTTAGAAAGGATGCTCAGCTTAATGGCATCTCTTCGTCCCAGGCTGACAATGGATCCGTTGACAGGTGAACCATCAATTGAACTGAAAGTTGAAACTCCTTCCGGAATACAATCCGGACTTGAGCAAATACTGAAGTTGATATCTGAAATCAAACAGGATATTGTATTTATGTTTGATGAGTTTCAGCAGATAGCAAACTATCCTGAAAAAAACATCGAGTCACTGCTAAGGTCTGTTATTCAAACATATCCGGTTGTTCCTTTTATATTCTCGGGCAGCAGCAAGCATATGCTTGAGAATATGTTTATGTCTCCGGGAAGACCATTTTACCAAAGTTCGGAACTGATGTACCTTGACAGGATATTAGACGATGATTACAGGATCTTTATCAAGGAAAAGTTCAATAAGGGCAATATGGAAATAGACGATTTATCAATCAACAGGGTATTTAACTGGACAAGACTTCATACATATTACGTCCAGTATGTTTGTAATCATTTATACGGGAAAGGTGGAAATACAATCGGAGAAGAACAGGTTAACAACGTATTACATCAGATAATCATTGATTTTGAACCACAATACATAAATTACAGGAATCTTCTGCCTGCCCATCAGTTTCGTCTCTTAAAAGCTATTGCAGCAGAAGATGGCGTTACCCAACCTACTTCAGGCGATTTTATCAGGAAAAATGATCTCACAAGCCCCAGTTCCGTATCAACCTCACTAAAAGCGCTTTCTGATAAAGAAATGATAGTAAATGACTTAAACAAATGGAATGTTTATGATGTCTTTTTCTCCAGATGGCTTGAGTATCATTATAAACAGTAGAATTGTTGAACTAAAGGAGGCTCTAATAAAGGGTAAAAGTTTGTATATCTGATCTGAATTTCTATTTCTGTAAAACGATTTCATCCAAATATTTAAACCGTTAAGCTGGTGGTCAGGTTGGTGATCAGGTTGGTGGTCAAGCTCAGGTCGCACTTGAGGATTACGCTCCCTGCGGTCGCGTGATCCTCAAGGGGGGTGCTGAATATATGACATTTATTATTCTTTAAATATATCCAGATAGGGTTTAAAAATAAAAATCCTGTTACGACTTTGTCCGGTCATTTCCTCTACAATGCTTTTTTCATGCATAATTCTTACCAGATCATTTGCCGCTTTATAACTTAAGGAGCATTTCTTAGCTGCATTTTCAATGGTTGTAACCGGATTTCGAAATAAAATATTAAGTAATAGAAGGGCTGAATTTCTTCTACGACCAAAACCAGAATTGATTTGAGACTCCAGATCATTCTTTAATTGAATTACCCTTGAAAGGGTATCAACTGCATTCGCGGCCGTCTTTTCAACGCCAACCAGAAAATATTTGATCCATTGTAGCATGTTATTGTGAGTTCTAACCTTGGTCAGGTTATCATAATAGAGCTCTTTGTTGTTCTCAAAATACTCTGATAGGTAGAGCAATGGTTTCTGTAATATACCTTCATTTACTAAAAACAGCGTAATCATTAGTCTGCCAATTCTTCCATTTCCATCCAGAAAAGGATGAATTGTTTCAAACTGATAATTAGCGATTGCAATTCTAATTAATGCAGGAACTTCAATCTGATCATTATTCAGAAAACTTTCCAGATCACCCATTAATAAGTTCACTAACTGATGCTGAGGTGGGATAAAGACTGCATCAGATAATGATGCACCACCAATCCAGTTTTGGCTTGTTCGAAATTTCCCTGGAAGTTTATGCTCACCTCTCACACTTTGCAGCAACGTTTTATGACTATTCCTTAGCAACCGGGAGGAAATGGGTAAATGTTGTAATTCAACAATGGCCGCGTTTAATGCGGCTACATAATTTTTCACCTCCAGCCAGTCATCTTGTCGTTCAGGCTTAATCTCTTCAATAGGAAGCAAGGCTTCATCCATATTTGTTCTGGTTCCTTCAATCCTGCTGGAAACGACAGCCTCTTTGGTTACATGTAATAGAATAAACAAATCAATATTCGGAACCAATCTGGAAAAGGAGTTTAATTCCCCCAGTTTTATAGCAGCTTTTTCCAGTAATTTATTGATTATTGGAGTCCGCCATGACCATTCATCGTTAATCAATTCAGGCACAAAAAATTTATAGCCGAAACCTTTCTCAAAATGTCCGGCGCGATATTTTTCAATTTCTTTCATTCCTTGTGAAAGTATAATATAATTCTCCTTATTTTACTTTAAGGCGTAAATATACAATATAATATTTCTTATATTACTTTTAACCTCAATAAAAAAAGACTTGTTCTCCTAATACCTTGAGGATTGCTCTCCGCCAGCTGGCGTATCGTGATCCTCAATTGGGTGCTTAACAAGTTAAAAGCCTCGCCACGCTGCGCGTGGCTATGGTTTTTATGCTTCCATTCCTCCGCCTCGCAAGCAGGCGTCGGCCTGAAAACATAAAAACCCCGGTGCATTTGCACCGAGGCTTTTGACTTGTAGCGGAGGGAGGATTCGAACCTCCGACCTTTGGGTTATGAGCCCAACGAGCTGCCACTGCTCCACCCCGCAATATCGAGTGCAAATATACAACCATTTTATTTAATAGCAAAATCGTTCTGATTTATTGATGACCTCAGATAACTTTCTCAATCAGTGGATTGCCAAAGGTAACTCCATCGCCTGGCAGCCTCCTGCATGCCGGTAAGTGACCAGTTACCCCAAACAATTCATATCTTTGTCTTCTCATGTAAATCCTGATGTACCTGCCATGAACCAGGAAAATAACAGGTATCACTTCAGTATAAAGCGGAAAAATGAAATATACTAAACTTGGATCAAAAGGCCCTCTGATCTCAACCGTAGGCTTCGGCGCGTGGGGCATCAGCGGGCGCGACTGGGGAAAAACAGACGATGATAATTCGCGCAGAGCCATCCACGCAGCACTCGACGCAGGGGTGACATTCATCGATACAGCAGATGTCTACGGCTTCGGCCACTCCGAGGATCTTATCAGGGAGGTGCTTGACCAGAGACCCGACAAGGATAAGATCATAATCGCCACCAAAGCGGGAAACAACTTCTACCCATACCTCGGTCAGCAACACAAGACCACCCCTGCCAATATCGACTATTCCGTTAAACACCTTGAGTATGCAGCCGAACAAAGCCTCAGGAGACTCAACCGGGATGTCCTTGACATCTTCCAACTCCACAGTCCTGACCTTGACATTCTTGAGAAAGACGAACCATGGCTGGCCCTGGAGAGGCTTAAGAAAGCAGGAAAGATCAAACATGCCGGCTGGAGCGTACAGTCGTTCAAGGAGACAGAACAATCACACATCCTTGAGAGACACCATGAACTCCTTGATGTGATACAGGTGAGATATAACCTCCTCGAACGCAAGGCTGAAGAGGTGCTGTTTCCAATGGCCCTGAAATTCGGCACAGGCGTAATAGTGCGAATACCCCTCCTCTTCGGATTCCTCTCGGGAAAATTCACCTCAGCTTCAACATTTGGCGACAATGACCACCGGAGATTCAATCTCTCACCCGAGAAGCTGGCCGGCTACCTGAGCGCCCTGGAATCATACCAGCCGGCGTTCGACAAATACCCGCAGTACACGACTGCCCAGCTGAGCCTCAGGTTCTGCATCTCGCACCCGGCATGCCATACGGTCATCCCGGGAGGCAAGACAGCGGAACAGGTTAAGGAGAATGTAGCAGCTTCCGACCTCGACTTTATTCCGTTTGAAAATTTTGCCATGTAGCCGATGACAACAAAACTGATTAATTTTACATCAACAACCAATCAAACTTTCCGCCAGATTGTTTTAAAAACAAAAAGCCATGCCAAGAGTATTCAAAGCAATTGAGATAGAGAAGGAAGAGAAAGAGGTCATGCGTGATTATCTCGACCGTCACATGCCACATGTCATATGTCCTGACAACGTTAAACGTGGTGAAAAATTCATGATTAAGGTCCGCCTCGGCGAGGAATACCCCCACCCCGATGACCACGACCATTTCATCGGCCTCATACAACTCTGGAACCGCGAGACACTGCTGGCCGAGGCTCGTTACTCGGCAGGCGTCAATGGCCACAAACCGACACATTTTGAGGTCGATTTCTTTATCGTGGCCCCTGACGTCTCCATGAACCTCAGCGCCATGGCCGTATGCACCAAGCACGGACTCTGGCAGAGCGAGGACAAGGCTGTAAAAGTGACCGACTGAATTTACCGGATAAATACTAAAAGAAAATGGGAAGCTATGTCAACGGGCACCTCATCAAGGATGAATCAGTAGCCTATGAAACCAAGTACCACTGGGTTATATTTTTCTCCCTGAAATCCATCCTGACACTTACAATCTATGCCTGGTTCAAGCGATGGCTGTCAGAATTCGTTATCACCACCAGGCGAATCGTCATTAAGGAGGGCTTCATCGCAAGGCGAACCTTTGAGATGAACCTCTCGAAGATCGAAACGGTAAACGTCGATCAGTCGGTGATGGGCCGCATCCTTAACTATGGTTCAATAACAATCATCGGTACCGGAGGCACCACCGAGACCTTCCACAACATAGCCCACCCGATGAAATTCAGGCAGGCGTTCCAGGAACTATGCTAGCAGAGTCGAAAGTCTGTAAAGTCCGTAAAGTCTAAAGGTCCCAAGGATTTGCGATTTGCGATTTGCGATTTGCGATTAAATCGACCATCGAAAATCTTAAATCGAAAATTCTAACTTTTGCCAACTGCCTGAAATGACTGCCGACTGCCGACTGTGGATTGCCGACTGAGTTCTAACTGACTGACTCTTAATTCTTAATTCTTAATTCTTAATTCTTAATTCTTAACTCTTAATTCTTAATTCTTAACTACTGCCCCAAGGGCTAGTTCAACCGCCTTGCTCAGTTGCGGATCAACGTCCATCTGCATGTCACCGAAGGTGGTGCGGACATAGATATCAGGTTTGACACCTGTCTTCTCCAGGTCATTCCCCTCGAGGTCATAACAACCCCATGCCGGCAGACGTGTAAATGAGCCGTCAACAAGCTGCTTTCCCGAGGTGAAAATGATCCACCGGTAGGTCTCGGTACCCACAATGGTACCAAGCTTCAGGGCCTTGATTGCCGCTGCGGTCATCTCAGCATCGCTGAGCGATTGTTCGTTAACCATGACTATGATAGGCTTGCCCGAGGGTGCGAAGTTGGGCTGCGGCGAACGCTTGCCGCCACGCGCCTGCCACTCGAGGTAGGGCCTCTGTGAGAGGAACTGGATTACATCATCATGGACGTTGCCGCCACGGTTGTTCCGCAGATCAAGTATGAGTGCGTCGCGGTCAAGAGCCATGCCTGTCATGTCGATCATGAATTTGTCGAGGCTCTGGTTACCCATATCCTTCATGTAAACATAGGCCACCCTCCCTCCTGTCAGGCTGTCAACAATCATCCGGTTATGCGAAACCCACTCATCGTAGAGTAACACCTTCAGTGCCGAAGAAGAAATCGGGGCCACTGTCATGTCATACTCCTTCCCCTTACGCGAAAAACGAAGCGTGAGCTCCTTCTCCAGCTTTGGCAGGGTGAACGCATGCTCACGGTCACGGGTCCTGTCAACCGGCACCCCGTTCACAGCAATAAGTTCATCACCTGCCCTTAGCTGGCTGTCAAGGATATCAACAGGCGATCTCTTCACCCAGCCGCTGACGGTGAACGGAGCATCATCGCTGAAGAGTATCCCGGTGGCATTGGTGCGGAGAGTGTAAAAAGGCTTGGCCTCATCACCCTGGGTGGAAAAGCCCAGATGCGAAGAGTTCAGCTCACCGAGCATGTCATTCTGGATGATCCTGAGGTTGTCCCTGTTCCTGACCAGCGGCAGAAACCTCCCGTACCGGTCACGCATCGCTTTCCAGTCGATACCGTGGTAATTCTCATCATAAAAATGTTCAGCAAGGGTTGCCCAGTTCTCGTAAAACATCTGCACAAACTCGTCGTTGAGGTTCGTGCTGAAGCTTGCATCGAGGCTGATCTTGTCAGCCTTGTTCTCTGCGGGTTTCACCTCCCATACGTCCCCTGCCATCAGCGCATAATACTTTTCACCGGACCGGACAAGTCTGCTGAAGGGCTTGTCTCCTATCTTCTCGCTCTTCGGAGGTTCATAGGGTGAAAGCTCAACTTTTGTCAGCACCCGCTCCTGCGGATTGGGGGAGTTATTAAACAGCACCAGCGTCTTACCCTTCTGGCTGAATACGTGGGGGCTCGACTGCTCGTTTCCCTTCACATCCAGCTGCTCCCAGCGCTCATCAATTCCCTCTGTCTCAATCCTGATGTCAATCATGGCACTGTCCTTCCCCGGCTTCCTGGCAAACAGCTTTTCATATTCCCCGGTCCGGAATGATTCCTGGAACCTGTACAGCGGTATCCGGTAAAGCTTGCTGACGCCTCCGCCGCGTGGGAATCCTGCCTTGAAACGGTCGGCGCTTACATACACATACCTCCCGTCAGGAGACCAATACGGATCCTCCTCGGAGACTCCGTTACGGGTTATTGCAACACTCGTCCCCTCTTTCGTGTCATAAATGAAGATATCCTGCTCGAAGTTCCGGTAAGCAGTGTAAAGAATGTAACGCCCGTCGGGCGAAAACCGCGGTTGCGAGACACGGAACCAGAACTCATCCGTTATCAGGGTCTTAACCTGAAAATTCTTCAGGTCGATCAGGTCAATGTTGTTGTTTCCGCTGACATACAAAGCCTTGTCTCCGTCAGGTGACAGAAGCAGGTTCTGCGTACTCTTCTCATTGAATGTCAGTTGTCTTTCGGCACCGCCCTCGGAGGCTGAAAGGGTGAACAGATTTGCCCATCCCTTAACGGTGCGGGTATACAGAAGTGATTCGTTATCCTTCATCCAACGTACATCAACAACACGCTCACTCCTGTCTGTAGGCATCTCGCGTGTGAATTTGCCGGTGATATCCGACACAAAAAGCCTTCCGCGTGAGACAAATGCCATCTTTTTCCCGTCGCCCGCGACGTCAAAGTCGGATATCTTCCCAGCACTGCTGTAGGAGATCTCCGTTGCCAGAGTCTCATTTGCCCAGATGTTTACATCACACAGGGCGCTTTTCTTTTCTGCCACATTATATGTCCATATCCGGTAGTCGCGCCCGAAGACCACCATCCTTCCGTCAGCGCTCACCTGGGGTCTGCGTATTGATGTCGGGAAGTCTGTCAGCTGCTTTTTGACAACGCCCTCCAGGGTGTAGAGATTATATTCATTATTACCCTCGTCCGCTGCAAAATAAAGCTTGCCGTTCCTGTCAACCGACGGCCATAAGTCCTTCCCCTCCCACTCAGTCAGTCTTTTATACTCGCCTGTGGCAGTGTTATAGTATTCGATGTCAGGGTTATTCTCGCCCCTGTACCTTTTTCTGTGAGAGAACATCTGGCTCTCCCACGATGTGGTGAAACAGTATTCCTTCCCTTCGCCTGAAGGCAATTCTGTAATGTTATGAGCCTGGTCAAAATAGTTGTCGGAAAAGAGTCTGACGGCCGTACCCCCGGTGACCGGCACCTTGAATGCTCCGAAGGTATTCTGACGGTCGGAGGTGAAATAAAGGGTCCGCGAGTCCCATGACCAGCTGTCGGCATAATCGTTCCCGTCATGAAAGGTCAGCTGTCTGACGGTGCCTCCGCCTATTGGCATTATGTAAATGTCGGCATTGCCATTCTGCGTTGAGGAGAATGCCAGCCAGCCTCCGTCGGGCGAGAAGCGGGGAAGCGACTCATCGCCTGTCATGGCTGTCAGACGGTGGGCAGTACCGCCCTGACTGTCAACCATCCACAGGTCGCTCTCGTAAACAAATACAATCTTTGACCCGTCAGGCGAAACCGCCGGGTCAGTGAGGAATGAAGCATGATCCTGTGCACCCAGTACACAGAAAAAGAGTAACATAACCGGAATAAAGAACAGCTTTTTCATTTTTGTAAGGTGAGCGAATGAATTTCAAAGATATAAATTATCGCACTGATGACTATGCGGTTAAATGGCCTGACCGCCGTTGTCTGTATGAGAGCAGCATGAGGGCATTTATTTCCCGGCCTTTGACTATATTTGGTAAGAATAATTCCCTGTCATGAATAAATGCTCCTGCCGGACTCTGCTTATGCTATCCGGATTTCTCCTGCTGATTTCACTGGCTTCCTGCAACCGGATGGACGAAGAGAAGTACTTCGGGGAGGGCGTCTCCAGTCTCCTTGCCACCTATCGCAAGGCCACAATCAGCGACGTGACCTATAAGCTTGATTTCGCCATACCCGAAGGAAAGGAAAAACCCATCAGAGGAAGGGCTGTAATTGAATTCAGCCTTACCTCGAAGCGTGAGCCACTGCTGCTTGATTTCCGGGTCAGTGAGGAGTACCTGGAGTCGGTCTCCGTTAACGGTAACACCCTTGAACCGGTCATGACCAACGGCCATATTGTGATTGAAGGCAAGCACCTTGCGGGCAAGTTCAACAGGGTGGATATCACCTTTCGCGCAGGCGACATGTCTCTGAACCGCAATGACGATTTCCTCTACACCCTCTTTGTACCTGACCGGGCCTCAACAGCTTTCCCCTGTTTTGACCAGCCTGATCTCAAGGCACGCTACAGCCTGACTCTTGACCTTCCCGCTGGCTACCGGGCCATGTCAAATAGTCCTGTTGCGGCCTCTGACACCACCAATGACAGGGTTGTCATTCGCTTTGCGGAGACGAAGCCCCTGAGTACATACCTTTTCGCCTTTGCTGCCGGGAAGTTTGATCTGGTTGAGAAGGAGATTGACGGTGTCCGGATGGAGATGCTCCACCGCGAGGCACGCCCGGAATATATCGAAAACAACGCTGAGGAGATCTTCAGGCTGCACTACCAGTCTATCAGATGGCTCGAAGAGTACACACAGATCCCTTACCCCTTTGACAAGTTCGGCTTTGTCCTGATACCCTCATTCCAGTACAGCGGAATGGAGCATCCGGGATCAATACTGTACCGTGCCACTTCTCTCCTCCTCGAGGCCACACCCACTCTCAATGAGCAGCTGTCGCGAGCATCACTGATTGCACATGAGACATCGCATATCTGGTTTGGCGACCTGGTAACAATGAAGTGGTTTGACGACGTATGGCTTAAGGAGGTCTTTGCAGGATACATGTCAGACAAGATAGTCTCGCCGGACTTCCCAGCCATTAATCACGATCTGCGCTTCCTGCTGTCGCGTTACCCTGCAGCTTATGCCGTCGATCGCACCCGCGGAACAAATCCCGTCATCCAGAACCTGGGTAACATGAAAGATGCCGGCTCGCTTTACGGGGCCATCATTTACAACAAAGCTCCCATTGTGATGCGGCAGCTTGAGAAGCTTGCCGGTGAGGAGAACCTTCGCAAAGCGATTCAGATATATCTCAGGGACTACTCATGGGGAAATGCAAGCTGGGATGACCTCATTGCAATCATTGAGAAGGTAACCCATGAGCCACTTGAAGAGTGGAGCAGGATGTGGGTCAGGGAGGCCGGAATGCCGGTCATCACACCCATCATCGGGCAGGAGGACGGGTATCGCATCTCATTCCGCGAGGATGACCCCTCAGAAACACTCAGGCATTGGCCGCAGACACTTCAGGCAATGGTAATTACCGCGTCAGACACCGTCACCGGCGAGGTGACACCGGCCGACAGAAATTCGTCCATCAGTTCAAAGGATGAGCCACTGTGCATTATCCCGGACATATCAGGAAGAGCCTACGGAACCTTTCTCCTTGACAGCGCTACGGTCGCTCATCTCATTAACCATATAAGTGAATTCAAAGATCCCCTGCTCCGTGGAATTCTATGGATCAATTTTTACGAGAATCTTGTGAACGGCATTGTCTCTCCGGCTGAATACTATCAAACGGCCTACTCCGCACTTGAGACTGAAGCAGACCTGCAAATCAGGAACTATCTCACAGGGAGATTCTCATCTGTTTACTGGGATTACCTCACCGATGAGGAACGTAATGCTGCTGCTCCACATGCCGAGGCGATGATACGTAAGAAAATCACTGATGCGGATGCTGCCTCTGAGAAGCGGACATGGTACGGACTCTACAGGAGCGTGGCTGTCACTGGCAGCGGGCTCGCTTATCTGCATGACATCTGGAAAAGATCTGAACTGCCCGGTGGTATAAAGCTGAGCGAGGATGAGCTCTGCACCCTGGCGCTGACACTCGGACTGAAGGGTCACCCTGCCGCTCAGGAGATCATCGCTTCACAGCGTGAGCGCATAACGGGTGACGACAGGCTGCAGCGGTACGACTTTCTGATACCCTCTGTATCACCTGACCCGGCCGTGCGTGATGCCTTCTTCAACAGCCTGCGTGACCCGGCCGGACGAGAGCATGAACCATGGGTGCTGGAGGCGCTGGGTTACCTGCACCACCCCTTGGTGGCACCACGGGCCGGACACTATATCCTGCCCTCACTCGAGATGCTTGAGGAGATAAAAAGCACCGGCGACATCTTCTTCCCCGGGAGCTGGGTTTCATCCACCCTGGCCGGCCACCACTCGGCAGAAGCCCTTGAAACGGTGGAGCAGTTCCTGGATGAGAGGCCGGATTACCCGGCAGATCTGAGACTGAAAATACTGCAGGCCGCGGATCACCTTTTTAGGCAGTAGTTCAGTCGGCAGTCCTCAGTTCACAGTCGGCAGTCATTTTTTGAGACTGAGGACTGGTGACTGAAGACTGTAGACTGTAGGTTGGCAGTAGTGAAATTTTTTTTTACTTTTATAATCGAAAATCGCACATCGACAATCGCAAATTCCTATGGGTATTCTTCGTGTACTGGTTTGCATCTTCTTCCCGCCCCTGGCAGTCATCGACAAAGGGTGCGGATCAGTCCTGATCATCTTCCTCCTCACCCTCTGCGGCTGGGTTCCCGGAGTCATAGGAGCCCTCATAATCAATAACAAAAGGTAACCGCCCTCACCAGGCCTTCGTGTATTTCCTTCTTTTTATGTAATTTTGCGTGATTTTATGACAAATGGCCAAAACTTTACATGCTCAGGTTTGTTCAGTTTCTGTGCACATTGAAGAAGATTTCTTATGGAAAACGATCAGGATAAAGTACTGAACGAGGTAACATCTGGTGAATACAAATACGGTTTTGTAACTGATATTGAGACTGATGTCATCCCGAAAGGACTGAGTGAAGATGTAGTCAGGCTTATCTCTGCCAAGAAGGAGGAGCCTGAGTGGATGCTCGAGTTCCGTCTTAAGGCTTTCCGCCACTGGCAAACAATGAAGATGCCGGCATGGGCAAACCTCAAGATCCCGGAGATCAACTACCAGGAGATTATCTTCTACGCTGCCCCGATGCAGAAACCGGCCCCGGGCAGCCTCAGCGACGTTGATCCGGAGCTTCTCAAGACCTTTGATAAGCTCGGTATACCTCTCGGGGAGCAGAAACGCCTCACCGGAGTGGCCGTTGACGCAGTGATGGACTCGATCTCGGTCAAGACAACCTTCCGTGAGAGCCTTGCCGAAATGGGAATTATCTTTTGCTCATTCTCCGAAGCTGTAAGAGAACATCCGTCGCTGGTGCAGAAGTACCTCGCCTCGGTCGTTCCCTATACCGATAACTTCTTTGCCACGCTCAATTCCGCAGTCTTTTCTGACGGCTCCTTCTGCTATATCCCCAAGGGGGTCAGATGCCCGATGGAGCTTTCGACCTACTTCCGCATCAACGCATCCAACACGGGGCAGTTCGAGCGCACCCTGCTCATTGCTGATGAGGAGGCCTATGTAAGCTACCTGGAAGGCTGCACTGCACCCATGCGCGATGAGAACCAGCTCCACGCAGCAGTGGTCGAGATAGTTGCCGAACGCGGCGCCGAGGTCAAGTACAGCACAGTACAGAACTGGTACCCCGGCGACAAGGAGGGTAAGGGCGGTATCCTCAACTTCGTCACCAAACGCGGGATATGCAAGGGCGACGATTCAAAAATATCATGGACCCAGGTCGAGACAGGATCAGCCATAACCTGGAAATACCCCTCATGCATCCTCCGCGGGAACAACTCTGTGGGCGAATTCTACTCGGTTGCCGTCACAAACAATTACCAGCAGGCCGACACTGGAACGAAGATGATCCATATCGGGAAAAATACAAAAAGCACAATCGTCTCCAAGGGCATCTCGGCCGGCTTCGGCCAGAACAGCTACCGCGGACTGGTGAAGGTGCTGGGCAAGGCCGAAGGGGCACGGAACTTCTCGCAGTGCGACTCCCTGCTGCTTGGCGATAAGTGCGGAGCACATACTTTCCCGTACATCGAGGTTGACAATCCATCAGCTATAGTGGAACATGAGGCAACCACCTCGCGCATTGGCGAAGACCAGATATTCTACTGCAACCAGAGAGGCATCTCCACTGAAGACGCCATAGGTCTGATTGTCAACGGCTACGCCCGGGAGGTGATAAATAAACTTCCTATGGAGTTTGCCGTGGAGGCTCAGAAGCTGCTGGCGATCAGCCTTGAAGGTAGCGTAGGTTAAAATGATTTTACTACAAACAGGATATGAAAAGTGAATTTTTGTTACAGATAAAGGAACTCAAAGCCACAATTGACAATAAGGAGATCCTCAAGGGTCTCAACCTCGAGGTCAAACCCGGGGAGATACATGCCATCATGGGTCCCAACGGAAGCGGGAAAAGCACCCTCGCCAATGTTCTGACAGGTCGGGATATTGCCACCGTCACCCATGGCTCGGTCACTTTTGAAGGTAAAGACCTTCTTGAGATGTCTCCAGAAGAGAGGGCACGCGAAGGCATCTTCCTCTCATTCCAGTACCCGATAGAGATCCCCGGCGTCAGCATGGTCAACTTCATGAAGACCGCCATCAATGAGCAACGCAAACACCGCGGGCTGGAGCCGCTTTCGGCCTCGGAATTCCTGCGCCAGATGCGCGAGAAGAAGGAGCTTGTGGAGATAGACTCGGCGCTCACCAACAGGAGCGTCAACGAAGGCTTCTCCGGTGGAGAAAAGAAGAAGAACGAGATCTTCCAGATGGCCATGCTCGAGCCGAGACTGGCACTCCTGGATGAAACAGACTCAGGCCTTGATATCGATGCACTTCGCATCGTGGCCAACGGCGTCAACAAGATACGCAGACCCGACACCTCGGTCATCGTCATAACTCATTACCAGAGGCTGCTCGACTATATCGTGCCGGATTTTGTGCACGTACTCTTTGACGGCCGCATCGTCAGATCGGCAGGACCGGAACTGGCCCACGAGCTTGAAGAGAGAGGATACGATTGGATAAGGAAGGAAGCAGACGTCAGCGAAGAGACATGGACTACAGACCGGAAGTAATAAGCAAGCTGTCAGAGATATATGCAGGCGGCCACGGCACTTTCCTGAAAGACTCCCCGGAGATCTTTAACAGGCACCGTGAAACAGCCTTTAACGAATTCCTCAGGCTGGGAATTCCTGACAAAAAAAACGAGGCCTATAAATATACGAACCTCGAAAAATCCTTCGGGTTCCCCTACCAGGAGTACTACTCACCTGTCCCGGACGACTTCAGGGAGGCGGAGAAGTTTCACTGCGAGGTTGAAGACCTCGACGTATGGAACATGGTGCTTCTCAACGGGTTTTTCCCGCGCGGCGAAGAGGGACTGGTGATGCTTCCCGGTGGGATATGGGTTGGAAGTATGAAGGCAGCAGCAAAGCAGTTTCCCGGATTGATTGAAAAACACTACAACAAATATGTCCAGATTGAGAACGACGGACTGGTACCGCTGAACACAGCTATGGCCTCCGACGGCTTGTTCCTCTATGCCCCGAAGAATACTGCCTATACCAAACCGATACAGATAGTCAACCTTCTTCACGCTGACCAGGATATATTTGCCCAGGACCGAAACCTGGTTGTTGTGGAAGACGGCGCTCAGCTGTCACTGCTTGTATGTGATCATGCCATCTCCCCGCAGCATTTCCTTACAAACACCGTCACCGAGGTCTATGTAGGCCAGAACTCCCGGTTTGAGATCATCAGGGTACAGAACCAGCACAACAACTCCGGTAAGATGACCCACACGTTCATCCACCAGGAGCGCGACAGCTACGCCTCATCAAACAACATCACCCTTCACGGCGGGATGGTGCGCAATGCCACATGGCACAGGCTTAACGGCGAGAACGGCGAGACCCGCTCGTATGGATTGTACCTGGCAGACAAGCAGCAGCATATAGCCAACTTCGTGAAGGTTGACCACGCCGCACCCAACTGCAACAGTACACAGCTATTTAAGGGCGTTCTTGATGAAAACTCCAGCGGAGCCTTCAACGGACGCATCATGGTGCATAAGATTGCACAGGGGACCAATGCCTACCAGAGCAACAACAATATCCTTCTGTCTGATAACGCCCGGATGGACACAAAGCCCCAGCTGGAGATATATGCCGATGACGTCAAATGCAGTCACGGAGCCACAGTCGGTCAGCTTGACGATAATGCTCTGTTCTATCTGCGGTCACGGGGTATCGACGCCCGGGAGGCCAAACTGATGCTCATGTTCGGGTTCGCGCACGATGTCATTAAGAATATACCCATTGAAGCCCTTCGTGAGCGTATTGACAACCTGGTACAGAAACGCCTCCGCGGTGAGCTCTCGCGCTGTGCCTCCTGTGCCATACAGTGCAACTGAACGGAGTAATGAAACTGTCGAAAAGCATAGAGGAAATACGTTCTGAATTCCCGATCCTTTCAGTGAAGGTACACGGGAAACCTCTGATCTATCTTGATAACGGTGCCACCACCCAGAAGCCGGAACAGGTCATCAGGGTTATGGATGAGCTCTACCGTACTGCAAATGCAAACGTACACAGGGGAGTGCACAGCCTCTCAGACATCGTCTCAGAACGCTATGAGGCAGCCCGTGAGACCGTCAGGGCATTTATAAACGCCCCGAGAAAAGAAGGGATAATATTCACCGCCGGTACCACTGCTTCAATAAACGCTGTGGCATTTTCCTTTGGGGAACGATTTGTAAGTGAGGGCGATGAGATACTCATCAGTGGCATGGAACATCACGCCAACATCGTACCATGGCAGATGCTCTGCGAAAGAAAGGGTGCGCACCTCCGGGTCATCCCCTTTTCTGACCAGGGAGTGCTTGATCTCGAGGCATACAGGAGCATGCTCACTGACCGCACACGTATTGTTGCCGTCACCCACGTCTCCAACGTGCTCGGCACCGTCAACCCGGTTAAGGAGATCGTGGCCGAAGCACACCGCCACGGCATACCGGTGCTGGTCGACGGGGCCCAGGGCATACAGCACGGCATCGTTGATGTGACGGATATCGGGTGCGACTTCTATGTCTTCTCAGGACATAAGGTGTACGGCCCGAACGGCATCGGAGTGCTCTTCGGGAAGGAGAACCTCCTGAATGAGATGCCTCCCTACCAGGGCGGAGGCGACATGGTGGCAAACGTCACCTTTGAAAAGACAACATACAATGAGCTGCCTTTCAAGTTCGAAGCCGGCACAACGAACTTCACCGGAGCGATAGGCCTGGCAACTGCGCTCGACTACCTGACAGCACTCGGACGTGAGGCAGTGGCTGCCCGCGAGCAGAGCCTCCTGATCCAGGCCACCGAAGGATTATCGTCTGTCAGTGGTGTACGCATCTATGGCACGGCTCCGCAAAAGGTATCGGTCGTCTCTTTCCTGCCGGGAACCATTCATCAGTATGACGCCGGCATGATTCTTGACAAAATGGGAATCGCAGTAAGAACAGGAACCCACTGTGCCCAGCCGCTGATGGAGCGCTACGGCATCAGCGGAAACATAAGGGCTTCAATCGCCTTCTACAACACGGAGGACGAGATCGAGGCACTTGTGAAAGGCATTAAAAAGGTGACGGAGATGTTCGCTTGACAGCAGGATATGAATATTAATGAGATACAGGATCAGATCATTGAGGAGTTTGCACTCTTCGGCGACTGGATGGAGAGGTATGAGTACCTCATCGACCTGGGCCGCTCGCTGGCCCCGTTCGATGTGGCGCACAAAACCCCTGACTTCCTCATAGAAGGATGCCAGAGCAAGGTATGGCTCTATCCTTCCTTAACTGACGGAGTGGTGACATTCACTGCAGAGAGCGACGCCCTGATAACAAGAGGGATCGTTGCGCTGCTTGTAAGGGTCTTTTCGGGCCGCACCCCTGATGAGATACTGGGCGCCGACATCTATTTCATTGAACGCATAGGGCTGAGGGAGAACCTCTCACCTACCCGCTCAAACGGACTGCTGGCAATGATGAAGCAGATGCGGCTCTATGCGCTGGCTTACAAATCGAAAAGGGAACTGACATGAACACACAGGAGATACAGGAGACAGAAGCAAGAATAGTAGGAGTGCTGAAAAGCATCTTTGACCCCGAGATACCGGTAAACATTTATGATCTTGGCCTGATCTATGAGGTCAGGGTTGATGAGGAGCAGGTGGCGCACGTGACAATGACACTCACCGCACCTAACTGCCCGATGGCTGAGGAACTTGTTGAAGAGGTAAAGTATAAGGTTGGAGGTACAAAAGGGGTAAAGGAGTGTGATCTCAGGCTGACCTTTACTCCGCCATGGGACCGCGATATGCTTACTGATGAGGCAAAGTATGAACTGGGTCTGCTCTGAAAGAGTGTAAGTGAACCGGAACGAGAACATATCACTTACCCGGATAATCATGGAAGCTCTTCATGACGAAGGCTTCACGGCGACAGGCATTGCTCATGCCGCACCCCACCCGGAGGACACAGGGCACATGCTTGCCTGGATTGCCGAAGGAAGACACGGTGCCATGGAGTACCTCGTGC
>Ga0209467_1001786_pt1 | contig 17400 bp, 10 predicted proteins | sample Higcelwee11metaG_FD_187175 | JGI IMG/M metagenome (GOLD analysis project Ga0209467, IMG submission 187175) | Freshwater pond sediment microbial communities from the University of Edinburgh, under environmental carbon perturbations - High... | ecosystem: Environmental > Aquatic > Freshwater >...
AAATACAATTATGTCTGCCTTGTCAACGAAACCGTCGAACAGTGCGGAAAAGACCTGCCAGGTCTGGGGATTCTTCTCAGTATAATGAAATGAGCCTGGAATTACCACGTTACGGTCGATACCGTTTACGCTGACAGTCTGTCTGTCAAATGCACCTCCGGGTATTACCCATGTCAGTACTGCACAGAGTACGACTATGCTGAATACTATTACGTAAGTATGCGGGATCTTTTTAAACACCATGCAAGGTTTTGCCATGCAAAATAATAATTAATGCCGGGATCGCAATGAGGTCCGAAGGTCTGAAGTTAAAAGTCCGAAGTATTTGCGATTGTCGATTTGCGATTGCCGATTATAAATAATCGAAAATCGAAAATCTGAAATCGAAAATTCTTCTGCTGCCTATTGCCTACTGCCTGGCAATGACCTTCCTGACCCGTTCCCTCGTCTCCGCCGGAGCAGGGTTAAGTTCTGCAGTTGAGAAGGTGCCTTGTTCAGGGTTAATGCGCTCAAAGACCATCATGTAAAGGTCGAAGATTATCTCGAGGCTCAGCCTGTAGCGCGGCTCCATCTTCGGACAGATATCTTCCATCACCCTGAGGGTACTGAGACGGTACCCGTCTGCAATCTCATAATATTCTCTCATCAGGCTGCGGAAACCTTCGGTAAGCGGTGCTCCCTGGGCCATTTCAAGCATATTTTTTCGTGTGAGACCATGTCTGGACATCATGTCATCGGCGAAGTAGCTGAGGTTATTGAGCTGGTCTTTCCGGAAATCACGAATTATATGAACGAAGTAACTGAACATGGCGCACGGTTCCGCAACGGATCGCACATCAAAAGGCGGATCGACATACTTCCCATCCTGCTCCTGCAGTCCGGCAAGGTGCACAAAAATTGCAGCCGGCGATACTGAGGCTCCTCCTGAATACTCAATAAACTCATCGAGAGTGGCAAATCCGTCATGTGTCACATCAAACAGCATTGACTCCGCGAAAGCTTCAAGAGCCCAGTAAGGGATCCTGAACCGCTCAACGGTATCCATAAGGTCGCTGCAGAAGGGAGAGCCGTCAAGCCCGCTCCTGATCATACCCATCCACTCTTCCACATTCCCGGTGAACCTCGCCCTGTCAGATTCCGCAATGCCCTTGTTGGCAGCCTTGTGGTCATCAATGAGGTCATCGAGTGAGCGCATGAAACGGTAACAGGTGCGGGCGGCACAGTAGCGGTCCCTGTCCCAGAAGTTGGCAGCTATAAGTATATTAGGATGGTCAATTATCTTATCGAAGTCTATCGATTCAAAAATTGCCATGAACTGATCCCTGTCTTTCATCTTCCCCTGTTAATCAATTTTTTGTTCGTTGATAATCCTCTCTGCAACCAGTTTGGCTGAGAGCAGTACCATTGGTATTCCGTTCCCCGGATGGGTGCTTCCGCCAGTGAAATAGAGGTTCCTGTACTTACGGTCCCTGTTGTGTGGCCTGAACCAACCCATCTGCAGGATATTATGTCCGATACTCCCGAAGACAGAGCCTCTGCTTGTATTAAGGGCCTCCACCCATGTGCCAGGGGTTGTTACAATCTCAAATTTTATGTGTTCCTCAATATCCTCAATACCAATGTTTTTCAGCTTTCTGAAGACTGTCTGCCGGGCCCTGTCAGTGATCTTCTCCCAATCCTGCGGGCGCCGGGGGTCAAGATGTCCGACACCCACAGCCACAGACAGTGTATCACACCCTTCAGGCGCTGCTGATGGGTCGGTGCGCACGGGGGCATGGATATAGAAACAGGGGTCGTCACCCATCGACTTGTCCCTGAAGATGCTGTCAAGTCCCTCCCTGAAGTTGTCAGCCAGGAAGGTGCTGTGGTGCCCGAGCTGCGGATACTGTTTGTCGAGGGCCCAGTGTATCACCAGTGCTGAGCATGAGTACTTCATCCGTTCAATACGGCGCGACTTGAGGCCGGGAGGCAGGAGTTCCCTGTAGACATATGGTAGGTCTGCATTGGCAACGATGACGTCGGCTTTTGTTTCACTGCCATCGGTGAATGCCACTCCTGTGGCTCTGCCTTTCGCGACCAGTATGCGTGCCACAGGGCTTGCAAAATGGAATCTGACACCCAGTTCAACAGCTCTGTTCATCAATCGTTCGGCCACTCTGTACATCCCGCCGACAGGAAACATTGACCCCTCTGTCAGTTCGGCTGCCGGTATCATTGAAAAAAGGGCAGGAGCGCTGAACGGACTCTGTCCCACATAAATATTCTGAAAAGTGTAGGCCATGCGCAGGTGCTCCGATCTGAAGAACCTGGCAGTGTAGCGGTAATGGTTAAGGTAGGTCTTCAGCCTGATGAGCAACATCACATTACTGAGATTGAAGAACTGGAAGAATTTTGTGAAGTTCCGGCCGAGGAGCTTCTCAAAAGCCAGGGTGTAAAGGCTGAAACCGGTTTTCACATATTTATCAGCTTTGGCGTAGCTCCCCGGCTCAATTTTCTCAAGCTGCTGCTCCATCCGTTTCCTGTCAGTGGTGAAGGCCAGGCTGGAGCCGTCATCGAACCATAAGGTATAGACATCATCAAGCGGCCTCATCAGGAGATCACTCTCAAGTGTCATGCCCAGGCCTTTGAAGAACTCGCGGTAGACCTCAGGCATAAGCACCATAGTGGCTCCTACGTCGAAGCGATGGCCGTCACGCACAATCTGTCCGCATCTTCCTCCGGCGGAGATGTTCTTCTCATAAACATCAACCTTATACCCACGTCGTGCCAGAAATATCGACGTGGCAATACCCCCTATGCCGGCGCCAATGATCAGCGCCTTTGAATTACCAGTCATCCGGTATAAAAAGTAATATATTGTTTTAAAAATCCCGTTTCGGATGCCGCAACCAGCAATCCGTAAACAAATATATTAATTATGGTTTCATGCAACTGGCTGCCGGCAGGTTAACTGCGGTATATTGCCGGTGAATGGAGGAAAATTTCCTCCCATCAAAATAAAGCTGGCTTACCAGAGCTGGTGTACGAGCGGCTTGATCTCCTCCTCGTATACTTCGTCTATGGCCCTGACCTGCTCAATTGTGAAGTCGGTGAAGGCTGTTGCACTGAGGTTTGATCTGATCTGTTCGGGAGAGGAGGCTCCGGGAATTATGCAGCTCACCTCTTCGCTCAGCAGTATCCACCGGAGGGCTACATGAACCAGCGGTGTGTTTTCAGGGAAGAGTGCCTTCAGCCTGGCCACTGCCCTGAGGCCTGTCTCATAGGGAACGCCCGAGAAGGTTTCGCCCTTATCGAAGAAGAGACCGTTGCGGTTGAAGAAACGGTGGTCGCCCGGCGCAAAGCGGGTATCAGGCCCGAACTTCCCGGAGAGAAGGCCGCTCGCAAGGGGAACTCTTATAATCAGGCCAATATTTTTTTCGCGGGCCATTGAAAAGAACCTCTCATGGGGTCGCTGGCGGAAGATGTTGTAGATTATCTGGACAGTTGTGACGTTATCGTATTCTATTGCCTTGATGGCTTCCTCAACCTTCTCAACGCTGACGCCGAGGTTGAGGATTTTGCCCTCCTGCTTCAGCTTTTCAAACTCGCCGAAAATCTCCGGCCTGTAGTAGACCTCCGTGGGCGGGCAGTGGAGCTGGATCAGGTCGATGCAGTCCGTTCCGAGTCTATTGAGCGAGTCCTCCACGTAGCCACGGAGGACTTCGGGTGTGTATCCCTTGTTGACATGGGGATTTATCTGTCTGCCGCATTTTGTTGCCACCCGTACAGAAGCGCCGGATTCACGTACTGCTTGACCAACGGCCTTTTCGCTCTCACCGTCGGAATAGACGTCGGCAGTATCAATAAAATTTACTCCGTTGTCAATTGCCTCGCGGATTATTGATTCAGCCAGGGAATGATCGAATTTTGATCCCCATTTGCCGCCCACCTGCCAGGTTCCCAGCGATATCTCCGAGACCTTAAAACCTGTTTTTCCAAGAACCCTGTAATTCATATGCTTTAATTCATGTTATTGGTTAAATATACACCATCTTATCAGGATCGGCAACTGACCGGAATATATGTTTTCCCGATGCAGATTCAGAAATCTATACCAAGATTTAAAGAAGCGGTACGTGGCCTGGGCCAGGTGAATCCGGAGATGCCTCCGGCATTGTCGGGATCTGCTCCCCTGTAACCGGTTATCATAAAGGCATTCTGCAGGGTTGCCTCAAGCCTGAAGTCGACATTTTTTTCCGGAACTATCCGGAATGTATGCCCAAGGCTTACAAAATCAAGCCTGATAAATGATCCGTTTTCCAGATGGTAGTCAGAGTAGGTTTCCATTGCAGTAAACCCTGATTCATAAACCAGGGATGAAATATTTCTCAGTCCGCCGTTTGGTGTCATGCTTCCATAGTTGCCGTAAACGCTTTCTACGTTGTAGCACCAGTTTCCGGCAACTGAGCTGGCAGAGAATGAGAGTTCCCAGCTACGATACTTCAGCGAGGACCAGATTCCTGCGGCAAATTCAGGGTCGGTGGAAGGGCCGCTGTACCTGTCATCAAAACCAAAAGAGCCATTGTCGTTTGTGTCTTCGTATAATCCCTGGATGGGCATTCCGTTTTCATTATACACCTGTTTCAACAGATAAAAGGAATTGACTGGTCTGCCATCATCCTGAACAAGAACCTGTACGTACGGTATCAGTGGCACTGATCCGGTAGAGATGAAGTCAATGCCGTTCGGAAGGTTTTCAATAATGTTTTTCCTGACTGTCATATGAAGTGCAGCATTCCATTCGATTTTCTTCCCTGAGAATAGGATGGCATCCGCCCTCAGTTCAATCCCTTTATTATCAACATCACCTACGTTGAACAGTAACGTTGAGCTGAAGTTTGAGCCAGACGGAACGACCACTTCCGTGAGCATATTCTGGTTTTTATTTATGAAGGCACTTACTGACAGACGCACACTGTTTTCAAAAAATGCTATTCTTAGTCCTGATATAAAATATTTTGCTGATTCCGGTTTGAGGTCAGAAGCAGGAGTTATTGAGAAGGAGTGGGACAGTGAACCTGTTCCTGCTGTACCAAGAGTGAAGCTTAGTGCCAGGTCATTGATAAATCCGTCTGATGGGAAAAATGATTCACCCGCAATGTTCCATTCTGCTGTGAGCGACGGGGAGAGCACACTCCTGTTTGCCGGAGCAAACTCCGAAAAACTGTCTTCCCTCAGAACGGCAGTGAAAAAATATCTTTGAAGGGCTGAAAATTTAAATTCTCCGTAGAGAGAGCTTCTGTATGTTTCAGAGGTTGAACGGTAGTTTTCATAAGTCAAAGTAGGATTGACATAGTCTGTTGTCAGCTCCCTTATCTCACTGCCAAGCCAGTGCATGAAGTATCCTGCTTTCAGTTCAATTTCGCTGTCAATGCTCTTTATCGGGGTCGCATAGCCAGCCGAAAGGTCAAGAGACCTGGTTTTCAGTGACTCATCCAGTGTTGTAATTCGCCCGCTCACTATTGGCATAACGCCTCCCCAATTAATTACATCCCTGGTCTCATCAGAGTAGCCTATGGCTGCACTCTTTAATCCGACCCTGAGGCCTGGGATCAGGTCCGGCCTGTAATCTGCAGTCAGGAATACCGATGTCTGTTTCGGCTTGCTTAAGCTTTCATTGGATTCTAGCATTGATGCCGGGTTGATGAACATTGAGCCTTTTGTATATCCCTGGGCCGGGTCATTGTTTTCATAAACCGGAGAGGTGGGATCTGCAACGGCGGCATAAAAGGGCAGGTTACTGCTGCCCGGGATGCTCTCATTTCCGAAGGTTGCTGCAGCAGTTAGACTGATTCTCAGATTGTCATCCAGAATGGAAGGGTCAATTCTGCCGGTGAGTGATGATTTCCGGTAGTACGATGATCTGATTGTTCCACTGGCAAATGTCTGGCCTGCCGAGAGCCGGAACGGGACCCTGGCCACGGCTCCTGAAATGGCGAGGTGATGATCATGGCTTAGGGCTGTCCGGTATATCTCATCCTGCCAGTCAGTGTTAAAGCTGCCTGCAAGAGCAAGGATTGCCGGATCGTCAGGGTGCAGTTTAAGGAGAGCCTCCCTCACCTGGTCGCCGGTCAAAACATTGTATTTCTTTACCGTGGAGAGTGCAACCTGGCCGGAATATGAGACATGGAAGCCATCGCGGCCTTTCATGGTCTCTATAAGCAGCGCTCCGTTACGGCCAAGGCTCCCGTATCCTGCAGCCTGGCTGCCATTGAGCCATGTGATTGATTCGATGTCATGAGGATTCGGCAACTGCGGTATTCCCATGACCGGCACACCGTCAACCACCAGGAGTGGGGAAAGCGAGCTGTAGAACGATGAATTGCGCAGTGATTCAAGAGTGTAGCTTGCTGCAGGCGAACCGTCAGCCAGCCGTGAAAGCAATCCCTGAAATCTTCCGGCAACAAGTCCTTCGGCATTCAGGATCAGTCCACGGTTAAATTCTTTGTTGCTGATGCAGATGGCTCCTGTATGAGCGGGTACTGTAACCCCGGTAGCAACACAGTCCGGGTTAAGAACGGTGGAGTCTCTGTCTCCGGTGACATCTGTGCTCTGACCATTTACAGACAACGGGACTGACAGCATCAAGAGGATTAATAAATGAGTAAACGGAATAACTCCTATGCCGGAATTACTCCTGACAGGGAGGCAGTTGTTAATAAATCGGGCAATCATCTTTGAACTGAAGTAAGTATTGCGGAATAAATTTATGAAAAAAGTTGATCATGTTTCGATTTTGAGCGGGCCCGGGCAACAAAAAAGCCAAAAGCCGCTATCACAGGTTTTTGAGATGCTATTTCGCGAGGTTATAGAAGGCGACGCTGATTCCTGCTGTAAATGGCCGGAGACTGATGACACTGTCAGTTGTGATCCGGTTTCCTTCCGACCTTACCCACGGTTTTTGGTTAAGCTTCACTGCATAGCCCCCGTACAGGCCAACCGACCAGTAATCGCCCTTCACTTTTTGCCCGCTGTGAATCAGGTACTCGAGGTTAAGACCGGCAACTGCTATTGTCTGGTGGAACCTCAGGTCTGTCTCTCCCTCCTCAAGGTAATTTTCCAGGGATATCCTTCGTTCGCCCGGGTAATTCTGAAGCCTGTACTTCAGCCATCTCACCGAGAGCAGGGGAGTCATCCTGATCCTTTCTGTGCTTATGATGTCATAACCAAGACTCAGTTTGTAGGCGGTATTATTCAGATCGATGATTAACGTGTCCTCGTCGTCCTCATAGCTGTATCCCATTCCTATCCCGAAACCGGCAAAAAAACGTGGGAAGGAGGCGCCGATTTCGGGTCCGGTCACCGTGAAGTAATCCATCGCCTCGGTGTTATGTGTTCCCAGCAGTCCCGCAAATTCCGAGAAGTCAGTGAAGATCAGGTCGAAGCTGAGCGCAGAGCGAACGATGACAGCGGCACCCGGATTATCCTGCACATCGTTTGCAAAGACTCCGTCAGGGATGTACATTGGCACAAGGGAGATCTTTAAAGGGAGGGCAGTTGTGTCATCGATATTTACCTCAGCCGGGTTAAATCCGGGGCAGGTAACATTGAGTATGTTTGCCCTGCCGGGCTCCAGGAGGAGGTGAAAGACTCCGTTCATGTCAGCCACGGCGCAATTTGCACTGTTTACCTGGCATGCCCTTGCCCCGACTATGGGAACACTTCTGTTGTCTGTGATTATGCCGGTCACCACCGTTCCCTGCGCGCCAGCCCTGGAACACAAGGATGCAAAAAGAATGAATGCCGTCAACCGGAAGGGCATTTTGATCAGTTTACTCATCTGGCACATTTGTTTTAGTTCTGTCGGTTGCAGACACCCTTCCTCAGCCCGGACCGGATATGTGTGCGATCCTCTCCCTCCAAGTGGGTTTTCTCCCGACAGGTAGTTCAAAAATAGATAAAATGCCGGACATAGAACAACCCCGGCAGTTCGGCCGGGGCGCCTGCCTGTGGAAAGTAGCGGCGGTGATTGTAGAACATCTTTTCAACCGGCAGAAAATGTTATTTTTAAGCGCTAAACCAACATCTACCCGTAATGAAAAGAAATTTTGTATTGCTAACAGTACTGCTGCTTTCCCTGCAGGTAACCCCTCAGGGAAAGAAGGCGATGACGATAGATGACCTGACTACCTGGAACCGGATCACTGAGAGGGTGATATCTGATGACGGATCCCTGGTTGCATTCAAAACCGAGCCGTCACAGGGTGACCCTGTTGTCACGCTTTACGACGGCAATGCCAGGCTTAAAGCAACATTTAATTACGCCACAGGTGTCACTGTTGCATCTGACTCGCGTTTCCTGTTTTTTACAATCAAACCCCCGGCAGATGAAGTCAGGGCCCTGAAACTTAAAAAGACCAAGAAGGAGGATATGCCACTTGACAAGCTTGGTATTTACAATGTCGCGACAGGTGTGACGGACACAATTGACAGACTCAAGTCCTTTAAAGCACCCGCAAAATGGGCCGGCTGGATTGCATGGCAGACCGAACCACTTAAGGAAAAGAGTGCAGCTCCGAAGGATACGGCAGGTAAGAGTGGGGAGACATCCGGGGAGAAGGCCGGGGAAAGAAACACAGAGGCCGGTAAGGAAGGCAACAGGCTGGTCAGCAAGGAGCCCGGCAAGGAAGTCGGAAAGGAGACTGGTAAGGAAGTCGTGAAGGAAGTTGCCATGGAGGCCGGCAAGGAATCCGGTAAGGAGACGTCCAAAGAGAGCGGCAAGGAGAACGGCAAAAAACCCAAGAGCGAATCCGCTGATAACGGCTACACCCTCTATTACCGTAACCTGGGCACAGGGAAGACCGACTCGGTAAGGTTCGTCACGGAGTATCTGTTTGCAGAGGAGGCTGAAAAATTAATGTATACCACCACCGGTGACGACAAAGAACTGGAGCCGGGAGTGATCATCGTCGACCTGAAAAAAGGCGAAAAGAGTGTTCTTTACACCGGTAAGGCGAAGTATAAGCAGCTATCCATTGATAAGAAAGGGGAGAGGGCTGCATTCATACTGAGTTTTGATGAGAAGGACAAGGCCGGGAATACATATTCTCTGTGTTACTGGGATGGAAAGGGACTGGCAGCAGTGGCAGCAGCACCCGGGACAGAGGGTATCCCCGCAGGATGGGTCGTCAATGAGAACGCAAGACTGACCTTCGGGGAGAACAGCCCGAGGCTTTTCTTCGGCACCTCTCCGGCATACAAGCTAAAGGACACGACGGTTCTCGATGAGGACCGCGCTGTGGTGGATGTATGGCACTGGGCTGAAGGACGCCTGCATACGGTTCAGGTTAACAGCAAACCGCGTGACGTTAAAAAGACTTACACAGCCGTTTATCATGCTGACCGTAAAAAGGTTGTTCAGCTTGCGACTTCGGAGATACCTGACATACAGTTGCCGGATAAGGGTGACGGACCCAAGGCAGCTGGTTTTTCAACGTTGCCCTATGAGCTTGAGTCAATGTGGCGGGGCAGCGCTGGCGCCGATGTGTGGATTGTGGACGTGATGACCGGTGAGGCCGGTAAGGTAAAGGAAAAACTAAGGGCAAGAATGCGCTTCTCACCGGCCGGCAAGTACCTTTATTGGTACCAGGGGGCAGACAGCTCATGGTATTCATATGATATTGCCGCGGGGCGGGAACTGAGGCTTACCACGCCTGCAACGCTCACAGTATGGGATGAGGAGAATGATGTCCCGGACCTTCCCGGATCATACCCGCCATCCGGATGGTTGAAAGATGACAAAGCGTTCCTGGTGTCAGACAGGTATGATATCTGGGCTCTGGATCCGGCAACAGGAAAGGCTCCGGTAAACATCACCGGAAACGGAAGGAGCGAAGGTGTCAGGTACAGGTTGCTGGACTTTGATCAGGAGAATGACTTCATTGATCCTTCGGAGAAACAGTATCTTACAGGAGTCAATGAGACAACCAGGGCTGAGGCCTTCTACTCATTGGACATAAGGAAGAAGGATAAACCAATGAGGCTTTACGGCGGTGATTTCAGTCTCGGTAACCCGGTCAAAGCAAAGAAGAGCCAGACGGTAATCTTTTCAAAGGAAAACTTCGGACTCTTTCCGGACTATCTGCTGTCAGACCTCTCCTTCAGCTCAGAGAAGAGACTCACTGAGGCCAACCCGCAACAGAAGGATTATCTCTGGGGAACGGCCGAGGTGGTTAAATGGACCTCACTGGACGGAAAAAAGCTCGAGGGGCTTCTTTACAAGCCCGAAGGCTTTGATCCTGCCCGTAAGTATCCTATGATTGTCAATTTCTACGAGAAGAGCTCCACCGAACTGTTCAGGCACAGAACCCCGGAGCCGGGCAGGTCAACAATCGACTATCATTACTATACAAGTAACGGTTACCTGATTTTCAATCCTGATATCACTTATATTGACGGTTATCCGGGACAGAGTGCATACAACTGCGTAATGCCGGGAATCATGTCACTGATTGAACAGGGATTTGTTGATGAGAAGCATATTGGTGCACAGGGTCACAGCTGGGGCGGGTACCAGGTTGCCTGGCTGGCAACGCGAACCAACCTTTTTGCCGCCATTGAATCGGGGGCTCCTGTTGTAAATATGTACAGCGCCTACGGAGGCATACGCTGGGAGTCGGGTAACAACCGGTCGATGCAGTATGAGCACCAGCAGAGCCGCATCGGGGCTTCAATATGGGAGGCTCCGCACCTTTACTGGGAGAACTCGCCTCTCTTCTCCGTCGACAAGATCCAGACACCCATACTCATAATGGCCAATGACCAGGACGGTGCAGTGCCATGGTACCAGGGCATTGAGTTCTTCGTGGCGATGCGTCGCCTGGGCAAACCGGCATGGCTCCTGAATTATAACGGGGAACCGCACTGGGCACAGAAGTTTCCGAACAGGGTCGATTTCCAGAAGCGGATGGCGCAGTTCTTCAATCACTATCTGAAGGGCGAGCCGATGCCCGTGTGGATGAAGGAGGGAGTACCAGCCACCGAGAAGGAGTTCACTCTGGGATACTAAAACATACAGTTGCACAACCTGCGCAGGAACAGTTCCATGCGCACGGGGAAATTGAAGCATAGACGGGCAGGTTGTCCGTCTATGCTTCTTTATATGTGGGAATTATATAAAATATACTTTGAATTTTGTAATCCCCAAAATCTGCGGATTTCCAACCTTTGTCCTTAGGTACGGAGGACGTTGCAGGCAACGTTTTTGGTCATCCCATTCTGCTAAATTTAAATAATTGATAAACAAATACATATAACTCGTTGTTGTGGAAATATATAGGTGCTGGTGGCAGACAATTTTATTCTTGAGAAAATCAAACATCAGCCCGATTTGTTATTTAACAGTGGATACTTCATAATTTGGTTAAAATATCTGCTCACCATGAAAGAAAAACTCTCCATTCTGTTTCTACTCCTTCTGTTTGCAGGATCTCTTTCGGCACAGGTGCCGATAAAGGGGACGATTGTTGATGATCAGAATTTACCTCTTCCGGGTGTCTCAGTGCTTGTAAAGAACACCTTCAGGGGTACCATGTCTGACCTCGACGGTACGTACACCCTGAGTGCATCGCCATCGGATACAATTGTTTTTTCAATGGTTGGGATGGTAAATCAGGAAATCGTTGTTGGCAGCCGGACTGTAATAGATGTGATGCTGGCCACTGAAACCACCCTGATGGATGAGGTGGTGGTTATCGGTTACGGCACGGTCAGGAAAAGTGACCTCACCGGGGCAGTGAGTTCTGTCAAGACCGATGACCTGCTGAAGATCACCTCGCTGAACCCTGAACAGGGCCTCCAGGGGAGGGTATCCGGGGTTCAGGTAACAAGTACTTCAGGTGCTCCCGGAGCCGGTGCTGCTGTGAGGATAAGAGGCGTAGGCACATTCGGTAATTCGGCGCCTATCTATGTGGTTGACGGTGTAATCCTGGACGACATTTCCTTTCTCAGCTCATCAGATATTGCCTCCATGGAGGTTCTGAAAGACGCATCCGCCACAGCGATTTATGGATCAAGAGGAGCCAATGGCGTGATAATAATCACAACAAAATCAGGAACAATCGGCCAGGAGAAGGCGAGTTTCAACATCAATTCCGAATACGGAATTCAGCATCTGGCAAAAAAGATAGATCTTCTGAGCGGCAGGGAGTTCGCCATCATATCAAATGAGATAGTAGCGGGATCATACAATAACGTTGACCTGGTCCCCAATACAGACTGGCAGGATCAGGTATTCGGTATTGCCCCCATACAAAACCACCAGCTTTCGGTAACCGGAGCCACTAAGATGACTCAGTATTATGTAGGCATAGGCGCCTTCATGCAGGACGGTATCATAGACAAATCGAACTACAGCCGTATTACTCTCAAGCTCAACAACACATATAACCTCACCCCCTTCCTGAAGCTGGGCAACAATGTGACAATTGCGCCATATACGCAGCAGAACGCACCCAATGTTACATACTCGGTGTACCGTGCTCAACCGCTCCTTGAGCCGTATTATGAGGACGGCTCCTTTGCCGCTGTTCCCAATGTTGGTAACCCACTGGCGCAACTGGCCTACTCAAATGATTTCAGGAAAGGTATAAGAGCCGTTGGAAACATCTTTGCCGAGGCCAATATTCTAAAATCCTTTACCCTGAGGTCCAGTTACGGTGTCGACGCTTCCTACAACAAGTCCACGAGCTTTACCCCGGCCTATACAATTTACAATCCTGACGGAACAGCGTCGCAGCAACAGAACATCCTGAGCGATCTGTACAAGGGAAGTTCGGATAACCTGAACTGGCTGTGGGAGAACACAATCAGCTTCCGTAAAACTTTCAACGATATACATTCCCTCGACCTTGTAGCTGGATTCACAATGCAGGAGTCGACTTCTGAGTACGTGAGTCTTTCGGGCGAGAATGTTTTACGTGACGGGCAGGATTTCTGGTATATAAGCCCTTCATATATTTACGACCCTGTTAATAATGTAAATACGATACAGTCAATATCAAACGGTGTTGATGCGGGTCTTTACTATTCAATGATGTCATACCTGTTCAGGGCCAATTATTCACTGAATAATAAATACATTGCCACTGTCACGTTCCGTCGCGATGGCTCTTCAAAGTTCACTGAGGAGAACAGGTTTTCCAACTTCCCGTCGTTTGCACTTGGCTGGAACATCGGAAATGAAGAATTCATGCAGCGGAGCCAGACTGTCTCAAAGCTTAAGCTCAGGGCAAGCTGGGGGATTATTGGCAATGAAAAGATAAACTACTTCGACAGGTATGCGAGGGTACAATCATCCATAATTGCCGTATTGGGGAACCCGGATGCACCCTTACCTGCCGCTACCTACGGTAAGAGTGGCAACCCGGACCTGAAGTGGGAGAGCACCACCCAGATCGATATAGGTGCGGAGATCGGACTCTTCGCAAACAAGCTGTTGGGTGAGTTTGACTTTTATAACCGGGTCACCAATGATATTCTTATTGAGCTCTCAACACCGGGTCATCTTGGCAACGGTCAGGGGCAGAAGGTGCGCTACAATGCAGCCTCCGTTCTTAACCAGGGATTTGAATTCAATCTGAACTGGAGGGAAAAGAGAGGTGAGGTCACCTATTCTATTGGCCTGCTCGGATCAACCATTCACAATGAAGTGCTTGAGATAGGCGGCAACAGCGGAATTGATTCCACACTTATCGGCGGTTACCTGGGAGACGGCAGGCCTGTCACCCTGAGCAGGGTGGGGCTTCCCATCGGGGCATTCTACGGTTACAAGACAGACGGGATCTTCCAGGATGAAGCTGAGCTTGCCGCTTATCCCCATTCCGCACAGGCCGGTCCGGGGGATCTGAGGTTTGTTGATGTTAATGGCGATGATATTCTTGACGGTCGTGACAGAACCTTTATCGGGTCGCCTATTCCAAAATTCATCTTCGGGTTTAACGGTTTGATTGAATACAAGGGAATCGACTTTGCCGTTGATTTCCAGGGTCAGACCGGGAATAAGATCTTCAACGGCAAAGAGGTAGTCCGACCCGACCCCTATAACTTCGAGAAGCATGTTTTCAGCCGATGGACCGGTCCGGGTACAAGCGATACTGAACCAAGACCCTCATTCGGAGGTTATAATTTCACCCCGTCCGACAGGTTCATCCATGATGGATCATTCCTCCGGTTGAGGAGTGTAACCCTTGGCTACACGCTGCCTGCCCGGATATCACAGAAAGCCCTCATGCAGCAGCTCAGGGTATATATAAAGGGTTCAAACCTCCTGACGCTGACCAAATTTACCGGGTACACTCCGGAAATCGGAAGCTACGATGTCCTTTCCAACGGGATAGATTATGGCGCTTATCCGATAACGTCTGCGTATTCAATTGGTGTTAACCTGCAATTCTAAGAAAGATGAAAACCAATATAACTTCAGCCCTTCTTATCACGGCATTCCTTTTTTTAATAACGGGATGTGAAGATTTTCTGCAGAAAGATCCGCAGGGTGAAATGACTCAGGAAGCGTTTCCGACGACTGCGACTGACGCCCTGCTTGCTACCAATGCTGTCTACACGAGCATTCGAAACTGGTCATACAATTCAGGTGGCTTTCCGATAATGGATATAATGTCTGACGATGCTCACAAAGGGAGCAATCCTAATGACGGACTTCCCACGATTGGTCCGTATGATAATTTTACCTATACAACAACCCAGGACGGGCTTGACCGCTGGTGGAGCTCCCTGTATGAAGGAATCAAGCGGGCCAATGTTGTAATTGAAAAGGTTCCCCTGATAAGCATGGATGCCGAATTGCGCGACAGGTATATTGCAGAGGCGAGTTTCTTCAGGGGTCTCTTCTACTTTGACCTGGTGAGGGCATTTGGCGGTGTCCCCAAGGTCATCACTATCATTGCTGCCACAAAAATTCCTCGCTCAACAGCAGATGAAATTTATGATCTCATCATCTCGGACCTGGAGTATGCGGTGCTTAACCTGCCGGAAAAGAGCGCCTATGGTATTGATGACCTGGGTCGTGCCACAAAGGGAGCTGCAAAATCGCTGCTGGCTAAGGTCTACCTCTTCAAAGGGGATTTTATAAATGCTGAGAAATATGCTGTTGAAGTCATTCTCTCGGATGAGTATGAACTCGAAGCCGTCTACGCAGATGCCAACGGTAAGAATGGTGAGCATGGTGTTGAATCAGTATTTGAGGTTGGGGCAATGGAGGTTGACGGTGCCGGTGGCAACCAGTATGCAAACACCCAGGGAGTAAGAGGCTCGCCCAACAGGGGCTGGGGCTTCAACAGACCATCGCTTGACCTTCGTCAGTCATTTGAGACAGGTGACCCCCGAATGGAGGCAACCATCATTGACCTCGGTGAAACGATTGACGGAGTGTTAATCCTTGGAGACGGCACTACCCCCGATCAGACACTGGATGAAAACAGTAATGTAATCGAAGTGGAGTGTTACAATCAGAAGGTATGGTATCCGGGCAATAACACTACAACCCAGTGGGGGCATAACCGGAGACTGATCCGTTATGCCGATGTTCTGCTTATGGCAGCAGAAGCATTGAACGAAAATGATAAACCTGGTGATGCCCTTTTGTACCTGAATGAGGTCAGAAACCGCGCCCGCCAGGGGAACACCGCCATTCTTCCTGACATAACCGAAACAGGGAAGAGCGCGCTACGGGAAATTATCCTTGAAGAACGCAGACATGAGCTGGCCATGGAGGGACACAGGTTCTGGGACCTGGTCAGGACAGACAAGGCAGCAACAGTACTCGGCCCTCTGGGTTTTGTCGAAGGCAAACACGAATTATTTCCTATTCCGCAGAATGAAATTGATATATCTCAGGGATCCCTTGAACAGAATCCCAACTGGTAAGTTATTTAATAGTGCTTATGAATGTTAAATTTTAAATTAAAATTTTATGAAAAGAAAAAATGTTATTACAAGTATGCTTTTTGCCGCTGTGGCTTTCTCACTGATGCTCAGCAGCTGCAAAAAGGATCCCGAGCCTCTCGCTCTGGAATCGCTTATGGCTGGAACCATTGACCTCAATGGTGCCACTTCACCCTCCAATGTGCCGGTGAATCCCACAATCGTAGCAACCTTCAATGTTGATGTGGATCCTGCCACTGCTACCACATCTAATATTACTATGGTTCAGGATTATGATGATGCTCCGGTTCCGGTTACAATCACCGTTGCAGGAAATACGATCACCGTTGTACCTCAGGCCAGCCTGGGAACAGGGGCTCTCTATCAGCTCAGCTTCGGTGCCGGACTGATGTCAACTGACGCTCTTGCTATCACCCCGCTGCAGAGGACCTTCACAACTGAGGGTACGTTTGCACCGGCAGGGGCAATCGCTCATTTTAGCTTCGAGGATAACGCCAATGATGTTATCGGACCCTGGGATCCCGCAGCAGCTGATATAATTGGTATCACCTATACTGCATCGAGAAAAGCTGCTGCTGGCAAGGCTGCAACTTTCAACGGTTCCACAAGCATTATTGAGGTCCCCAACGGTGAACTCCTTATGAACACCAACAACTTCACAGTAGCTTTCTGGATGAAGACCAACTCAGCTGAAAAAACCAACAATCACTTTGTAATGGGACTTGCAGGTTGGAATGGTTTCCAGTATGAAGTTTACGGCGACTATACCGGATCAAAGTTAGCCGTTCAGTATCAGCTTGCAACAGGAACAGCGTCTGAGGACATGTGGTTTCCTTCGCTTGCTGACCTTGGCTGGCAGGGATGGAGTTATGCAAAGAGCCTAACCGTTGCCGAGATGACCGCATTGCTGAAGGATAAATGGATAAATGTCGTTTACACTTTTAATGGTTCGACAAAGGTCGGCACCCTCTACTTTAACGGCCAGAGGATGAAGGCCATGGACTTTAACCTGTGGCCTACCGGAGATGCCAAGAGAGGCGTCACAGGAATGAAGTATGTAGGACTGCCCGCAGGCAACCATCTCGCTCTCGGTTTCATCCAGGGCAGGAACAACAGGACCATCACCGACGAATGGGCTGATTATTCATTGCCCGCTAACAATCACTTCAAGGGTCAGCTTGACGACATCCGTTTCTGGCACAAGGCACTTTCTGAAAACGAAGTTCTCCTCATGTACAATTCGGAGAAACCGTAATAGTTTATTGAATTTAGTTTACGGAGGGTCCAGGCAAGCGCCCGGACCCTCTTTTTTTTTAAGTAAATTTATCTTATGCGAAACAGGTTACTGGTTGCGTGGTTTGTTGTCCTTGCGGCACTGACCCTTTCATGCGAGAAGAAAGATCCTGTCGGTAATGGCGGCACTGTCCAGCTTATAAGGGCAAAAGTCGGAACGGTCTACCT
>Ga0209467_1001787_pt1 | contig 17398 bp, 8 predicted proteins | sample Higcelwee11metaG_FD_187175 | JGI IMG/M metagenome (GOLD analysis project Ga0209467, IMG submission 187175) | Freshwater pond sediment microbial communities from the University of Edinburgh, under environmental carbon perturbations - High... | ecosystem: Environmental > Aquatic > Freshwater > Pond...
AAATATGATAAAAGAATTAATGGCGATAGGGTATACAACATTTATAATTGCAGATTTGGCACTGATTATTTATTTAAGAGAGCAGGGTATCAATTGTAAAATCCATCTTAGTGGAGAGAACTCTGAAATCAACCATTGGTCAATCAATTTTTTCAATCATTATGATATATCAAGGTTTATTTTTACAAGAAAGAATACAGTGGATCAGATTAAAAGCTGTATTGATAATTGCAATAAAAAGAATATAGAGTTTGAAGCATTTATATTGAATGAACTGTGTGCATATAGCGGAGCTTATTGTAATTCTATACATTCGGATGAAACTTTGCACGCGTGCAATATTCCTTACCTTAGAACCAGGCTGGATGATAACTCGGATAAATTTAGTGGTGTAAGAAAGATACATAAGCTAGTAAACCAAAATATCCTATTATCGTTGGATGCGCCAAAAAATAAGGATCAGCAGAGCCTTAAAGAAGAATATGTTTTCGCGAAGTCAGGATGTGGTATTTGTGCAGTAAAAAGGCTTATTACGGCAGGAATCACGCATTTCAAAGTGGTAGGCAGGGGAAAACCGATAGACCAAGTGGTGCAGGATGTTAGAAATCTAAGAGATTGTATTGAATTGGCTCAAATGGAAAACAGTGATACTGAATACGTTCAAAAAGTTAAAGAAAAATATTTCGGAGGTATCTGTAAAACAGTTTGTTATTATCCGTAAGCAATATGAAATTTTAGTAATTCCAGTTATATATATGTTTTGCAATAAACATCTTACATTTCTATTCTAATATTGCAAAATCATATTCCTTGATTTCATAGGTTGCATAATTCTTCCTTGAAACTTCTTAATGCAACCTATATAGTCCGGTTCAGTAGGAGGAAATAAATGATGAGGAAGCTTTTTGACTTAGAAAATAATGATAAAAACCGGGGAGATAAAAAAATCACTATCAGTGAAGACGTTGCGGAATCAAAGGATATTGCAGTTATTGGAGTAGCATCGCTGCTTCCTTTGGCAGACACCCCTGATAAGTTTTGGAATAACCTGGTGAACGGGATTGATTGTGTCAGGACTATTCCTGAAACACGCCGCAGGGATATTGATAAGCTGATGAAATATTTTGGTGCTGGAAATGTAGAATACAAAGAAATTGCATATCTGGATGAGGTTGACAAGTTTGACTATGCATTTTTTGGATTATCTCCAAAAGAAGCAAGCTTAATGGATCCGCACCAAAGGCTTTTTTTAGAAACTGCATGGAAATGTATTGAAGATGCAGGATATGGCGGAGATAAGCTTAGTGGAAGCAGGACAGGTGTTTTTCTGGGGTTTTCCGGTGATTCAGCTTACATGAAGCTTATAAATGAAGTATTGCCGCAATCAGTACCTGTAGCATTGACTGGAAATTTGGCATCTATCATTGCCAGCCGGATTTCATATATTCTTGATTTAAAGGGGCCCAGTGTAAATATAGATACTGCATGTTCATCATCGCTGGTTGCTGTCCATTATGCTTGTGAGTCCATTCGAAGGGGAGAATGCAGTGCTGCAATTGCAGGGAGTGTAAAGCTGCAATTGCTCCCAATGAAAAATACATATAGCATAGGGATTAATTCGTCAGATGGAAGGACAAAAACATTTGATGCTAGTTCGGATGGTACAGGAACGGGAGAAGGTGTAGTAGCTTTAATGCTGAAGCCTTTACAGAAAGCAGCAGAGGATTTTGATAATATCTATGCTGTAATAAAAGGCAGTGCTGTCAACCAGGATGGTGCTTCTGTCGGTATATCTGCACCTAATCCTGCGGCACAAGCTGATGTTATTTTTAAAGCCTGGGAAAATTCGCAGATTGACCCAATGTCAATAAGTTACATTGAAGCTCATGGAACAGGAACAAAGTTAGGTGATCCTATTGAGATTGAGGGATTAAAAAGAGCTTTTGAGAAGTATACAAAGCAGAAGAACATTTGCGCTATTGGTTCCGTTAAAACCAATATCGGGCATTTGGATCATGCTGCAGGTGCTGCAGGTTTGTTAAAATGCATTCAGGCGCTGGTCTATAAGAAATTGCCTCCCCTTCTTCATTTTAGAGAACCTAATAAAAACATAGATTTCATAAATTCTCCAATATATATTAATAAAGAATTAAACGATTGGAATACAAAGGGCTCGGGAAGAAAATGCGGACTCAGTTCTTTTGGATTCAGCGGGACAAACTGTCATATGATACTTGAGGAATATATTCAGCCGGTAAGTGAAGATGCTAACGATAATGAAGCCGGTATTCTGACGTTATCAGCAAAAAGTGAAGAGTCGCTGATACAAATTGTAAAGAATTATATAAATTTTTTTGAAGCTCATAAGGATATTAATATCCATGATGTCTGTTATACGGCAAATACGGGAAGAGGTCACTATAATTTAAGAATAGCCATTATCTTTGCAGACTCAAAAGACCTGTTAAGAAAGCTCAGGCACATCGAAAATGAAGGCTTTATAGAAAAAACGCCGGCGGATATATATTTTGGGACAAGCATAGTACAAAACGGGAGCAACATTCATGACTTTGGCTGTGAAGGTTCGTTTGCATATTTTGAAAACCTGCATAAGTTATGCGAGGTTTATGTCAGCGGAGCAAATTTAAATTGGGAAGAACTTTATAATTCACAAAACAGGAAAAGAGTAAGCATCCCTACCTATCCCTTTGCGAAGTCGAGATGCTGGATTGGAGTACCGGATAAAAGTAAACCTGTAACACAAACAGAAAATGAAAAAATGTTTTCGAGGGTCACATGGGAATATACCGAATTATTGGAATGTGCAAAAACAAAAAGTCCTCAGGATATCATTATATTAAACCATGGAATGGCTGTGGGAACTGAAATTGCAGAGGCTTACAAAGCGTATAATCCTTTGCTTGAAGTAATGATTATTATTGAAAATATCCGGGAGGATTTTCCGAAATTAATTAATAATATGAAGCATGATGGACTTTTGCAGATAGTGTTTATGGTCCATATGACAGGCTGCCCGGAAGATGAGAATCAAATAAAGTTCAGGAATGAAGGAATTGAGAAGCTTATTAATATTGTAAAAGCGTGCAGTAAGAGTAACATTGACAGAGAACTGGAAATAGTTATCATTTCCAGCTATGTTAATGAAGTTACCGGCAGGGAAAAGGTACTATACCCTGAAAATGCAATCATGATGGGGCTGGGAAAGGTTATCGGTACAGAAAATTTTCATATTTCAACCCGTTTTATAGACATTGACGATTTTACTCCCGTTGAAACGGTTGTGAATGAGATAATTTATGGACAAGGTGAATATTGTGTAGCTTACCGTAGGAATGAAAGATTTGAGGAAGTCATTGATCACTTAAATTTAAATCAATTTGATTGCAACAGAATGGGGATCAGAGAAGAGGGTGTATATGTAATAACCGGTGGCTTGGGAAAAATCGGTATAGAATTATCTGCATATATCGCCGCAAAAAATAAAGTGAAGCTTGCATTGCTAAGCCGTTCAGCAATATCGGCAGCCCCCGCCGGTGAAGGTATAATTGCAAGACTGAAGGAAATACAGAGCAATGGTACCGAAGTTGTATGCATATCTGTTGACATTACTGATGAGAAGAAGATGAATAGTGCTTTAGAGGAAATCAGGAATAAATACGGTAAAATTAATGGGGTATTCCATGCTGCGGCTGTCGGGGTTGGGAAGGTAGGAACACTGATATCCGATGAAGATATTGCTGAATTTGATAAAGTGCTTGCCCCGAAGGTGCAAGGAGCTTATATAATTGACAGGTTAACCAGAAAGGATGATCTGGATTTTTTTGTTATGTTTTCATCCATCGCTACAATTACTGGAGGGAGGCAGGCAGGAGCATATGTTGCAGCAAATTCGTTCCTTGATTCGTTTGCATATTATAGGAAGAAGAATGGCTGTATGGCACATACATTTAATTGGCCTGTATTTAAAGATACAATAGGAAAAACAACAATAGACAGCAGTACGCAAATGTTTGACATGCTGTCTAATGAAGGGGCATTCCAAAGGCTTGAATTATTGATGAAATTTGATGTAACCCGTGCGGTTGTCGGCACAATCGAATATAATAAAATTGTTTTATTTGAAAAATATCTTCCTTTCAAGTTGTCACGAAAGATCTGTGCGGAAATTAATAAAAATAAGCGTTCAAATGAATACGATGGTGAAAAGTCAAAAGTAATTTTGATTGGAAAGGAAAATAGTGAATACAGTAAATATGAAAAAATGATTGCAGAAATATGGGGAAATGAATTGGGATTAGATCAAATTAATGTTTATGATACCTTTGAAGACTTAGGCGGGAATTCTATTATGGCAATCAAAATGGAAACTGAGTTTGAAAAGATCAATTTACCTGTAACGGTAGAAGATATATTTGAGTGCGGCAGCATTCATTCCCTTGCGATGTTTGTATCCAAGCAACTGGGAGTCAAGGATGCTTCCATTGATATAATGGTCTCAAAGCAAAACAAAAATAAAACCTTGGCAGAAGCCGCTGTGATGGATGAAGGTATATTTATTGACAATATCATGCCATTTAATGAGTTGTTTTACAAAAGTTGTTTCTATAATTCGTTATTTCCTGTAATCAGGCATTTTAGAAAGAGCATAGAATTGTTTTTGGCCAATGATATCATTGTTTATAATTATGAGAATGTCAATACCGACATTGAAAGCAAATTAAATTTTTCAATAGAATATATTGAAAAAGAAGAGAAAACAGAACTATTGGATCAATTAGGTATTTTATATACAGGACATAAAAGAAGTCTGAACCTCACGGAAGACCTTGAAAATGCAATTAATCTTAACCGCCCTGCAATTATATGGGTAGACTGTTATTATGAGTCGTTCAGAGTAGATGCATATAACAAGCAGCATATAGCCCATACACTTTTGGTGTACGGGTATAGTCATAAAAAACAACAGTTTCATGTTTTTGAACAAATAAATAGAAACAGCCTTACTTACCAGCATACAGTTATTGGCTATAAAGAAATGGCAGAGTGTTATGAGGGCTTTATAAATAATTTCCATTCGGATGAGTATACTCTGTATGAGTTTTATACCAATACCGATAAAAACAATTATGAGATAGTCGACAACCAATCTTTAGCAAGTATCAAAAAGAATTTTGCAAATTACTTAAAGGATAATCGCAATAAACTTTTTACATCCATCAGGAACCTTGATTATTTTGAGAGTGATTACATAGAACTGATAAGGGATGAAGCCTGTTTGCAGAAAAATGCTCAGGATTTGTACCTGCGGTTAAATACAGTTATAGATGCAAAAAGAGTTGAAAAGTATAGGCTTTCAAAGCTTTTTGATGATTCAGAGGCAATTACTGTTCTCATTGAGAAAATAATACAAGAGTGGGAATTTATAAGGAAAATAATAAGTGTATATGCTTTTACCGGTAAGTATAAAATTGATTCTTTATCAAAGACCTTGAAAAATATAGAAAGTATAAAGAAGTTTGAATATGAGTATTGTAACGCACTTGCTGTTTATTTGGATAATATGGGCTCGTTTATATGACAAACGCATTAAAAAGATGGTGGAGTACTGTAAGAAAGCCGGCTTTATATAAAGGAGGTCATGATTAGTGAAGTCATTATCAATTAAAACATATGAAGATGGGTTTGGTTACCATGGGATTGATTGTATTTCTGAGCCCATAGCCATTGGTGCCGGGTATTATAACCAGGAAAATTATTACTATTATTGTTTTTTGCATAGTATATTTGCAAATTGGATACCGGAAGTCAGTTATATAGAAAGAAGAAATTTGATTCTGAATAAATTGGGTTTAAAACTGGCACCTATTTTTGTTGACAATTCAAATGCTTTGATTACAAAAACCAAGGTGTCCATTGATAATAATTGCCCAGTGCTTATACTTCTTGACTATTACTATATGTTCTATGCGGAAGATTATCGTAAGTCTCATGGAAGTCATGGGGTGCTTGCAACTGAGTATGATACAGACAGGTCAGTTATAGCAGTTAGAGAAACATCACATGTTCATGAAGAAACTCCGTTTTATAGGTTTCAATTAACTGAGGAATTACTTTCTGATATTTGGGTAAAATCAAACAATTATATAAACCAGAACAATTTATCCTATTGCAATCAAATTTACAGTATTGAAAAAGGTTGTAAACCAGGAATTAATTCTTATGAGCAAATTATAGAAGAGCTATTAGATGGTGAGTATATAAAAAATAATAACTCATTATTAAACGAAATAGAAAATTTTGGCACCGTGATTGAGGGATTTAAAAGATTAGATATTCAGCCTTATGCATTTCGGTCAAGATATACTGAGTCAGTTGATATGTTTTTTAAGTTAATTGATAGATTTATAATATCTTTGGATTTAGAAGATGGCTTTTATAGTGAGTTGTATATATTCAGAAATGATTATCTGAAGTTTAGACGTGAAGTTATCAGTATCTTATCAAAATACGCATTTAAAGGGAAAAACTTAGATAATAATAAGAAAAATGAAATAATAGAAAAAATTCATAAATACGATAATGAACTGCATTCGAAAATACTTAACTTTTACGAACAAATAAGAAATCAAGCAAACTATCCGGAGAAAAATGTGACAGGAAACCTGAAAAATTATGCTGCTAATTGCAATTGTACAGCTAGCAGTGAATATCAGGAAATTGGAACGAATATTCTTTGTGCAAATAGGGCTGTGGATGGGAAGTATTCAGACCGGAGAAGTGATATGTGGGCTTCTGATGAATTAATGTGTGACCACTGGTTAAAAGTCGATTTTGGATCACAGGTATGTGTAAGTAAGTTTATAATAAGGCATGATTTTACTTCTAAATTATATTATTTAGTAGATTATAAGATACAGGGAAGCAATGATGATGTAAACTGGGATAATTTAGTTATTATTAAAGATAACAACAAAGATATAACTATGCATGAGATTACTCCAAGCAGTTATAGGTACTTTAGAGTTTATATCACTAAACCTTCCCGGTTTGATAGTATAGCAAGGATCATGGAATTTGAAGTATTGGGAGAATAAAATTAATAACAGGATAACTACGCTGAATAATTTCTTTCTTAGTGACAGAGGGCGTTTTTTTGTTTGAAGTTAAAAATATTTAATGCCATTATACAAAAATTACAAATTTAGAAAAAAATATGGTATAATGTAAATAATTGTAGATAATTGTAGATTATAGACTCATTGTGTTAGTTATATTTGAATAACACTGCAGAATGGATAATAAAGTATTTAAACAATTGAGCAGGATTTTGTGATAACACTGATTAGCTCATGTTTCTTGTTGCAGCATTTATCCAGGAGCAGGAAGCAGCATGGTACGATTATCAAAATCAGCTTACTATTTACTGTATACAGTCAATAATTATTCGAAGGAGTGAAGGAAATGGCGATTAAAAGAAAATTAGTGAGTATTCAGGGAAAGATTATTTTATACTTTGTGGTGGCAATTCTTATTATTAGTGTAGCAGCCGGTTTAATACAATATATAGAAAGAAGCGTAGCATATTTAGAAGATACCAGAGCAGAAGTTACACACCTGGCAGCAGCGGCAGCACTATTAATTGATGGAGATAGCCATCAGAAACTAACAACACCTGAGGATCAATTAAGCGACACATATAAGGGTATCAAGGCTGAAATGCAGAAATTTCAAAAGGAAATCGGAGTAACTAATATTTATACTTTAGTAGAAAGTGGAGATAAGGCCAGATTTGTTGTAGATGCCGCTGAGAAAGATGTGGCAGCTTTAGGATGTGAATATGACTATTTACCAGCTATGAAGAGTGCTTTTAACGGAACTGCCTGTGTGAATAAAGAGATGTATACGGATAAATGGGGAACTTTTCTTTCAGGGTACGCACCAGTCAGGAATAGTAGTGGAGAAGTAGTCGCAATTGTAGGGGTCGATATTGATGTCAGTAATATTATAAGTGCAAAAACAGATTTTGTGAAAAGAATAATTGTAAACATTATTTTTAATCTGGTTTTAACCCTGATATTATCAATTTTCTTATCCGGAAAAATTGCAAAGCCTATCAGGCTCCTTATAGTACGCTTTAAAGAACTCAGTTCGGCAGGAGGAGACCTGACTCAAAAGGTTGAAATTAAAACGGGAGACGAATTAGAATTATTGGGAGATGCTGTTACTGAGTTTATAGGAAATATCAGGGACATTGTTAAGCAAATAACCGATACCGCTGATAGTGTTACCAGTTCAGCTGAAGGGTTAAATATTACTATTAGTGAAAACCAGAGGACAGTAGAAGAAGTTACTAATTCCATTCAGAATATTGCATCAGGAGCTTCCAAACAAGCCGGAAATGTTAACGATATTTCCGATAAAATACAAAATATTGCTGTGGATATTAATGAAAATGAAAAGAAGGTTAAGAGCATTACTGAATCGGTTGATGAAACCAGAAAGCTTATAAATAATGGGCTGGAAGCAGTAAACAACCAAAGTATAAAAACTGAACAGAGTATGAGTGCTTTTAAAAAGGTTATCGATGGTGTTGAGAAACTTGCCAGGGAATCACAGGAAGTCGGAAATATTCTTGCAACAATCACTAACATTTCGGAACAAACCAATTTGTTAGCGCTTAATGCGGCTATTGAAGCTGCCAGAGCAGGAGAGCATGGAAGAGGATTTTCCGTAGTAGCCGATGAGGTAAGAAAACTATCAGAAGGGTCAACAACAGCTGCAGCAGAAATATCACAAATTCTCCAGAAAATTAATTTATATGCTAAGGAAGCTATCGATGAAATTAACAATGCGGATTTGATTACCAAGGAACAAAAAAAAGCAGTAGACAGAACGAGTATAACTTTTAAAGACATAACTAGTGAGATAGGCTACATGATTCAGAGCATCCACACAATAAGCGACTCATTCAAAGATATTACGGAGAATACAAACAGTATAGCAGAAAAAATACAGGGAATTTCTTCAGCATCTCAGGATAGTGCAGCAACAGCCGAGGAGGTATCTGCCAGCAGCGAGGAACAGAATGCAGCCATGGAAGAGATAGGTGCAACTGTTGAGGATTTGAATAGCTTAAGTGGAAAGTTAAGAAATATTATATCCAAATTCCAAATATAGTCTGGTTATAAGTACTTAAGTAAATCAAAATTAGACCCAAGATGCGTGAATTGATGTTGTCTGCTGTCAAAAACTGATAAATGAATGATTGCAAAACCGCAGTATACAAGGCTTTAAACGAATTTGTATGACTGCGGTTTTTTGATTTTCAGAAGAATTTTGAGTGGCTGATACTGGTGGCAGATAAAAAACTGAAAAACGAAAAATACACTTTCAAATCCTTTCATTAATGCCAATAGAATATAATTATCACTGAATGCGGTTTATAGTGAATTACACCACTTTACAAGTTTTGAACTAATGTAATTTGAAAATTGCATAAAATTAACAAGATCAGATACCTATGATCCTACAAATACTAATCATACACAAAACCATACCGTAGGAGGTATCTGATCATGATTAGTATTACCAATAATTCTATAAAACAAACACTATATCAGTATTTATTACAATACCGGAGCATTTTCAAAAAGCGTAGTTACCTGCTGTTTACTTGGTTAAAGAACTAGGTTCAATAACAGCATCTTCTGGTGCTATATAAGGCTTTATAAAACAAAAGAGAATACTGGAGCAAGTACGTAAGACAGCCGCAGAAATTTTTTGATAAGAAAATTTCCAACTGATGATGCATACTGAAAGGGTATAATACATAAAATAAAAAACAAATTTCGACATCACAATATGACAAAATTTACACGAACATAATGTTATTCTTATTTGTATGATATATTATAAGTTATTTTGGACAAATTCTTGAAAGGTTTTACGATTTTTTTAGAATTGTCTTTTTACTCAAAGAGTCATCTATGGTCAGGAAATCTACCGCAAATTTTATCATGGTTACAGGTAAGCTTGCTGTAAATGGAGGAAAGACTCTTATTACCGTCAGTAGTAACTATGCCTGTGACCATATTGATCATATGATTTCTGACAGAAGAGGAATATGACAGTTTTAGCACATTTACACGAACACCGATATTCCGATTTTTACTATTATTATCTCATGCATAAGTTTGATCCCTGTGGAAAGTTTTTGTTTTTCGCAATTCAAAACTACCACATTTGGTCTACTTATGTTTTTGTTTTGCCATTAATTTGGCAATGTAATTCTTGGCCCTTTACTCCACAACACCAATGTCATTAGTAAATATTAGCGGTATAACAAATCTAATTATCGTATATTTATTTGTTAGAATTACGTAGTAAAATATTTTGGATAATGATGCATATCCAGCAGAATATATACAAATCAAAAGATAGCAAAAAGAAAGAAGTGTGGTAACAATGAAGGGGTTTAATATTTGTTTAGTCATGGCATGGGTGGAGGATCATAAGTGGAAATCTCAGTTTCATCAGCGTGAGGGCATAGGCATTGAATACATTGCAGCCAATCTAAGACATAATGGGTTTAATGTGGATTTGATCAATGCAGAGCTTTTGTACATGAATGCAGATGATGTAGCAGAACAGCTTGATAAGAAGGAATATGATATCATCGGTTTTTCATGTACTGCTCAAAGAAGCTATATTCCATCCGTCAAAATAATTGAAATAATCCGCAGCAAAGGATACAAGGGACATATAGTTGTGGGAGGTGAATTTGCTACTCTGGCTCACACAGAGATACTTGATCACTGTAAAGATATTGATTCTGTATCATTGGGTGAAGGTGAATTTACAACTGTAGAGCTCGCCAAAGCAATAAAAGAACATCAAAGCTTGGAAAATATAAAGGGACTTTACTGGAGAAACAAGGAAGGTATATGCAGGAATAACGGGTTCCGTGAGAGGAATACAGAACTGGATAGTCTTCCATTCCCCTACAGAAATGATTATATCACCACAAATCTCGTGGACGAAATAAGGTCAGGCGTAAATTTCGGCAGGATTGCGGCCGGAAGAGGCTGTTATGGAGCGTGTACATTTTGCAGTACCCGTTATTTATATGATGGAAAAAATGATAGAGTAGTAAGAACTCCAAAGAGTGTTGTGGATGAAATTGAGTATTTATATAAGGAATTTGGAATCAAACATATAAGGTTCAATGATGAAGTACTATATGACGGAAGTGATTCTGGAGACGAGTGGCTGGATGAATTTGTCTCATTGATCAAAGCTAGAGATCTTAAAATCAAAATCGACTGCCAGCTCAGAGCGGTAGATATTAAATATGATGCTATACAAAAACTGAAGGAAATCGGGTTAAATTATGTATTTACTGGTGCTGAGTCAGGTTCGGAAGCCGTACTCAAAAGAATGAACAAAAAGTGTACCGTAGAGGACAATGCCAGAGCCTTGGAGGTACTCAGCAAATTTGACGGCATTGATGTTGAATTGGGATATATAATGTTTGAGCCGGAAATGAGCATGGAAGAGCTCTGGGAGAGTTTTTCATGGCTGAAAAAATTTAAATGTTTTGCAACAAAGTACAATGTCTACAATAAACTGAACAGCCTCTACAAAACGGCAATATATTACCATCTGCTGCACAGGAAGCTTTTAGTAGAAGGCAACTTCTGGGATAGATACAATTACTCATTTGTTGACGAAAAAGTCAAAAAAGTACTGGATACATTAGAATATACTAAAGGGCAGATGTCTGGAATACATGAGATTTTATCCGATCTGAGGCTGAAAGCTCGCAAAATGCACATACAGAAGGCAGACGAAGCTTCAATTGCCGAGCTTGAGCAAAAAACAAGCCGATTTAATGAAACCGAAAAGGATTTTTGGTTTGACTATTTTGAGAAGGTGTATAACTGTGTGCAAAGCTCCGAAGATCTCACCCCTATCATAAAAAACAGTCAGGCTGAAATTGATATAATGCACGCAAGCGTTTCTGAATTTCGAAATCAATTGTTAAATAAATTATGATTTGTATGAGGTTTTATTACTTACAATAGCAAGGCTGCCATGTGTATATAGGATTGGGAGCATTTGCTTTATTATCTATGGAAGTTATATATGGAGGTACAGTCATATGATATTAACAGGAAGTGCAATTATAGAGAATTACAAAAAGGGTCACATAGTTATCGATCCGTTTATAATGAAAAATGTTAATCCTAACAGCTATAATTTCAGATTGGACAAGTATCTGAAGGTATATGATTCCCCTATACTTGATCCCAAGAAGGAAAATACATTTACTACTATAGAGATCCCTGAGGAAGAAGGTTATGTGCTTGAACCGGGGAGATTGTATCTGGCAAATACAGTCGAGACAATGGGAAGCACTCACTTTGCCCCCACTTTTAACGCAAGATCCTCTGTTGCCCGATTGGGTATATTCATAAATCTTTCTGCTACGCTTTGTGATATAGGGTTTATAGGTCAGATTACTCTTCAGCTTTTCGCAGTTCACAGGGTTAGAATATATCCTTATATGAATATCGGACAAATAATGTTCTGGAAGCCTGAAGGAGAGATAAAGCTGTATGAAGGCAAATATCAATCCTCCAAGGGGCCTCAGACTACAAAAATATATCAGGATTTTAAAGTTCAAAAGGAGAGGTTTGTTATTAATGGTTAATAGTTTTGAAAACTCATATTTCCTGGATTATGAGGATATGAAGGGGAATGCCGCAGACCCGGCATCTGGTATAGGAAACAAGTTCAAGAATCTTGCAGTGATTTCAGGAGAATTTAATATTCCTGAGGGGGTTTGCATAAGATCCAAGCTGCTTATAGAAGCTTTTGCCGATAACAGCGATTTGATGGAGTATACAAGGAAAATTTTTAATGATATGGAATCAACCTCAGGATGCTTCTTGGTAGAATCTATAAGCGAATTTGAAGATATAATCGATGGTTTTAAATTACCTGAAAAATTCAGGACTATGATAGAAGCCAAGCTATCAAGTACTTTTGGGGATATTTCGGACCTAACTTTTGCAGTCAGGTCTTCGTGTCTCCATGAGGATTCGGCAGAAAACAGCTTTGCGGGTATTTATGAGACATTTCTTAACACTAAGGGCTTTGAGAATATTATCAAAGCCGTAGAAGAAAGCATAAAGGCATATTACAGCTATTCTGCCATTACTGCAAGAATAAGGACGAATAATTACTATGCATATCCGGAAATGGATGTTTTTGTACAACTAATGTTAGACAGCAAAGTATCCGGTGTAGCATTCAGCAGCCGCCCTGACGGGAAGGACGGTGTACTGGTAGAATGGGTCAATGGTTTAGGCGAGAGCTTGGTTTCAGGATTGGCTGATGCAGGCACATATTATCCTGACGACAATATGCCAGCCGCTAAAATCAGTGATGAGCCGAGGAAAATACTTGATGAGGTTGGAAATAGAGTAAGAAAGATCAGGGATTATTTCGGCTACGAGGTAGATGTTGAATGGGGGTGGGATGGCAATGCACTGTATATTTTGCAGGTAAGGCCAATTACTACAGCACGTGCCCTTGTACAGGAAAGCACCCCTAAGATGGATATTTACAATCTGTACACAGACAAGGATATCGCTAATAAAGCAGTACTCGGAGAGTGCAGGGATATCTACTTTGAATATACAAATAAGCGGTCTCCGGCATATATACTTGCGGATAAGCATAATATTTCTACGGGACAAAGCTTTTTCGCGGAATTTAACAGATCTGGGCTGGAAAGCTGCTTTGACAAGCTTATGCATGAGTTTGAGAAAAGCATGACTGAAAAAGTGGTTATAGATATAAATAAAAGTATCAGACAAAATATAATACAGAAGGAAGATCTATATACATATCTTGATAGAACCTTCAAAGGCTTCGGTCAATATGAAGTCCATTCTATGATTATAAGAGATTTCATAAAAGGAGAGTATGGGTTCATATCCCAGATTCTAGAAAACAACCGTTTGCTGATCGAATGTTCAAAAGACGGGCTGCTGGCTATTAACAGAGGGCTGGCTGATTGTGAAGAGATAATATTAGAATATGATGATATGGAAAATTTCAGTATGGAGGGGGTTGAAAAGGCTGCAGGCAGGGAAATCCTTGAGCAATTTAATTATGAAGCTCTGAAAAAAGTACTAAGGTTTACCAGGGCGATGAATAATACATTTAATAACACTAAGCTGGAATGGGTGTTGAGCGCTAAGGAGCCTTACTTTATTGACTTTTCAATGGAAACCTCTGCAATTGATTATAGCGGTACAGATGATTATGTCAGGGTCATATACTCAGGAATCGCCGAAGGTCCTATATACAGGATAGATGATGAAGATATTTTTTCCAGGTTAAGCATCAGTCCCGGTGTAAGTGTAACTAAAGTAAATGAAGTTGTAAAATCCAATGATGATTTGTACAGCTTGATTGACAAAATAAAGGGTATGGAAGTAAAGCCGGTCATAGTATGCAAAAAGCCATATGCTATACTGTCTTTTCTCATAGATCATGCCAGCGGCTTTATTTTTACCGAAGGCGCTATCCTCTGTCATATGTCAATACTTTTAAGAGAATCAAAGATACCTTCAGTAATAGTAAAAAATGCTGAAGAATTGTTAGAAAACAGGAATAAGGCGATTATTGCACATAAAAAAGTAATTGGGGTGATAGAATGAGTATAAAAATTTACGGCACTAAAGGCGATATGTCCTGCAACAGCAATGCATCTGGAGAAAACAGGAGATCAGCAAAAATAATAATAGGCAGCATTAACTGTATAAACAACATATGCAAGGACTACAGGGAACTCAAGTTTATCTGCCTTGATATGCCGCCGCAGCTTGTTTACAGCCGACAGAATACAGTTTTTTTAGGCCCTCAGGATATTTCCGGGAGTTACAAATATAGTATAGTGACATATTATAATGAAATTCTTGCACAAGGGGAAATCAAATATAATGAGCTGTTTGACGGTATGAGGATAAATCCCGAAGGGATAAAAGCTATGAGCAGCAGCCCGGTTTATTCCGAAGCAGAGATAAAAAGCATGGTGCCGTTATTTTATATTTCATATAATGAGAGGACTTTAGCGGACGCTAACAGTAGCCACGGAATAATGGAAATTGCGTCATTGGATTTATACAGCCAGCTCAGATACAGTGAGAAGGACATAATATTTATCAGTACAGGACATGATGAAAACACCTATATAATCGATAAAAACAATACTTCGGATATAGAGGGACTCTGCAATGCAAAGGTGGAGGAAATAAAACCTTCCGTGATATTGGACAAGTGTATCCGGCTTCACAGCGAGAATGCCGTATTCCTTGGCAATCACCAATGCTATTACCGGAAGGAAAAGAGTGAATTTGAGGTAGAGTACAAATTTAACCTAGCTAATGTAGATATATGGGAGCTTATATTGGATGTCTATACAGAAATTAAGGAAGGCAAGCTTAATAACTACATTCTGGAATACAAGGATGAATTCCAGAAGTGGGATTATATGAATTATCTGCATGAGATAACAGCACCTGAGGAAGATAGAGGCTATATTTCCTTTATACCGCTGACAAACAATAAATACCTTATCAAAAGAAAATATTATACGGAAGACCAGTTGGAAAGAAAGGAAGAGCATATACGCAATGTATCAATTCCAGGAACGATAGACGAGTATCTGAAAAACAACTATAAATTTGAATACAGGACATTCCCCCCCTTCAGGCGTGTAAGATACGATATAAATCTTGAGTCATTAAAGACAGGGAATGTATTTGGTATTTTCTTTGACCATATATCTTTAGAGGATAATGATAATATAATGATGCAGTGCGAATTGGAATATCTGCGGACACGTTCACTGTTCAGCAATGACGAGTATTTGAAGGAACTGGATGAAGTGCTGGACTGGACAAAGGATTTCTTCAAAAGGAAGCAGGTACAATACATTGAAACTTTCTGCTCCAAGCTGTCATTTTTGAGGAATACATTTAAATAAAACTATTTTGAGCGGCTTGGGTAAAGGACATAATTCAAATAAATTAATGAGGTGATTGCGTTGAAAGCGATTGAATTGGGTAAAATCAAAGCGCTGCTTGCTGATTTAGACGGTACTGTATATTTTAAAAATGGGGCTATTAAAGGAGCGAATGATACTATTACCTATTTGAGAAATAAGGGTATAATTACGAGGTTTTTGACTAATACCGATTCTAAGCCTTGTAAAACCATACTGGATAATGTACGGAGCTTCGGACTCGATATAAGCCTTGAAGAAATACATACACCGGTCTCTTCTGCTGTCAAATTAATGAAGAGCCAGAATGACAAATCCTTCTATCCTCTTGTTTCAAAGGAAGTATTACCTGAATTTGAAGGTATGAACATCAGAGAGGATAAGGTTGATTATGTTATAATAGGTGACTTCAGGGAGCGTGTCAGCTATGAAAGCATGAATAAGGCGTTCAAGCTTATTGTAAATGGTGCGGAAATAATTGCCCTTCAACAAGGAAAGTATTTTTATAATCAGGAAGGTAAGAACCTTGATACAGGAGCCTTTGTTAAGCTTTTTGAATTTGCATCGGACAAAGAAGCAAGAGTACTTGGAAAGCCAAACCGTGACTTCTTTAAAGTAATTCTGGATGAGTTGAATCTGATACCGGATCAGGTTGCCATAATAGGTGATGATATAACTACAGACATATTCGGAGCTAAGCAGTTGGGCGCAATATCCATACTTGTAAAGACAGGAAAATATGATGACAATATCGCGAAAAACTCAGGAATTGTGCCGGATTTAATATTAGACTCTTTTGCTGATTTACAGCATCATATCAGATAATAAATGAACAGCGAAAGAACAGAGTGCAATAAACTGATATGGATAGTGTGGGATGCTGCATCCATGAATACAGTGGAAAGATTGCTCCAAGAAGACAAGCTTCCTAATCTCAAGTCATTGATTCAAAACGGGACAGGCTGCAGAGTGAAGCTGAAACAGCTTAATTGTCAGACCCCGGCTGCTCTCGCAACTATGTTTACGGGATTGAGTCCGTACGGGCATGGGATTGGGGGATATTATACCCCGCACATAGAGGAAGGGAAAAGCTTATTGGACAAAAGAACAAGCTTTAATGAAGAAAGTGTTCACGCATACTCTATATGGTCCTGGGCTGTGGAGAATGAAAGGACTGTATCCCTTGTACATACTCCTTTTGTAAAAAATATACGGAAAGACCGGATTGAGCGCTATAAATTTCACATATATGGCTATCATAGGATGATTTCCAGGGGCAAAGTTTTTTTGTCGACTGCT
>Ga0209467_1001788_pt1 | contig 17398 bp, 17 predicted proteins | sample Higcelwee11metaG_FD_187175 | JGI IMG/M metagenome (GOLD analysis project Ga0209467, IMG submission 187175) | Freshwater pond sediment microbial communities from the University of Edinburgh, under environmental carbon perturbations - High... | ecosystem: Environmental > Aquatic > Freshwater >...
ACTTTGCCAAGAAGGCTTCGGTTGTTTTCCCTTGAGTAGACCGAAGTAAGATCGTAAAGCTTGCGGTACTCACGATTATCAGCATAGAGCAGAATAAGTCTTTCCGAGAAATAGAATCCGGGTTTTATCTTTTTAAGCAGCTCCTCATAACGAATAATTGCCTCCTCTTTTCTGCCAGCTGTCTCATACATGCCTGGCCGCATGGAGAGAATCTCCTCATTGTCAGGGTACTTTTCCTCAAGTATCTTAAGACTCTTTTCGAATGAACCTGAATTTTCCAGGACATATGCCGTATCAACCAGTAGTCTGCCTGCAACAGCGACCTTTCTTTCCCGCTCAACAACCTCACTCTCAAATACATTGTCAAGAAACGCTGTAATTCCTGAATACTCTTTCTTATAAACAAGGTTCATCAGATAGAGCAGCTGTGATTCGATGTCTCCCGGATTCTTTTCAATGATTTCCTTATAAATGCTGTCGCTTTTCTCCGGTTTGCCATCCTCAAAATAGATATCGGCCAGGAGGGCTTTATAACGCATCTCGCCCGGCTGCTTTTCAATAAGCTTCATTGTCCTTGCGGCTGCCTCCTCCATCTCCCCCTTCATAATAAGGCCCGATATCATCATCAGGAACATGTCATCATTCAGTGCGCCTTCGTTATTAAGGACCCTGAACAGGGAATCAGCCTTTTCTACCTCTCCCTTTTCGGCATAGAGCCCTGCAAGAATTGTGTTGACCTCCACGGCCCGTGTGTCAGCCTTCAGTGCCCTGGTAAAGTATACAAGTGCAGAATCTTTTTGCTGATACTGAGTAAACAGCGAGCCACTGGCCAGCTGGTACCAGTAGTTGCCCGGCTCCAGCCTTGCGGCCGTGGATGCATATGCCATCGACTTCTCCCCCATTCCGGCAGCTGAATAAATCTGTGCCAGCTCAAAATATGGCACGGCACGCTGCCCGTCAGTCTCAATGCACTTCTCGAACAGGCTTGCTGCTTCATTAATGTCTCCAACATACTTCTGCCGGAGGGCCTCTGCAAGGAGATAGTCATAGCGTCCGTCGCCCTTGCCCGTTTTGCCCTTAACATCTGTGGTTGTAACAGCCTTATGAGTGCAGGCAGCTGCCAGCACCATTATGAAAAACAATATTGTGCTCTTTCTCATTTCTTCCCTGAATGGCCGAAACCGCCGGCTCCCCTGTTTGTTGTACTAATTTCTTCCGCCTCAATCATCTCAGCCTTTTCATGGCGCGCTATAACCATCTGAGCTATGCGGTCACCGTCATTGACAGTAAAAGCAGCATCAGACAGGTTTATTAGTATCACGCCCACCTCGCCCCGGTAATCGGCATCAATTGTCCCCGGCGAATTCAGCACCGTAATCCCGTGCTTCAGCGCGAGGCCGCTTCTCGGCCTTACCTGTGCCTCATATCCTACGGGCACCTCAATGAAAAGTCCCGTGGGAATAAGCCTTCTCTCCAGCGGCTTCAGCGTGACCGGCTCTGCAGTAAAGGCCCTCAGGTCCATTCCAGCGGAATGTTCCGTTTCATATGCGGGTAATGCGTGTGACGACTTATTAACTATCCTTATCTTCATTATCCTCTCCTGAACATTAACGTAAAGAATTGATCTTTGATCTCTGCCGCCGCAAAGAAAATCATAAGCAGCACAGTGTCAACCACAATGCTGACAATTTTATTTTCAACGGACAGGAGCCCCGATACAACAAGGAGGACCACTGCCAGTGCGATATACAGCAATATTTTTCCAACCTCATACCTTACCGGGTAAACCTTTTGTCCGACGAAGTATGACACCAGAACCATCGACAAGTAGCATGCCACATGTGCCCAGGCGGCAGCGATATACCCGTACAGGGGCACGAAGACCAGGTTTACTGTCACTGTTACAGCTGCTCCTATTATGGTTATCCAGGCTCCGTATATTGTCTTGTCAAGCACCTTGTACCATATGCTCTGGTTGATGAATATGCCCAGGAGGAGATATCCCATGCTTACTATCGGCACAACAATGAGCGATTCCCTGAATACAGGCCCTATAAGGATCTGTAAGGCTTCGATATAAAGGTTTATTCCCAGGAAAAGTATCAATGCCGTTATCACGAAATACTTCATTGTGACAGCATAGGTCTCTTTGGCATCGCTGCTTCCGGCCTTTTCAAAGAAGAATGGCTCGGCCGCAAAGCGATACATCTGAATGAAGAGCGACATCAGTACTCCAACCTTGAATCCCGCACCGTAGAGTCCTACCGTTGCGAGGCCCTCTGCGCCCCCGATCAGCCGGCGAAGCAGGATCTTGTCAAGCACCTCGTTGAGCGATCCGGCCATCCCGCCAATCAGCAGAGGCCAGCTGTACGCCAGCATCTTTCCAAGCAGCTTCCGGTCAAAGACAGGACGAATCTTCAGCATAAAGGGCAGGAGGCAAATCAGCGTAAAGGCAGACCCTGCCAGGTTGGCCACAAATACATAACCTACCCGGAAATCGGGATTATAGACTTTTAGTATCCATGTATTCCCTTTTGCAACCATTTCCGGTGCTGCCTTCAGGAAGAAAAAGACTGTGATGAGAGTTACTAAAACATTTATGATCTTCAGGATGCTGAATGTTACAGGCCTGTGGTTGTTTCTAAGCCATGCGAACGGGATCGCCGAGAAGGCGTCAATAGCCACTATCCATGCAAACATCCTGACATATTCCGGATGTTGACTGTACCCGAGGAAACCGGAGATGGGGTCCAGGAACAGGGAGACAGCCACAATGAAGAGGAGCGAGGTTGTGAAGAGACTTATAATGGCCGTGCCGTATACCCTTTCGGCCGGAGCCTTCGTACCGGCAAACCGGAAGTACGTCGTCTCCATCCCGTAAGTCAGGATAACCAGTGCCAGAACCATCCAGGCATACAGCTCCGTTACAACGCCATACTGCTCACGCCCGAAGATATATGTATAGAAGGGGGTGAGCAGCGCATAGTTCAGAAATCGCGGAACAACTGTTCCGAAGCCATAAATGACAGTCTGGCCCGCAAGCTTGCGTATATCGTTCATGCTTAACTCTTACTGCAAATATATATCTTTGTCAATCGTAAATTATAAGAAAATGAGGACTTCATTACGCTTGTCACTGACCCTGGTTGCCGCGCTTCTGATTGCAGGCTGCGCATCAGGCGACAAAAAAGGCGTCCGCGCCGAGATCAAAACTACCGCAGGAGATATTGTCATTTCTCTTTCCGATCTGACCCCGCTGCATCGCGATAACTTCATCAAGCTTGCAGAGAGCGGCTTCTATGACGGTGTTTTATTTCACCGTGTGATAAAGGAATTCATGATCCAGACAGGAGACGGATCAACCAGGCAGGATTCCTCGCTTATCAACGATGACTACACTATACCGGCCGAAATAAACGACTCGCTCTTTCACAGAAGAGGGGTTGTTGCAGCAGCCCGCATGGGTGATGACGTGAACCCGGAAAGAAACTCCTCGGGAACGCAGTTTTATATTGTGCAGGGAAAGGTTTATAATGACGAAGATCTTGCCGCAACCATTCAGCGCATTGAATACAACCGCAGGCAGTTCTTTTACAACAAAGCCCTGCTGGATCTGAGGAAGGCTGCAGCAGACAGCGTTACACCCGTCTCTGATGACGTCATACAGCAGAACGCCATCATCAGGGCCTATGACGATATGGAAGCCGCAGGGCCATTTGTAATGCCCGAAGTCCGCAGGGATGCCTACAAGACAATTGGCGGCACACCTTTCCTCGACGGCGCCTATACTGTTTTCGGGGAGGTGCTTGAGGGTATGGAGGTTGTCGATGCCATTGCGGCCACAGCCACGGACGCCACAGACAAACCGGTGCAGGACATCAGGATAGTGAAAGTCAGAATCATAAAATAATTTTCATCCGCAGAAATGAAGGAGAGTATTGCAGAATTACGGAGAGAGGTTGATGCTTTCCAGATTACCGGCGAAGCTGATCTTGAACAGTTCAGGATAGCCTACCTTAGCAAGAAAGGCCAGATCTCAACTCTTTTTGAGGGTTTCAGGAATGTTGCTCCAGAGGCAAAGAAGGAGACCGGGCAGTTGCTTAATGAACTGAAACAGTTAGCAACTGAGAAATACAATGAATTCAGGGAGCGGCTCTCGATGGCCGAAGCCGTACATTCAGGCGTTGACCTTACAATGCCGGCTTATCCGCTGGGGGAGGGGACACGTCATCCCATTTCAATCGTCCGCAACGAGATCATAGACATCTTCAGCCGGATAGGATTCACCGTCTCGGAGGGTCCGGAGATAGAGGACGACAACCATGTTTTCACCATGCTCAATTTTGCAGGTGACCACCCGGCCCGTGACATGCAGGATACCTTTTACATAGAAAAGAAATCCGGTTCCGAATCTGATCCGCATGATGTTCTGCTACGTACTCACACATCGTCAGTGCAGGTCAGGGTGATGGAGACGCAGAAACCACCCATACGGACCATCTCTCCCGGCCGGGTCTTTCGCAATGAGGCTGTCTCAGCGCGGGCGCACTGTATCTTTCACCAGGTTGAAGGTCTGTATGTTGCTGAAAATGTATCATTCGCCGACCTGAAGCAGACGCTTCTGTACTTTGCGACAGAGCTTTTCGGAGAGGGTGTGAATATCAGGCTGAGGCCTTCCTTCTTCCCGTTTACGGAACCCTCCGCGGAGATGGACATAAGCTGCAATATCTGTGGCGGAAAAGGCTGTAACGTATGTAAGGGCACTGGCTGGCTTGAACTGCTGGGCTGCGGAATGGTTGACCCCAATGTGCTTGAGGCTTGCGGCATTGATCACGTTAAATATACGGGCTACGCCTTCGGAATGGGTATTGAGCGTGCCGCGATGCTTAAATACGGCGTCAACGACCTGAGGCTTTACTTCGAAAACGACATACGCTTCCTCAACCAGTTCAGGACAGAAATTTTATGATATTAGGGTTTTAATACTCACCTTTGCCAACTTAACAGACAGATTTATGAAACAGCATGACTATACAATAGCATTCTGTGATAAATGCGCTTTTGAAACAAATGCCGTATTTCGTTTCCTGACAAGGGATGAGACTGACAGGCTTAATTTTGAGAAGGACTTCAGGCGTTACAGGAGAGGTGATATTCTTTACCACGAGGGCAACCGCATAAGTGGTTTCTATTGCATCAACTCAGGCATCATAAAAGTATTCAAAACCGGTGTTGACGGCAAGGAACAGATCATCCGCTTTGCCCGCAAGGGAGAGATAATTGCCTACAGGTCGGTCCTCAGCAACGAGCCTGCCTGTACTTCTGCCAAGGTGATTGAGGACTGCCAGGTATGCTTCATTCCTTCCGAATTACTGATACAGTTTGTTAAGACCAACCCGGCGTTTGCCTTCGAGATAGTCAAACTGACCTGTCATGAGCTGGCCGAGGCCAACTCATATATAACTGATATTGCCCAGAAGACCGTTAGGGAGAGGGTTGCCGAGGTGCTTCTCAACCTGGTCAAGGACTTCGGTCTTGATGATCAGAAGTATCTTCGCATCTCGCTTACGCGCGAGGAGCTGGCAAACATTGTAGGCACTGCCACCGAATCAGTTATACGACTGCTTTCAGAGTTCAAGAGTGATAAACTAATTGAGCTCAACGGCCGCAAGATCCGGATCATGGACCTGAAGGGTCTTGAAAAGATTAGTACCTGATTTTCCGAAATTTTTGCTGATCAGAAGAGAGTTTCTTCCCTTCCCCTTACGATTCCCAGGTGACGGTATGCCGTCTCCGTTGCCTCCCGTCCGCGCGGAGTGCGTTTGATATATCCCTCTTTTATAAGGAATGGTTCATACACCTCTTCTATGGTCCCGCTCTCTTCGCCCACCGCTGTGGCCACGTTGGTCAGTCCCACCGGTCCACCCTTGAACTTTTCTATGATTGTACGCAGGATCCGGTTATCCATCTCATCAAGGCCGTGCTTATCTATGTTCAGGGCCTCCAGGCTGTAGCGTGTTATCGCGAGGTCAATCGATCCCGTGCCCTTCACCTGTGCAAAGTCGCGCACCCTCCTGAGCAGTGCGTTGGCGATCCGTGGCGTGCCGCGACTGCGTGATGCTATCTCGTGAGCTGCAACATCGTCAATGTTTATATTCAGTATTTGTGCAGAGCGCTTTACGATGCCCTTCAGCACCGGCGTGTCATAATACTCCAGGTGAAATTTGATTCCGAAGCGGGCACGCAAGGGACTTGTAAGCAGTCCGCTTCGCGTGGTGGCTCCTATAAGGGTAAAGGGATTCAGTTTCAGCTGAACGGAGCGGGCGCCGGGGCCCTTGTCAATCATTATGTCGATCTGGTAATCCTCCATCGCTGAATAGAGGTACTCCTCAACTATCGGGCTAAGTCGGTGAATCTCATCTATGAAGAGAACATCTCCTTCGTCAAGGCTGGTAAGCAGTCCGGCCAGATCCCCGGGTTTGTCGAGCACCGGTCCGGAAGTGACCTTCAGTTTCACCATCATCTCGTTGGAGATTATTGCGGCAAGGGTTGTCTTGCCCAGTCCGGGCGGACCGTGAAGCAGTACGTGATCAAGAGCCTCGCCTCGCTGACGCGCTGCTGTGACAAAGACACTAAGGTTGTCTGTGATGCGCTGCTGGCCCTTGAAATCAGAGAAAGAGAGCGGGCGCAGCTGTTTCTCAAGCTCCGCATCTCCTGCGAGGGTGATCTCCTTTCTCAGATTAAACTGCTCGCTCATTGCTCATATCATTGGATGCGCCTGACGCTGCTCTCCGGAAGATTTACTGCCACCCCGTTGATGCTTGTCTCTATATCGTCGCGGTAGGTGATTGTAAGAATCACCTCGCCAACCTCATTGTATTTCTTCCATGTCCTTGTCCGGAATCCGCCTTTATAGTACCGGTCTTCCTTCAGCCTGCCGCTGTCATAATAGAGAACGTGATGGCCTTCGGGATTGCCCTGCCTGTAATCGCCGCGGAACCTGGTCTTCCCGTTAGGATACCACGACTTCCACTCACCGTCACGGAGGCCAAGCAGGTATGTTCCCTCCTCGGTGTTGTCTCCGGTTGTGATCTTCCATGCGCCGTTTCTCTCGCCGTCAGCGTAGGCCCCCTGGGCAATTATCTCACCTGTCCGTGTATATTCGGTATACATACCGTCCCGGCGTCCCTGGTAATAGTCCTCTTCCCTCAGCAGTTCCCCGTCAGGATAATACCAGCGCCAGGTGCCGTCAATGCGGCCGTTGCTGTATGAACCGGCCTGTTCGAGCTTCCCGGACGGATTATAAAACTTCCATATACCCGTGCGTCTGCTGTCAGTGTATGCCCCTTCCGCAATAACGCTGCCTGAGGCTGAAAAATCTTTCCACGGACCCCTGCGGTTGCCCTCCTCATCTACAATACCTTCAGAGATGAGCAATCCGTTGTCATTGTAGATGCGTGAATTCTTCACAGTACCGTCAGGATTGTATTCACGGTGTATACCAACAGGGGTACTCTCGCGGAAGGGACCTGAATAGATCAGCTTCCCTGAATCGTCATACCTGTTTTGAATATCAATCTCAGCGCTGTTGTCTACATCGGTACCGGTAACTTTTCCGTTCTCGTAAAGAAGGGTCACAAGCAGTCTGCCCCTTTCATCATACTCCTTATAGTAGCCGTGGAGCTGGTCATCGCGGTAGTTCCTTTCTGTTTTAATGCCTCCTCCCGTATAAAAGTCTATCCACTCGCCCTGCTTTAGTCCAGTGGCATCAGTGTGGTTTATCCGCTCCCTGCTTATAAGAAAATCATTGTTGTATTCAAGCAGGGTGATTATCTTTCCCTCACGGTCATATTCGCGTGACAGTCCGTCTTTTTTGCCGTTTGCATAGGGAATGGTCTGTTTTACCTTTCCATCAGGGTAGAAGATGCGTGCCGTACCCTCTTTTCTGTCACCGGCATAGAGTTCAGATGACTGGATATACAATCCCTGCACAGGGTCTTTCTGGTATCTGAGGTGGTATCCGTTTCTTTTTCCCAGGAGATAGTTGATCTTTTCAGTTGTGTCACCCGCCTGGTCATAGAACACCCATATGCTGTCAAGAAGAAAGCTCGTGCGCTTTCCTTCCGACTTGAGCACACCCGTAACATAGTAGCTCTTCCAGAAGCCATCAGGTTTACCGTTCCTTATGTAGCCTTCACTTGATATATTCCCGTTAGGGTATTTGAACTGCTGGAATCCGTCCTTTAGCTGGCTATCCTGCTGAGCTGCCACAAGGGAGGGTACTGTTACAAGCAAAATCAGAAAAAGTCTCTTCATCTTATAAACCCAGTTTTGCCGAGATATCAAGCATTCTTTTGATAGGTACCGCTGCACGTTCAATTATTGAAGGATCAACGATCACTTCCGGCTCTTCAAATTTAAGTGATTTATATATCTTTTCAAGAGTAATAAGCTTCATAAAGCTGCATTCACTGCATCCGCATGTCGAATCCTTCGGCGGTGCCGGAATAAATATCTTATCAGGCTGTGCCTTTTTCATCTGGTAGATGATTCCCGGTTCCGTGGCTACAATAAACACCTTGCCCGGATCCCGGCTTACGAAAGATAGTAATCCTGATGTTGATCCGATATAATCTGCAACCATTCTTACAGGTCTTTCGCATTCGGGATGTGCAATGATTTTTGAACCCATGTTCTCATCCCTGAGTTTTACTATTGCCTCAAGGGAAAACTGTTCATGCACGTGACATGCACCGTCCCACACAATTATATCTCTTCCCGTAAGGCTTTTTATATAGTTGCCCAGGTTCCTGTCAGGACCGAACAATATTTTTTCATCTTCGGGAAGTGATTCAATTATCTGTTTTGCGTTTGAAGAGGTGCAGGCTATATCGCTGAGCGCCTTAATATCCGCTGTTGTATTTACATAAGTTATAACTGTTCTTCCGGGATTGTCATTTATGAACTTTTCAAAATCCTCCTTCTTGCAGGAATCTGCAAGTGAACACCCCGCGAGCAGGTCCGGAATAATAACTTTTTTCTCCGGGGAGAGTATCTTTGCAGTCTCTGCCATAAATTTGACACCGGCAAAAATAATCATGTCAGCCTTTGTCTCAGCTGCCTTTTGTGAAAGAGCCAGGCTGTCGCCAACGAAGTCAGCTATATCCTGGATGTCAGAGGTCTGATAAAAGTGAGCAAGAATGACAGCATTTTTCTCCTTTTTCAGAGCCTCAATCTCCTGAATTATACTTTTATTAACAACCATAATTAATTACAGTTTTTAAATTTTTATATATATGATGGTTATTATATGCTGTTAGTTCTGTTTAAACAATTTTACGATTCTTATTGCAAAAATGGTAGTTAAAAGATTAATAACAGCTTATGAACATATCAAAAATTGTACCTTTTCTGAAAAAGAGGCAATTAGGTCAATAATTAACAACTGTTACCCCAGTTTTGTTAATAGCGGAAATGTAATGAAATGAATGGTTCAGGTGTTCAGTCACTGTTGAAATAATTTCTTAAAACGGTAAGAAAAAGTTTTTGTTTTGATCGCGAAAAAACATGTGAATACTGGTAACATATTAACCGGAACTAATGAACAATGAATTAAATATCCGGTTACATGTTATGAACATATCAAACTATCCATGTTTTCTTTTCTTTTAATAATTACAGGGTTATATTTGTATAAAAATATAAAGGCATTTTGGAAAAGATCATAATAGCCTCAGACCATGCCGGTTTCAGGCTGAAGGAGAAGCTTGTCAAATGGCTTATCTCAAGCAGGTATGAAGTAAAGGACTTAGGATCCTTTTCTGAAGACAGTGTTGATTACCCTGATTATGCTCATCCTCTTGCCGTTGCGGTTGAGAAGGGAGAGTATTCATACGGTATTACTATCTGCGGTTCGGGTAACGGCATCAATATGGCAAGCAACAAACACCAGAAGATACGCTCAGCCGTATGCTGGAATGAAGATATCAGCAGGCTTGCAAGATCGCACAATGACGCAAACATATGTGCCCTGCCCGGGAGGTTTCTCAATGAGGCCGAGGCCATTCTGATTGTCAAGACGTTTCTTTCCACTCCTTTTGAAGGTGGAAGGCACAAGAGACGCATTGAAAAAATCCCCCTGAAGAACTCTTAGATGCTGTCGGCTACCTGTAAATACGGTATCAGGGCTGTGATCTTCATCGCCACGAAGGATGACCAGAAGATAAACACCGGTTTAAAGGAGATTGCCGAAAAGCTAAAGATACCGCAGCCTTATCTCGCCAAGATCCTGCAGATTCTTGCGAGGAAAAAGATACTGCACTCCTCAAAGGGGCCCCACGGAGGTTTTTACCTGTTGATACCGGCATCAAAGCTGACGCTGATGGATTTAATAGATGCCATCGACGGAAGGAATTTTTTTGACAGTTGCTATGTGACAGGAGAGAGGTGCAATTTTGACAAACCCGATAACGGCCTCTGTGTTCTTCACAATGACCTTCGGCAGGAAAAGGTCCGGCTGGAGAAGTTTTTCAGTTCAAAGACAATAGAGGATCTTGCCAGGCAGGCAAGCGGCAACAGAGCCGTTACGATCTGAACCTTTCAATCACTTTTTTAGCAATGTGTGCGAGCAGGATGCCTGCTGTGACACCGCCGATATTAGCCACAAGATCAATGGTCTCCGCTTTGCGTGATTCTGTAAGGGTCATCTGCATTATCTCCATCAGGGCTCCGAATAAAAGCGGAATGAGAAGTATCAGGTAATTAAACCTTCGCTCTGTCTGCCACCGGCAGGAATCCATCAGAAGCATTGCCGAGAAGAATGCGTACATTGCAAAGTGTCCCATTTTGTCAATATACGGGATGTTCAACATGCGTCCGGGAACAAGCGACTTGCTTCCCGAAAGACTCAGCCAGAGGATGAGCAGGCCGATGATGATACTCTTATAATATTGTTTTATAAAGAGATATAGCATGTTTTATTTTTGAAAGTGTGAAAATAACAAACTAATATTTATCTTTTGTATTTTTAGACAGGATATTTTCCAATGGCCGGCATTTACCTTCATATACCTTTCTGCAAGAGTTTCTGCAGTTACTGTGACTTTTACAGTATAACTGACAGCAGCGGAAACGAGGCATTTGTCCATGCACTCATCGGGGAGGCGGTACTGCAGTCGCGCTACCTTGAGGGAGAAAAAATTGATACAGTCTACTTTGGCGGCGGAACACCCTCGCTTCTGACTGTGGAGCAGATAGAAAGCATCCTTGAAGCGATAAGGCATAATTTCATCATGGGCGATGACCCTGAGATAACCCTGGAAGCCAACCCTGATGATGTCACTGAGGGATATTTCGGTTCCCTCAAGGCGACAGGAGTGAACCGGGTGAGTCTCGGCGTGCAGTCGTGGGATGAAAAGAGGCTCCGGTATCTTGGCCGCCGTCATACAGCAGGACAGTCAGCCAGGGCCCTTGAACTAATTTTCAGTGAGGGAATTACGAATGTTTCGGCTGATCTGATATACGGAGTTCCAGGGATGACAACTGCTGATCTGATGGCTGATCTGGAAAAGATGTTTTCCTTCCCGGTGACTCATCTGTCGGCCTATCATCTTACAATTGAGGATGGCACCCGGCTGGGTAAGCTGAAGAAGGAGGGAAAGCTCACCGAGACAGACGAAGATACCAGCAACTCGATGTTTACATTGCTCGGGAACACCTGCAGGGATCGTGGATTCATTCACTACGAGATATCAAACTTTGCACTTGACGGATACATCTCCAGGCACAACTCCTCCTACTGGAAGCAAGTTCCCTACCTGGGCCTTGGCCCCTCGGCACACTCCTTTGACAGGAGGTCACGCCAGTGGAACGTCTCCGACGTAAAAAAATATATCAGGTCAGTCAGCAGCGGTGAGGTGCCTTTTATAAGAGAGGAGCTAAGCCGTCTTACAATATTCAATGAATACGTAATGACATCCCTCAGGACAATGTGGGGTATTGACCTTTCGTACGTGGAGGCGTATTACGACAAGGAGCTGCATGATTATCTCGTCAATCTCTCCGGAAAGTATATCCGTTACGGACTTATGAGGCGCGAAAAAAATACCCTGGTTTTGACTGACCAGGGTAAGATGATATCTGATAATATTATTGCCGAGCTGCTAACGGAGCTGTAATCAGTTCCTTCCCTTAAGCGTAAAGGTGCTGTTTCCTATTTTTTCACCGTCGAGGTAAAGTTCCACGTTGTAAATTCCTGCTATGAAATCACCAGTGTTGTCAAGGAAGATACACATTTCAATGTCAGCGTTTGCATAATCCACGGCCCTGTTAGCCGAGAATATCAGCTGTTCGCCCTGAACCTCAAACAGGTTGTCGGGTGAGGGGGTGATGACGAGCTGGTCGGGACGCACTACCCTCAGGTAGACGATTTTATTGCCTGCAGGGGCTATCGGGTTTTCCCTCAGGGTGAAGCAGACCCTTATCTTGTCAAGGTTCCTGAGCTCATCAGTCTCCTTGCGTTTTTTGTTAAGCGCCACGGCAACCACATCCTTGGCCTGGATGACAGATGCTACAGTAACTTTGGAGGTGAGTTCCTCTTTAACCTTTTCAAGTTCCACGTTTGTTTCCTGAACCTGCGTGATCTGCTGTTTGATCTCGACGTTCTCTGCTGTCAGTATCTGATTGCGCGTGTTGAGGGAGTCTATCTGAACTATATAGCTCTTCATTATATCGCGCATCGTGCTGATTTCTGCCTTGTATTTCCTGATCAGCTGTGCGTTTGAAGCATTGACCTCCAGAAGCTTCTGAATCCTGGTACGCTCACGCTGAATCTCAGCATTAAGGGTATCATTACTTGTCTTCAGAGTGTCATAACCGTACATCATCATGCGGAGCTCGCCTGCAAGAGAGTCTTTCTCTTCAGTAAGCACCTGTTCCATCTCAACCATTTTACTCTTCTGGTTGTAATAGAGTACCACAAGTGCTATTAAACCCAGTGTCAGGATAATGGTTGACACAATCATGACAATCGGAGCACCTTTTTTATGCTCAACGTGTTCAGCCTGATATTTTTCCTGATTTTCCATTTGTTAGTTATTTAATCCGGTGCAAAATTAGTAATTATATCAGTACAACAAATTTTTATCCTGTTTGATTATCTTAGCCGGGGATATTTCCAAAGTTAACCAACCTTTATATATAACTGTTTATGAGTGGATTTTACGGTTCAGTCTCCGATAGAAGCTGTGTTGACGACGTATTTTACGGTACTGATTATCATTCGCACCTGGGTACAAAACGTGCCGGAATGGTGTTTTATGATAAGGAGATCGGGTTCAGGAGGAGGATCCACAATCTGGAGAACGAATATTTCAGGAATAAATTTGAGGGAGAGCTGAAGGAGTTCAGCGGCAACAGTGGCATGGGGGTCATAAGTGACACCGATCCGCAGCCGATACTATTCAATTCGCATCTTGGGCCGTTTGCACTTGTCACTGTCTCACGGATAGTCAATATTGGTGAGCTGGCTGAATATTTCCTGGCGCGGAAGAAGCACTTTACGGAAAATTTCATGGGCAACATCAACCCGACAGAGATGGTTGCCAATATCATCTGTGACGGCGACTCATTTGTTGAGGGTATTACAAATGTGTTTGAGAAGATACAGGGTTCCTGTTCGATGCTGGTTCTGACAAAGGACGGTATCATTGCTGCGCGTGACAAGCTTGGGCGCACGCCGGTGGTTATAGGCAAGCGCGACGGTGCGCGGGCTGTGGCCTCGGAGACATGTTCCTTCCCGAACACCGGCTTCGAAACCGAATATTTTCTTGGTCCCGGCGAGATCGTTCATATCCGTTCCAATGGTTTTACCAGGCTTAATTCTCCCGGGAAAAAGATGCAGGCCTGTGCTTTTCTGTGGGTTTATTATGGCTTTCCGACATCCGAGTATGAAGACAGGAATGTTGAGGAGGTGCGCTACAGGTGCGGTGCCGCCCTTGCTGAGCGTGACACCGTGGAGGCTGACTTTGTGTGTGGCGTTCCCGATTCAGGTGTCGGGCATGCCTTCGGGTATGCGAACAGGAAGGGGCTTCCCTACATGAGCTCCTTCTCCAAGTATACGCCCACGTGGCCGAGGAGCTTCATGCCACAGAGGCAGATACAGAGGGATCTGGTTGCCAGGATGAAGCTCATCCCCAACAAGAAGGTTACAAGCGGCAAACGGATCATCTTTCTTGATGACAGCATTGTGAGGGGAACGCAGCTGAGGGATAACACCCGTGATCTGCGTGAGGCCGGAGCTGCCGAGCTGCACATGCGGATTGCCTGTCCGCCTCTTCTTTATCCATGTCCGTTCCTGAATTTCTCACAGTCGCGTTCAACCCTCGAGCTTGCCGCGCGCAAGGCCATTGTTAAACTTGAAGGGGAGGAGAAGAACATCGAAGAATACCTTGATCCCAATTCTGAAAAATACAGATTGATGGTTAATGAGATAGCATCCAACCTGGGTATGGACACCCTGATGTTTCAGCGTCTTGACGATCTTGTCGCGGCCATCGGACTGCCCAAGGAAAAGCTCTGTACCCATTGCTGGGACGGCAGCAGCGACTTCTGATATTGTTAATAAGTAAAGGGAGATGTTAATTCTTTAACATTCGTCAATAATATTACCCCTGTTTATCCGTTTATTTTTACCATTCATAAAAACAATGAAACTCTTGCGGAAGGTTTCAAGTATAAATGGTCAAAGCGGAATAAACCACTTTTAAATTATTAAAGGGTAAAACCTTAAAAAAATGATATAGAGTTATAATAATAACCTGTTTTGTTTAGTTTGTACATAACAATATATTAATAGCGGATAACTAATAAATAAAATCAAAAATTCTAAAAATGAAAAAAATTCTCTTATTCTCGCTTGTTCTCTTTGCTTTCACTGCAGGAGCATTTGCTCAGTCGGCAACAGCTACGGCCACTGCTGTTATTGTGTCCCCCATTACGCTTACAAGGACCGCTAACATGAGTTTTGGCAACATTATTGCGGATATTGACGGTGGCACAGTTGTTCTGGTTCCGGCCGGCACGCGTACACTCACCGGTCTTGCATCTCCGTCACTTCCCGGTACTGTCACCGCAGCCAGTTTTAATGTTACCGGTCTTGCCAACGCAACCTATGCGATTACGCTTCCGGCAACTCATGACATCACCGACGGTGTCCAGACTATGACAGTCAATGCTTTTACCAGCACCCCGTCAGCAACAGGTACCCTTGATGCAGGCGGCGCCCAGACGATTAATGTGGGAGCCACTCTCAATGTCAACGGTAACCAGAATGCCGGCACCTATACAAATGCTGCCGGTTTTCAAGTTACAGTGAATTATAACTAGTGGCCATATAACGGAATTATAACCGTCCGGTCACTATGAACAGTATCGGTAGATACCTCACAGGCCTCGTTTGTTTGTTTATTGCACCCGCCTGGACTGCTGTTGCTCAGACAGGGCTTCCGGCAAGTGCAACCGGCCATATCACTGCGCAGGTCATAACGACGGTAGCCGCCGTTGAGACCTCGCAGTTGAACTTTGGCAAATTTTCACCCGGGCCGCAGGGAGGTGAACTGATGGTGACACCTGACAACAATATTTCCGTCATGGGCAGTGTCTGGCCAGGCAGCGGCACTCACAATGCTGCAAGTTTCTATGTCACCGGCGACCCGGGGATAGCTTATACTATTACTCTTCCCTCGGCGCCGGTGACGATAACACATATGGGTACTGCCCGTACAATGACGGTGGAGGACTGGATTTCGGTACCGGCTCCTACACCTGGTGCCGGGATGCTTGAAGACGGGTCACAAACAGTGTTTGTGGGTGCAACACTAAAGGTGGGTACACTCAATGACAATCCGGTGGGAATTTATACCGGTACTTATACAATCACCTTTGACTTCAACTGACAGGGATCTGAACAAGAAAAACCAAAAATAATGTCCAAGCTTCTGCTACGGCTTTCAACTACAGGCCTGATACTGCTTCAGGTCTTTTTTCCTTTTAATACAAGGGCACAGGGTAACCTGCTCATCACTCCGAAACGAGTTGTGTTTGAGGGAAATAAGAGATCCATGGATCTTAACCTGGCAAACATCGGAGACGATACTGCCACCTATGCCATATCCCTGATAGAGATAAGGATGACCGCTGAGGGCGGCTTTGAGAGCATCACCGAACCGGACGAAGGGCAACAGTTTGCCACGCCCTACCTCAGATATTTCCCGAGGGCGGTGACCCTGGGACCCAACGAGGCCCAGACAGTCAAGATTCAGCTCGTCAGGAGCGGAGGCCTGGCCCAGGGCGAATATCGCTCACATCTATATTTCAGGGCCGTGCCAAAAGAAAAGCCTCTTGGCGAGGAAGAAGAGGTGGTCGCAGATCCATCTTCGATCTCAATCAAGCTGATCCCCATCTTCGGTATAACCATACCGGCTATCATCAGGGTGGGAGATGCCACCCCCAGCGTGACTTTATCGGATCCTGAAGTCAGGTATGAGAATGATACCTTACCAAGGCTGGCGGTTGTCTTCAACCGCTCAGGCAACTATTCGGTATACGGCGACCTGACGGTCGATCATGTATCCCCGCAGGGAACTGTAACAAGGGTTGGCATAGCAAACGGAGTGGCCGTCTATACTCCGAATACCAGGAGGCGGTTTGAATTTAGCCTTATAAATACTGCCGGCGTTGATCTCAAGAGCGGGAGGCTGTTAATAAACTTCTCCGCACCTTCTGATGTAAGGCCTGAGAAATACGCCGAAGCGGTGCTGATGCTTAGCCAGTAATGAGTTTTTCCATATCCCATATTAACAAAATCCTGAGGTTTTTTGCATTTTTCACGGTGCTCTCGGGATTTTGTCTCATTGGGTATGGACAGACAACCGGAGATTACAGAACTGTCGCCGCCGGGAACTGGAGTAATGACAATACCTGGCAAAGATTTAATGGTACAACCTGGGTAGACTTCAACAGATATCCGGGTGAAAATTCCGGTACCGGAGTGGTTACTATCAGGCACAGCGTGGTCCTGAATGTCGATCCGGCAAATCCAATCGTTTCACTGCTGATTCAGTCAAATCTTACACCCAACAGTACCGACAGGGTTCTGACGATCAGCAATGACCTGATAATTTCGGGTGGGACGCTAAACCTTTCTGCCTTTACAGATGATCAGGTTATCCTGTATGTAGGAGGTAACTTCAGCATGACTGGCGGGGCCCTGACTGAGACAGTGGCTTATGGGGAGATTATCTTCAACGGAAGCGGTACACAGGTTTTTACGAAGACCGGTGGAACAATCTCAAATGATATACGATTTACCGTCAACAGCGGATCAACCCTTGACCTGGGC
>Ga0209467_1001790_pt1 | contig 17372 bp, 15 predicted proteins | sample Higcelwee11metaG_FD_187175 | JGI IMG/M metagenome (GOLD analysis project Ga0209467, IMG submission 187175) | Freshwater pond sediment microbial communities from the University of Edinburgh, under environmental carbon perturbations - High... | ecosystem: Environmental > Aquatic > Freshwater >...
TCCGAGCCGCTGAACCAGCCTTGGTGCTGGAAAGGCGAGAAATAGGCGTTGGCCAGTTGGAGGCCGAGGAGCGTCCCCGGCTTGTCGGGGGCGTACGGCGCCTGGTAAGCGTCGAGCTGGAAGACCAGCGCCCGGTTATCCAAAGTCGGCTCGTTATGGAGCAGGAGCCGCAAGCCCCGCAGGTCGACGAAGCCGCCCTGGAGCCCGATGTAGAGGGCCTTTACGGAAGTGGGGGGGAAGCTGACGGTGGACTGGTCGTAGGGATAGAGCGGTTTCTGGTTGTCGACCTCAATTCTCCGGAAGGTGTCGGAGCCGTCGCGGACGCAGAGCCCCCAGCTGCCCGGTTTGGGGACGAGGGAGCCCCACTGGACGACCACCCGGTCGAAGAGCGGTATTTTGTCCTTGAACTGGTCGAACTGTCCCTCCCAGTTGGGTTTGAAAGGGCTGTCGAAGGCGAGGCCGAGGACGGTTTTGTCGCCGTCGCCGAGCCAGGGGCGGTGGGACAGTTGGGTGGACGCCGGGCTTTGGCCGCGGGTGAACATGGGGCCGTTGAAAATGTGGAACGTCATGCCGAACTTGGCGCCGGTGTAGACGTCCTCGGCGCCGGCGGTGTAGCCGTAGTCGGAGGTGGAGAAGAAACGCCCTTGTTTGGCGAAGTTTAGGTAGGTGTCGATGGCGTCGCCATATTGCGGCCCGCCGCCTTTGCCGAAATAGACCTCGGCCGTCGCCGGCCACGCCAACGTCGCGGCCAACGCGGCCACCAGCAGTTTCATCGTCTTCCTTGAACTCGTCATGCCCATCCTCCTATTTGAATTACATCTCAATACGAATAGCCGAACCCCCAGGAGCTGACTGGAACCCCGCCGAAGGGCGCCTTGAACTCAGTCGTGTCCGCGGCGGCCCAGCTGCCGCCGTGACCGTCCGGGAACCAGACGTTGCCGCGCTTGTTGTGCCGCATATGCAATGCTCCAGTCCCCCCCGCGGGCGCCGCGGCGGGCCAAGGGCCGAAACTTCCCGAACTTGGATACCAGGTGCACCATTGGCTCATTCCGGCGACCCCGCCGCTGGCGGAGGCGTCGACGTTACGGACAGTGTCCACCATGTAGGGGAGCCGGGAGGGCTGGTGTAGCGACGCGAGTTTTATCGTCCCCCGGACCAAGCCGCCCGGCACCTGCTCGCCATTGTAATAGCGGCTCGCGTCGGTCTGGCGCAAGCCGTAACTCTGCGTCATGCTGCTGTTCCAGCGGTCGATGTAGGGAAAGTTATGGGGAGCCAGGTAGTAGCTCGACGGCGGCGGGAGCGACGGGCATTGGAAAACCGCCCCGAAGCGGATGAAATCCCCGTTCTCCTGCAAATACCCGTAGCAAGTCGGCGGGGAGCAGTAGTTGAGCGCCGCCATCATCACGGCCAAATTTTTGTAGACGGCGGTGTTGCATTCTCCGCCGATCACCCAGCCGTCGAAGTCGTTGGCGTAGCCGACCAAAGCGATGCCGCCTTGCCGTTGGTTGCTCTGGCACTGGGCCGACAAGGCCATCCGCTTCGCATTGTTCAACGCGGGCAGCAACAACGCCGCCAGCAACGCGATGATGGCGATCACCACCAACAGCTCCACGAGGGAAAACCATTTCCTCTTCAACATCTCACCTCTCCTTTCTCCTCACCAATGCCGCGCCACATAGGGGTCTTCCGTCTCCTCATGCAAGTACGGAGCCCGCGACCGTTTTTGCCGTTCCCGCGCCTCCAGGGCGTCCGGGTCGTCGAAGACGATCTTCGACACTGGCGTCACCTTGTCGTCCCTTTCCTTGCGGATGGCCGACGACCAGAGGATCAGGCAATTGTGTCCCGGATACTTCTTTAATAGCTCCGGCGGCAGTGAAAAACAACGTTCCGTGGCTAAGGGGTCGGCGCCCTTGTTCCGCTCCTTGACCAGCGCGATGGGTTTGCCGTTGAGCTGCGCCACCGTCCCGTCGGCCAGGCCGTTGACTAGCAGCCGCGGCGTGGAGCCAGCCGGGAAGTCGAGCGGGAAATGGGTGTGGAAGGCGAACGGCCCCGGATGGGCGTAAATCCGCGGATGCTTCAGGGCGTCGCTGGGCGGGCCGATCCAGAAGCATTCCTTGCCTCGGTGTTGGAAGTCCCGCTTCTGGAACTCGGACGGGGTCATGGCGGCGACGCCCCAGCCCATCGGGACGGGGTCGGCCGCCCGGACCGCCAGCGGCAGGCAAAGTTGGACGGCCACCAGGAACGGCGTCACCCTCATCACGATCTCCTAAATGTTCAAGGTTCAGTAGCTGTAGGCCAAGGGGGTGGTGCTGAGCGTGCCCGGACCAGCGGCGTCCGTCCAGCCGCAGGGGAACGTCGCGGTGGCGTCGCTGGCGTCCCAGCTGGCCACGTGGCCGTCGGGGCACCAGACGTTGCCGCGGCGGTTGTGGCGGAGCTGGATGGCGTACTGCGGCCCGCTCCACCACGAGTACCAGCATTGCCACTGGATCTTCCCGGTCGCGACGCTGTTGGTGGCGTCGTTCACCGACCTGAAGGTGTCCACCATGAAGGGCGTGGCGGAGGGGTGGTAGAGCGACTCGTACTTCACCACCCCGGTGGCCGGGCTTCTCTCGCCAGGGTAACGGTAGTTGGGGCTTTTATAGCTCACGCCGAAGGACTGCGACCACATGCTGTCCTTGCGGACGCCGCCCCAGTCATAATAGCTGGCGGGGGGAGGTAGTGAAGGGCACTGGAAAACCTGGCCGAACGGGAATTGCCAGGTGCTCTTCACTCCTGGGGCGTAATGGTTGTCCCACATCATGGAGCTGAGGCTGATGCCCTCGCCGGCGATCGACCAGCCGGCGAAGTCGTCGACGTAGCCGACGATGGCGTTGCCGCATTGTCGCTGGTTGCTGGCGCATTGGGTGGTCAGAGCCATCGTCTTCGCCTTTTGCAACGCGGGCAGCAGCAACGCCGCCAACATGGCGATGATGCCGATAACCACCAGCAGCTCAACTAACGAAAAATTGTCTGCCTTTGTCATTTTCTCACCTCCGTGGGGGCGGTTGGAGTGTTGTATTTTAGCTTGAGGGACAGCAGCGGCGCGCCCTCCAGCAGGTGGTCGGCCAGGATTTTCGCGGCCTGCGCTCCGAGTTTGCCGCCATCTCGTGTCTCCAGGCGGACGGCGGATGTCCCGGGGAACTGGGCGCAGAGTTGGTCCAGGAGTCCCTGGTAGGTCAGAAGAACTTCCGGACGTTCCGGGACGGGGAGGGTGGCGAGCTCCTCGAAGAGCCTGAGCTGGGTGTGCTCCATGCCTTCGACGATGATTCCGGTCACCCCCTGGACCTTGACCATTGTGGCGACTTGCCCCGGCTCGTCCCAGTTCATTTCGACGCAGCGCTCCGGCGGCAAGCCGTTCCCCGCCGCCTCCAGGATCGCCACCAAGCCACAGCGTTGGGCGTACTGGTAGTCCCCCACGTAGGCTAGCGTCCGGTGGCCGCGGGAGAACAGCGCCTCGGCTTGTAGCTTGGCGCGTTGTTCCAGGTCTTGATTGACGCAGCAGACGCCGGGCAAGTCGAAGCTGTCGGGCAAGTAGCTTTGCAGCAGGACCAGGGGCATGTCGCTGTCCGTGGCGGCGGCGGCGATGCGCTCGGCCTCTCGGGGGGGCGGGTCGAACCATAGCAGCCCGTCCACGCCGAGGATCACGGCGTTGTCGAAGAGTTGCGCCACGGAGCTGCCTTGGACGATCTGGGTGAACAAGCCTCGGCCGCGCAATACGGCGATGGCGTCGCGCAATTCCTCCGCGCCCCCGAGAAAGGGCGACTCCGTCCCCGCCTTTAGGATCAGTCCCACTTTGTGGCAGCGGAAACGCTCGGGAACGACATAATGCCCCTTGCGGGGATGGCTTTGGACGAAACTCTCGTGAACCACGCAGGCGAGGGCTTTGCAGTAGGTCTTGTGGCTGACGCCGAGCTTTTCGGCCATCTCGCGGCCGGGAGGCAACCAGCCGCCGTCGTGGTAGCTCTCGGCGAATAAACGCCGCAACTCCTTGATGACGCCCATATAGGCTTTGTTGCTGACTGTCTTCGTGTCCATCGTCGCCTCCACACTGTAGTAGAATATAATACTACAGGATGGGGGAGCTGTCAAGGGGCGGTTCAGGGGATTTGCATTTGTGGCTTTGGCGTGGCAGATTGGAGACCATGGAGACGCGGCGCAAATTCCTGGGTTTGGAATGGAAAGCGTCCCCCAAGCGGATTGCGCTGGTGGGGGTGGGTGTCGTCGTTGTCGCCGTGGCGGCCTTGTGGCTGCTCACGTGGGGGTTTGAGCGTGGCGCCGCCGCTCGGGTTTTCGACCGGCTCGATCAAATTCCCGCCAACGAGGTTGGCGTTGTCCTGGGCGCGGCCAGCAGCACTTATTATTTCCAATACCGGATGGACGCCGCGGCGGCGTTGTACAAGGCGGGCAAGATCAAGCGGATCTTGGTAAGCGGCGCCAATCACGACTCCAGCTACAACGAGCCCAAGGAAATGCGCGCCAGCCTGCTGCGTTTGGGCGTCCCGGCGGCGGCCATAATCCCCGATTACGCCGGGTTCCGGACGCTCGACTCGATTGTCCGGGCGAAGACGGTCTTCGGGTTGGCCAAGTTCACGGTCGTCTCGCAACGCGAACACAACTGCCGGGCGTTGTTCATCGCCGCCCACAAGGGGATCGACGCCATCGCCTTCAACGCCGAGGACGCCCCGTCGGAGTACCAGCCGCGCAACCAGCTCCGCGAGGCCCTCGCCCGGGCGTTGGCGGTCCTGGATGTCTTCGTGCTTGACCGTCAGCCGCGCCGCTCCGGCGCCGTCGCGCCGCTCTGAACCCCTTGAGGGGGGGAGTCACCCCCCCAGGTCCTCGTCGGTGGGGCTGGCGATCCCGGGGCCGCCTGCGGCGAGGTGGCCGTGGCTGGCGCCCCGCTTCGAGTCCGTGACCCAGAAGGCATAGAGCTCGCCACGGTCGAGCTGAAAGCGCAGCTTGACCGGACGGTCCCGCGAGGTGCCGAGGCTCGCGCCGTCCCAGCGGATTTCGGCGCAAGTCGAGTTGCCCACGAAAGGCAGGCAACGCGTCCGCTCGAAACCTGGGAGCGGCTGGTTCTTTGCGTCGAGGACTTCGACCGTGAGCTCGGCGCCCGCGGTGTTGGCGTTGACGAAGAGGTGGTCGCCCTTGAAGCGCAGCGGCCGGGTGGTCAACGTGGCTCCGGCGACTTTGGCCTGCATCGAGGCGAAGCCGTCGCGACGCAGTTTGGCCAAACCTACGGCGCCGTTGGCGTAGAGGCCGAACGTGTGCCAGCCCCCGGTAAGCCGCTTCGGATCGCCGGCGAAGGCCGTGTAGTAGAACCACAGCTCGTCCCCGACGACGAGGCAGAGGCCGCCGGTGGGCTCGACGTAGCCATATTCCCAGGAGCCCGCCTCGCGCCGCGCCCCGATGAAGGGACGGCGGTCGGGACGGTGCCAGTGGAAGCCGTCGCGGCTGGTGGCCAGCACCAGTTCGGTCAACTTGGGCAGTCCGACGGCCTCGCAGAAGTTGTTCTCCGGGCCCTTGTGGATCTCGTGGAGCCCGAGCATCAGGCTCTCGTAGGGGGTGGCGTCGAGGTTGTATAGTTGCGGCCGCGAGGCGCCGGTCTCGTCCATGCAGTCCGCGCCCGCCCAGTAGGGGGGCTGGTCCTCGCGTTCCCAGCGCCCCGACGCCAGGAACTCGCCGTCCTCCCAATAGCGCCGCGACCGTCCGAGGAAGGGGTGGAAGCTGCGTACGCTCTGCACCCACTTGCCGCGGAAGGGGTTGTGGAACATGGTGCTGCGGTCGCCCATCGGTCCGGTGAAAACGGGCTCCGACCAATGGACGCCGTCGGGGGAGGTCATCAGCAGCCCTTCTCTTCGGCCTTCCACGTCGCCCTGACGGATCATCGCCTTGAAGCGCGCCGACTCGTCTTTGGTGTGGCGGTCGAGCCAGACGGTGCCGGAGTCAGGACGGGACACATGGGGCATGATGAGGTTGGTCCCCGGGACGACGTCGAGTTTCGGCCGGTCCCAATGGACGCCGTCCTGGCTGGTGGCGTAGGCCATGTGGCCGAGGTAGCTGGCCATGTACCACATCTTGAAGAGCCCGTCGCGCTCGTCGTGCCAGAGCCCGCCGCACTTGGCGATAGCGCAGGGGGCCAGTTCCGCGTTGAGTTCATGCTCCGTCTGCGGGAAGAAGACCGGGTTGCCCGGATATTTCGCCGGATGGTGGAAGGCCCGCGTCATGTTGGAGTCCTCGATCAGGAAGTCGTCCACGAACAACTGCCGTCCGACGTCTATGGGCATGACGGCGGGCGGGTTTTCCAGATAGGGGACTCGCATCGGCTGGAACGAGGCGGGGTTGCTGGTCAGGGGCGGCCATTCCGCGGGGCGCGGAATGCCATTGTACGAGATGTCGTCGCTCATGCCATGCTCCGTTTTAGTTTTAGGATATTTATATTATATGGCTTGATGGCGACGTGCGGAAGCTGTAATTTTCCGTCTTGAGTTTATAATAATCGACACTTGAGGACAGCTGCTATAATGTACACGCGCGTCGATCTCCCCGAGGAGTTGGAGCCGCGGGCGCGGGAGGCCCAGGGTTGGTTCCTGGAGCATTTCCGGCCGCGGTTGCTCTCGGCTCTCCACTGGGACAACCATGTCCCGTGGGACGTGCCGCGGCGGAAGATCATGGACAATTTCTTCCTGTTCCCGGCCGACCCGATCCTGGTCGGCACGGATCAGGGGGAGCGGGTCATCGGTCCGGGCGAGTTCTTCCTGGTGCCGGAGGGCCGCTGGCACTGGTACCGGGGGGTGGCGGGGACGCGGCGCACGGCGCACGTGATCCTCCATGTCCTCTTCGACTCCCGGTCGCGGGTGAACCCGATGGACGCCTTCCAGTCGGCGAGCCACCGGCTGGAGAGCTACGCTTTTTGGTATGCCCGGCTGCGGCGCTTGGTCTGCCTGTGGCAGCACAGCCCCGAGGCGGCCAAGCGTCACGGCGAGGCGTTATTGACGGAGCTGTTGCTGGAACTGCTCCACGCCGAGGCGGATTGCATGAGCATCCCCGCGCCGCAGTTCGACGTCCGGATCGCCCGGGCCGTCGAGCACATCGACGGGCATCTCGACAGCGATCTGACGGTGGAGGATCTGGCCTCGTTGGCCAAGTTGGGGCTGGTGCGTTTCCGGAAGTTGTTCCAACTGCAAACCGGGATGCCGCCGCGGCAATACCTGGTCAACGCCCGGATAAAGAAGGCGGCGGAGCTGCTTTTGGGCGGCCACTTGAAAGTCGCCGAGGTGGCGCGGCTGACCGGGTTCAGCAACGAGTTCTATTTCAGCAACGCCTTCAAGCGCGTCACGGGGGCGAGCCCCTCGCGGTTCCGCGAGAACGAGGGGCGGCTCACAGGGAAATGAAGGCGATCTCGGGACGGCACCAGAAGCGCGCCTCGATGAACCACGTCCCGATGCCTTTGCTGACGTGGAGCCGGTTGCCGCCCACGGAGAACAACCCTTTGTCATAGTCGCCGGAGCCGAGCGGCAGGATCAGCGCCCCGTAGCCGGGGACGCGGAGCTGTCCCCCATGGGTATGTCCGGCGAGCGTCAGGTCGAAGGTCATGCCCTCCAGGCGATCGATGACCGCCGGGTAATGGCAGAGCAGGATTCGCGGCTTGCCGGACGGCAACGGCTGGGTGCGGTCCCGCTCCGTCGCGCCGAAGAAGGCTACGCCTTTGATGGTCGCGGCCTCGTCCAGCAGCCAGGCTCCGCCCTTTTTTTGGAACGCCATGCGGATCTGGTCGAAATCGGCGTGGCTCCAGTAGTCGTGGTTGCCCGGGACGCCGACGATCGGGGCGTCGAGTTTTCCGAGCAAGCGTAGCAGCTCGCCCAGGAACGCGGCGTCCTCGACCAGGTCGCCGGTGAAGCAGACGACATCCGGATGGCGCCGGTTGATGATGTCGACCATCCGGAGCATCCGGTTTTTCTCGCCTTTGTAGTGGAGGTCGGAGATGTGGGCGAGCGTCAGCGTCGGTTTGTCGGAGAGCCGCAACTCATTGACTTGCAGCCATTCCGGCTCCAGCCAAAAGGCGTAGGCTGCCAGCAGGCCGCAAAGCGCGAGCGCGATCACCAGCCGCCACTGCCGCAGCGCCTTCAATCGGCGCGTTTGGGCGGGGATAGTTTGACCTCGCCGATGCCGCAGGGGCCGCCGACGCAACCTTCCTCGCAGGCCATCACCTCCAGGAAGTTGCCCGGCAGTTTGCCCTTGGCGTAGAGTTTGAGTAGCTTCACGCTCTTGGCGGTCAGGCCGGCGACTTGGCGGGCGTCGAGCTTCAACGCCGCCGCGGCCGGATCGGAGGCGGCGAGCCGCTCCAGCTCCAACTTGACCGCCGCCGCCACTCCGCCGGCGTTGGCGAAGCCTTTGGCGTAGGCTGGAGCTTCAGGGCCGGTGGCGCCAGGCGTGATTCCGTCCAGGTCCATGCCTTTGGCCACCAACAAGGCTCCAAGTTCCTCGAAGGTCATCACGAAATCCACGTCCGGGCTGTCGGCCGCCTCCTTGCGTTTGGCCAGGCAGGGGCCGACGAAGACCGTCAGGGCGTCCGGGTCTGCGGCTTTGACCGCCTGGGCGGCGTAACGCATCGGGCTCAGGGTGTCCGACACGAACGGGAGCAGCTCCGGGATGTGCTTGGCGACGGTCTCGACGTAGGCGGGGCAGCAGGAGCTGGTCATGAGCCGTTCGCCTTCGCCGAGGCGTTCGACGAGCTCGCGGGCCTCGTGTTCGGTGGTGGTCACGGCCCCGGCGGCGACGTCGACCGTCCCGGCGAAGCCCAGTTGGGCGAAAGCCCCCGTCAAGCGTTCCATGCCGCCGGGGAACTGCCCCGCCACCGCCGGGGCGAGCATCGCCACGAGCTTCTTCCCGTCGCGGACGGCTTTGAGGATGTCGATGATTTGCGAGCGCTCGACCACGGCGCCGAAGGGGCAGGCGCGCATGCACTTGCCACAATGGACGCATTTGTCGAAGTCGACGATTTGCTTGCCGTCCACGCCGCGGCTGATGGCTCCCACGGGGCAGGCCTCCTCGCAGGGGATCGGGGTGCGGATGATGGCGCTGAAGGGGCAGACTTGCTGGCACTTGCCGCAACTGACGCAGGCGGCGTAGTCGATGGTGGCGCGGCCGTGCTCGATGTGCACGGCGGAACGGGGGCAGTTGAGCGAGCAGGGTCTCGCGAGGCAGCCGCGGCAGGCCTCGGTCACCAGGTAACGGGTCTTGACGCAGCTGTCGCAGGCGATATCCAGGACGCTCAGGAACTTGGGTTCGGGCGTCTGTCGGCCCAAGGCGGCGGCGGCGTAGTGGCGCAGGGGGGTGGCCTCGTCGGTCTCGTCCTCGGCGCCGATCCCCAGGGCCGCCATGACGCGGTACTTCACCACCGCCCGGTCCTTGAAGACGCAGCAACGCGAGCAGCCCTTGCCCCGCGGCCTCAGCTCGAAGGGCATGTGGTCCGCCCGCGACTCCAGCTCGCCCTTGAAGAAGGCGTCGATCACCTTGATCATGACGACCCGCCGCAAGCGGTCGGTCTCATTGGGGATGCGCATAATGGTTCCTAGTTCCTGGTTTCTGGTTCCCCTACAGGCGGTTCAAGCGGGCGATGATCTTGTCGATGGTGGCGGCGGCCATGATCTCGCCGTTGATCTTGACGAAGGGAGCGTCGCCGTAGTTGCCGTTCTCGCAGGCCTTGAGGCAGGGGGCGCCGACGACCTCGACTTGGTCGCGGAGCCGGGAGGGGAGGTGGTCCTCCAGGTCGTGGAGGCTGCCGCCCCCGAGCACGTGGCAGGTGGTCCCGACGCAAATCTCGACGCGGATCTTGTCCATGGGCGGTCAAAGTCCTTTATGTTGGGGTTCAGATATACCGGATTTCACATTCTTTCAAGTAGCGTTCCTCCAGGCAGCGGACGATACGCTTGACGATGTTGCGGCGGATCTCCAGGTCGATGGGCAGGCTGGGGTCCTGGTGGGCCTCGTTGATGCGGGTTCCGACCAGGAACTCGATGACGTCGCTGTTGTGGAGGAGCTCGAAGAGCCGCAAGGCCGGGCCGGGGGTGTCGAGGGGCGGGACGGGGGCCTCGAGCACCCTCGCGGTCTCGGTGAGGGTGAGGATGCCTTCGGTGACCAGGTCGACGCCGGCCATCTCGGCGGCGGCGGGGAGGCGCTCGCGGACTTTGGGGAGCTGGACCTTGACTTGGCGGTCAAGCTCGCGGCTGACGATGTTGGCGGTGGTGCCGCCGCAGATGACTTTCTTGCCGTCGAAGTCGGCGAGATAACGGGCGAACTCGGCGTCCTTGTCGGGCTTGAAGGGGGGGCCGGTGAGCAGCAGCAGGTTGCGGGGCTCGCGGAAGTAGATCACCACGCAGGTGGTGTCGTCCGCGGCGGTTTTGGCGGGATCCTGGCGGCAGGCCTCGGCGACGACCCGGGCGGCGAGCTCCAGGGCGGAGACGTCGGGCTCGCGGCGGAGCTGCGCTTGCAGATATTCCAGGCAGCCCTCGCGGCGCCACCCGAACTTGTGGCCGGGGTGGCCCAAGCCAGCCTGCGTGACGCCGTCGGAGAAGAAGACCAGGCGGTCGCCGGGTAGGGCGTCGAAGCTGGAGACCAGGAGCTTCCGCTCGGGGTGTTTGGCGGAGGCGAGGGTCTGTTTCTCGTGGGTGACCTCCTCGGCGCCGCGGAGGTGGATGTAGGGCGGATTGTCCATCTCGACCATGCGGGTGTGGCCGTTGACGTAGGTGTCGGCGATAGTGAAGGTGGAGTAGCTGATCTTGCGCACGGCGCAGACCGGCAAGGTGTCCATGATGATCTCGGAGGAGCGGACGATCTCCATGTTGTCGGAGACGAAGCGCAACGCCATGGCGGTGGTCATGGTCGAGAGCAAGCTGGCCTTGAAGCCGCTGCCGAGCCCGTCGGAGAGCACGGCGATGTAGCGGTCCTCGCCGGCGAGGCGCTTGACCTTGAAGTCGTCGCCGCAGACCTCCTCGCCGCGCTTGGACCGGCTGGAGCGCTCGATTTCGACATGGATGCGTTTCATATGTTCCTGGTTCCTGGGGTAAGGCCAAGGGCGCACGGCAGTGCGCCCCTACGGCGTCATTCTCGGCTTGTCGGTTTCCCAGCCTTTGGCGACCTCGCGGAGGAGGATCTCGGTATCGGCCATGTGCTCGCCGAGGCAGTTGGCGATGGTCTGCATGGCGGAGATGTTCTTCTGGATGACCTCGCGGGCCTTCTCGGCGATGTGCTCGCGGTAGAGCTCGGAGGAGGTGACGTCCTGGATGATGGCCCCGGTGACGGCGTTTTTCTCGATGGAGAAGATATTGATGTCGAAGATCTTGTCCTCGCAGACGAAATTCTCGCGGCGGATGTCGGCGCCGGAGTCCATGGCGATCTGGAAGAGCTCGGAGAAGGGGACGATTTTGCGGATGTCGGCGCCTTCGAGGCCGGGGCAGGCGTCGTAGGCGAGGCGGGTGGACTCGTCGAAGAGCTTGGCGAAGCAGAGGTTGCACTCGATGATCCGGAGCTCGTGGTCGAGGATGACCACCCCGGCGGGGAGGTACTTCAAGAGGGCGTTGGCCTTGCGTTGGGCGAGGCGGCGCATGTAGGACACGCACATGGAGGGCTCGGCCTTGCCGGCGAGCATGGCGGTGGCGAAGGCCTCGCAGCTCTGGTAGCCGCAGCCGCCGCAGTTGAGCTTGTCGGACTCCTGGCGCTTGCCGATGCGGGCCAGGGCTTGGCGGAGCTGCTCCGGGCTCGGGGCGGGGAGCTCGGGCGGCCGGGGGGAGGGGGGCTCGGCGCAGTCGACTGGCACGGGGCGGTCGAGGCTGTTGCGGCGCAGCAAGGCGCGTTCGCGGGCTAGGCGCAACATGTCCTCGATCCGCTCCGTGGGGCGGTTCATGCCCGGGCCGTTGACGCAGCCGTTCTCGCAGGCGAGCAGCTCGATGAACACTTTGCCCGTCACGGCGGCGGGTGAGCTGTCCTCCAGCGCCCCGCGGACGCGGTCGAGGCCGGAGAGGGTGAGGTAGACGACGTCGTCGTCGGCCCCGCCGCGGCGGAGGGTGTCGACCATGCCGCCCTCGACCGGGTAGACGCGGCCCTCCTCGGCCTCCTCGGGGACGAAACCGCCGGGGTCGGGGACGAGGTGGGCCAGGGAGACGCCGCTGGCCTCGAGCCAGACGTCGAGCTCGTCGAAGGTGAGGGCCAGCTCCATGTGTTGGGGGGAGCGGTCGGCCTCCTTTTTCTTGGCGGCGCAGGGGCCGACGAAGACCACGCCGATGTCGGGGCCGAAAGCCTGGCGGAGGAGGCGGGCGTGGGCCTGGGCCGGGGAGAGCAGCGGCAGCACGCAGCCGCGGTAGGCGGGGATGAACTTGTTGACGAACTCCACGGCGGCGGGGCAGGCGGAGGAGATGAAGACCCCGCTCTTGGCGGCGGCGATGGCCTGGCCGGCGGCGGCGCTGACGACCTGCGCCCCCAGGGCCGTCTCGCCGACCCCGGCGAAGCCCAGGCGCTTGAAGGCGGCGATCAAGCGGCCTTTGGCCTCGGGTCCGTATTTGTTCGCCCAGGAGGGGGCCAACGACACGTAAACCGCCGCCCGCGTCGCGATCAGCCGTTGGGCCCGGGCGTGGTCCTGGCGGATTTTCTTGGCCCCGGCGGGGCAGACCCGCAGGCAGACACCGCAAGCGACGCAGAGCTCCGGCATGACGCTGGCGTTGCCGTCGAGCACCTTGATGGCCTTGGCGGGGCAGTTGCGGACGCATTTGTAGCAATCCTGGCACTCGTTCTTGAGGGTGTAGATGGGGGAGTCGTGGTCCATGGCTAGCTCCTGAAGAGGTCGTTGAGGATGTCGAGCATCACGCCCTGGTCGGTGACGCGGTGGCGGACGCCGTTGATCATGACGTTCGGCCCCTCGCCGCAATTACCCTGGCAGAGACAACAATTGAGGCGCAGGTCGACCTCGTCGCGGAGCCTGCGGGCTTCCAGGAATTTGCAGATGGTGTCCAGGTTCCGCTCGTTGCCGCGGGCGAAACAGGAACTTCCCATGCACACGAGCACCTCGGGCTTGTCCATGGCCGGAACCTCCCTACGCGTTTTTCATTTTCACGGTGAAGACCGCCAAGCCGCAACAGAGGTCCTCGTTGTGGCAGACGACGTCGGGGGGGACTTTCAGTTTGGCGGCGGAGAAGTTCCAGATCCCCCTGACGCCGCAGCTCACGAGCATGTCGGCCAGCGGCTGGGCCGCCTCGGCGGGGACGCAGAGCACCGCCACCTTGATCCCCATGCGCTGGAGCAGATCCTCCATCTTGGACAGCGGCAGGACCGGCTTGCCATGGCATACCTGCCCGACTTTCGCCGGGTCGGCGTCGAAGGCTGCGACGATCTTCAGCCCGTTCTCCTCGAACGGCTTGTAACCCAGCAAGGCGCGGCCCAGCGAGCCCGCCCCGAAAAGGAACGCCTCGTCGGTCTTGTTCCAGCCCAAACCCGCCTCGATCCCCGCCACCAGCTCCTTGAGCGGGTAGCCTAGCCGCGGCTTACCCGCCAGGCCCAGCGAGGCCAAGTCCTTCCGCACCAGCATCGGTTCCAGCCCCAGCTCGCCGATCAACGTGGTGGTGGAGACCAGCTCCGCCCCCTCCCGGCTCAGCCGCCGCAGCACGTTCAAATAGGCCGGCAGCCGCTTGATCGTCGGCATGCTTAGCGTTTTGCCCTTGGGGGCTTCAGTGGTTTCCATGGCGTCGTCTTCCCAGCTTTTCCTTGAGTATAGCCGGGAACCACGCCATAGTCAATGGCCCCGGCCCCAGATAATTGATATTTTTATATTGATTTAAAAATATTAATACTTTTCTATTAATTGGCCGTTGACAAAACGCGCCGGGCGCCCTATTGTCAATGGTGTCCGATAAAAGTTTATCTATACGGTTTTATCGTTTGTAACCCACGGACGAAGGAGATGGCACATGAAACAGGAAAAGGCAGTGGTTGAGACGGCGCAGGACCCGGCGCTGGCGGAGCTGGACAAGATCATCGCGACGGCGAAGGCGGCGCAGACGAGGTACGCGACGTTCAGCCAGGAGCAGGTGGACGAGATTTTCCGGCGGGCGGCGCTGGCGGCCACCAACGACCGCATCCGGCTGGCGAAGCTGGCGCGGGAGGAGACCGGCATGGGCGTGGTCGAGGACAAGGTGATAAAGAATCACTTCGCGTCCGAGTACATCTATAACAAGTACAAGAACTACCGCACCTGCGGCGAGATCGAGCGCGACGACGCCTTCGGGGTGGTCAAGATCGCCGAGCCCATGGGGCTGATCGCCGGCATCGTGCCGACCACCAACCCGACCTCCACCGCCATCTTCAAGGCGTTGATGGCCCTGAAGACCCGCAACGGTATCATCTTCTCCCCCCACCCCCGCGCCAAGAAATGCACCGTCGAGGCCGCCAAGGTCGTGTACAAGGCGGCGCTCGAGGCCGGGCTGCCCGAGGGGCTCATCGCCTGGATCGCCGAGCCCACCATCGCTCTCTCCAAGTACCTCATGACCCACCCCGACATCAGCTTGATCCTGGCCACCGGCGGGCCGGGCATGGTCAAGGCCGCTTATTCCTCCGGCTCGCCCGCCCTGGGCGTCGGCGCCGGCAACACCCCCGCCGTCATGGACGAGACTTGCGACATCGAGATGGCAGTCAGCTCCGTGTTGTTGAGCAAGACTTTCGACAACGGCATGATCTGCGCCTCGGAGCAGTCCGTCGTCGCCGTCGCCGCCATCTATGACAAGGTCAAGGCCGAGTTCATCGCCCGCGGCGCCCACATCCTAGCTCCGGCCGAGAAGAAGAAGCTCGAGAAAGTCATCGTGGTCGACGGCAAGCTCAACGCCAACATCGTCGGGCAGCCCGCCCACACGATCGCCGCGCTGGGCGGGGTCGACGTCCCCGAGACCACCAAGGCGTTGTTGGGCGAGGAGACCGGCGTCGGCGACGCTTTCCCCTTCTCCTACGAGAAGCTCTCGCCCGTGTTGGCCCTCTACAAGGCCAAGGACTTCGCCGACGCCGTGGACATCGCCGCCGCGCTGATCGAGTTCGGCGGGTTGGGCCACACCAGCGTGCTCTACACCGACCAGGCCAACAAGGAGCGCATCGACCGCTTCGGCAACCGCCTCAAGACCGGCCGCACGTTGATCAACATGCCCGCCAGCCAGGGCGCCATCGGCGACGTCTTCAACTTCAAGCTCGACCCGTCCATGACCCTGGGCTGCGGCACCTGGGGCGGCAACTCGGTCAGCCAGAACGTCGGCCCCAAACACCTGCTCAACATCAAGACCGTAGCCCAGAGGAGGGAGAACATGCTCTGGTTCCGCGTTCCGCCCAAGATCTACTTCAAGCCCGGCTGCTTGCAGGTCGCCCTGACCGACCTGAAGGACAAGAAGCGCGCCTTCATCGTCACCGACCGCTATCTGCACAACAACGGGTTGCTGGACTCCACCATCAGCACCCTGGGCGGCTTGGGCCTCAACGTCGAGATCTTCGCCGACGTCGAGCCCGACCCGACCATCGCCACCGCCGAGCGCGGCGTCGAGCGGATGCGCTCTTTCAGGCCCGACGTCATCGTCGCCATCGGTGGCGGCTCGCCCATGGACGCCGCCAAGATCATGTGGCTGATGTACGAGCACCCCGAGGTCAAGTTCGCCGATCTGGCGATGCGTTTCATGGACATCCGCAAGCGCGTCTTCCAGTTCCCGAAGCTGGGCGAGAAGGCCATCTTGGTGGCCATCCCGACCACCTCCGGCACCGGCTCGGAGGTCACCCCCTTCGCCGTCATCACCGACGAGAAGACCGGGAACAAGTACCCCTTGGCCGACTACGAGCTGACCCCGAACATCGCCATCATCGACGCCGACCTGGTCATGAGCATGCCCAAGAAGCTCACCGCCTACAGCGGCCTCGACGCCCTGAGCCACGCCCTGGAGGCGCGGGTCTCGATCCTGGCCTCGGAGTACAGCAACGCCCTGGCCAAGGAGGCGATCCGGCTGCTCTTCAAGTACCTGCCGCGGGCCTACGCCAACGGCGCCGAGGACCGTCTCGCCCGGGAGAAGGTCCACCACGCCGCCACCATCGCCGGCATGGCCTTCGCCAACGCCTTCCTCGGGGTCTGCCACTCGATGGCCCACAAGCTCGGCGGCGCCTTCCACGTGCCGCATGGCTTGGCCAACGCGTTGCTCCTCAACGACGTCATCCGCTTCAACGCCACCGACAAGCCCACCAAACAAGGCCTCTTCCCGCAGTACAAGCATCCGGAGGCCAAGACCCGCTACGCCAGCATCGCCGACTTCCTCGGGCTGGGCGGGGTCACGGAGGACGAGAAGGTGCAGAAGCTCATCGACGCTGTCGAGGACCTCAAGCGGAAGCTGGAGATACCCAAGAGCCTGAAGGACGCCGGGGTGAACGAGAAGGACTTCCTGGCCCAGCTCGACACCCTGTCGGAGAAGGCTTTCGACGACCAGTGCACCGGGGCCAACCCCCGCTACCCGCTGATCACCGAGATCAAGGATCTGTACCTGAAATCCTACTACGGCAATTGACCTCCTGAAGGAAGCTTCCCCCCCTTCCTTCCCCCGAGGCCGCCGGACATTGTCCGGCGGCCTCCCTTTTTGCCCCCCTTGGGGCGACACGCCCGCATGCTTCTCGAACCACGCATGGAAGTTGGACGGGCTGTTGAAGCTCGGCTCGAACGTCCCAACCCGGAGGCGCGTCCCAGAAGCTCATAAGGCGCAGGCCCATGCCGTTGGGCGCCTGTCAGGGAACCGCCTGCTGTTCCGCTTCGGTCTTTCTCCTAACCTTGTGCCATGTTGTTTGGCCGCAGGCATCGCATCGATAGCGCCGTCTTGGCTCTCCGGCCGCCTTGTACCGCACGCCACCCGCGTCCCACAAGTCAAGCTTATGGCCACAGGGACATTCGAGAAGCCATAGCTTCGTTCCAGCCTTGACTGCGGTGAACGCTAGATCTGGCAGAATGAACTTCAAGAACTTGTGCGCTGCTGGCATGTCATTTCCGTCCCAACTCGTGATTAAATGGTTTCCTGTCTATCACTCGCAAGATACGGCTGACTTGCGTTGAAATAAAGTGGAAACGCCATTTTTTTGCGCACGTCTGGCCGTAATAAGCATGTCGTCACATATGCTTGACAAATAAAACCAGAAGGAGTACATTACTCATTGCAACCATTTACTTGGAGGTGGTGATGAAGATACTCCGGCTTGATTTGACTGATCTTGAGCGGCAAGAATTGGAGGATATCAGGCGAAGCGCCTCCGATTATCGAGCAGAGCGAGCGTTGGCGGTTCTG
>Ga0209467_1001791_pt1 | contig 17353 bp, 12 predicted proteins | sample Higcelwee11metaG_FD_187175 | JGI IMG/M metagenome (GOLD analysis project Ga0209467, IMG submission 187175) | Freshwater pond sediment microbial communities from the University of Edinburgh, under environmental carbon perturbations - High... | ecosystem: Environmental > Aquatic > Freshwater >...
ATATCTTTCCGGGCTGAAAAATTTTACCATCATTCATGTCACAGGCAGGCAGAATCCGAATTACAACGGTTTGCTTGACACTATAAAAAGGCTCGAGAAGAACGGAATTAAAGAAAGTGAGATCCCGTTTTATAAAAAGATCGAATACGCTGACAACATCAAGGATTATTATTTCGCGGCCGACCTCATCATCACAAGAGGCGGCGGTACTATAAACGAGATAGCGGTGTGCGGAACTCCTTCTCTTATAATTCCTAAAGCGAACCTGTCCGGAGATCATCAGGTAATGAATGCTCTCAGCATGAAGAATACGGGAGCTGCTGAAGTGGTTTATGAGGAAGTAATGATCGAGGACGGGGAATTCATTATCAAAGTTGAAGGGAATAGGCTTGCCGAAAAGATCGAAGAATTCTATAATGACAGAAACAGGCTGGAGAAAATGTGCTGTTCTGCAAAAAAATCCGTTATCGCGAATGCCAATGACGAGATTTACCGATTCATAAAAGATATTTTCAATAACAGAAAGACTGTTCGGCAGGCTGTAAAAGTTCATCAGGCGAATAAGTATGCGGATATGGGAGTGAAACAGATATATAATTCACTGACGAAAATGAAACCTGAAGAGATAAGCAGTCTTGAATTTCTGGATTATATCAAATACAGAACAAGCCACTACCTTATTTCATCGAACTGGAAGATCAAAAATACTGCGGTTAAAATTGCTGGACTGACAAAAGATGCTTCAAAGCTTCCTTTCCTCAGTAAGCTGCTCAGCGACAACAATGCCGGATTTGTAAAAAGAAATATCTTTTGCGCATACCGTGAGATCGGAATTTATAATGAGATTATCGAAAAAGATATTTTTATAGGATTAAAAGACCCGTACTGGGAAGTTCAGACCGAAGCTCTGAAATGTGTAAATTTCTTCGGCGCGGAAACGAAATATAACGATAAACTCAAAGCGGTAATTATCGCTCTGTTAAGAAGCGGCAATTATGAAATAATAATAAATTCCATCCAGGCTTATTCAATTTATATAAGCTCTTCATCTGACCTGAGTGAATTTGAGCGATTCTACTACCATAACAATTCACAGATAAGAGAAGCTGTCATAACAGTAATGACCGGTCTTAAGAAAAATGGAATCATTTCAGGCTCCGAGTTTAAATCCCAGCTTGATAATATTTTGCTGACAACGACAGGTTTTACTCCCGTATTCAGTATGAAGCAAAAACTTAAAGACGCTTTATGAGTTATAGAGATTTATACTAAACTATTTTATTTCAACTATTCTGTCGAACTCAATGTTTTCCCGTTTTAAAAATTCTTCCGCATCTTTTATCTGATCATAACTGACTATTACGCAGTATCCACAGTCGGAACTGAGATCGCGGGGAACAGGGATAAGCTTATTATTTATACTATTCATATTAAGCACATCTACCGCCCACATGGCATAATTAGATGAATGAAAAAGTATTACCGAGCTTTCTTTCAATTTACTTTCCGTCCCTGATCATCTTTAGAGCTTCAAGCGCTGTGTCCACCTCGGATATCGTGTTGAATACGCTGAAACTGAATCTTACGGTACCTTCGGGAAAAGTTCCGATCCTGTGATGTGCTAAAGGAGAGCAGTGAAGGCCCTGCCTGGCCATTATATCAAAATCGTCCGACAGTCTCTGAGTTATTTCAGATACTGATAATCCATCGATAGTAAATGAAACCACTCCTAACCCTGATGAGGCGGAATAGCTTTTGAATCCGTCGATCCTTTTAAAAGCTTTTTGTATGAAATACTTCTGAAGAGTATTTTTATGAAGCTGAACGCTTTTCAGTTTCTCAGGCATATTATTCAAGAATTCGACGCCTTTGGACAATCCTGCGATCCCTGCCACATTAAGGGTGCCGCTCTCATACATATCGGGAAGAAAATTAGGCTGTACGGTTTTGTCGGACATACTGCCTGTTCCGCCTTCTTTTAACGGGCTCATTTTTTTTACATCGAAGGAGTCTGATATGATAAGGCCTCCGGTTCCGGTCGGACCGTAAAGACCTTTGTGTCCTGCAAACGCGATCATATCGATGCTGTCAGCTTTGAGATCAATGGGAATAATTCCGGCGGATTGAGCACAATCGAGAATTAAAATCATATTGTTTTTCTTGCACCATTTCCCGATCGCTGCTATAGGCTGAACTACCCCTGTTACATTAGACATGTGATTTATTATTACCGCTTTTGTGTTGTTTTTCTTCGCGGCATCAAGTTCACCGGCAGAAATAATGCCGCTGTCATCTCCGGGGAGAACGGTTATACTTATGATCCCTCTCTCTTCGAGCATTCTTAAAGGCCTGATAACGCTATTGTGCTCCATGGATGATGTGATCACATGGTCGTCCTGGCACAGGACTCCTTTGATGGCAAGATTAAGCGAATCAGTCGCGTTTGAACTGAAAATGACATTCATCGGACTTTTTACTCCGAAGAATTCCGCTATATTTTTCCGGGCCTGAAAAACTATTTTTCCGGCTTCGCAAGCAAGCCTGTGTCCCGATCTGCCCGGATTCGCGCCGACCTGTGTCATATACTCAACCACTGCATCCACAACAGCCTGAGGCTTCGGGAAGCTGGTTGCAGAATTATCAAAATAGATCATATTGTTTTTAAGCCTTGAGATTTTAGTCATTTATATCTGCTCCTTTCATACAACAGTAGTATATGCAATAATCTGACAAAATACAAGTCCGGGTTTATACGGATCGGATAATTAATTATGCCGGTTTCACTTTAATGATTATATGATCGTCTTTTTCTTCAGTTCCGTATTTAAAGCTCCTGCAATCAAGCAGTCTTGTCACATTTTCGAATGAGCATTCGCTGTCAACGAGCACCTCAAAATCTTTTTCACCGGCAGCAATTGCTTTTGTTACTAAAATAACAGGCTGGGGACAGGAAAGCCCTCTGGCATCTATGGTAGTCATTTATTCTCCTTAAACTGTTTTTCTTTTCATAGTCATTGTATATGCGATGATCAGGCAGAACGCAAGACCGATTATTACGCCCCATGCCCCGAATTCGCCTATTCCCTTTGCAGAACTGGCCATAGCAAAGTTATGGGAAACTGCAGCGCCGAATATCATTCCGAGTACGAACACCCCCGCATCAGTGTCACCTTCGCCGGATAATATAAGCTGCCTGCCCGGGCATCCGCCGGAAAGTGAAAATGCAAGACCGGATAAAGCCATTCCGAGAAAATTCCAGATGTGCATGTTGTGGGCAATGGGCTGGCTCTCAAAACCGGCATTGAACTGTCCGAGGATCATGTTCATTATAAATACGGCTATCGTAAACGCGGCAACTCCAAAGAATAGATGGAAGTCTTTTACGAGGATTATATCTCTGATAGAGCCCATTGTGCAGAAACGGCTTCTCTGAGCGAGTGCCCCGACAATAAGTCCTGCAATAATACTTATAATGAAAGGTGCTTTCATCGATCCGGGTCCTGTAATACTGTTGAACAGCTTAGGGAAATTGAAAATTAGGAGTGCAAAGAGAACGATCATGAAAGAGGGCATAATATAGCCTGTAACTCTTGCCTGCGGATTGTTTCTGCCAAGGCTGTAACCTTTCCTTATAAAATAAGATCCGACCCCTATACCGGCAATCAGACCGGCGATCCCGAGTATCGCGTTCCAGTCTCCTCCTGCAAGCCTGATAAAAGCTCTCCACGGACATCCCAGGAATACGAGCGCTCCAATCATTGCAAATACGCCCAGAAAGAACCTTATAACGGTCGAAGAACCGCCTCTGGGTCTGAACTCTCCTCTGATCAGTGAGATCAGTAGAGCACCGATCATTATCCCGATGATCTCGGGTCTGATGTACTGAACAATGTCAGCTCTGTGAAGACCCAGTCCGCCTGCAATATCCCTTTCAAAACATGCTATGCAGAAACCCATATTCTTTGGATTACCCATGTAAACCAGAAGTGCTGCGATCACTCCTATCAATGAACCGGCAGTTATAATTCCTGCTTTTGATTTGAAAAAATTCTTCATTTAAAATCCTTTTATTAAATTATTTCATTAAATTTTTATGTGTTTTCGTATTTGTTGAATTGTAGTTAAACCGAAGAAATAAAAAACCTTTACACGAAAAGCACCAATTCAGGATTTGAGCTGCCTCAGCCATAACCTTGTTTGAAAATTCCCGAATCTATTTGCTTAGTGTTTTTCATACATAGAAAATTTATTATTTAATGGAGGTTAAGTCAAGAAAAAAAATCATAATTTATTTTCTCAACATCTTAAAAGTCGGTATTATTTTCTCCGGAGCATAAGATAATTTAGCCTTCCTCAATCCCTCTTTGCCCATATCCTGTTCTCTATTTATAAATTTATAACGGTCTTTAAGATAAATTGCAGTTTCCTGATTTATGATCTGGCAAGAGCCTTTATAAGCCGGATCGTACTTCTCAAAGTGAATATCGGCTGTCTCGCTATTCTGTCTGCTGAAAAATGTGAATGCTACGAGATCATCATCACAGAACAAAAGAAGACCTTCGAGCCCGAGTAATATATGGTTTCCGAGAGCCCGTTCGAGAACATTAAGTTCAAGCTGTCTTTCTTCATCGCAGATATCATTCTGATCCCTGCACCATTTTATGGAAAGATCGAGGCACATATCAATATGTTCTTCTGTGAATTTTAATGTTTTATACGGGCTGTAGCTTCGCTTGAACTGGGAAATAAGATTCTTTTTCTTCTGAAGTTTTTTACCGCCAAGCGAAGCCAGATCTTCTGTTTTATAAAGGTAGTCGGAATTTCCGTCATCGTAAACAGGGCAAAAATGATCAATTATGTCTTTATTTTCATCAAGATAAATTTCAGGAACAGATACGAAATTGCCAGTTAAGCCGTTATTCCGTATAATGTCGGAAAGCTCAGTCATCTCTGCAGCCGTCAGAGTTTCGCCCAGAGGAAAAAGCATGAACCCTGATGTGAAATTAAAGAAAAGAAGCCTGTCTTTATAGAATGCCCATTTAACATTCAGGAAATGACCCCATGAGAAAAGGTTCACGATATTATAGTCACAGGTTTGATACTGAAATCTATTCAGATAATTTTTTATTGTATCAATATCGCCGGCTTCAATATTTTTAAATTTTGAGAGTTCAAGTTTATTTATGTTCAAGTTACATCCTTTTTCTTATAAATGAAGGGCGTATAATCCTGCATAACTTCGAATCCGATCTCTTTATAAAAGCTTTCGGCCCCAGGAACTGAGATAAGTCCTATCCAGCTTATCTTTTTCGCTAAAAGATCTTTAAGCAGCAGCCTGATAATGCCGCCTCCTATGCCTTGCTGTCTAAAGTCTTTTAAAACGACGACATCCTGAATATAGGCATCGCTCATGCCTTCGCTTAAGACTCTGCCCATTCCGACGATCCGTCCTTCAAATTTAGCTACAGCGAAAAGGAAAGTGTTTTTTATAAGCGAATCAACGAAGAATTCGTTTTTATCGTTCTCGTCATTCCACCATCCGCCTTCCACAAAGAGTTCTTTTATCTGCTTCGGGTCTGCTTCCTTTACTATTGAAAATTCCACAACCATACATAATTCCGGTTTTTTGATAATGTAGCAATTAATCTATTTAAAATCAATGATTTGAATTCTATTTTTTCATTATTATATTAAGAAGTAAATTAAAGAGAGTCGTTTATGAGCAAAATAAAAAAATATTCGATAGCCATACACGGAGGCGCGGGAGCCATACCGAAAAATGTGCCTGAAAGTGATAAAAAAGAATATCTTTCCAAACTTACAGAATTTCTTAAATACGGTAATAACCTTCTTAAAAAAGGCAAAACTGCACTTGACGTCGTTGAACTTGTTGTGAATAAGTTCGAGGATTGCCCGCTATTCAATGCTGGAAAAGGCGCTGTATTCAACAGCGAAGGCAAGAATGAGCTTGATGCGGCGATAATGGACGGAAGTAACAGAAGCTGCGGAGCAGTCACATGCGTGACCAAGATAAAAAATCCTATAAGTCTGGCCAGGCTGGTCATGGAGAACAGCCCGCATATACTATTATGCGGTAACGGGGCAGAAATATTCGCAAAGGAACACGGTGTCAAATTCGTCAGAAGTTCATATATTTTCACCCAGAAAAGGTACGATCAGTGGCTGAAGATGAAAGCAAAAGGGGAGACAGCTTTAGATCACTCTTCAGACCTGACAAATTCAGCAAAGGGCACGGTTGGATGCGTGGCTAAAGATATTTACGGAAACCTTGCATCAGCCACTTCAACCGGCGGAATGACGAACAAGAAATACGGCAGAATAGGGGACACGCCCATCATCGGCGCGGGCACTTTCGCCGATAACGAAACCTGTGCCGTATCATGCACGGGAACAGGCGAAGAATTCATCAGAACAGTCGCCTGTCATGAGATCCATGCGTTGATGAAATATAAGAATTACAGTCTTAACAAAGCTGTTGAAGAATTCATTTCAAAAATATTAAAGCCTGATACAGGCGGAATGATAGCCGTTGATAAATTCGGGAATCACGCATATTCATATAATTCCAAAGGAATGTACCGCGGATCAGCCGATTCAGACGGTTTTTTTGAAGTGAAGATATGGGGATAGCTGAGGTATCCTCAATGCTCGAATGCACTTTTATAAAGTTTTTATTAACTTGACAACAGAAAATATTATAATTAGGTTTCTTAGACAAAACAAATCATCTACTGAATCTATAGAATTATTAAATAATTTAAAACAGGAGCATAGAATGAGAAAAGTATTACTTTACATCTTATTTGCTTTGTGTTTCAGCCAGTTATTTTGCGCAACTACCAGCTCAAAAGCGGATATTGATTCAGCATTAGTTGCATATTATCCGTTCAATGGCAGCGCGGACGATGCAAGCGGAAATCTGATAAACGGGACTGTTAACGGAGCTGTTCTTACGACAGACAGATTCAACTCTCCTGATAACGCATATTCTTTTAACGGATCAAGCTGGATAGATCTCGGGGATAACGAATTGCTTAATCCGCATCTTTCGGATGTTTCTGTTTCTGCATGGATCAAAACTTCCTCTAACGCCGGGGCGAGAATATATTCAAAAGGAACGTCGGGAGGAGAGCAGCCTGGTTACGACATAATGGTTTATCCCAATTGGACAGGGAAGTCCGCACTGATCTATTGTCCGGGCGGAGGTGGCTTTACTGAAAAACAGCTTTACACGAATAGCGCAGTAAATAACAGCAACTGGCATCTGATCACAGGTGTCATAACAAGAACAGGAACTATGAAAATTTATGTTGATAAAGTACTTCAGTCAAGCCAGATAGATATAAGTTCAACCGCGACAAGTGATATAGCTGAGGGTACTTATAACGCAGCAATAGGTGCATCATATACTTACTACGGCACTCCCGGAGTATTAAACGAATATTTCAACGGCACTATTGATGAAGTTAGGGTTTTCATGCGCACACTTACTCAAGATGATGTCAATCAGCTTTATGCCAACTATCTGCCACCCGCAAATCTCGCAGGCAGGGCAGAAGAAGGCTGCAATATTTTATCATGGAACACTAGCGACTACGCGAATTTACAAAAAATTAAAGTTTACAGGGACAGCGTTTTTTATGACGAAATTACCGTTGACGCTGCTGAAGACAGCCTGTACACTGACAAGAATGTGGTACCGGGCATAACATACAGCTATTCGATCTCATCGGTTGATATCTACGATAATGAAAGCATTCAAACAAGTTCTGTCAATGTAACTGCGGTAGAGATCACTTTCACCGACATCTCCTCCGGAATAATCGGAGTTGCTTATAGCGGAGTCGAATGGGGTGATTATGACAACGACGGCGATCTTGATATTCTTTTGACAGGTTACACAGGATCAGTGAGAGTTTCAAAAATCTATAGAAATGATTCTGGAATATTTACTGATATTTTTGCTCCCATTGTTAATATTTATCGCAGTTCTGTGAGCTGGGGTGATTATGATAACGACGGTGATCTTGACATTCTTGCGACAGGCAATACAAGCACGACTGATACTTCCGCCAAAATTTATAGAAATGACTCAGGTACATTTACTGACATCACGGCCTCGATAGAAGGAGTATCCTTTGGATCTACTGCATGGGGAGATTATGATAACGACGGTGATCTTGACATTCTTATTACAGGCCGGCCGGGCGCACCATATTTTTCAAGAGTTTATAGAAATGATTCAGGCACATTTACAAATATTAATGCAGATTTAATCGGAGTTTATTTAAGTTCAGTTGATTGGGGAGACTATGATAATGACGGCGACCTCGATATTCTGTTGACTGGTGATGACAATTCTTCACTGCCTGTTTCGAAGATTTATCGAAACGATTCCGGAACGTTCATTGACACTAATTCTGCACTTTCACCAGTCGGTTATGGTTCTTCGTGTGAGTGGGGAGATTATGATAATGATGGCGATCTTGATATAGCGTTGTCAGGTGACGCGGGCAGTATTTATATTTCCAGAATCTACAGAAACGATTCAGGTACTTTTACCGATATAAATGCAGGTTTAACCGGAGTCCGTTTCGGTTCAGTGAAGTGGGGAGACTATGATAATGACGGTGATCTTGATCTGTTTCTTGCAGGAGATACAGGCTCGGGGGCGTCAGCAAAAATATACAGGAATGATTATGGAATATTTACAGTTATAGGTGCGGGTTTTACCGGTGCTTTTTATAGTTCAGCCGACTTGGGAGATTACGATAATGACGGAGATATAGACATTCTTATAACAGGACATAGCGGTTTTGCATATACTTCTAAGATCTATAGGAATAACTGCATTACTCCAAATACGATGCCAAATTCACCCTCGAACCTTGAATTCGTAGAGGATAATGATGGACTCCATTTCAGCTTTGATTCGGCATCTGACGCTGAAACTCCTGTATCGGGGCTCACTTACAATATTGACATCAATATAGGAGATGGAACAGTAAAAACAGCTTCATCGGATCTTTCAACCGGGTTTAAAAGAATTCCATCAATGGGAAACATTCAGCAGAATACTTCATATACTCTGGATATAGAAGCGCCTGCTGAAATGATACCTCAGCAGCTTTTTGACATGGTTTGGAAAGTTCAGGCTGTTGATAACTGCTTTGCAGGTTCGGCTTTCGCTTCCAAGAATGACATTGTAATGAATAGAAATCTGATAACTGTTCCTAAAGCTGCCATGATCGCTACTGATGCACTTTTGTGGGAATATGTAATGCCGGCGGACTCGATCGCATCTTACACGCTTCAAATGAGCTATGACAGCTTATTCACAGATTACTTTGAAACATCTTTCTCAGCTAAAAAAGATTCAAAAACATTTTATTTTGGAGTTGATCTTCTGTCTTTAGATATTTTTGACAGTCTTGAAAATAACGAAAAATATTACTGGAGGGTAAAGCCGGAGCATGTTAACGCTACGGAAAACCCTACCGGATTTAAGAAAGTGCCGGATAGTTTCATTTATAATCCGACCAGCATAGCGCCGAATCCTCCAGTATCAGGTTTCAATCCTGCAAATGATGATATAGCTTCTACCATGCCTAAACTGAACTGGAACAATGCAGTTGATCCTGACGGGCATGCAGAGAATCTTTATTACATCTGTCAGCTCGATACGATAAATACTTTCGGTACGATCCAATATGCTGATACGACAGCTGCCGGGATTACTTCAATTCAGGTCGCATCAGCTTTACCTGAAGGCTACAGGTATTATTACAGAGTCAAAGCTATAGATGCCAGCGCTCTGCAATCAGTGTGGTCAGAATTCCAAACATTCCTGATCGTAATGCCGCCTCAAAATCTAAAGATAACAGATGACGGTGTAAATGTAAATCTGACATGGAGTGAAGTGCCTATTAATTCTAAAGGTATAGTTTATACTGTTTACAGCTCGAACGATCCTAATGCCGAGTTCCCCTCGGCTTGGACAGTGGCAGCCCCACAGCTTACAACAAATTCCTGGTCGGAACCGTATTCAGCGATAAAGAAGTTCTATAGGGTAACTGCAGGAAGCGGTAAGTGATTAAAGCGTGTATATAATAAAATAAATTTGACAAACTCTTAAGAAGTATGATATATTTCTTCAAGTAATTTAAAAATTTAAAATTTGCAGGAGTAAAAAAAATGAAAAAGCTATTATTAGTTTTAATTATGGGCTTATTTTATTCAGTTTTCGGACAGACTTTTACGGACATTGGAGCTGCGCTTACAGGAGTTAGTGACGCTTATTCATCTTCGTGGGGGGATTATGATAATGACGGCGACCTTGATTTAGTGATTCATGGAAAAAATTCCAGCGATGTGCCGATCGTAATTATTTATAGAAATGATTCAGGAAATTTCACGAATATAAATGCAGACTTGACCGGAGTGTGGAGCGGTTCTGCAGAATGGGGCGATTATGACAGAGATGGCGATCTGGATTTATTTATTACAGGCCTTACAAGCGGGGATATTGAATACAGTAAATTGTATAGAAATGATTCCGGCACTTTTACACCATTAAGCCAAACTTTTACTGGTTATTATGGAGGAACTGCGGCATGGGGTGATTACGATAATGACGGTGACCTTGATTTAGTTACATGCTCGAAAATTTACAGGAATGACAACGGGACATTTGTGGATGTGAACGGAGGTTTGTCAACTTCTATAATCGGATCAACAAAATGGGGCGATTATGATAATGACGGCGATCTTGATATTTTACTTACAGGAACTACATACGGCGGAACGGCAGATTTTGCAATAATATACAGAAATGATGCAGGCACATTCATTGATATTAACGCAGGCCTGATTGGAGTACGGTATTCTGTAGGTTCCTGGGGTGATTATGATAATGACGGCGACCTTGATATTTTGCTTACAGGAGAAACAGGAGGGTTCGGATTTTCAAGAATATACAGAAATGACTCAGGAGCCTTTACAAATATTAATGCTTCCTTGTCAGGGGTCGCGTACAGTTGTTCTGCATGGGGCGATTTTGATAATGACGGTGATCTTGACATCATTCTGTCAGGATGGACCACAGCACCATTCACAAAAATTTACAGAAACAATGCAGGATCTTTTGCATATTTCACGAGCTCAATAACAAATTTATACTGCGGCTCATGTGCGTGGGGAGATTACGATAATGATAATGATCTTGACGTAATTGTTACAGGAGATTCAGGTACAACAACTGTTTCTAAAATTTACCGTAATAATTCTACAGTGGCAAATTCAATACCGAATTGTCCGACAAATCTATCAGCATCGGTGAGTGGGAATGATGTTGTTTTTACATGGGATAAAACTACAGACGCAGAGACACCACAAAGCGGATTATCATACAATCTTTACATAGGAACTACAAGTCAGACTTGCGGAGTTATAAGTCCAATGAGCAATCTTGCTTCAGGGTATAGAAAAATTGTCTGTTTCGGAAATGCAAATCAAATCAATTCCTTGAGAGTAAAGAACCTTCCCGAAGGAACTTATTTCTGGAGCGTTCAGGCAATTGACCACGCATTTGAAGGATCTAGCTTCACCTCCGAAAACAGCTTTAGAGTCCTTTCGCCACCATTAGCACTATCCGCATCAAATATAACATCCTCAGGATTTTCTGCCAACTGGAATGCGGTAACAGGAGCAACAGGTTATAGGCTTGATGTTGATGATGATAACGATTTCTCAAGTCTTTTAACAGGATATAATGATCTTGATGTAGGCAATGTAAATTCTTTCGAAGTTGCAAATCTTTCAGTTGAAACTTCATATTACTATAGGCTTAAAGCATATAATGAAAGCGGAATTACTGAATATAGCAACGTAATATCATTGAACACTTTATCAAGATTTACAGCATTAGACTCTGGAATTCCGGGTGTTTTTAGACCTGCAAGCGTATGGGGTGATTACGATAATGACGGTGATCTGGATATCTTGCATACAGGTACACAAGGCGTAACTGGATTTTCAAATATTTATAGAAATGATTCTGGTATTTTTTCAGACATAAACGCAGGACTAACAGGAGTAAGGGCGGGCGCTGCGGACTGGGGTGACTTTGACAATGATAACGATCTTGATTTTGTAATATCAGGATTAGCGGTTAATGAAACATACATAACTGAAATTTACCGGAACGATTCAGGTAATTTTGTTGATATAAATGCCGGTCTGAATGGCGTTGCTAACGGCTCTGCTGATTGGGGTGATTACGATAACGACGGTGATTTGGACTTATTACTGACAGGTTCATTAACGTCTAAAATATATAGCAATAACAATGGAGTTTTTACTGATATAAATGCCGGATTAGAAGGTCTTGATTGGAGTACAGCATCGTGGTGTGATTACGATAGTGATGGAGATCTTGATATTCTAATGTCAGGAGATAATGGAGATTACATGATGACAGATATTTACAGAAATGATGATCAGAACTTTACGCGATTAAATGCGGGATTATTGCCATTAAATTACTGTTCTGCAGACTGGGGAGATTATGATAACGACGGAGATTCTGATATTTTAATATCCGGATGGTATTACGGCTTTGTCTCTAAAATATACAGAAACGATTCAGGTACTTTTTCTGATATAAATGCTGGATTAACTGGTAATTGGTGGAGCTTTGTAAAATGGGGTGATTATGATAATGACGGCAATTTGGATGTAACAATAGCAGGCAATGACAGCACAAAAATATATAGAAATAACTCAGGTATTTTTTCGGAGATAGAGACCAATATGCCTAGTTATCAGGATGGATCAGGAGGATGGGGTGATTATGATAACGACGGAGACTTAGACCTTTTTCTAACGGGCACCGGAATTACCTCTTTATACAGAAACAATTCTTCAATTCCGAATTCTGCACCTAGTATTCCTACATATTTGACATCGTCAGTTGATAATAACGATGTCACATTTGCTTGGACAAAATCTACGGACACTGAAACAACTCAAGACGGATTGTCATATAACATTTATGTTAAAAAGGACAGTAAAATAATTAAAAGTCCAATGAGTAATTTTTATGACGGTTCGAGAAAATGCGTTAGCACTGGAAATATTAATCAGGTTAGTACTTGGACTATCAAAGATCTAGCTCCAGGCACATACCAATGGAGTCTTCAATCGGTAGACCATTCTTTTACCGGATCTGATTTTGCTTCAGAGAGAAGTTTCACGATTTTAGGAGTTCCTCAGAATGTAAATATTAATTATAATGGGTCGACCGTAAATATTTCATGGCAGGCAGTGACGAGCGCTACAGCTTACAGAATCTATGGTTGTGACAACCCATACGGTACTTTTATAGATATTTCAAAACAGGGTTCGTTTAATTCTGCAACAAGCTGGTCGAAGTTAACCACTTCGACGATGTCATATTATTATGTAGTGGCATTTATAGCCGGTAAATAAATATTATGTTCCCCTGTTTTTTTTAATACAATTTAAATAATTTTTGTGCCCCAAAATAAGGGGTCATTATATTTGATTGAAATTACAGAATAATAAACTTAACTTTCAACTTAATTTAACGGAGTGGGTTATGACCGATTTTAAGATGAAAGCCTGCATGATAGACATATCACGGTTCCGTGTGCCTACGATGGAACGGATGAAGCTGATGCTCAAGAACATATCTGAAACAGGTTACGACACGGTTTTTTTCAATATTGAACACACTTTTAAGATACCTGAACACCCCATGATAGGTTTTGAAGCTGACGGGTTCGAGATGATGGAATTTAAGGAACTCTCTGATTTTGCTGACGGGATAAATCTTTCACTCGTGCCTTTAATCCAGTCTTTCGGCCACATGTTCCACATACTTAAATGGGACGAATATGACAATCTTGCGGAATCGGATGATAAATGGTCTGTGTCGGTTTCCGATCAGACTTATGAGCTTATAGATGACCTCTATATGAGAGCTTCCCAGGTTTTCAATTCTGAATATATCCACATCGGAGGAGATGAGGTCTATGATATGGCTACGGGAAAAAGCGCTCCTCTGCTGCAGTATATCACGAAAGATGAGCTTTTCTTAAATCACATTCTTAAGCTGAAGGAGATAGCTGCGAGGCATGACAGGAAGATCGTTCTATGGGGGGATATGATCGATAAAAATCCCGAAGTGATGAAAAAACTGGGGTCTGACACTGTCGTCTGCTACTGGAATTATGACTTTAAAGATATGCCTGAAAGCTACAAAAATATTGATGCGAAGATACTTGTCTGCCCGGGAACCAACACATGGAAAAGTTTCTTTCCCCGTTATGATTATGCGGTGAGAAATTTTAAATTAATGAAGGAAAGAGCGGATGAATTAAACGCCTTCGGATTTATGATAACAGATTGGGGAGACGCCGGACACATACATCCTTTCTCTATTACTGAAAATCTATTCAATACGGCATTTAAAGTGCTTAGTGGCAATTTAGTTGAAAAATATTATGTAAGAGACGAAATAAACGATATTATAAAACGTTTAGATGAAGTGCATTATTCTGATTATCTGAACTCTGAATGCGTCCGGAATAAACCTGAATATGTAACGAAACTTCTCTTCCATGACAATCCTTTTTCCGGAAAATGTTTTGCCGATCAGTCGGTACTAATGTTAAATAATCTTCTCGACAGAATCGGGGAGGTCAGAAGGTCATTAAAAGATGTCGAGTTTACTAATGAATTTGAACTTGATATAAAGCTATTTGCCGATCAGACTATTCTGTTCAAAAAGAAGATAGAACTTCATCTAGCAATAAGAAAAAATTCTGCGGCAGTCAAAGTAAGCAGGCTTATCGAGGAATACATTGTCGAACAAAGAAGGTGGTTCGCGGATTATATGAAAAGCTGGCTCGCGTCAAGTCAGCCGATGGGACTTTACTTCCACATACACTTTATGAAAAAGATCGAAAGGGACCTGCTGCACAGCCAGTATAAACACTATGGAACAGAATATGAGAAGATCCCGAAAAAAAATCTTTACGACGATCCCGAATATCTGAACCTGTTCAGTGTTGGGAATGCTGACGCTTTAAAAAAATTATGGGAAAATGCTCTTTTATAGAAGGGATTTGTATGTTTGACGAAACCGACTCAAAATTTATGAAAAAAGCCTACCTGCTTGCGATGAGAGCTTATGAAGAAGGCGAAGTTCCGATTGGGGCAGTGATAGTTAGAGAAGGGAAAGCGATAGGGGAGGGCTATAATCAGACCGAGCTTCTGAGAGATGCGACGGCTCATGCCGAAATGATAGCAATAACCGCAGCTGAGAATACGAAAGATAACTGGCGCTTAAACGACTGCACGCTGTATGTCACCGTTGAACCCTGCATGATGTGCACAGGCGCGATCTCTCTTTCCAGAATAGGCCGTATCGTTTACGGCTTGGAAGACCCGAGGATCGGATTTATTTCGTCAAGATTCGACGGGCTTCAGGAACTGAACATAAATAAATCAGTCACTGTTGAAAGCGGTCTTATGCGCAATGAAATATACGAACTGATGCAGAGTTTTTTTCGGGAACTGAGGGAGAGAGATAAATCGAACAAATCATCCCGTGAATCGTAGAAATACCCGAGATAAATGTTGAAGATGGAGAAAATTTATCTTATAATTCCGGCTGAAAATTTACGGAGAGCAAAATGAAAGACATAAAAAATAAATTTTTCGCAAATGTAATAATGATCGCTTCATTCGGACTGATCGTACCTGATGTAATTAAAAAAGCTATGCCTTTTGAAACAGGATCGCTCAAGGACAAAAATATGAGGCTGAATAATATATTATGGGCGATAATCTATTTCTTCTTTTTTGTAATGATCGCTGCAGCCTGCTTCGATTCTTTTTTCATAAACCGCGCCACAATGGTCAAATATCTTACAAGATCAGCCTTGACGATGCTTGTTTACATTCTCATCTCCGACGGTATAGTTTCAATTATCAAAAACAGCGATAAGGCTAAAAAAATCTGACAGGTTGATAGAGCTAAATGTCCGTCCAGAAATTAAAGAAAGCAATATATTCCTCAGAAGACCTTCAAAAGGTTGTCGAGGGTATTAATAAAAAAAATATTTTCTATACAAAAGGCATTACTTATTCATTCAAATCATTTCTGATTGCGTATCTTCATGAAAAACTCAAATACAAAGTGATATTCCTCGCCGATTCAGTCGAGAATGCCGAAAAGATGAGAGATGACATCGGTCTGATAACTGAAAGCGAGAGCGTCTGCGATCTTTTATTGCCCGGAGAGAATTACGCGTACTGTTCAGGCGATATTGACGACGAGAGGAAAGGAACCAGGCTTTTAACGCTCGATAAAATATCAGATCAGAAGTTTAAGATATTATCAACTACTTACAGAAATTTGTTCGAAAAGATCCCGACCGATGCCGGCGCAAAAGACATAAAGCTGAAGCTCAAGAAAAAATCAACGGTTAAACTTGACACGCTTATAGGAAAGTTCGTCGAAAAGGGTTTTGAGAAGGTTAACTCGGTTGAGAACATAGGCGAATTCTCCAGAAAAGGGAACATCATAGATATTTATCCCTACGCGGTTGAATATCCCGTCAGGATCGAGCTTTTCGGCGATGAGATCGAATCTATAAGATATTTCGATCCGGTAACTCAGAAAAGGGTGAACGAGGCTGATTCTATCGAGATCTATCTTTCAGACATGAGATCGGATTCAGGGACCGGGGAGAATTTGTTTGAGATCCTAAAAGCTGAAAATACGATATTTTTCATGGAAGAATGCGACGATCTCAAAAAAAAGCTCGAGGATTATTACAGGGATCACATAATAGCCGGCTATGAAAGGGTGGATCATCGCGGCCTGCATTACGACAAAAAATATTTTCATACGGACATCGTTTTTGATCTTATAAGTCAGAGAAAGGGATTCATAAACGGTTTTACCGATGAAAAGAAAGATATAAAGATAGCGGTGAAAGATCAGATTTCATACCGCTATGATTTCAAGCCGTTCCTTACTTCACTCAAAAACAACGACATAAAAGATATTTATTCATACATACTCTGCGATAATCCCGGGCAGACCGAGAGATTCAACGAAATAATTTTTGAGGAAATTCCCGAACTTAAAAACTATACTGTGCTTGACGGCGGACTTCACGAAGGGTTTTTCCTTCCCGATTCGAAGCTGACCGTATATACCGATCATCAGATATTCGGGCGTGTCAGAAGACCCAGACTAATAAGAAGATTCAAGAAGATCATTCCGTTCAAAGACCTT
>Ga0209467_1001794_pt1 | contig 17348 bp, 11 predicted proteins | sample Higcelwee11metaG_FD_187175 | JGI IMG/M metagenome (GOLD analysis project Ga0209467, IMG submission 187175) | Freshwater pond sediment microbial communities from the University of Edinburgh, under environmental carbon perturbations - High... | ecosystem: Environmental > Aquatic > Freshwater >...
TTTAGAGCTGGTTGAGAAGCGATTTTTTTGCTGGCACTTGGCGGTGGGGTAGTATTTACGGGTGGATTAAAATCAGCTGAGCCAAGGGGTTGGATTAATTCAACAATCAAAGATTCAAGTGGAAGTTGGGGGATAAAAGATTCTTTAATTTTAGGAATAGTTTCGGATATTTTATTAATACAAGTAACGACAAATCCGATAGGTGCTTTTTGGGAGAGGAGAAGGATATTTTCTTTCTGCTCCTTGGTCATTTTGGTAAAAATCTTTTTGTTCATAGTGGCGTCCACACTTAAAAGCATTATCTTGCGTAGATATTCTAGCCAATTTTTAGCTAGGAATTCAAGGTTGGAGCCGTCTTTGTAAATTTTATTTATCAATAGTAAAGCTTGGGCTGTTTTTCTGTCAAAAACTAATTCGGTTAATTCTTCTACTGATCCGCTATCGCTAATTCCCAAAATTTCAGCTACTTTTTGACTAGTAATCTCATCTTTTTCGAGAGTGAGGATTTGTTCAAATAGTGACTCGGCATCTCGCATCCCACCTTCAGCGCTGATAGCAATTAATTCAAGAGAGTCATTGTCAATCTTAACTTTCTCGTTTTTAGCAATAACAGAAAGTTTGCCGATGATTTCTTCGATATCAAATTTGGCAAAATCAAATCTTTGACAGCGAGAGATTATAGTTTCAGGCACTTTATGAATTTCAGTTGTAGCAAGGATGAAGATTATATGAGTTGGTGGTTCTTCTAAAATTTTAAGCAAGGCATTGAAAGCTCCTGAGGAAAGCATATGCACTTCATCGATAATATAGATCTTGTATTTGCCCTTTAGGGGAGATAATTTAGCAGTTTCTCGGAGTTCGCGAATGTTATCTACCCCAGTATTGGAGGCAGCATCAATCTCGATAATATCAGCGGATAAATTGTTTTCAATTTGGAGGCAGTTTTCGCATTTAAGACAAGGCGCTAGGAAGTCCTCTTTGGTTTTTTGAACTGGTGCAAGGCAATTGACCGTTTTGGCCAAAAGGCGCGCCATAGTGGTCTTACCTGTCCCCCTGGGGCCGGTAAAAAGATAGGCTTGCCCAATGCGATTGTATAAAATGGCATTAGAAAGAGTTTTTACGATATGTTGCTGGGAAACGATGTCAGAAAATTTAGCAGGTCTATATTTGCGGTAAAGAGTAGAGGACATATTTTTTCTCTAAGTTAAGTTTAATAGCAATTTTAATTTTAGCACAGTTACTAAAATTGATAAAATTTTTTATTCCTTGACAATTGGGATAATTTGTACTAATTTGTCGAGGTGTAGATTTTGATAGTTTTTTTAAAGGAGATTATTGCTACGGTGATAGCAAGGCAATTCAATTCAAAAGGAGTAGAAAAGAGATGGGGATTGTAAAAATGGTGGTAATTCTTATTTCAGTAGTGATATTTTCCCCCAATGCCTGGTCGGCTGAATATTGGGCAAAGAAAAGTGATCAGTTGATTGGGATAGACTTTATAAAACAGGCTGAAGAAAACTTAAATAGGGGTGTAAAATTGGTTATCTATGTCAGTCCCGAGGATTTACGTTTAGCTAAAAAAATAATTAAGGAATATTTGCAATGTACTCCCAAGGATAATCCTTTTTATCCTGATTTAGTTGAGAATATGAGAATGCTTAATAATAAGAGTATTGCTCCAGATGTGCAAAGAGTTTTGTCGCTTTCTTTTGCCGAGCAGGGCAGATAATCTCTTAAAAAAGGAGGAGTAGCGGAAATGAAGCCTGTTGAATTTCTAAAATTACTCGAATCAAAGTTCAAAAAAATAGAGCTGGAATTATCTATCCAAGAATATGAAGACAAATTAATTGCTTTGATATTTGATAACGGATTCAAGGATGGCTTTATGCATAGAACTGTCGTAGGGAGTATTTTTTTTGAAAATGAAAAGTTTTCCTGTAAAATCAACCTTTATCACTTTGGCGATGTTTTAACTCTTTTTGCCATTATTCCAAATAGCGATTTTCCTGTGGCTGTTTCTCTCAATGAAGAGAGTGATACCAAGATCATCAAATGATTATTTTTGTGCCGTCGGGTAGCTTTTGCTCCCTGGCGGTTTTTTATTTATTAGAAAAAACAAAAAACACGCTAGAGGCGTGTTTTTTTATAAATTAGATTGAAAGTTATTTTTTGAAAACCCAAAGTTTATAACCGACGAAGTTCCATAGTAATCCGGCAATACTTCCGATAGCAGCTCCGATTAAGCCCCATTGATCAGGGTTCAAGCCACCAATTGGTTGAATGCTACCAAAGACGTAAGAAGCGGTAATGATGTTAATTATGAAGCCAAAAATACTAACTACGAAAAATTGTAAAATTTCTGAAGAGGTTTTTTTGTTATTACCTTGAAAGGTCCAATATTTATTCCAAAAGTAGCTGTTAACATTGGCTACGATAAAAGAAGCGCCTTTGTAAATAGAATAAAAAGTTATAGTGGTAGCTCCGATAGCCCAAAAGGTGTCTTGAGAGCCGATATTAAAACTGTTTTTGACCAAGAAAGTTAAGAAAGACATAAAACCTAAATCTACAACAGTATTTAAAACTCCGATAACTATAAATTTAGCTAATTGCCAGATGACTTTTATTTTTTTGCCAATTCTAAAGGCAATAACTGCTCCCAGTGGGGTAGCGATGGTAAAGAAAGGAATGATTGTATAAAAAACTGATTCGTAGAGTTCTGGTTTGGCGGCTTTGATAACTGGCATGGATAATAATCCAATAAGGAATCCAGCAACAATGCTAAACTTAAAATCTCTACCCATTGATTGCGCATCTTCTGTCATATTTTTTTTATATTATTTTTTAAGCTTCTATTTTTGTCTTTTCTTCTTGAATTTCTTTTTTTATTTCTTCAATATCATTCATCCACTCGTCAATCATGATATCTTCCTCATCTTCAGGCTTATCTAGGGAAATTGTTTCATCTGTTATTTCGGAAGAATCTTCTTCTGTAAGTTTAGTAGGTTCATTTTTAGCCGGTTTTTCTGCATGGTCACTGATGTCATCGTTTTTTTGTAAAACATTTTCTACTGCTGCCCAGATACTGCTTATGGCAGTCGGAACAGTAATAACGACCTCATCTCCTGGTTCTATTTTAAAATATGTAATTGAGGCGAGTAAAATTTTGTAAGGAGTACCTTCGGAAATTACAAAATAATTACCACCTTCATCTTGGCCAGCAATTCCGATTAAGTTCTTCCTATCAGCTGGACCAACCTGTTTGTACATAAAAGAGCCATTATTAATGGTTAATTTAAGCATATCGCCCTCAACAAGCTTTGATTTGGAGGCGTAGTTGGCTGGTACTGGGTATTGCTTGCCATCATCGCCAATCATTATTTGACCATCAAAGGTGCCAAAAACAACCTCTCCTTCTTCTGAGTCAGAGACTTTTGTGTAGCGACCAGCCTTCTTTTTGCCTTCTAATTGCAAAAGCATAGCTTTGGCACTTTGGATTGTCTTTTCGGCACTGGTTATAGTCTTTCGTAAGGCCTCTATTTGTAAAGTTTTATCTTCATTGTTAATAATCGTCATTTTGTTTTTGTCCAGAAATTTTGAGAAAATGTTCGATTTCATCAAAAAAACTGATTTTTTATTTTTGTTTGTTCTTTTGATTAAATTATATATTATAAAGCGGGCATTGACAAGAGTATGTTTTTTTGCTATCATTAGAAGTTATAAGATATTAAAGTAATTTACTTTATTTTTATGAATTCTAACCTAAAAAAGTGGATAAATAAGCATATAAATGCCTATTTTGTTTTCGTAGCGCTAGCTTTCACAATTGGAGCGTATGTCTTTTTTATGGACAATTCGGCTACCTTTGTTGTCAAGTCGGATGTTTTAATCGTGGCTAAAAACGAAAAAACAGCCTTGAATCTTGATAGAATTAAAGAAAACTTAGTCGCCTTAGCTAAGAAAAATGATATTGTTGGAAGCGAAGTAGGACTAAATATGGATAAGAGGAATAGCTTGGTAGAGTTTGAGGTTGAAGAATCAACCCAAGTTAAAGCTAGTGAGAAAAGCGATTTGATGACTAGAAATTTTATAGATTATGCTAATAAATATTATGATGCCCAAAATGATGTCAGCTTGGAAGTGGCCTCGAAGCAAGTTTTCAAGAAAGAAATTGGACGGTTATATATTTTAGCTATTAGTATTTCAATTGGTTTAGTTTTATCTCTTTTGATTCAGACATTTCTTGATTTGGTGGAAAGTGTGATAAGAGGTTCAATTTTAGGTGGTCAAAAGCCGAAGAGAGAGCGTCAAGTTAGATCAAAAGATTTAGAAAATGTTTTAAGAATGAACAGTGAAAAGATAAGAAAGCTTTCATCATCTCAACCAATGGAGGAGAGAGTTAGGCAAGTGGATGTTGAGGTTAAAAGTACTATTCCCAAACGTGAGAATAGAGAAACTATTTACTCCAATGCCGCTGAAGTGATTCAACCCGTTTTTAAGAAAGCTTCTTCGCCAATTAATTTGCCTATAGCAGATGAGGATTTAGTTGCTGTGAATAATGAAATACAAGATGTTCCGGTAGGAGTGCCATTTATAGATGAAGATGCGGTTAGGAATTTGGAAGAGAGAGTTTTCGGTAGTATCTCACACGCTAATCATTCCCATGATGTAGTTTTTGCTAAAGATAATACATTTTTAGAAAATGAAATTGTTGAAAGGGAATTGAGTGATGATATTATAGGAGAGCAAAATAGGCCACTTAGCGAGCCAATTAGTGAGGCGCCCAAAAAGGTAAGTGAGCCAACTGAGGAAGATTTTAAAAGAAAATTAAATCAATTATTAGGTAATAGATAATTTTAAAAAAATGTCAAAAAAAATACAATTTTTACTAATTTCAATTTTAGTGGGAGTGCTGATTTTTTCGGTTATTTATTTTTTTTATAGAGATAAATTTAATCTGGATAAAGTTGGCAATGTTTCTGAATCAAGTGTTTTGATTAAGCTATCCAGGGAAATAATTACGGGGGATAAAGTTTTTTTAGTGCTTTTTCAAAATAACATGGAGTTGCGTCCGGGGGGCGGTTTCATAGGTTCTTTTGCAATTATTAAAACTCAAAACGGCAAGATAACTTCATATGAAATTCATGACACCTCCAATTTTGACGGAAGAATTCCAGAAAATACTGATATGCCTCTTCCAATGAAAAAGATATTCAAGATTGATTCTTGGAAATTTAGAGATTCAAACTATTCTCCAGATTTTCCAACTAATGCCAAGAAAGCGCTAGACTTTTATTATCAGGGACAAGGAGAGGAAAAATTTGATGGCGTGTTTGCAATTAATGCTGCAGTTTTAGAAAAAGTCTTGGAGGTAACTGGACCAATTAAGTTAGAAGATTATCCAAGTACATTTGAGTCTAAGACTGCATTGGTAACTCTTGAAAAGCAAGTAGAAATAGATTTTGGATTACAGGGAATCGATCGAGAAGATCGAAAAGATGTGATGAGTGAATTTCTTGATGAGCTACTTAAAAAATCAGCCGAACTTTCAAAATTAGATAAAGTAAAATTGGCCAAGAATTTGATTTCTGAATTAGAAAATAAAAATATCCAATTGTATTTTAATAACAAAAAGTTAAATGATTTAGTACTTAAGACAAATTGGAATGGAATAGTTGATAAGGATTGGAATAATGATTATTTGATGGTGGTAGATGCCAATATTGGAGCTTATAAAAGTGATTATTTTATAAAACGTTCAATGCAATATCAAGTAGATATGAGCAAAGAAATTCCAGAAGCAACTTTAAAAATTACTTATCAGCATACTGGTAAAACTAAAGATTGGATGACTCGAGATTATCTAAGTTATTTGAGAGTTTATTTGCCAAAAGGTAGCATGATTAGTAGCGCTTCTGATGTTGGGGAAATAAATTATAGTGAAGATTTGGATAAAAAAGTGATGGGTGGATTTGTGGAAGTTCCCTTGAATACAACTAAAACCATAGAGATAAAATACAGTTTACCCAAGGAATTAAAAAACAAGGCTTATCAATTAAAAATTCAAAAACAATCTGGAAGTGGAATTGTGCCGACAGTAGTTAATGTCACAACCGCTAGTGGTGAAAATAAAAACTTCAACTTGATCCTTAATGGGGATACGATAATTAATAAGTAGAATACTTGATTGTTTATTTTTTAGTTAACGCATTAGCGAGTTAACGAGTTTAAAAAACTTAACTTTAAAAGTTAAGTTTTTTTATTTGAATTTAAAAATTAAGAATCTAGGAATCTAAGAATTCCAAATTAAAAATATCAAATTTCAAATAAATTTTTAAATTATTTAATGCTTTAAAATTCAGTATCCGCACCTTGAATCATTTAGTCATTTAAAATTGATTGAAAATTTTAAATTTTAAATTCTAAATTATATTTTGATGACTTGATGACTATATCCTTACTTTATAAACTTGAGACTTTAAAAACTTTATAAACTATTTTTTATTGTCTTGCCAGCACCACCTCATAAACTTTTTTGGCGCCACTTTTTTTGAGAACCTTGGCGCACTCGAAGAGAGTACTTCCAGTGGTGGCGACATCATCTACTAATAGTACAATTTTATTTTTAAGGGGAACTTTTTTTAAATTTTCTTTATCGATAATAAAGGCTTTGCTAACATTAGATCTTCTTTGGTAGCGATTTTTAATTTCCATTTGAGGCTTAGTATAACGATTGCGCAAAAGTAATTGATCGGAAACCGGAATTGTAAAGCCAGGAGTTAAATTTTTTTCTAGGTAGTGAGCCATAATTAGAGACTGATTGAAGCCTCGCCAACGCAAGCGTCGGGGGTGCAAAGGGATGGGAATGATTATGTCGGGTAGTGGTAGGGTGGAGGTGAGGAGGGCTTGCCTTAGAATTTCCCCCAGGGATTGCCCGATATCTATTATAAATCTATATTTATAATAGTGGATTAATTCAGCTAGTAAAGTTTTCTTTTTGGCTTGTCTATAAAAAGAAGCCACCAAGACACCATCAATGCACTGGGCATCTTTGCAAGAAAAACAAACCTCTCCATTTGAGTTAGAAACCTTTTTGCAGATTGGACAAACTTGTTCTTTTTGGATATTTATCTCTGCCAAACATTTTTTGCAAACCCATTTATTGTAGCGATTGCAAGAGATGCAACGAATGGGAAAAACTGTATCTAAGATATATTTTTTAATATCCATGCTAGTACGTTAGATTTTTTAGGCAAGAAAGAGAACTATCTGCTAAAAATTTTATCATTTTTAACGTCGACAAAGAGGGTGTTTTTTTTGACTTGATTGTAGGTAATTTTACTAGCGATTTCATTTTCGACAAAGTCACGAATATTTTTTTTGATATAGCGAGCTCCTTTTTCTGGGGAAGCGCTTTTGGTCAAAAGGAATTTGATTAAATTTTTAGAATAAGTTAATTTAATTTTTCTTTCTGCTAATCGTGTAATTAATTTTTTTAATTCAAGGATAATTATTTTTTCAATATCTTTTTCGTCCAGTGCGTCAAAAACAATAATCTCATCAAGACGATTAAGAATTTCTAATTTAATTTTGTCTTTTAACTCGTCTAAAACTTTTTGGCGGATATTATCAAACTTTTTTTCTAATTTACTTTTATCTCCCGAGGTGGAAAATCCAATTGAAGAAGCTTGAGTAAACTCTTTAGTCCCGATGTTAGAAGTTAAAATAATAATAGTATTTCTAAAATTAATTTTTCTGCCCTCGGCATCAGTAAGGCTTCCATCTTCTAAAATTTGCAGTAAAATATTGAAAACATCTGGATGGGCTTTTTCAATTTCATCAAAGAGAATTAAGCTGTAGGGTTGGCGACGAACTTTCTCAGTTAATTTGCCACCTTCACCGTAGCCGATATATCCAGCTGGAGCTCCGATTAACCTAGAAACATTATGTTTTTCGACAAATTCACTCATATCTATTTTAACTAAAGAGTGATTGTCGCCAAAGAATTCTCGAGCCAAAGTTTGCGCAAATAGGGTCTTACCTACGCCACTTGGCCCAAGAAAAAGAAACGAGCCCAGTGGTTTTTCAACTTCGCTAATGCCACTTTGGGAGCGCAGAATTGAGGCGGATATTTTACGAGCCGCTTCTGCTTGACCGACAATAAGGGTGTTTAAAGTTTTCTCGATGTTAGTAGTTTTATCTGATGATTGAGAAAGAATTTTTTCAATCGGAATTTGAGTAAAGAGTGAGACTGTTTGAGCGATATCTTTTTTATCAATTGATAATTTGTTTTCTTTTTCAAATTTAGTTTGCTCTTTTTTGAGTTGGGATATTTTTTCAATTAATTTTTCTTCTTCCTTTCGCAGGTCAATCGCTTCGTCATACTTCTCTTCAGTCACGAGAGAATGTTTTTTATTTATTAAGTCGGTTAGACTTTTTTCAACCTTTTTTAATTCAATAGAGGTGCTAGAAATAGTGGCTTTATTTTTTATACGAGAAGATGTTTCGTCAATTAAATCAATAGCTTTGTCTGGCTGAAATCTATCTTGGATATAACGATTACTCAATTCAACTGAAGCCTGGATGGCTTCATCAGAAATAATTACATTATGAAATTTTTCATAATTTTTTTTGATACCACGAATTATCTCAAGTGTATCGGTAGCGTTGGGTTCTTTAAGTACGACAGGCTGAAAGCGTCTTTCTAGGGCAGGATCTTTTTCGATATATTTTTTATATTCTTCAAGGGTAGTAGCGCCGATACAGCGAATGTGACCCTGAGTTAAGAGAGGTTTAAGAATATTGGCAGCGTCTAGTCCGCCAGAAGCATTCCCCGCTCCCACGATGCCATGAATTTCATCGATAAAAAGAATAATATTTTTATTATTTGAAGCCTCCTGTAAAATATCTTTTAATCTTTGTTCAAATTCTCCACGAAAATTTGTCCCTGCCACAACTAGAGCAATATCAAGGGCTAATATTTTTTTGTTGAGTAAGTTTTGTGGGACTTTTTCTTCATTTATTTTTTTGGCCAAGCCTTCTACTAAGGCAGTTTTTCCAATACCAGGGTCACCTACCAAGAGGGGATTATTTTTAGTTTTTCTTCCCAATGAATTAAACATTCTTTCGATTTCTTTTTCTCTGCCTACTAGGATGATATCCTCTTTCTTTACTTTTTCATTTAGATTGGTGCAAAAATAATCTAGGTTAGGTGTAGTATTGGATTGCTTGTTTTGACCAGCTAAAGAGGGGAAATCTAGGGCGGGTAAGTCTAAGGCTTTAAAGATGCCTGCTAAAAAGCTTTTATCTAATGGGCTATGTTCACTCAGTGGGGTAGCTAAAACTTTTTCAGATAATTTATTATTTTTTAATTTAATGCCTGATTTTTTTGGAATGGCCACGCTAAGAATTTTCTTGATATTATTATTGGGAATTTCCATAATAGAAAAAACCAAATGTTCAGTGCCGATGTATGGATAGTTAAATTTATTGGCCAAGAGATAGGCGTGGGTAATTATTTTTTTTAAATCACTGGACGCTTCTTGCTGGGGGATGTTTTTTTTGTCTTTCTTTTTGATAACAAGCACTTTGTCAAAAATTTCTTTTTCAACTCCCAAATCATTTAAAATGTTGCTACCCAAGCTGCCTTTTTCTAAAAGAATGGCAAAAAGCAAGTGCTCAGGCTCTATCGACTCAGAATTAAAATAACGAGCAATGTTCAGCGATTCATTGAGGCTATTTTTGGCGTGAATGGTCATTTTTTCGAATATTTTATTATCTATCATAAGCTTTTATAAATTTTAATTATATTAAATATCACGTTTTATTATGGTCTAAAAATGGGGATTTTGCAAGACTTCGAATGATTGTTTAAATGTTGTATATATTAATATGTTTTATGTTTCATGCTCTATAAATTCCATGCTATAATTTAATTATAAAAATATCTTCTAGGAGCTATGGGGTGGTAGCTTTTTTTGGGGTTAAAGAAAATATGAAAAACAAAAAAGAAAAAAATAAAATAGAGCGATTTTTTGTTCGATTAAAAAATGATAAGAAAGAATTTAAGATTTTTATCTTAGTAATTTTACTATTGGCTACCAATGGTTTATTAATAAATTCTTATTTAAAAAATGAAAAAGTAGAAAGCTTCGAGGATAAATATAATTTTTTAAATCCAGCTGTTGATTTGATAGAAAGCCATGATTTGATTGTTAATTTTCAGAGTCTGAGAGAGAGTTTGACGAGTAAATATGAAGAAAGAGAGGATTATTTGGTTTCAATTTATTTTGAATATTTGCCTACAGGGGCCAATATTGCCATCAATAAAGATGAAGAAGTTTGGCCAGCTAGTTTAATAAAAATCCCGGTGGCGATGGCGATGATGAAAAAGGTGGAAAGTGGGAAATGGAACTTTGATAATGAATTGGTGATTTTGGATGAAGATAAAGATAACGGTTTTGGAACTCTTTATCAGCAACCGACGGGTACCACGATGACAATTGAGAAGTTGTTGGAGGAATCCTTGATAAAGTCAGATAATACCGCTCATCTGGTGTTACTTAGAAATTTGGATAGCTCAGAAATTGAAGATATTTATAATCATCTTGGTATGGATGATATCGTGTCGGATGTTAAAAAGAAATCTACCCAGGATGTCGATAATCGAATTACGGCTAAGCGGTATTCAATTTTCTTTCGTTCTTTATATAATTCAACCTATCTTTTGCCTGAAAATTCACAGAAATTTTTAGATATTTTAGAAAAAGCACCCCAGGAATATTTGAGCTTAGGCCTTCCTGCTGAAGTTAAATTTGTCCACAAAACTGGAGTGCGAGTAGGGGAGTCGGTTAATGCTGATGCAGGAATTGTTTATGCTGATGATAGGCCATACCTGATTACAGTAATGATTCAAAAGAGAGATAATATCCCGGAAAGTGATAATGAAAAAATAAATCAAATTTTTAAAGATATATCAGAGGAAATATATAATTATGTTTCAACAGTTGAGTAAAAAATTATTTACTATTTTTTTGATGCTCTGTTTTTTAACAGTGGATTTTAATATTTCTCCAGAATTAATTAGCTATGTGGGGGATAAATTGGGTGGAGAAAACATTGTGGACAAAGTTTATCTAGCTAAACAAAATCCTAACGTGGTGGATAATTTTAAATCTTTTTTGCCAGTAGCGCAGGCATCCATGGATTCATCAGAACTTGAATATATGGTTGACATTGGTCCCATAACGGGTTCGGCAACTTCTGGTTATGTTTTTGCTTCAATCTTTAATCCCAGTGCTTCGGGTCGGTCAATTTCAATTAAGCGAATTGCGGTTAAGGCTAATGCAGTTGCGGCAGCCAATTATGTTAATCTTAGCATTCGGAGGACCACGGCCGCTTCAGGTGGGACCCAACTTGCAGTAGGAGACATTCCTAAGAAAAACACCTCATCTTCTAATTCGATTGTTGAGGTTAGGCATACGGGAGTGACGACAACTATGTCTGGAATAGCAGATTCCAGAATTATGGGTCAGCCAATGCCAGGAGCAGCTGGAGAATATCATAGCTATCGAGATATATCTTTTGGAGCGAGTGATGAAAAATTAGTTTTGCGCCCAGGGGAGGGCGTGGCACTTTATCAGGAGGCGGTAGGTGATACTGACGAAAGAATTAGACTTTATGCAGAATGGGATGAAACTGCAACCACGCCGACAGCTGGTGATGAATTTTTATTTGCTTTTCCGCGAGTGGAGGTAGCAGCTACGGCTAACTATGTTTATAATTCTTTTTTTAATCCGGCCGCCTCAGGTAAGACGGCGATAGTAAAAAGAATTTGGTTTGGAGCAGAAACTTGCGATACCACTGCGGTTTATACCAACAACATTTCATTAAGAAGAACTACGGCGGCCAGTGGAGGGACAGCTATTACAGCTTCTAATGTGCCCAAGAAAAATACTGGTAGCAATAATAGTGTAATGGATTTTAGACGCAGTGGTCCAACGGTAACTTTTGTAGGGACGGCTGAGGCTAGACTCGGATTGGTAACTGCTTGTGCGGCAGCTGGTCAGGCACATAGCTGGATGCAAATAGATTTACAAAACAACGATGAAAAAATCATTCTGCAACAAGGCGAAGGAATCGCTCTTTATAGTGAAGCCGTGGGAGACATTGATCAAATAGTGAGAATGGTGGTGGAATGGGATGAAGTGGCTTCGGCTAGTACTCCGGCTTCTCAAGGAGAATACTTTTTTAATTATTTAAAAGTTTCTAATGAAGCAGCAGCACCAGCACTTAATACTACTTTTTATAGTTTTTTTAATCCAGCTGCCTCAGGTAAAACGGCGGTAGTCAAAAGATTGGGGATTAGGGTGAATGCAGATACTACAGCGACTTACAGCGCTTTTAATTGGCGGCGGCTCTCGGCAGCTTCAGGTGGGGCACAGGTGGCAGCTACAGATATAATCAAAAAACATTCTGGTACAGCTAGCTCAGTAATGGAATTAAGAACTTGTGGAGCAGCTTGTGCTAGTGCCATTACAGCAACTTATAGTGGTACGGCTGATTCTAGGTTATTAACTACTAATGGTGCGGGAACTCTGGCTCAGATTATCGGACAAAAAGAGATTGTTTTTGGGGAGAGTGAAAAACTAATCTTGCAACCAGGAGAGGGTGTGGGATTTTATCTAGATGTGGCAGCGGGCGATATTGATCATTACGTCAAAGCTTTTGTGGAATGGGATGAGGAAACTTCAATTCCCTCTTCGCAAGGGGAGTATTTAATTGATGTTGGACCAGTTAATGGTTCGACGACCTCGGGCTATAATTATGCTTCCTTTTTTAATCCAGCTGCCTCAGGCAATACAGCGGTAATAAAAAAAGTTAGTCTCAGGATAGATTCAGCGTCGACCGCCTTAGTTATCCCGATGTCACTTCGCAGAGCGAGTGCGGCTTCAGCTGGAACTCAGATAACAGCTGCAAATATTCCCAAAAAACACAGTGGTACATCCAATACCACTATGGAAATCCGGCGAACCGGAGTAACAGCCACCTTGAGTGGAGACGCCACTTCAAGATTAACCAGTGTGCAGACATCTAGTGCAGTAGGAACAGCAGTGGCCCCTGCAATAAGTGGATATAAGGAGCTTGTTTTTGAAAATGAAGAAAATATAATTTTACAAGCTGGAGAAGGAATTGTGCTTTATCAAGAGGCGGCTGGAGATGCTGATTTTAGGGTAAAAATTCTTATTGAATGGGATGAAGTGACTTCAGCCAGTACCCCGAGTTCAGTTGGGGAATACTCTTTGTCAACTGGACCAATTACAGGAAGTCTTAATTCTGGTTATGTGTATTCATCTTTCTTTAATCCTGTGGGTTCAGGCAAAAATTATTCAGTCAAAAGAATGGAGATTCGATCTAATCGAACCGGAACTTTGGTTGCGCCTGGTTACATTCCAGCCACTATAAGGAGAATAACGACAGCTAGCGGAGGGACGACGTTGACATTAGCTAATGTGCCAAAAAAACATTCTGGTACCGCTACCACTACGGCCCAATTTAATCATACTGGTCCAACAGTGACTTTGGCAGGAGCGACTGAATCAAGACTTTTAGGTGTGACTACTCCCGGAGCAGTTAATCAAGTCATAGGACAATATGAAAATATAATAATTTATCAAGACGAATTTATCTTACATCCTGGTCAGGGTGTTGCGCTTTATCAAGAAGCGACTGCGGGAGATGCTTTAATGACTTTTAGGATGGCAATCCAATGGTCAGAATCAACATTTACTGAAACTGGAAATTTGAGTGTTGATATAGTGGATTCTGGCGGTTCATCAGTTACTACGCCCTCAGTTAGTTTTTCGAGTGCGAATTTTAATTGGGGTACCCAACAATCTACCGCTACAATGGGAATCACAGCAGAAAAAATAAGAGTCACTAATACCACCACTACGCCCAACTGGACTCTTTCAGTTGCTGGGACAGTGAATACCAATCTTTGGACAAGCGGAGGAAATACTTATGATTTTAATGGTACATCGGTTACAGGGAGATTAAATATTAATCCTGGCGGAGTTACAATTACACCCCAAGGTGGTTGTACTAATGCGGGCCTAGCTAATGGTTCAACGGCTTATTTTGTCCAAGGAACTCAGGATTCAATTAATTTAATTACGGCTGGGGCGAGCGCCGAAACTAATTGTTACTGGGATATTACAGGAGTAAATATGACTCAAGATATTCCAGCTGCTCAAGTGACTGGAAATTACTCATTGAATCTTATCGTAACCGTTATTTGACTTTTCGGTTTATATAGTGTATAATGAAGTGGAGAAATAGTAACAGGAAAAGTTACGGGTGAAAATTCTTTTCTCTAAATCCTTAGTTTATAGGGGGTTGGAGAGATGAATGTTCACCCTTTTTTATTTAAAATGAAAACAAAAAAATGAAAACAAAATTAAGCAACTTAATAGCCAAAAGAATTGGGATTATCTCAATGATACTTGTTGGGATTGTGGCCATAAAAGCTTCGGCTAGTAATCAATCTCAATTAAGTCAATCTATTACTGATGGTGTTAAGGCTATTGATATAGTTGATGCTGGTGGCGCTACTGTAGCTAGTCCAACAGTTGGGTTTACATCAGCAACCTTTTCTTTTAACACTCAAGATACAACTGGAACACTGGGCGTTTCAGCTGAAAGAATTAGAGTTTATAATCCAACGTCAACTGCTACTTGGACAGCTAGTATTGCTGGAAGTGCGACGACTGCTACTTGGACAGCGGGAAGTACTTACTATGATTTTAATGATGCCAGTGGTAGTGGTTATACCGACGGTGCCGGAGATGCAGATACTTATGGCGGACAATTATTAGTGTCCCCAGCCGGAGGAACACTAGCGGGGGTATCTAGCTGTCTCACCACTAATGTTTCTCTGGGAGCTAACAGCGCATTTAATCAAGGAACAGTTGATAGTATAAGTATTGCTTCTGGCGCAGCGGGGGCACCTACTTACTGTCGTTGGGATATAACTAATATCGGACTTACACAAAAGATTCCAGCCTCACAAAATTCAGGATCTTATTCATTAAATCTTGTGCTTTCTATAATTTAAATAAAAGAAAATTTTATATAAAAAACATTTGCTGTAGGTAAATGTTTTTTATTTTGTTTATTTTGTGTTATAATTTAAATAAATTTAAAATAACTTTTTTCAAAAAAATCATAAAAATAAAATATGAAAACGAAAGTATTATTGAGTATTTTTTTATTTATAGTGGGAATTACCTTAAGCTCTCAATCTGTGCAAGCTATTGAATATGGACAGATGGGGGGAAGACCCACTAATTACGATCCTAATATTCCCGATAGTCAATCTTGGTTTATTTATAATCTCGACCCTGGGACAACTAAGGAAGATTCTTTGACGGTAGCCAATCTTTTTGAAGATTCATGGGTGGCTGTTATTTATGCGGCTGATAGTGTAAAGAGTTCTAGTGGTGGATTTGCTTTGCGTCAAGTTACAGAAGCCAAGGAGGCAGTTGGTTCTTGGGTTAAATTTTATCCAGACCCAAAGCCTGATTTTACAAACAAACTTTTTGAAGATAATAAAACCATTGATGAAGTATGTAAGGTTTCAAGTGAAAACTTGGAGAAAAATTATAAATTAGATGGTAGTAAAATTACTGAGTTGGGGGAGTGGTGCAAGGGAGTAGATTTGGTGGAGTTGGATCTTAAATCTGGAGAGAAAAAAGAATTGTATTTTGTAATTACTATTCCCAGAGATGCTGATGTGGGAGAACATACTGGGGGGATATTGATTCAAAAAAAAGCTAAAGACGAGACCTCTCAAAATGATGGATCTAAGGTAATGTTGACCACTAGAGTGGGAGTTCGGATATATGAAACTGTTCCTGGGGACATTGTTAAAAAACTGACATTTTCTGATCTTGAAGTAGTTAAGAATTTTGATGAATTTTATTTACCCTGGGATAAGATAAAAAAGGAAAAATTTAAGGAATATTTAATTACATCCTTGGTTAGAAACAATGGTAATGCCAGCACTGACTTTAATGAAAAGATAAATATTCATAACATTATTACTGGAAAGACAGAATCTCTTGATGTTCGAGAATTTCAAGTTTTACGAGGAGATGATTTTATTTCCAGTTTATCTTGGAAGGCTCCTCGCTTGGCTTATTTAAATTTTCAAAAAGAATATCGTTATAAAAACACCAATGGAGATGAAGAGATAATTCAATCTGAAGCAATTAAGAAGTGGTTTATTCCTTGGAGAGAGTTATTTATATTTAGCTTCTTTGTTTTAGTGGTGATAGGTGGCTATATTTTATGGAGGAGATATCAAAATAAATATTATGGTGGAATTGGTTGGGTTGAATATGAAGTGGAAGAGGGTGACACAGTCCAAGGTTTAATGAAAAAATTTGCCATTGAATGGAAAGTCTTTGTAAAAACTAACAAAATTAAGAAGCCATATATATTGGAGGTGGGTCAACTTATTTTGGTTCCAAAATTAATTGCCAGAGAAGACTCTGGAAGTTCTCATGTCGATAGTGGCACAGTGGAAGCCCAGAATGTTAAAAAATTAGTAAACAAAGGTGTGATTGATTTAAGGGCTAAGGAAAATATTCAAGAAATTGTTGGTCTTGAGCAAGAAATTGTTGATGAAAATAATATTGAGTTGGATGAAATTGCTGATGAAGCAGATTTTTCAATTAGTAGTGGTGTCGAAAATAGAGTTAGTGACTCTGATACCGTAGATAGTTCATTGTTTTTTGGAGAGAAAGCGGACGGAAGCGAGTTTCAAACTGAATATGAAATTAGGAAAGAAGATTTTTCTAAAAAACAGCCAGTCATTAAGCCGTTGGCTAAAAAAATAAAAGCAGAAGAAAAGGCCTCAATAGAGGAGGAAATTAGAAATGATTATCGAGAAGAAGAAATAAGTGGTGGTGAAGAACTGTTTATTAAAGGGGAGAAAAGTGATTCCAAGGGTTCTCGTGCTTGGCTAATTTACTTATTATTAATGGTAATTGTATTTCTTTTAGCTGGAATAGGCTTTCTTTTATTTCAAAATAAAAAAATGTTAAGTATGAAGGTAGGTAATCAATCAGAGATTATTGTTGAGGATAAGATAGAAGTCCCAGTCGAATCAGAAGAGTTAGTGCCTGCAGATGTTCAGCCAGATGAGGAGATTGCACCTCAAAAAGAAACATCTATTAAGATATCAGATATAAGTGTTAAAGTTTTAAATGGTAGTGGAGTAGCGGGTGTTGCGGGCAAGGTAAAGGATTTCTTGGTAGATAGGAAATATAAAAGCGTTGAGACTGGAA
>Ga0209467_1001795_pt1 | contig 17343 bp, 22 predicted proteins | sample Higcelwee11metaG_FD_187175 | JGI IMG/M metagenome (GOLD analysis project Ga0209467, IMG submission 187175) | Freshwater pond sediment microbial communities from the University of Edinburgh, under environmental carbon perturbations - High... | ecosystem: Environmental > Aquatic > Freshwater >...
AAGCTGAGAAGATTATGAGTGATGCTAAACTGGAAGCAGCGGCATTAAGAGAAAAAGTTATTGCTGAGGCCAAAGCGCTGGCAAATAGCAAAATAGAGACAAAACGTGCTGAATTAGCACTTGAGTATGCAACGTTCGAAGGCGAATTGTCTGCAGAACGAACACGGTTGATCGCTACGCTTCAAAATGAAGTGCCTGCTTTCCAATCTGCTGTATCAGTAAAACTAAGTAAGATATAAGGGGTATGCAATGGGTAAAATAATCGTTACAGTATTACTGCTCAGTACTTATCTATTTGGTTCAGATGCTGGTGCTGAAGGCTCTACAGACATTGTTCAACGAACGGTTAACTTCCTGATTTTTGCTGGAATTTTGTTTTATATTTTGGCTGAACCGCTTAAAAACTATTTTAGCGGACGAAGTGCGGGAATAGCTGATGAACTTGAAAAAGTTCAAGAGCGTCTTCGTGAATCAAAACGTCTTAAAGATGCCGCTGAACATAAGATCGAAGAGGCGGAGCACTTTGCATCAGAGTTGGCAGAATCAAGTAAAAAAGAGAACAAAATTTTGTCTGACAAAATTTTGGCACAGTGTGAGCAAGAGCTTGAAGTAATTACGAAACAAAGTGTTTCATTAATGGAACTTGACAAGCGTAAAATGGTTCGTGAAGTTGTTTTTGCAGTAATGAATGATGTTATGGATAAAAGTAACGATGCATTGGGTAAAGAAGCAATGACCGAAATCTTGAAAAAGAAGGTGGCATAAATGCGTCATGAACTCATTGCAAAACGTTACATAAAGCCTTTGATGGAGAGTTGTGACCAAGCATCATTAGATAATTTATCACTACTCCTCACTACTGTCGCTAAAGCGTATGAAAATGAGAAGTTCAACCTTATCATGAACAGCAATGATGTGAGCAGTAGTGCAAAATGTCAATTAGTTTTAGATATGGTTGCTTCAGCTAAGAGTCCGATGGTTAACAATCTGATCAAGTTGTTGGTAGAAAACGGTCGTTTATTATTGGTTCCAGTTATCGCAGATCAATTGGCACGTGAAATTGGTCGCGCAAAACGTACATTCAAAGGGCGTATCTACAGTAATAATGTTGTAGATCAAGCTTCGGTTGATACGATTGCACGTGATTTAGGGTCAAAAATGGGGGCAACAATCTCATTGAGTTTTGTTGTATCTGATTTTGAGGGTATTCGTGTTGAAGTCGATGATTTGAATGTTGAAATCAATTTTTCAAAAAGCCGCCTTAACGCTCAACTCATTGAGCACATTTTAAAAGCAATTTAACCCTCGGGAAAGGAGAAATAGTGGTAGCAAAAGTACAAGCAGACGAAATCAGTTCAATCATTAAAGAGCGAATTGAGAATTTCGAACTTAATGTAGATATTAATGAAACTGGAAAAATCGTCTCATACGGAGACGGAATCGCTCAAGTTTATGGCTTGAATAACGTAATGGCCGGTGAGATGGTTGAATTTGAAGACGGTTCACGTGGTCTTGTTATGAACCTTGAGGAGAGCAGCGTTGGTGTTGTTATTCTTGGTAAAGGGAAAGATCTCCGTGAGGGAATGTCAGTAAAACGCCTTGGCAAATTACTACGTGTTCCTGTTGGTGATGCACTTCTTGGTCGTGTCGTGAATGCTCTTGGTGAACCGATTGACGGAAAAGGGCCAATCGAAACAAGTGAAATCCGTTTCGTAGAAGAGAAAGCTCCTGGAATTATGGCACGTAAATCGGTTCATGAACCGATGGCAACTGGTATTAAAGCGATTGATGCTCTCGTTCCAATTGGACGTGGACAACGTGAGTTAATCATCGGTGACCGTCAAACAGGTAAAACAACTGTTGCCTTGGATACTATCATCAACCAAAAAGGTAACGGTGTAGTTTGTGTTTATGTTGCGATTGGTCAAAAAGAATCAACCGTAGCACAAGTTATCCGTCGTCTTGAAGAACATGGTGCTCTTGAATACACAATTATCGTTTCTGCACCAGCTTCTGAAGCGGCAGCACTCCAATTCCTTGCACCGTACACCGGTGTAACGATGGGTGAATATTTCCGTGATAACGCACGTCATGGTTTGATCGTTTATGATGATCTCTCTAAACATGCGGTAGCTTATCGTGAAATGTCATTGATCCTTCGCCGTCCTCCGGGTCGTGAAGCGTATCCAGGTGACGTTTTCTATCTACACTCTCGTTTGTTAGAACGTGCAGCGAAATTGAATGACGAATTGGGTGCAGGTTCATTGACCGCTCTTCCAATCATCGAAACTCAAGCGGGTGACGTTGCGGCGTATATCCCTACCAACGTTATTTCGATCACGGATGGTCAAATTTTCTTGGAAACTGATTTGTTCAACTCAGGTATCCGCCCTGCGATCAACGTAGGTCTCTCGGTATCACGTGTTGGTGGTGCTGCTCAAATCAAAGCAACGAAACAAGTTGCAGGAACATTGCGTCTTGATTTGGCACAATACCGTGAGCTTCAAGCGTTTGCTCAGTTTGCTTCTGATTTGGATGAAGTAAGCCGTAAACAACTTGAGCGTGGTCAACGTATGGTTGAAGTATTGAAACAACCTCCATATTCTCCACTTGGTGCTGAAAAACAAGCATTGGTTATTTTCGCCGGTAACGAAGGGTATCTTGATGATATCTCTGCAGATTCTGTTGTTAAATTCGAAGCGGATCTTTATCCGTTCGTAGAAGCATCGTATCCGCAAATTCTTGAAAGCATCCGTAGCACATCTAAAATTGATGATGATACGATGGCGTTGATGAAAAAAGCACTCGAAGAGTTTAAATCTACTTTCGTTGCTGAATAAGGATCTTTATGGCTAACTTGAAAGAGATTCAAAGACAGATCAAAAGTGTTTCGAACACGCAGAAAACTACGCGTGCTATGAAGCTTGTTTCGACGGCGAAACTTCGCCGTGCGGAAGAGCTTGCGAAACGCTCACGTCTGTTTGCACAAAAAACGAATCAAGTGATAGCTGAAATCGCAGGACGTATCAAATGCAATAAAGTAGGCGGAATTGAAAATCGCTGCTTTATTGAAAATGATGCACCTGAAATGATCGATATTATTTTTGTGACAGCAGATAAAGGTCTTTGTGGTGGTTTCAACATGCAAACCATCAAAGCGGTCAAGCGTCTGATGAGCGAATACAAAAATAAAAAGGTCAAAATTCGCCTTCGCGGTATTGGGAAAAAAGGGATTGAATTTTTTACGTACAATGAAGTAGAGATGCTTGATGTAGTCAAAAATTTGAGTTCTGCTCCTGATATGCAGCGTTCAAGTGAATTTATGACCCGTTCGATTAATGATTTCAAAGAGGGTAAGATTGATGCTGTCTATCTTGTGTACAATGGGTATAAAAATGTTATCACCCAAGAGTTGCATATCAACCGTGTTTTACCTGTCAATGTAGATGGTTACGATTGTGATGAAGTAAAAAACTCTATGTTTGAGCTTGAAGCTCAAGATGAGGAGAAAATGCTCGATTCTTTGGTGACTAAATATGCTGAATATAATATGTATTATGCATTGATTGATTCTCTTGCTGCAGAACACAGTGCCCGTATGCAAGCAATGGATGCAGCAACCAATAACGCTAAAGAGATGGTTGATTCGTTGAAAGTCAAGTTTAATAAAGCAAGACAAGAAGCGATAACCACTGAACTTATCGAGATTATCAGCGGCGTCGAGTCGATGAAATAATTATGGAGGAAAGAATGATTGGTAAAATTGCTCAAGTAATTGGTCCGGTTGTTGACGTTGATTTTGAAGGGTATTTACCTGCTATCAACGACGCGATCGAAGTAAATGTAAGTGTTGAAGGGAATACGACTCGTCTTATTCTTGAAGTAGCATCTCACCTTGGAAATGGTCGTGTACGCACGATTGCTATGGATATGTCTGAAGGTCTTGTTCGTGGAATGGATGCAACTGCAACTGGTGCTCCGATCAAAGTACCTGTTGGAGAAAAAGTTCTTGGACGTATCTTTAATGTTATCGGTGAAACTATCGATGGCGGTGATCAAGTAACAGATTGTGAGACATGGTCTATTCACCGTGATCCTCCACCTCTTGTTGATCAAAGTACAAAAACGGAAATGTTCGAAACGGGTATCAAAGTTGTTGACCTTCTAGCCCCTTATTCAAAAGGTGGTAAAGTCGGTCTCTTCGGTGGTGCAGGTGTTGGTAAAACCGTTATTATTATGGAACTTATCCACAACGTTGCACACGGGCATGACGGCCTTTCTGTTTTCGCCGGTGTCGGTGAGCGTACTCGTGAGGGGAATGACCTTTATCACGAAATGAAAGATTCAAGCGTTTTGGACAAAGTAGCACTGTGCTATGGTCAAATGTCAGAACCGCCTGGGGCACGTAACCGTATCGCGCTTACCGGTCTTACTATGGCGGAATATTTCCGTGATGAGAAAGGGCTTGACGTATTGATGTTTATTGATAACATCTTCCGTTTTGCACAATCAGGTTCTGAGATGTCAGCACTTCTTGGACGTATCCCATCAGCCGTTGGTTACCAACCGACATTGGCTCGTGAAATGGGTGCTCTCCAAGACCGTATTACATCAACCAAAAAAGGTTCAATCACGTCTGTTCAAGCGGTATATGTACCTGCGGATGATTTGACTGACCCAGCTCCGGCTTCGGTTTTTGCTCACCTTGATGCGACAACGGTTCTTAACCGTAAAATCGCTGAAAAAGGGATCTATCCTGCGGTTGACCCATTGGATTCAACATCACGCTTGCTTGACCCACAAATCATTGGTGAAGAGCACTACAGTGTTGCTCGCGGTGTTCAAAAAACACTTCAAAAATACAAAGATTTGCAAGATATTATTGCGATTCTCGGTATGGATGAGCTCTCTGAAGATGATAAATCTACGGTTGAGCGTGCACGTAAAATCGAGAAATTCCTTTCTCAACCATTCTTCGTTGCGGAAGTATTTACAGGCTCACCTGGGAAATACGTTTCACTTGAAGACACTATCAAAGGGTTCAAAGGGATTCTTGAAGGTGATTTCGACCACATGCCAGAAGGTGCCTTCTACATGGTGGGTGATATGAATGAGGCGATTGAAAAAGCTGCTAAAATGAAAAGCAAGTAATTGCTTCTCGCCTTATAAGGAAAGACGATGGAAACACTCCAATTAGAAGTGCTAACGCCAAGTGGGCCAATTTTTAACGGATCCGCTAAAAGTGTCACCCTTCCCGGTGAAGAGGGAGAGTTTGGTGTTCTCCCCGAACACGTCTCTTTGACTACGCTACTCCAAGCTGGAGTGGTGGATATTCAAAAAGAGAACGGTAAAATTGAATCGATTGTTGTGAATTGGGGCGTTGTTCAAATTACTCAGAATAAAGTTGTTATTTTGGTTGACGGTGCTGTTGCTATTCGCGGTGAAAATGAAGGAGACATTGCTAAAGCTCTAGATGAAGCTAAATCTTTAATCACTAGTATTGGTCATTCCAATGCAATGATAGCATCTGTTTCTGCACGTATAGAATCTGCTGCGCATCGTTTAGTGTAAGTCAATGTTTCAAGCATTTGCTAATTTTTACGACAAAAGCCATCCAGTAACGCTCATTGTGTTACTGGTACTTTCTCTCTATTTTATTGCTATTAACTGGACTTTTTTTTACCGCTTATTCTCTCTTAATCAATGGATTTCTACTGAAAGTGGATCACTTGAGTCACTATTGCTAGGTTCCCAGAAAATTCCTGATTACGCTTATTTAAGTCATTTTATAAAATCATCATCTCGACTTTCGACGGCACTGTTTGATATGGCATCGTACGCCGCAACTAAAGAAGCGACTAAGGGGCTTATGTTTCTTTCGGTAGTTGCTTCAACAACCCCTTTTATTGGCTTGTTTGGTACCGTTGTATCAATATTGGATACTTTTGAACATATTGGACAATCCAGTGGAACGATGAATGTTATTGCGGCAGGTGTATCGGATGCGTTGGTTGCAACTGCTTCAGGTATTTTCGTCGCTATTTTTGCCTATACGTACCATCAAATTCTTAAGCGTAAAGCTTTTGAATTATCGGGTTTGATCCGTATGCAAGGTGATGCGCTCCTTTCTAAAGATGTCTAAAATGTTTGATTGGGACGAAAAACCTGAACTAAACATTACGCCCCTTGTGGATGTAATGTTGGTTTTGTTGGCAATTTTGATGGTGATCTCTCCGAATATTGTTTATGAAGAGTTGATTCGTCTTCCACATGGCTCGTCGCAAAAAGTGATCACCGAAAAAAAAGAGATAGAAATTTTGATTTCACAGGACCGTAAAATCAAAATAGGGGAGAGCCAGTTCAAATTTGAGGTATTTCAAGACAATTTCATCCAATTGGCTCCTTCGTATCAAAAAGATGCTACGGTTCGGATTAGCGCGGATGGACGGTTGAACTACAGCGATGTTATGAGTGTATTGTCCGTTGTAAAAAAAGCTGGATTTCAAAATGTTTCGCTTGTTACAGCGCAATAAGCAATCTATTTTCAAAGTCTTTAGTATGAGTACTTTGTAAATGGATTCAAATCAAGAACGCTACTTTTTTCTAAGTGGCTTAATATCATTGACCTTTTTTATTGTTTTGGTAGGTTTAGCAGGGTATTCTCTTACCCTCACACCAAAGATTGAGCAATTTGCCATGGTACAAAGCGATATCATAAATGTTTCTATTGCTCTCTCAGATACAAAAGCGACAGAAGAAAATATTCCAGAACCGGTAAGCGCACCGGCAGAACCAGAAGTTATTCAAGAGCAGGAAAAACGTGTATCCGAGTCTGAACCTGTACCTGAAATATCTGATCTTTTTGCAGAAGTAAAACCCGATAAATTACCTAAGAAACCAAAAGAAGATATAAAACGTCAAGAGCAACTCAATCTCCTCGAAAAAGAGCTTTTAGAGAAAAAAGAGACTTCTCGTTTTTCTGATAAAGTCAATAAAGTCGATTTGGCTAAGCCCTCCGTTAAAATGGTTCCCCAAGGGGGATCGACTGGACCACTTGTTAACGAATACCATGCTAAGATTCAAGGATTGGTTTATACCTATTTCCGTCCCCCATCAGGAACGGCGGGAGAAGCGGCACGTGTTCGTATGAAGATTAGTGCCTCAGGTAAATTAATAGAGTATAGAGTCATTAGTTACTCTCGAAACGGGTCGTTTAACGGTGAGGTCGATTGGCTAAAAGAGAGGTTGGGCGGTATCCGTTTTCCAGAACACCCAGATGGCAGAGAAGCTATATTGGAATTTATATTAACGGCTAAGGAGTAATGATTTGAAGTTTTTTCTTTTTTTTCTAATGTTTATCCAACTTACATGGGGTGCAGATGCCACATTGGAAGTAGTTAAAGGGGTAGAGGGACTTTCACCTCTTGCGATTGAAGATGGATCTGTGCAGATAAGTGAAACAACACAAAAATTTACCAAAATGTTAGCAGCTGACATGAACGTTGTCTCTTTGTTTACAGTAGATGAGAGTTATGCCGCTACTGCATTTGATTCTCTCATACCTGCTCCTTCTCACAAAGAAGCTCAGTATTTACTTCGTTATCGCTTAGTCAATGATGGATCAGGTGGTATGCGAGCCGATGTTAAACTCCTTCAAAATGGACGGGAACTCTTTATTAAAAACTATGTATTAAAACAAAGTGATATGTTGGTTTTTCTCTCTCATACCATTGCGTATGATATTAATGCAAAGCTGGGGGGAGCACCGATTGATTGGATCAAGCGAAAAGTCCTTTTTGTTCGCTTAACAAGTCCTCGCCATTCCGAAATAGTAGCCTCAGATTATACGCTCTCGTATCAGAAAGTAATTGTTAAGGGGGGAATGTACGGATTTGCTAAGTGGGCAAATCGAGAACAGAATGATTTATATTATACGTCACTCAGTGATTTTAAACCGACAATTTATAAAATGAATTTAGCCAGTGGAAAAAAAGAAAGACTAATCAGTTCCGATGGGATGGCCGTTTGCTCTGATATAAGCGAAGATGGAAAGAGACTTTTGTTGACATTGGCTCCGAACGGTCAGCCAGATATTTATCTTTATGATTTAGCTACAGATATGAAAACACGTGTTACCGACTACTCGGGTATTGATGTGAACGGACAGTTTATGGGAGACGGATCGATTGCATTTGTCTCTAATCGTTTTGGATATCCAAATGTGTTTTCAACGCGTGTGGGAAGCAGTGCCGTTTCTCAGTTAGTGTATCAAGGGAAAAATAATTCCTCTTTAAGTTCATATAAAAATTTTCTCGTTTATAAAGCACGGGAAAGCAGTGCTACCTATACAGGTAATGCCTTTAACCTCCATTTGTTGTCACTTAATTCAGGTAATGTAAAACGTCTTACGGCAAGTGGAGAAAATGACTTCCCACGATTTTCACCCGATGGTGAAGCAATTTTGTATATTAAGCAGGAGGGATCACGCAGTTCAATCGGTGTTATCCGTTTTGGTCTCAATAAAAGTTTTATTTTTCCCCTTAAAATAGGGCGAATTCAATCGATCGACTGGTAGTCTTAATAGTTTTTTCGGTATTATACGGCAAATATTTATAATCCTGAGGAGATATTAGATGAAAAAAGTTGCTTTTTTAAGCGCAACAGTAGCAATGTTGCTTTTAAGTGGATGTAGCACAAAAGAGCCTGCAATTGATGCAACGGCGAATGCAAACGGAACATCAATCGGGACTAACGGTAATAACAGTGCAACAGGAACAGATGCTAATGCAGTAATCGCTCCGATTACAAATGCGAGTGCAAATGATACTGCTTCTGCAGGATCAAATGGTGTAAACGGTTCAGATGGCGGATTGAGTAGTATTTTGTTTGATTACGATAAATTTGATATTCGTGAAAATATGCAAGAAGCAATGACTAAAAATACGTTAATGATCAAAGGCAAATCGATTAAAGTCGAAGGTAATTGTGATGAATTCGGAAGCGATGAGTATAACTTTGCGCTTGGTCTTAAACGTGCTAATGCGGTAAAAGCAGCTTTGGTTAACGGTGGGGTTAATGCCGACGCGATCAGCATGACAAGTTTGGGTGAGAGTAACCCGATTTGTTTGGAAAAAACACAAGAGTGCTGGGCTAAAAATCGTCGTGTTGATTTCAAACTTCCATAAATGCGTCACTTTATACTTCTTCCTCTCTTCTTTGGATTAAGTGTTTCTGCTTCGGAGCCTTCGGTCTTCGGCGCGGGCGATCTTACTAATCCTAATCCTTACGGCCTTACTCACGAAGAAAAATTGATTCTCGAAAATAAAAAAGAGATTCAAACCGTTATTCAAAAAAACAGTGCTCAAAATGCCAAAGTAGAAACGGTGTCTGAGCGTCTTGATGGAATGCAAGGGATTCTTGAGGGATTAGGACAACGTTCAAATGAACAGGGGCTAGTTCTTCAAAAGCTCCAAGAAAAGGTACTTTCAGAGAGCAATACGACCACTGGTGTAGATGATCTCTCAAAACAAGTGGCTGCAAACACAGAAAATGTTGCTCAGTTTAAAACACTCCTCGAAGAGCTTTCCCATGTTGTGGATGAGATCAATAACAATTATGTGAGTAAAGAGCAATTCGCGGCACTAATTAAACAGCTTAAAGTGAATCTCCCTGATAGTGCGGTATCTTCTGCGAAAATGTCGAATTCATTTTTGGAGAAAGAGGCTAACCGATTTTACGGTGAAAAGAAATACGCAGAAGCTCAAAAATATTTTGAGCAAATGGTTCAAAAGAAGTACAAAGCTCCTGAAGCGCTGTTTATGATCGGTGAGACACAGTTTGAGCGAAAAGGGTATAAAGAGGCGGTAGCTAGTTATAAAGAGTCTGCTTCTCGTAATGAAAAAGCGCTCTATATGCCTACCCTTTTACTTCACTCAGGGATTTCGATGGAAAGATCGGGTGAGAGTGCTACGGCAAAAGCTTTTTATCAAGCGACGATTTCTAAATACAGTGGAACCGGAGCAGCAAAAGAGGCACAAGAACGTCTATCTAAGTTGAAATAATAGTCGCTTCTCTAAGTTGCCCTTTTCAGCATCACCATAGGTAAATGTGCTAAAATCGCACCATCTAAAATTAAGGCATTAAAATGGCAATTGAAAACAATCAAATCGTATCGATTGAATACGAAGTACGTGATGGCGGAAACGTTGTTGATAGCAACGTGGGCGGTCATCCTTTAACATTTATGTTCGGTAAAGGGCAAATTATTCCTGGTCTTGAAGCAGGGATTGCTAACATGAACATGGGTGATAAAGGGGATGTCCTTGTAAAAGCGGCAGATGCGTACGGCGATTACAACGAAGAGGCTCAACAAGAACTTCCACGTGAACAATTTGCAGGGATTGATTTGAATGTCGGTATGACATTGTACGGTCAAGGTGAAGATGGCGGAACGGTTCAAGTTTTGGTTAAAGAGATCAAAGATGATTTGGTTATTATCGATTTCAACCATCCTCTCGCTGGAAAAGATTTGATGTTTACGGTTACGATCAGCAATGTTCGTGACGCATCACCTGAAGAAGCAATGAGCGGAATGCCGGCTGAGAACTGTGTTGAAGAGAGTGGATGTTGTGGAAGCGGCGGTAATCACGGCTGTGGATGTCACTAATTTTTTAACGGCATCTTCCTCATCGGTAGAAGCGTTTAAAACAGCAAATTTACTCAAAGGTCTAGGGGTAAATGCTATTATTTTAGGAGAGCGCGGAACGGGTAAGCTTACCCTTGCGCGCTATATCCTCCCTCATGCACCCATCATTGATGCGAGTCATTTTGATGAACTACTGGATGCAATCGAATCTCACAGTGAAGTTATTATTCATCGTCTTGATAATGTTGCTAATCTCAAACGTCTTATTGAAACAATCCAAAAAACACGTACCCGTGTTATCGCAACCGGCGGTGGACGCTATTCCCAAGATCAGTTGGATGAGATTTTTACGATTCGTCTAGCCCTCCCACCACTTTGTGATCGCCAAGAAGATGTTGCGGTGCTGGTCGATGCTTTTATCAAAGAATCGAGAGATACATTGGGTAAATCTGAGCCATTTGATCTGGAGGGATTTGTCCCCGATTTGAGTGAAAATGCTATCTCCCTGCGACGTCAGGTCTATCTGCATTATCTGTTTGACAGTATCAATGAGAATGATTTGATGGAGATTATGGAACACTATTTAGAGGGAAAACTCGGTAGTAACAACGATTATCGTGCGTTTCTTCATCTCTATGAAGTTCCCCTTATCCGCTCAGGAATCAAGCGATTTAAATCACAGTTACAGCTATCAGAGCGATTAGGGTTGAACCGAAATACATTGCGCAAAAAAATATCAGACCACTCAGAATACAATTTAGAAACCAAGGAGCATTAATGTCCAAAAAAATTGCAATGATTTTCCCCGGTCAGGGATCACAAACCATCGGTATGGGAAAATCGTTTTATGAAAATTCTCCGTTAGCGCGCGAGATGTTTGAGAAAGCGGGAGAACGTATCGGCGTTGATTTTACCAAACTTTTATTTGAAGAAAACACCCAACTCGATCAAACCGAGTATACTCAGCCTGCTATTTTACTGATTTCGATGATTGCTTATAAACTCTTTCAAGAAGCACGCCCTACTGAAGCGGTGATGTTTTTGGGTCACTCTTTGGGTGAATTTAGTGCTCTTTGTGCATCAGGTGCTATCGATTATGTCGATGCTGTTGAGCTTGTCCATAAGCGCGGAAAACTAATGTCTCAGGCATGTGAGAGTATAAATGCGGGGATGATGGCGATTTTGGGTCTGGATGATGCGGTTGTCGAAGAACTTTGTGCTGCGGCGAACGATGAAGGTAAAAAGGTTTGGCCGGCAAACTACAACCAAACGGGTCAGCTCGTAGTAGCAGGGATCAAAGAAGATCTTCAAGCGATGGAGAGCGTATTTAAAGAAGCGGGTGCCAAGCGGGCATTGCTCCTGAATATGTCGATTGCAAGCCACTGTCCGCTCCTATCAAGTGCGATGGAGCCCTTAGGGGAAGCAATGGAAGCAATGGTCAGTGAGAGCTTCAGCGCACCGATCATTTCAAACGCTACGACTCAGGGGTATTCGACGAAAGAAGAGGCGATAGAGCGTCTCAAAGTTCAGTTAATCCAACCGGTAAAATACAAACAATCGATTGAAGCCATTGCTTCAGGGATTGATATGATGATTGAATTCGGTAACGGTGCAGTTCTTAAAGGGCTGAACAAACGTAATGCCCCTGATGTTGAGACGGTAGGAATTTCGGATATGGAATCACTCACCAAGGTTTGTGAAGCACTGGCATGAAAGTCGCCCTGATCCAATCCGCACCGAAACTCAATCGCACCAATTTGGGTGATGTGTTAGCACTCATCGAGGTAAACAAAGACGCGCATGTGGTCGTATTTCCTGAGCTTTCTCTAAGCGGATATCTGCTTCAAGATAAGCTCTATGAAGATGCGTGGAAGATCGAAGAGTTAAGTGATTTGGCACATGCGAGCAAACACTGCGATATTGTTGTCGGTGCGGCATTATGGGATAATGGTAACGTCTATAACAGTGCGTTATATTTTTCCAAAGGGTCACTTCTCCATGTACATCACAAAAATCATCTTCCAACTTATGGGATGTTCGAAGAGGGGCGCTATTTTTGTGCGGGTGAACATATAACATCGTTTCAAACACCCTATGGTAATGCCGTGATGGTGATCTGCGAAGATCTCTGGCGAGCGGATAGCATCACAGCAATCGCCGCATCGGAAGCTGAGATCGTTTATGTTTTAGCTGCCTCTCCGGCACGCGATTTTAGCGACGAGGGGATCAGTATAGAAGCACAATGGGACTCATTACTTAAGTCCACCGCATTGCTCAGCCATAACTACGTTGTTTTCGTCAATCGCGTCGGGTTTGAAGACGGGTTAGGTTTTTGGGGTGGAAGCCGTGTCATCACCCCTATGGGAAAAACAGAGTGTGTTCTTCCTCTTTTTGAGTCTGAATCAAAACAGTGTTCACTCGATCAGCGTTTAAAAAAACTGGGTCGATATTTAGTTAAACATACTTAAAGGATAAGAATGAAGATAGCCATCATGGGCGCAATGCGCGAAGAAATTGAGCCGATTTTAGCGGCACTTGGTGAATATACCAGTGAAGAACATGCGGGGAATGTATATTATCGCGCGGAGTATGCAGGGCATGAACTCGTTATCGCCTATTCAAAAATCGGTAAGGTATTCTCAGCGATCACTGCGTCGGTTATGTTGGAGCGTTACGGTGCAAAGGCACTTCTCTTTAGCGGTGTAGCCGGAGGGATCAGCAAAGATCTCAAAATCGGTGATTTGATCATGGCAAGTGCATTGTGTCAGCACGATGTTGATATTACCGCTTTTGGTCATCCGGATGGTTTTATCCCTGAGAGTTCCGTGATGATTCAAACGGATGATGATCTTCGCTCACTTGCTTCAGAAATTGCGATTGATATGGGCGTTGATCTCTATGAGGGGATTATCGCTACGGGCGATCAGTTTGTTGCTAGTGCGGAGCGCAAAGGGTGGATTGAAAAGACCTTTAATGCGGACGCGTTAGAGATGGAGGGTGCAAGTGTGGCGTGTGTATGTCATAACTTCGGTGTTCCGTTTTTCGTCCTTCGCTCTATTAGTGACAGTGCGGACGGGGATGCAGGGATGGATTTTGATACGTTCCTCAAAAGCTCTGCACAAGTGAGTGCCAAATTTATTTTAGAGATGGTAAAACGCATTGGCGATTAAACTCAGCAAAAAGATTATGCGCCAGATCGGTCGTACCAATGGGGCATTTAATCTGATCGAAGAGGGGGATCGTATCCTTGTCGGTCTTAGTGGCGGGAAAGATTCACTCACTATGGTTCACGCGATGCGCGAACAGCAACGTCGTGCTCCTTTTAAGTTTGAGATTCTTGCGGTAACGGTGACGTATGGGATGGGTGAAGATCTCTCAGCACTCATAGCCCATTGTGCCGAACATGGGATTCCTCATGAGATTCATGAGACGAATACGTATGAGATTGCCGGTGAGAAAATTCGCCAAAACTCTTCGTTTTGCAGTTTTTTTTCCCGTATGCGCAGAGGTGCATTGTACTCTGCCGCTGAGAAATTCGGGTGTAATAAAGTAGCCCTCGGACATCACCTCGATGATGCCGCAGAGAGTTTTTTTATGAATCTGATCTATAACGGTCATTTAAGAGCGTTAACACCCAAATACAAAGCAGGAAATGGTCTAATCGTGATTCGTCCTCTCATACAGCTACGAGAGCGTCAGCTTGCCGCGTGTGCATTAGAGAATGAGATGCCGACCATCGGGGATGAAGCGTGTCCATCGATGCGATTTGATGTCAAAATGCCTCATGCACGAGCTAGTATGAAAGTGATGTTGGGAGAAATGGAGCAAAAATATCCTGATCTGTTTGTTTCGATTAACTCGGCATTCGGTCATATCAGCGATGACTCTTTTTTCGATAAAGAACGTTTTAACGTTTGAATTCTTCGTAATCAAGTCGTTTTTGTCGGAGAAAATCGATGAGGCGCTCTTGATAAATTTTGCAATCATTATTTTGAGTACATGCTTGTAAACGGATTAGATGATCAGGTTCGATTTTAAGGGCGTATCGTGGAACTATTTTGAGTTCTTTGATTACATCGATTAATAAAGCTTCTTCCCCTAAGTGTTTTTTAGAAGCCATTATATGTATGTATTCTGATACGGTCATTATCAAAGCATTGGCTCGATCAGAGTCACTATAGATATCAGAAGCAACCGTTTCGAGAGCAATCTTATAGTGGTTATGAGGCTCATTACCACTGACAATTAAAATAGCGTATATTTTAGCACGAAATTCGAGTGATGAATGGTGATAGACAAAAATTTCTCGAAATGCGCTAAAAAAGTAATTTTTAATACTTCGTAACACTTAATTCCCTTCTGATTTTTCTAAATTATAGCGTAATAATGCGATTGCTTTATGGTCGGCTCGGCTTAAAGAGAGAGTCTCTATCTCAGGGAGTTCAAACCATTCGTACCTTTCATCGTTAAATTCCTTACAACTTACATAGACTTTAGCTTCCAGTGTGAAATGGGAGTAGTGTTGAGTGATATGTCCACAATAAATCGAATCTTTTGGGGGATGATCTTCGATTTGTTCAAATCCCCAAAGCCCATGTAAAAATCGCTCTTTTCGTTGTTGGAGAGCATAGAGGTTATCCCTTGTATAGAGGATCATAGAACGATTGCGGACAGGTTTGATCGTTTTAATTTTCGGTTCGGGGTAGGAGAGGGGATTAGACTTTCCTTGACATGTTATTTCAAACGGGCAGAGATGGCAAAGCGGCTTTTTGGGTATGCAGAGTGTTGCACCTACATCCATCATTGCTTGATTAAATTCATAGGGATGAACTGGATCAAAGAGGGTATAGGCATATTCCCAGAGCTTTTTTTCATCTCGTGCTTTGAGTGCATAATAACGGTGTAATATCCGCTTTACATTCGCATCAAGGATAGGTAATGATTCACCAAATGCGAATGAGGCAATAGCATTCGCAGTCGATCTGCCGATGCCGCTAAGGTGCATCAAATCATGGGCATTGGTAGGAAGTCTACCGTTGCAGATTTTAGCGGCATTATGGAGGTTTTTAGCCCTAGTGTAATATCCAAGTCCTTCCCACATCTTTAAAACATCATCCAACTCAGAATCTGCTACATGTTGCAGTGTCGGAAATCGTTTTAAAAACGGGAAATAAAACCGTTCTAACACCGTTTTAACCTGCGTTTGCTGAAGCATAATCTCGCTGAGGTAGATATGATAGGGATCGTTAGTTGTGCGCCATGGAAGATCATGGCGACCGTGGGTCTCATACCAATGTAATAGTGATTGTTGAGGGGTAAGTTTCATAAGTGAAATTGTATCCAATCAGACAAAAAATGAGTCGCTATCAACAAACCTTGATATAATACAAACAAAAATAATTTGGTATTGGTGCATTATGGGCGAAGAGCAGAAGAAACTATTAGAAGTGAAAGAAGAACAAACCAAAATAGCCAATTTTCTTTCTGCTATCGATACTAAAATCGACTTCGTAGCGCAACAACTTGACGTTGCCAAAAACTTCAAAAAAGCTCTGCTACAGCAGATGTTTGTGTGAAAAAATGCTTTTGATAGATGGAAATACGACAAAAATTGCAAACGATATTCAGTCATTTGTAAATGAGAGTAAGTTTTGGTTTCCTTTATTACATTCGCTATTATCGGCATTTATATTTTGGATTGTCTTTTCCGTATATCCTCAGCAAAAACGTAAAAATCAGATTCGTCCTATCGTTGAATATGATTTATACAGTATTCAAAATACTCTTTTTTCAATTTTCGACTTACTTTTTAAAAGAAATTTGCACAACCCGTCTCAGTTCCAATCAGAAATTCGTAGTGGCAAACTAAGCAAAAAAGATTTTTATATCGCTTTGCAAAATAAGTGTTTAAATGAGACATATCTATATCCAGATCCAATTAAAAGTTCCTATTTGATAATAGGTGAAGAGTTGCTATCACGCTATGAAAATATTTATAAACTCATAGATAAAGTAACGAACTACAATGAATATGCAAATACGGATGAACTACTTTTACTGGAGCGAATCAGAACCAATTTGCAGACTTACAGTTTGAACGAAAAAAGTATATTGAGCAGTTCAACTGCAATTATAGGTGGTCAAAAACATCAAGCAGTTGTTTCGAATTTAGGTTACATGCATCAATCAATGTATGAATTGTATATGTTGTATATGGAATTGCAAAAAATAATCTTTTTACAATCAAAGTATCAAAACAGAGATTTGTTGATACATAAAATTCAATTTTTATATTACAGTGGTCAATATAAAAAGTGTCAAAAAGCTATAAAAAAATGGATGTATGACTATCCTGATACAGAATCACTTCTATCCTACTATGACCTCTTATGTGATTTCAAACTCAAAAAGAGCAACTATGAGAAAGTAAAAAGTGTTTTGGAGAAAAAATATTATAACGGCTCTCTCGTTTCATCAAGAGGCTCGCTGAAAGAATTATTGAAAGATAAATCAATAAATGACCTTATAGAATCTTTATATCCAAAAGAAGAGATTAATTCGATGCAACAAGGGCGAATTCGCATCATTAACGAATACCCATTGCCAAGATTCTACCATCCAAACCTGTTAATTCACTAAAAACTTCGTAAGGCGTTTTAAACCCTAGACACTTCCTTGGTCTTGAGTTGAGTTTATCG
>Ga0209467_1001796_pt1 | contig 17325 bp, 19 predicted proteins | sample Higcelwee11metaG_FD_187175 | JGI IMG/M metagenome (GOLD analysis project Ga0209467, IMG submission 187175) | Freshwater pond sediment microbial communities from the University of Edinburgh, under environmental carbon perturbations - High... | ecosystem: Environmental > Aquatic > Freshwater >...
TTTCACAAATAACCCCTTAAACTTTAGTAGTTGACTGTTTATTGTATCTAGGTCTTGATTTGAACCAAATTTCAAACAAAATAATCAACTAAACTTTTAAGGGTATTCCTTTACTATGCGAATCCGCCTTAGTTTAAGATTATTTGTGAAGAGTCTACTACAAGGTTGTCCATTCTATGCTCTAATGCAAAGGTAAGAAGATCAAATAAGTCGTGAACCATTTGAAATTCACTTTGCTCAGTAGTAGCATTGATAATGGTCATGTATAAATGTTTAGCGAAAAAACGATTTTGAATACGTGAGAGAAGATTATTAGCAGCTTTTATCCCCTGCTCTTCGTTGGTGTTATCAAAGATTAAAGCGCAAAAGTTAGTTTGAAAAAAAATAATCATGTCACTTTCTCTTATATGACAGCTACACGTGCTCAAGTCACCATCTTCTTCTGAAATATAGGCGAAAACAATAGAGTAATCGATCTGATATCGGATAAAGCGATAATGATATTCTTGTATTTCATGCAATAACTGTTTCTGAAAAATTTGACGTTTTTGGTTTAAAGTATTAATCATAGTTCATCACATATGAACATTTGATTATTTTCAATGGTCTGATTTAACTGTAGCAATAATTCTGGAACCATCATATGGATACTTTCAAATTGACTGGAGTTTGCGACACTATAAAATAGGGGTTCAGATAAAAACGTACTTTTATAATGTTCTAGAAAGTTATTGACAGCTTGGATACCGCTTTCAGCACTTGTGTAGTCAAAAATGATGACATAATGATGATTATCTAGGGAGACTAAACGATCTGATGAACGAATACGGTTCGATAAAATATGAAAATCTATCTCTTTAGGAGAGTGCCATATAGCGACTGAATAATCGATTTTATAACGGTTTTGACGATAATCAAAACTTTTAAGTGATTGTACTAATTTTTCTTCCATGAGTAAGACTTTCCTCAAAAATAAGGTTAGGAGATAGCATACGCAATTTTAAATTTCACTTGCATTATAACCTATTTTAATTCGTAATCATCAAAATGTAGTTTTAGTTGATGTTTCTATTTCACTGAGGCGATACGCCGCATCCACATGACCGGAACGCATCGCTTTTTTCCACCACTCCATCGCTTTATCGATATCTTTATCGACCCCTTCACCGTAAAAATAGATCATCCCCATGTGGAACTGTGCTTCGGGATCGCGTTTGTAGGCGGCTAACGGGTAGAGAAGCTCATGGGCTTTCATAAAATCCCCTGCATCGTAAGCGGCTATCCCCGTGTAAAGTTCATTCATTATAAAATCCTTTGAAACTATTTCGTTATTATAACTATCTTCACTCTTTTTAGCTCTATCACATTATAATGCGCTATATGACAGAAACAGCACTCAACATTTTAGAAACCTCCAATCTCTTTATCACCGGTGGTGCGGGATCGGGGAAAACGACACTCACTCGTTCACTCATAGATGATGCGGTGCAAAATGGCAAATCGGTTGCCCGTCTCGCTTCGACGGGGATGGCAGCGACACTGATCGGGGGGCAGACACTTCATAGTTTTTTCGATTTGGGGATCGCCAATTCTCAGGAAGAACTAGAACGTAACGGAAAACTAGAACCCTCTAAAAAAATCATTAAACTAATCCATTCCATGCAGATCATAATCATCGATGAAATTTCGATGGTGGGGGCACCTCTGCTCGATATGATACGGCTTCGATTGCTCCAAGCGGAATTTAACGGACGGGTTATAGTGGTAGGGGATTTTTTACAGCTTCCCCCTGTGACGCGCGGGAATGAGCCTATCTATTTTGCGTTTGAATCTCCCTCATGGGAGCGGCTCGGATTTGAGACACTGCATTTGGAGGGGTCATACCGTACCCATGAAGCAGAGTTTTTATCTCTGCTGGAGAAAGTGCGTCATGCCCGTCTCGACGAAGAGGCACATGAAGCACTCGAAGAACTCGTAAAACCGTTGAGTGAAGATATGAGCACGATGACATTGCTGTTTGGGAAAAACATCAGTGCCCAAAATCATAACCGTTCTCAGTTGGAGCATCTAAACGGTGAGATTATCGAAGTTGAGACCTATGTCACGGTCCATGATAAAAAGATGCAGGAACGCGATATCGAGCGATTTATGATCGAGAGCCGAATCGAGCCGACACTCGCACTCAAAGTAGGTGCTCCGATTCTTTTTACCCGAAACGCATGGAACTACTACAACGGTGAGCGAGGACGGATAACCTCTATCGAAGATGAGGTGATTTGGGTCAAAAAAGAAGATGGTGTCAGCGTCAAAGTAGAGCGTGTCGATACGGTAAAAACACGCTGGGTCGAAAAAGGGAAATCGGCAACCGAAGAGAAGCTTATTACCCTCGCTCAGTTTCCTATTACCTTGGCATTTGCGATCACGATCCATAAATCACAGGGGATGTCTTTAGCAGATTATGTGATAGAGACGAATGAAATCTTCGCCCCCTCGCAGTTTTATGTGGCATTGTCCCGTTCGGTATCAGCTCATCGCGTTACACTGATTCGTCCGAATCGGGGGTGGGAGAAACTCTGTTTTGTTCATCCGAAAGCGAAACGATTTATTGATTTGATGTAAACGCCGCTCCGATGATAACACGGTACGAAAACATTGTGCTAAACACCGCCGCGAGGAGTGCTACCGCCACCATCATATACATGACGGCGAGTTGATATGAAATCGCTTGAAGCGGATCGGCACCCGCGAGGAGCATCCCCGTCGTGATACCGGGGATATGTATGATACCCACCGTCTGGAGCATATTGAGTGTAGGAATCATCGAGGCTTTTACCGAAGCTTTAGACGCAAATGATAGAGCTTCTTTCATGGTCGCTCCGAGTGCTATCATCCCCTCGATTGTCTCAATTGTATTTTTCACCTCGGCACGGAATCGCTCAGTGCTTTGGGTGTAAACGTTGAGGGCATTGCCGATAATCATCCCACCGATAGGGATCATCTCATGGGGAACCATATGGATTACTCCGAACGCCATCATCGATAAAAAGACGATCCCTGAGGAAGCTCCGAGGGTAAAGAAAGCGATTTTAAAACTGTGTTCTCCCAGAGGGGAACGTTTTTTGGCGGTATAAGCTCCAAATGTCACCATCCCCAATAATACAAAAAATAGCAGGGACGGGTGTTCAATTTTAAAGAGATAAACGAGAGCGTATCCGAGAAGTCCGAGCTGAACCATCGCGAGTATCGAATTGGTGAGGATCATTTTTTCCATGCCGAGTTGTTCGCGGCGCGAATACCAGAGGGCAAAGATGATGAGTAGATACGAGGCTAAAAAAGAGTATTGCATGACTTTTATATTCCACTTTTATATGGAATATTATGATTGTAACAAATTTCTTGTGCGGCTTTGAGTTTATTACCCTTATATAGCATGTCTGCAATATATTGAATAAGATCAATATTTTTATAATCACAGAAAATACAAGAACCTGTATCAATTTTAATTTCTATACGCCCGTTATATTCACACAATGATGGGCATATTGGACAATCCAAATACATATATGGTGTATTATCAAAATCGTCGATATCCCAATGAATAAATTTAGAATGAAAATTTTTAATATAGGGGATAAAATCTATTGTACGTGCTGCCTGAAAAACAGTGCTACTTAGAAGATTGGGATATTGTTTGAGCCATGAAAGAAGTTTTTTGATGCTATCTAAGTTTTCTCTTGAAAGAGGTTTTTTATCTTTAAGTTGATCAAGTTTATTATCAATAGCTTGTAATCTTGATTTATCAAGACTTTCAGCTGCTTCACGCATAATATTTATAATTTTTTTAAGCTGTTTTTCTTCATTGTCATAATTCAGTAGCACTGGTTGATTTTCAACTATTTGTAAATCTGAAAGATTGACCGTTTCATATCTACACTCTTTTTCAATCAAAAAATAGCCATTTTTATAATAAATTTTTGGAGCTTTGAAATGACATTTTAAAAGTTTGTCATCTGAAGATAGTTCATAAATATGTTCTGATAAACCATAATGTTTTATATCTTTTTGGAACTGTGGCTTATTAAATTCGCTTGGCTCAATTAACCAAAATAGATGAATGTTTTTTTCACGGTAGTGATTAATACGGTCTAGTATGATTGATAGAGATAAAGGGCTAATTTGCACTTCAAAAGCAATTTTTTTAGCATTTCTTTCACAATAGACATCTGCACGTCGTCCATCAGTATATTTTTCGATACATACTGAATTTTTATCAATTAACGGATCATTAGATAATTTCAATTTTTCTTTGAGTTTATTTTTTAAAAACTTATGCTTTTCACTTTCAAGACTTTGCTGTAGTATATATTCCCGATATTCTCTGGTAAATTTTTTAGATTCTAATAAGCACGATTCATTGGAATAATGTTTAAAGAAAAAATGTTCATTTTTTGTAGCCACAATAAGTTTGGCATCACACTCAGGGCAACGAATATGAAGCGCTTTATATTGTTCTCTATGTACTTTTGTCAATTCAGAGGCATAAATATGTTTTCCATCTGAACAAATTGCAAAAGGAATTGATGTATCATCCATCTGATTACACCACGGTAATCTCTATTTTTTTATTAAACGCGTTTGCAAGTTTCTGTAAAAAATCGATCCCTACATTGACTGATCCATTTTCGATACGGCTGATGACTGTTTGTGTTGTCCCCAGTTTTTTAGCTAACTCACCTTGGGTGAGTTTGTATTGTAAACGAATCCCTACTAAAATTTCGATAATTTTAAAGCGTAACTCTTTTTGCTCATATGCTGTTTTAAAATTTTCGTTTTGGAGTGATTCGTTTAGATGTTGTTTGAAATCATCCATTTTGTACCTCTTTTAGCCGTTTGATGGCGATGTCAAGCTCTCTTCTTGGGGTGGCTTGTGTTTTTTTCTGAAAACCGTGAAGCATTACGAATGTTTTATCTGTGTAGGCAAAATACAATACCCGATAAATACCGGACTTGTCTTTTGCTCGTACCTCGTAGACCTTATGTTCTAAAGCTCTTACAAATGGAAGTCCTAACTCCGTGCCATATTTTTGTAAAAGAGTAAATATCCTGAAAATTTCAGCTTTCGGCTCATGATCAAGATCATCTAACCACTCTTTTACAGGTAATTTACCATTTTGGTTTTGATAATAATTTATTTTCCACTGCATGGTTATTATATCTTATTAGATATATTTTTGTCAATTGAGATATTAATATTGAGTGTATCCATTGTGAAACCTCTTATGTTGATCATAACAGTATAAGAATAATTTTTTAGTTGAGGGAGAAAAATGACAAATTGCAATATTAAGAAAAAAGAGGCTTCCCCATGAAAGGGGAAAAGAGAAGATTAAAGGCTATCTGCGTGTGAAGCAAGATATTCAGCAACACCCTCAGTGCTCGCTTTCATACCGGCGTCACCTTTTGCCCAACCTGCAGGACAAACTTCACCGTGTTCATTTGTGAACAACATCGCATCGATCATACGGAGCATCTCATCGATGTTACGTCCGAGTGGAAGGTCGTTGATAACGGCGTGACGAACGGTTCCGTCTTTATCAAGCAAGAACGATCCGCGAAGTGCAACGGATTCACCGAGCAATACATCGTAATCACGTGAAATTTGTTTGTTAAGGTCTGCTACGAGCGGGTAACGAACTTGACCGATACCGCCTTGGTTTACCGGAGTGTTTTTCCATGCGAAGTGGCTGAATTGTGAGTCAACGGATACACCGATAACGTTGATTCCACGTTCTGTGAATGACTCTAAACGGTGATCGAATGCGATCAATTCAGACGGACATACGAAGGTAAAGTCCAACGGGTAGAAGAACAATACGGCACCTTTTTCGCCGAGGTTTTCGTAAAGGTTGAAGTTATCAACGATTTCGTTGTTTCCAAGAACGGTGGTTGCGGTAAAGTCAGGGGCTTTTTTGGTAACGAGCATGGGATTTCCTTGTGTGGTTTGTGTTTAATGTAGGGAAATTGTAACACATGAAGATTAATTCAACAGAGAGGCTCAAAGTTAACCTAAAATTCTAAAGGATAATTTTTATTATTTAGTTTGTCATCCCCGATTTGATCGGGGATCCATATATTTAAAGGCTTGAACGTACGGCTTTGACAGCTTCTACCATGTTTTCTAATGCCGCTTTGGTCTCTATCCATCCACGGGTTTTTAAACCGCAGTCAGGGTTAATCCAGAGTTGAGCTGATGGGAGAACTTCGAGAAGTGCATGGATTTGGCGCTCCATCTCTTCAACGCTCGGAATACGCGGTGAGTGGATGTCGTATACCCCAGGTCCCACCTCTTGGGTATACCCTACGTCAGCAAAGATTTTCAGAAGTCGGTTTCCGCTGCGGGAGGTTTCGATGGAGATCACATCCGCGTCCATCGCTTCGATGGTTTTGATAATGTCGGTAAACTCGCTGTAGCACATGTGGGTATGGATTTGGGTATCGCGTTCCGCCACGGCAGTGGATAGGAGGAAACTCTCCAATGCCCATTTTTCATACTCGGCACGTTTTTCACGACGTAGTGGATACCCCTCTTTGAACGCCGCTTCATCCACTTGGATCATTTTGATCCCTGAGCGTTGCAGATCATCCACTTCGTCGCGAATAGCGAGGGCGATTTGGGTTGCGGTGAGGGATCGCGGCTGATCGTCACGGACGAAACTCCAGTTGAGAATCGTTACGGGTCCCGTGAGCATCCCTTTCATCGGTCGCGCTGTAAGGCTTTGGGCAAATAGACTCCACTCTAGCGTCATCGGATGCGGTCGGCTCACATCACCGTAGAGTAGCGGTGGTTTGACACATCGGCTGCCGTAGCTCTGTACCCAACCGTTTGCACTAAAGGCAAAACCGCTGAGTTGTTCACCGAAATACTCCACCATGTCGTTACGCTCAAACTCGCCGTGCACCAAGACATCCAGATCAATCGACTCTTGAAATTCGACGCAATCGCGGATCGCTTTTTTCATTTCGGTTTCATAGATTTCTCGGGAGATGAACCCTTTTTTGAACTCTTGACGAATTTTGCGGATATCTGCGGTTTGGGGGAACGAGCCGATGGTTGTCGTCGGCAGGAGAGGTAAATCGAACAGATCGTGCGCGGCTTCTTGTCGGAGGGCGAAGGGATAGGGGCGTTTGTAATCACCGCTTTGTAATGCACAGAGCCGTGCTTGAACCGCAGGGTCGGTGCGAGAGGTATTGTGTGGCTGTTCACCAATCTTTTCATTGCCAAAAAATGCTTTTGATAGGATGGAGAGTTCTGTGAGCTTTTCTTCGGCAAACGATAATAACGTTTTCACGTCCGAGTCCAATGTTGTTTCATGGCGCAACGTGTAGGGGACATTTTGAAGCGAACATGAACTGCTAAGGCTTAGACGCTCTTTGGGGATATGATCCGCGATAGTGTTCAAGGTTTTTAGCGAAGCAGAAAGATCGTTTTTCCAGACATTGCGACCGTTGATAATCCCGACGCTCACGTGTTTATCGCTTTTGCCTAACACCTCAAGAGATAGGGTATTTTTCTCTCCGTGAACAAAATCGAGATACAGTCCGTGGATCGGAGTGTTTACCAATACCGCCGTTGCTTCGTTGGAATGTTCAAAATAGGTTGCTACCCAAAGAGGCGCGAGTGTTCCCAACCGATCATACGCGATTTTGAGCAAGGATAGATCATGTGGTGTGGGATCACACACTAGGGAGGGCTCATGCATCACGATCTCGGCACCTAGAGATTTGAGCGCTACGAGAAGCGAAACATACTGCTCTAACAAGGGGTCATATAGGCTCACACGAACCTCTTCAGAGCATTTTGAAAGTGCCAAGAACGTCATAGGACCTATGAGTTGAATCCGCCCTTTAAATCCGTGCAGTGAGGCTTCATTGTATTCTTGGATGATTTTATCGGGATTTATGCTTCCGAAGGTAAAACCGCTGTGCAGTTCGGGGACGAGATAGTGGTAGTTGGTGTTGAACCATTTGGTCATCTCCATCGCCACATGGCTCTCATCTCCCCGTGCCATCGTAAAATAACGACGTGTCGGATTCGCTATATCGCTAAAGCGTTCAGGTGTAGCACCTAATGTCACCATGAGATCTAGCATAGTGTCGTAGAGGCTAAAATCGTTTATTGTGACGGTATCGAGCGCATTACTCTGCAACTGCCAATGGCGCAAGCGTAATTCAAATGCCGTAGTATTTAATTCGTTGAAACTGATAGAGCCCTTCCAGTAGTTTTCTAGGGCGATTTTTAACTCTCTTTTTTCACCGATACGGGGAAATCCGAGCACTGCTGTCTTGTTTGTCATTTTTATACCTTTTAATTTTGTTTTAGTAATGGTGAAATAGGGTTATGACAAAGGTGAGGGCGGAGAGGTATCGGTGTGAAAATAGCGAAATAAAAAGCGTAGTTTGGGGGTGAGTGAGGAGACATATAAGGCGCAGCGGGTTCGACGCCCGTAGAAACGGTTACAATGGCATTGACAGCGGGATACCTTTGGGGTGAAAGGTTCTAGTGCTTCGAGGAGTATATCGAGTTCATCGGGTGGACTTTCATCGATATTCGCATCACTCATGTACGAGCGATACGAATGGCAGGTTTGGGTGCGAACGGCACGGTTATGCAACGTCGTAGCATTGACAGTAGCGGTGATCGCTTGGAGCGAAAAATATTTTCCGCCGAAACCTTTAGCCATATTTTCCTCACTAATTTAATGGCGTAATTATACAAGAAAATAGAGATATAATTGCGTCATGCTAACTTTTAAAACCCTTTTTTCGATGATGCTTCGCTATAAACGCTCACTCGTGTGGGGAAATGTGATTGCGATACTTGCGACGCTCATCTCAATTCCGATCCCTCTGCTCATTCCGCTTATGGTGGATGAGGTGCTTCTCAAAAAAGGGGGAACAATCACCGAAGCGATAGACTGGTTTACCCTCTCTCATGAACCGCTCCTCTATATCGGGATTGTGTTGGCGGTGACGATTGTTTTGCGCTTTTTATTTTTTATCCTCAGTGTTGTCTCGCAAAAGTTTTTTATCACCCTTTCTCAAGAACTTAGTTTTACGATCCGTGTCCGTGCACTGGAGCATCTCAAACATGTTTCGATGAGCGCATACGAGCGTTTGGGAAGCGGGAGAGTGATTACCCATCTTATCACCGATATTGATACGATTGAGCAATTTTTGGGAAGTGCCCTCTCTAAATTGATTGTTTCAGTCGCAACTCTCATCGGTGTTGCGGCAGTGCTAATTTGGATTAATCCGTTGTTTGGAATTCTCATTATTATTTTTCAGCCCCTCATTATGATCGTCACTCGTAAAATATCGGGTCGGGTCGGGGCACTCAAAAAAGAGCAAAACCGCACCATAGGAGAGCTCTCTGATACCCTCACGCAGATGTGCGATCTCTTCGGACAGATACGGGCGAGCAATAAAGAGGAGCGTTTTATAGGCTCAGCAATAGATCAATCGAAACGGTTACGTCAGAGTGCGAGTGAATACGGCATAAAAGCCTTGATGGGGGAACGGTATTCATATACCCTTTTTCTGAGTGGGTTTGAGATTTTTCGCGCACTCGGATTGGTGATGGTTCTCTATTCCGATCTCTCTATCGGATTGATGTTCGGTATTTTCGGCTATTTGTGGTTTATGATGACTCCCGTGCAGGATTTGCTCTCGATGCAGTACAGCTTTGCCAATGCAAAAAATGCTCTCGCACGGTTGAATGAACTTTTATCGCTTCCTACCGAACCAAAATCTTCACAACCTTCGGTCGTATTGGATGAAACATCTTCTCTTTCTATCCAGACACACGATTTAGTATTTAGCTACGGTGCGAATGAACCAGTTCTAAAAGGGTTAAATATTCATATCTACTCTGGAAGTACGGTAGCTATCATCGGGGCAAGCGGAAGCGGCAAAAGTACCCTTTCTCAACTGTTGGTCGGATTTTATCCCCCTACGTCAGGGGATATCCTTTATAATGGGATCAGTGTGGAACAAATAGGCTTTTCACAGATACGTGATAAAGTTTTTGTGGTGCTGCAACAGCCGCTGATGTTTAATGAGACACTTCGGTTTAATCTCACGATGGGCGATGAGATGGGTGAGGATAAGATATGGGAAGCGTTACGCATCGCGCAGCTTTTTGAGTTTGTCATGTCATTGCCACTTGGATTGGAGACACAAGTAGGAAAGTTCGGAATTCGTCTCTCTGGAGGTCAGCGTCAGCGTCTAAGCATTGCTCGGATGGTGTTGGCAAACCCAAAAGTGGTGATCTTTGATGAGTCCACTTCGGCTTTGGATGTGCACACAGAGAGCGCATTATTCGAAGCACTGAAAGAATTTTTGAGAGAAAAAACGGTCATTATCATTGCACATCGTCTGAGTACGATTACCAAAGCCGATTATATTTATGTTCTTGAAAATGGTACTATTTTAGAAGAGGGGACACGCGAAGCATTGGAAGCGCAAGAGGGGAGCTTTAAAAGCTTCGTTCATCATCAGCATTAGCAAGGAACTAATATGGAAAACAAACTATTTGTCCGCTTTATGATTTTTACAGCATTAGGACTTACTTTATGGCTATTTTTGCCTTTTTTGAAAAGTTTTTTTACCGCTTTTCTTCTAGCTATTGTCATCTCTCCCCTTCATCTTTATGTTAAAGAGAAAGTACGACGAATAGAAAAGCTTGAGCCTTTAGCATCACTTATTTCAGCGAGTATCGTTACGTTGGGACTTTCACTTATTTTATTTGTCCCTATCGCGATGTTTTTATTTCAATTGTTTGATCAACCTGCAAGTATTGTCGGGAGTATTCGTGCTTTAGGAGATAAAATAGATACGGCTACGAGTTATCTTCCCTCTTTTTTGGGGTGGCTCAAAGAGCCACTGGATAACTTGATTATATTAGGAAAAGCACATAAAGATGAGATTATCGCTGCTGCTGCCACATGGTTGGGAAATGGTGTGCGAACCTTTATGGTCATGCTCACTGAGATGGCAATGATTGTCACCTTTTTCTTTTTTTTGATGTGGTATGGTCGAAGTATTATCCTTTTTATCCTCCCGATTGTTCCTCTTTCTCGGACAACAAAGCGAGCATTCTTTAGTGATATGACAACAACAACGGCGGTAGTGTTTTACACTCTAGGCGGTGTTATGATTGCTCAAGGGGTGGCATTCGGGATATTTATCACATTTTTTGAAGGCTACAATCCCTTTTTACTTGGATTTATGACTGGAATTTCGGCAGTTATCCCTGTTGTCGGGACGGCGTTAATTTGGGTTCCTGTTGCATTGCATGAGTATTTTATAGGGAACATTATGAACGCATTTATTATTGCACTCTATTCATGGGCAATGATGGCATTTTTTATCGACAATATCGTAAAACTTTTGATTTTGAATTTTGTTAATAAAAAGTTGAGTGACGGAAAACAGAGAATGAATGAATTTATGATTTTCTTTGCTATTGTAGGAGGGTTGGCAACATTTGGGTTCTGGGGGTTTATTTTCGGACCCGCAATTGTGGCATTTACCCTAACAACGCTTCGTATGGTTCGTAAAACGACGCGCCATCTTCGTGGGTAGGGAAAAATTTCCCTTAGTGAGCACTAAGCTCTCTTACCTCTTCACGTAATTTTGCCAGCTCAGACATTATCGCTGTGATTTCATCAGTTGATTTATCGTCACCGCCATGAGTGTAACGCTCAATTGTTGATTGGACACTTTGGGTTAATGTGTCTAGTTTACTTTTGGCTTTGTTGATCAGGGCATTATGATCAATATTGAGATTTCCTTCAAGTTCGTGGATTTTATCCACAATTTGATCTTGATGTTTGAAGAGGAAGTATCCTGCAATGCCGCCGATTGCTGCGCCTACGATGAAACTGAGTGTGTTGTCTTGGTTCATATATGTCTCCTAAGGGTTGTTTTTCTTGAAAAATTGCGAAAATGCTCCGATAACGAGGGATCCGATAGTCACTTTGGCAATACCGTTTGAAGCTTTTGTTGCGAGTAATTTGGTCTCGTCATGGAGAAACGAAATCAAATTATGCAATTCATGCAATGAGAGTTTTGATTTATCGCTCAAAACTTTCGTCTCTTCTTTGAAGTGAGAGAGAAGCTCATTGACTTCGTGGAGGGTCAATGCCGCTTTGGTCGAAAGGAAGTTGAGTTCATTTTGAACATGGATAATAAACTGCTGTGTCTTTTGCATGGTTTTGATCGAATTCATTCCGACGAAAATAATCACTGATGTAATGATAACCATGCATAGAGCGATAATGCCGACAAAAAGAGTGAGTAACTCTATTGGGCTCATAATACAACCTCCTGCGTGAATAGGCTATTATACCTCTCTTTTAAAAATATTGAGTAATATCCTTTTTAAATTGTCTAAACTTATTTGTTATTAAACTTCGTCAATAGAAAAAAAGTTTTTTTCTTCCTCTGTTTTTATCCCCTCTGTTTTAATTTTATCGAGTAGATTTTTAATGACGCGCAACTTATTAATAGTTTGAATCTTTGATTGATTGATATCGACTTTTCTTGTTTCAGTACTTTCAATTGGTTGAATCGGTATCCATTTTTTTTCTTTATTTTCTGCAGAGAGAGTTGTGCTCAAAAAAATACAGAAGGACAGTGCTAGAAGAAAATTCATTGGATCTCCAAAATAGAATTATGTACATGAAAGGATATCATTTTATTGACTTAGTAAATGAGATACCCTCAGTATGAAGCGAAAAAGAACGCTATAAATAGAATTTAGGATTTATAAAAATGATGGTTAAAAAGGTTGAGAAAGTTTCAAGAAGCCGTATTCAAACGTAAACGGAATCTGTTTGAGTGTAGTGAGATTGATATACGGTTTGACACTTCTTCCGATGTAGAGTGAAATGGCAGTCCCTTTTTGCAAAAGTGCAGGATCGAAACTAAAGGTCAATATTTTGTTTTTATGAGCATGTTCTAATAGGGGCGAGAGACTATCTTCATCTGGGTCTAAAAGTAAAATAAAACCATGTGCATTTTTGATCTCTAATGCTTCTTTTACAGAAACGATTGAGAGAGCAAGGAGATAATGACTAATAACTCCGCCATATTGATGCTCTATCATTTCTGCTAGGCGATATGCAGTTTCTCTGTTTGAAGGTGTAGTAATAATGACGAATTGGAGGGTTGATTGTATACGCTCTTTCGTCCCATTTTCCATTAAGGCGACTTTAGGAAAGAGTTTAGCTCCTATCCGCAATAGGGTTGAATCATAGGTTGCACTCCAAAAGAGAGATGGAATTAACATGAGTAGAAGGATTTTTTTCATGATTCTTTAAGAGCCATAGTCAATCTGAAAAGGGCACCTTTAGCAGTATTACTTACACTGAGCATCCCTTCAAAATGTTGTTCGATGATAACTTTTGACATATATAATCCGATACCAGTCCCCTTATTATGGAGTTTGGTTGTAAAATAAGGTTCAAAAATACGTTCAAATATTGCTGGTGGAACTCCTCCCCCTGTGTCGCTGATATCGATATAAAGATGGTTTGCATCGCAATGCAAGGTGACGTCAATCGCTCCTCCCATACGATCTTGTTTTGTTTTAATGGCATCTTGGGCATTATTCAGTATATTTAAAATCACTTGCTTGAATTCGTTGACAACGCCGAAAATTTCTCTATCGCATTTTCTATGTAAATGATAGGTGATATTGGCATAGTGGAGTTGTTCGCCTAAAAGGGCAAATATTTCTTGGATAGGTTGGATAGGATCGAAATAAAGAGATTCTTTATCGGTATTGAAAAAATTCCGAAAATCATCGATCGTGTTTGACATAAAAGCCAGATTATTGTTGATAATAGTACTATTTTTTTCAATTTCATTATCTTTGAGTAAACCAAGTGTCCGTTTCATATTAATATCGGCGACTGCCAACCCGATGATATTTAACGGTTGGCGCCATTGATGCGCAATACTTTCGATCATCTCACCCATAGCTGCTAATCGGGATTGATGAATCAGAAGGTGTTCTTTTTCACGTCGTTGAGCAATTTCACTTTCAATACGGTTTTCAAGTTCGTTATTGATTTGCTCCATTTGACAGCGGTAGTCATCGATTACTTCAATCATTTTATTAGCCGAAGCAATAATGGTCATAATTTCAGTATTGGTGTTTGAACTTCTAAATGGTTCGATCGTTTTATCGAGCGAAAAATTTCCCATCCAATTGGATAATTGGCGTAAAATAAAAATCTGATTGCGAAAATACCAATAGGTGATGGAGAAAAGAAGGAGTGCTAATAATGAAAGCAGTGTCAGTTGCATAAAGAGTTTGTACTGAAGGTCACGTACAAAAGTGTTGGCATAGCTGATAACGAGTGTCCCTTGAGTTTGATGAGTAATTACATCTATAACAGGTTCTGAAATAGTTATGGTTTCTTGGGTTTTTGAATCGGAGGAGTGTTTCTCAAAAATGAGATGATGATTGGTATCGATCAACGAGACACGTAAAATATTCGGATTTTGGAAAAACGTGTGCATTGTATCACTCAGCATATCTCGCTGATCGAAGGTTAGATAGGTAGAGATGACAGGGTTTAGTGTTTGGGTTAGCAGTTCTATTTTTGCCTTTTCGCTATCATTAAGAACAGAGGATACGCTATAGTGAATAAAGAGAAATAAAGAAGGGATAACAGCAATATAGAGTAGCCAGAATATCAAAGCAAATTTTCTGATAAGCGAATTTGTCATCATAATCCAATGTGTAGAAACATAAAATAATAATATATAAGTATTCGTTAATTTATAATTAAACGCTACTACAACTTTACCTTTTCAATTGATATTTTGAGTAAATTAACGCAGAATGTCTGTTTTATATATAGCTGATCTAAATACTCGTGAATAAGGGTTATGAACTTTCTATAAGTAATTGTTAATTTACTGTTAATTTCGGTACAATTTGTCCACATTGTATATGAGAGAGCTAATGAAATTTTACTATACTATAATAAGTCTTCTTTTCATGTCCTGTACCGCCAACGCAGCTGATGATGATTTTTCATCTCTTTTGAATGAAGTGACGCTCATAGCCACCAAAACCAAACTCAATATCGATTATCAGCCCTCAGTTGTTTCTGTTTTACACGCCGATAAGCTTAAAAAAATCGGTATTCGTAATCTGCATGAAGCGATTGGGTTGCTTCCAGGGATTGAAACATCAATTCTCCATACGGGATGGAAAAAGGTGATTATTCGGGGGGCGCATAATCCTGACACCTTTGTTTTTGATAAGTATAAACTCTATATCGACGGGGTAGATGTCGGAAGTGATCTTTACAGCACTAGCTACTTTTATCTCGATTTTCCTGTGGAGCTGATTGATCGTATCGAAGTGCTTCGTGGATCGGCTTCGACGATTTACGGTCCAGGGGCATTCAGCGGAGCGATCAATGTCATTACTAAAAGTTCGCAGGGTGGGACGAATGATGCGGTATTTGGTTCAGTGGGGAATTATGATTACACCAAGGGGGGATTCGTCAAACATTTCAATAAGGGTGAATGGAATATCGGAATCGATAGCTATCATCAGCATAGCAACAAAACACTAGATGCTGGCAACTCATTTATTTCTCCAAATGAAATGGCATATTCCCGTGCAGATTATAATAGCTTAGAAAGTTTTGAAGATTATTCTATTGGTGTTACGGCGAAAAATAATGATTTTACATTGATAGCCCGGTACAAATCGGAAGTAACGGATAACTATTACGGATTAATCGAAACGCTTGAACCCGTGTATGGTGGGTATCAGCACAATCAAAGCGGTATTGTTGAACTGCAAAATATACAAACCCTGAATCATGATTTGAATTTGGAGACGAAAATAGGGGTGAACTATTACGCCTTTACCTTTGATTCGGCGGTGTATCAAGATTATGGTGGAAGCGGTATGACTTTGCGGATGAATCCGACCTATCGCCAATTAAATACCTATTTCGATATGAATCTGAAGGGGGAAAATTGTGAAGACCATGCGTGGATGGTTGGAATAGGTGCGCAAAAGATCAATACACTGGAGAACGTTTTTGGTGCTACCACGCGTATGCAACCAGACAGTGGTCCATTTTTCGCCAGCTCTTCTTTAGTCTATATGAAAGGACAGTACGGATTGTTGAACGGTGATAACGATCAATGGATTAGATCCGCCTACGTTCAAGATATTTATTCGATCAACAACGATTGGGACCTCTCTGCAAATGTGCGTTTAGATGATTACACGTTGTTTGAAAAAATGTTCAGTTACCGTTTGGGTACTGTTTATAGGCTTGATGAGGGCAATATACTTAAAGCGGTTTACGGACGCTCGTACAGAGCCCCTTCGTATGTGGAAGCATTTGAATCGGCACAAGAAGGGTTAAAAAATGGAAATCCGAATCTCAATCCAGAATTGATCGATACGTATGAACTAGCCTATACACATAAGCATGACTATACAATTATCCGAATGAACCTGTTTTACTCACTTATGCAAGATGTGATCGACCGCATTGAAGATGAGCCTCCATTCTTTGTCGGGGATTATGCCAATCATAAACAGCGTAATACCAAAGGGGCAGAGTTCGAGTTTACCCACCGTTTCGGAAACGGGTCTGAATTGATGGCGAATCTCTCCTATGTGAAAACAGAGTATTTTTCGCCTAGCTATACCAGCCCAGTGTTGTTTCAAAGTCCTGAGATTTCTGAAGTATTGAGCAAAGGGTATTTTCTCTATCCGTGGAGTGAAGCGTTGAGTTTCAATACGGCGTGGTACTATAGTGGTCCGAAAAAGGGATTTATCCGTAATGGTGCCATTGAAGGGAAGACGTATAGTGCGATGATGGTAATCGATCAGACGATAGCGTATGATTTGGATGAATCTTCAACCCTAACGCTAAGTGCTAAAAATCTTTTTAATGACTCTATTATTTATCCATCATACGAAGGAAAAAACGAGGGGTTGCGACGTGAAGGGCGTAATTGGTTGATAACGTACGAAAAAAGGTTTTAAAACTTATTTTTTTTGCTATGTAACGACGCCTTTTGAGTGTTATACAAGAATTTTTCTATTGATGGGTATTATCCTCCCACCTATACCCCATCCCCCAGACATTCTGAATAAAATCTTCCTTGAGCTTAGTACGACAACGAGAGACAAGGGAACGAATAGCAGTACTTTCAACCCTGATATCATTCCAGACCGATAAAGCGATTTGTTCTTCAGAGAGGATTTTATTT
>Ga0209467_1001799_pt1 | contig 17280 bp, 14 predicted proteins | sample Higcelwee11metaG_FD_187175 | JGI IMG/M metagenome (GOLD analysis project Ga0209467, IMG submission 187175) | Freshwater pond sediment microbial communities from the University of Edinburgh, under environmental carbon perturbations - High... | ecosystem: Environmental > Aquatic > Freshwater >...
ATATTTCCAAAGAATTTGTTGCTTTTTTAGAAACTGTAAAAGCAGAAGTTACTGAAGGTTATACACCTGACGAAAAAACTGGTAAATTGCCGTTTGAATCTATGGATAAATCTACTATTGATGAGAAATGGTTCAAAGGCGATGGTTATAGTCCAAGAGGAACAGAAATTGTTTCTAAAATAGATAAATATGTTGCTGATATCAAAAAAGTATTAGGAAATGATGTAAAATATATTCCTTTTATTAAAGAAATTGAAAAGAAATTTTCTACAGCTGATATTGAAAATAAAGAAGGTGTTAAAATTAAATTTTTAGATTACAAAGCAAAAGGTTTTCCTGCTGTATCCACATTGACATTTTTAACAGCTATGCAAAATGATGTTAAAAATACTGAAGCTGGTGCTTTTAACTTGTTTTTAGGAAATGCTTTAGTTGATGCAGCATCTATGAAAAACTTTCAAGCTATTGTTGTTTTAGATAAAAACGCTTACTTTGCTGGTGAACAAGTTAAAGGTAAAGTTGTTTTAGGTCGTTATGATGCTAATACAGTTCCTACTTCTTTCAAAGGTCCTGGTAAAATTGAAAATGGTCAAGCTGTTATTTCTATGACTGCAGGAGGAATTGGAGAGCAAAATATTTCTGGTGAATTTGGTTTTATGGAAGATGGTAAAGAAATTCCATTAAAGTTTGAAGGTAAATATGTTGTTGTTCCACGTCCTAACCAAGCAATTATTTCTGCTGATAAAATGAATGTTGTTTACCGTGGTGTTCCTAACCCTATTTCTATTTCTGTTCCTGGTATTGCTTCTAACAAAGTTAATGCAAGTGCTCCAGGAATGTCAAAAGTAGGTGATGGTAAATTCATGCTAAAACCAGGTTCAGGTAGTGAAGTTAAAATTAATGTGACTGCTACAATGCCTGATGGTAAAGCAATGTCAAGTGCTCAAGTATTTAGAATTAAAGGTTTACCTGCTCCAACTGGTAAAGTTGGTGGTTCTGAAAAGAATTCTGGACCTAAAAATAACCTTGAGGTTTGTACAGTTACTGCAACGATGGAAGATTTCGATTTTCCAGTAAACGTAAATGTAACACAATTCAACATTAAAGTACCTGGTCAACCTACAATTGTTGTGTCTGGTAATAAAATGGACTCAAGAGCTAGAGCCGCTATAGCAAAAGCTTCAAGAGGTGATATTGTTATCATTTCTGAGATCAAAGCAAGTTTCCAAGGTATTGATCAGGTTGCAAAACGTGTATCGCCTTGTACTTACGAAATAAAATAAAAAATTATATTTTGCGTTTATAAAGTAAACCAAATTAAAATGAATAAGATGAATTGGAGAAATAGTATTGCAATTTTAGCATTAGGTTTAAGTTCAACTTTTACTTTTGCTCAGTCTAATCTTTTAAATGCTAAAACGCCTGATCAAATCGGGAAGAAAACGGAAGCAGAATTAAGTGCAGACAATGACAAACCTTTACCTTACGGTTATGTTCATGATAGAGATATCTTGATGGGTAAGCGTATGTGGGAAATCATCGATTTAGATGAAAGAGTTAACTTTCCACTTTATTTTCCTGTAGATGGTGATGTTATGTCTTCTCCAGATAGAAGACCATTGTACAATGTTTTGGTTTCTGCTATCAAAGAAGGTAAGATTTCTGAGGTATACGATTCAAGTTATTTTACAACTAAAAAGACTTTGAAAGATATTGAAGCTTCTTTATTCAAAATTGACACTTCAGATGTTGGTAGAGAACAAATGAATGAGGATATTGATGCTTACAGAAAAGGAACTAAAAAGATTTCTGAAGAGTATATCAGAAAAACTGAAATTCAAGCTTATGATGTAGATGCCTATAAGGTTGTTGGATATTGGTATTTTGATAAACGCCAAGGAGAGTTAAAATATCGTATGTTAGGAATTTGCCCTGTTGTACCAGACGTTTATACGATGGGAGATGATAGTGCACAAAAAGAATACATTGAATTATTTTGGGTTTATTTTCCATCTTCAAGAGATGTTCTTCATGCTGCAAAAGCATTCAACAACAGAAACTCTGCAATGTCATTTACATTTGATCATTTGTTAAATGCAAGACGTTTCAGTGGTGTAGTTTATTTAGAAGAAAATGTGTATGGAGATCGTTTAATCAAAGATTATATGAAAGAAAATGCACAAATGCAATTACTAGAATCTGAGCGCGTAAAAGAAAAAATTCGTGACTTCGAACAAGATATGTGGAATTATTAATAATATTTCTCCAATTTCATTTAATAAAAACTCTTACCATTGGTAAGAGTTTTTTAATTTTACAGCATGATAGATTTTATAATCGTTGGAAATGGTTTAGCTGGAATTTCTTTTGCAGAAATCGCCTTGCAAAACAATAAATCAATTTTTGTTTTTGATAATAATTCGCAACCTTCTTCTCGAGTTGCAGGTGGATTGTATAATCCAGTAGTTTTAAAACGTTTCAGTGAAGTATGGAAAGCAAAAGAACAAATTGATTTTGCTTTTCCTTTATACCATAAAATTCAATCCAAATTAGATGTGGTTTTCGATTTTGAATTGCCAATACTTCGTAAATTATATTCAGTTGAAGAACAAAACAATTGGTTCCAAGCTGCTGATAAACCAAATTTAGCTCCTTTTTTAGATGCTAAATTAGTTACAAGTTCTTATAAGAATATTGCTTCTCCATTTCACTATGGAAAAGTGAATCATACTGGTTATTTAGAAATTTCAACTTTGATTGATGCCTATTCTAATTATCTGAAATCGCTAAATAGTTTTTCAAATGAAGGTTTCCATTATAATGAGATTGAATTTTTAGAAAACGGTATCCAATACAAAAACATACAAGCAAGACATATCATCTTTGCTGAGGGTTTTGGTTTGCATGCCAATCCATATTTTAATGATTTGCCTTTAGATGGTACAAAAGGGGAATTATTAATCATCAAAGCTCCAAATTTAGATTTGGATGTCGTAATAAAGTCAAGTGTTTTTATTCTTCCAATTGGTAATGATTTGTACAAAGTAGGAGCAACTTACGATTGGAAAGACAAAACTAATACTCCAACTGAGGAAGGAAAACAAGAATTGGTTGACAAGTTAAAAGAAATTATTTCTTGTGATTTTGAAATTGTAGAACATTTTGGAGGTGTTCGTCCAACAGTGAAAGACAGAAGACCATTAGTTGGAACTCATTCTGAATTTAAGCAACTACATGTTTTAAACGGATTAGGAACACGAGGTGTAATGCTTGGCCCATATTTAGCCAATCAATTATTTCAGTATATTGAAAACGATATTCCCTTGGAAAAAGAAATAGATATAATAAGATGTTATAAAAAAAACCGAAACTAATTTGTTTCGGTTTTTTGTTTATCTAAGTGTAGCTTTCTTTTCGCCTTTATGTTGTTTCCAATCCTTGTCGTAACTCATAAACATATTGATCCATATGTTTCTTGATAGTCTCATAATTACGGGCATAAAAACAATTAGAGTAATAATAATAGCAATAAAATTGTTTACCAAATTCTTTTCTCCAACAAAGAAATAGGTGATGATAAAAGCAGCTACACCAAATGCAATTCCTAAGGCATAACTCACATACATAGCACCATAAAAAAATGAAGGCTCAATTTTATATCTGGTTCCACAATGGCTACAATTTTCGTGCATTTTGTACACATTTAGAACATTATACGGATTTTTGTCTAAATACATGCTTTCTTCATTGCAAGTTGGACAACTTCCTGTTAAAATACTATTTAATTTGGATCCTTTTTTTAACATTTGCAAAATATTTTACACAAAGGTACAATAACTAACTATTCCTAGTGTAACAATTGTAACATTCAATATGCTAAACATACATAATTTATCGGTTTCATTTGGTGGAACGTATCTTTTTGAAGAAGTAACTTTTAGATTGGGTTCTGGCGATAGAGTTGGACTTGTCGGAAAAAATGGTGCTGGAAAATCAACCATGTTGAAAATTTTAGCCAAAGATTTTGCTCCAGATTCTGGTCAAATTGCGACAGAGAAGGAAGTGAAAATGGGATTTCTTCGTCAGGATATCGATTTTGTAAAAGGAAGAACCGTTTTGGAAGAAGCTTATCAAGCTTTTGAAGAAATCAAACGTGCTGAATTCCGAATAGATGAAATCAATCACCAATTAGTTACTAGAACCGATTATGAAAGTCAAGAATATTCGGATTTGATTGAAGAATTGAGTGATGTAACCCATCATTACGAAGTATTAGGTGGTTATAATTATGTAGGTGATACTGAGAAAATTCTATTAGGCCTAGGATTTAAAAGAGAAGATTTTGACAATCAAACCGATACTTTTTCAGGTGGATGGAGAATGCGTATCGAATTAGCAAAATTATTATTGCAATCAAACGATATTTTACTTTTAGATGAGCCAACAAACCACTTGGATATTGAGAGTATCATTTGGTTAGAAGGTTTTTTGCGAAATTTCCCAGGAGTTGTCGTAATCGTATCGCATGATAAAATGTTTTTGGATAATGTGACGAATCGTACCATTGAAATTTCATTAGGTAAAGCTTACGATTTCAACAAACCGTATTCTGAATATTTAGTGTTGCGTCAAGAAATTCGCGAAAAGCAATTGGCAACACAAAAAAATCAAGCCAAAAAAATTGAAGAAACTGAAAAGCTAATTGAAAAGTTCCGTGCCAAAGCATCAAAAGCTTCCATGGCGCAATCGTTGATTAAAAAATTAGATAAAGTAGAACGAATTGAAGTGGATGAAGATGACAATTCGGTAATGAATATTTCGTTCCCAGTTTCGCAAACACCAGGTAGAGTGGTTATAGAAGCGGAACATGTTACCAAAGCGTATGGTGATAAAACCATTTTAAAAGACATTTCGCTTTTAGTAGAAAGAGGAAGTAAAGTCGCTTTCGTTGGTCAAAATGGTCAAGGAAAATCAACGTTTATGAAAGCAATTGTAAACGAATTTGAATACGAAGGTTCTATTAAATTAGGACATAATGTACAATTGGGTTATTTCGCTCAAAATCAAGCGGAATATTTAGATGGCGAAATTACTCTGTTACAAACTATGGAAGAAGCAGCAACTGATACGAACCGTTCAAAAGTTCGAGATATGTTGGGTTCGTTTTTATTCCGTGGCGACGATGTAGAGAAAAAAGTAAAAGTACTTTCGGGAGGTGAACGAAATCGTTTAGCACTTTGTAAATTGCTTTTGCAACCGATAAATGTTTTAGTAATGGACGAACCAACCAATCACTTGGATATTAAGTCTAAAAACGTTTTAAAAGCCGCTTTAAAGCAGTTTGAAGGAACTTTGTTGTTGGTATCTCATGATCGTGATTTCTTGCAAGGGATGTCGAATATTGTGTACGAATTCAAAGATCAGAAAATCAGAGAATATTTAGGAGACATCAATTTCTTCTTAGAACAGAAAAACGCCATGAATATGCGCGAAATTGAGAAGAAAGAGGTGGTTTCGAATGCAAATACAAATAAAGCAGTCAAAAATATTTCTTACGAAGACCAAAAGAAAGCCAAATCATTACAAAATAGATTGAGTAAAATTGAAAGTCAAATTCAGCAATTAGAAAAAGATATTCAATTAGACGATAAAGCATTGGCTTCAAATTATGACAAACATATTGAAGATGCTACTTTTTTTGCAGCATACGAAAAAAAGAAAAAAGAGTTGGAACAATTATTAGAAGATTGGGAAAACGTGCAATTAGAAATTGAAGAGTTAAATAGTTAATTACAAAATAATAAATTATAACAATTCAAAAACAAGCAAGCAATCGCAATGATTATTATGATTATTGCGATTTTATTTTTTCTAAAATATTTTAAGTAGACTAACTTCATATTTTGAATTATTTATTGGGTAAATATCAAGTTATTTAGTTTTTGTTGAAATACGCTTTTTGTCGTATTTTTAGAAATGGATGTGCTGTAATTTTTCCTGAATTTTTCCTATTTTAATTTTTGTAGCTTCTAAGAATTTTTGATGACTTTTTGTGTTTGGGTTAAAAGGGCGATGCTTTAATCCTTTTTGGATGGAGCAAATGTCATTCATCAACCCAAATTCAGATTCTGAAATATAATTTTCAAAGAATTTAATCCAAATATAATCTATAGCTGTTTGATTGGGATGCAACATATCTTCAGCATAAAAACGATAATCGCGCAATTCGTCCATCATGATTTCGTAGGCTGGGAAATAACTAGAAGTTGAAAGCTGGAAGCTGGAAGTATGCAAAGCAGTAATTAAATGTGATTTGCTCAGTGTGTTTTCCACAAAACCATCTTTTATATGACGCACTGGAGAAACAGTAAAAATGAATTTGCAATTTGGGTTAACCGAATGTACTAAAGAAATAATATTTTCTATACTTTCTTCAATCTGATGAATCGTTAGCAATTCTTTTGTAAACTGCTTTTGCGACACTTTATGACAATTGGCAACTATTTCGTTGGTTTCAATGTTTCGATACACCCATGAGGTTCCTAATGTGATGATGATGTGTGTTGAATCGTTTAATTGTTGATGTGTTGCATCAATTAATTCGTTTAAAGAATTTAGAAAGGTATTTTTATCTGAATTTGATAATTCGGAATGGACTTCAAAACAATGCCATAAATCGTTATAATAGAAAATATCGTTTTCGGTAAATTTTCTATTTACAACACAACGACGAATTAACTTTTCTAACGAAACTGGATTGAAAACAATCCCAAACGGATTTACTGTTGTTTGGAATTTAAAATAGTTAAATTTCTCACCTATATTTTCAGCAAAACACGAACCTAATAACATGATTTTCGAATCATAATCAATTGGAAAGTTGCTTTTTTGAATGGGTATTTTGGTAGTGAAGTTCATTTTTGAGTATTTCAATGATATTCAAAGGTAGTAATAAAAAAGAAATCCCGATAAGTTTTAAAACTTATCGGGATTCATTATTTTTTTTAATAATTAGTTGTAGAAATATTGAACATTAACAGTTCCAATAAATGAACCTAATGTAAAATTAGCGTTTATAACAGATGATGTAGGGAAATTACTTGAGTTGTAAGTATGAGTTGCAAAAATCCCTTCAGAGGTATTACTCTCATCATAAGTTGATGTCATCATTTTGTTTCTTCCAAAAGCAATCATATAGTCATCAGCAAATTCAGGAAGCATTAATTCCTTAAATCCAGTTACATTCATAAAAGGGTTATTTTTGTCTTCATATACAAAAATACTGTCATCATCAGCTGTTAATTCGTTATTTGTAAAAGTGTATGTGTAAGGTGAACTAGGAACCAGAGTAGGACTGCCAATTGTTCCTTGATATTCGTTAACGGAAACAGTTCCATCACTATTATAAGTATAAGTAAACTTTTCTTCAAAATCATTTCCAATAGAGCGATATTCTATTAATTTATCACTTGAGTTGTAAGAAAATAGATCATACTCATCTAAAACTGTTCCATCAAAATATTCAATTTTAGTAATTAAATCCCCAGTGTAAGTATATACAGTTTTATAGTTATCATCTTCTCTAGCTTCAACTAGTTTAGTTCCATTATAAGTGAAGATTATTGTATTGTTCCAATAAGAATCATCTTCTTCATCATCAGATGTTAGAATAATTTTTTTTATTAATGTAACATTGGTTGAATTATTATTTGAATCATCTTCATCTGAACATGAAGTTAAAGTTAGCGCAAGAGCACTGAAAAGGAAAAGTAGTTTTTTCATTTTTTTGTTTTGTTTAATTTGTTGCTAATATAGAAAAAAACCTACAAAGATTTTGTCTCTAAGTAGGTTTTTAAATAATTTAGAATCTTTCTATTTTTTAATTTAGAAACTCAACAGCCTTCTCAATCGCTTCTTTAATTCCACCTACATTTTTCCCTTTTCCTGATGCAAAAAACGGTTGTCCACCACCATTTCCGTCGATGAATTTTCCTAATTCTCTGATTACGTTTCCAGCATTTAATCCATTTGCTGCAACTAATTCTTTAGAAATATAGCAGTGAATATTTGGTGCATTATCTTCAATTGAAGCTAAGAATACAAACGCATTTGGTTTTGAAGTTCCAATAGCTTGTGCTAAATCTTTAGTCGAACTCATAGATAAATCTACTTGTTTTGCTAAAAATTGGATTCCATTTATTTCTTGAAAATCAGCAACTAATGTGTTTTTTAATCCTTCGATTTTTTCTTTTACTAATTGCTCTAATTGTTTTTTCAATTTCGCATTATCATCTTGTAAGGAAGCTACAGATTTTAAAACATCTTGAGGATTTTTCAATACTTCCTTGATTTCTGCCAATGTGTTTTCTTGCGAAGTGTAAAAATCTTTCACTGCATCACCAGTAATTGCTTCTATACGGCGGATTCCTGCTGCAACTGCTCCTTCTGAAACAATTTTGAAATGCCAAATATCAGCGGTGTTTTTCACGTGAATTCCACCACATAACTCTTTACTGTCGCCAAATTCAATCATACGAACGTTATCGCCATATTTTTCACCAAACAAAGCCATCGCACCTTTGTCTAATGCTTCTTTGATTGGAATATTTCTGTGTTCTACTAATTGTAATTGTGCTTCGATTTGTTGATTCACACTTGCTTCCACCTGACGTAATTCTTCATCAGAAACTTTAGAAAAATGCGAGAAGTCAAAACGTAAGTAATTTGGATTTACTAACGAACCTTTTTGCTCCACATGCGTTCCTAAAATATTTCTCAAAGCCAAATGCATCAAATGCGTAGCCGAGTGATTTTTAGAAGACGAAGTTCTTAAATCGGTATTTACTTTTGCTACAAATCCGGCTTCAACATTTTCTGGAAGTTGTTTTGCAAAATGTAATATTAAGTTATTTTCCTTTTTCGTATCGATAATTTCAATGGTTTCATTAGCCGAAACTAACGTTCCTTTATCCCCAACTTGTCCACCACCTTCTGGGTAAAAAGGTGTATTATCTAAAACAATTTGGTATAAAACACCATCTTTTTTAGAATCTACTTTACGAATACGTGTAATTTTTACTTCGTTTTCCGTTTTGTCATAACCAACGAATGTTTCAACATTTCCTGGAATTAAAACGTTCCAATCTTCAGTAGAAACTTCTGAAGCTGCACGAGAACGCGCTTTTTGTTCTTGCATTGCGACATTGAAACCTGCTTCATCTAAATCGTATCCTTTTTCACGAAGAATTAAAGCTGTTAAGTCAATTGGAAAACCAAAAGTATCATACAATTCAAATGCTTTTGCACCAGAAACTTCTTTTCCAGTGGTTTCAGCCATTACGTTTTCTAATAATTGTAATCCTTGTTCCAAAGTTCTTAAGAAAGACGCTTCTTCTTCACGAATTACATTAGTTACCAATTGTTGTTGCGATTTAATTTCTGGGAAAAATTCACCCATTTGATTCGCTAACACTTCTACCAATTTATTAATGAAAGGCTCTTTAGTGCCTAAAAACGTAAAACCGTAACGAATGGCACGACGTAAAATTCTACGAATTACATAACCAGCACCAGTATTTGAAGGTAATTGTCCGTCAGCAATTGCAAAAGCTACCGCACGAACGTGATCCACAATTACACGAATGGCAATGTTGGTCTTGTTTTGTTCTTCTGATATATTTTTAACTTCGTTTGAAGTGTATTTTAAACCTGTAATTTGTTCTACTTTTTCAATAAGCGGTGTAAAAACATCGGTGTCATAGTTAGATGTTTTTCCTTGTAATGCCATACACAAACGCTCAAATCCCATTCCTGTATCAACGTGTTGTGCTGGTAATTTTTCTAACGAACCATCAGCTTTACGGTTGAATTCCATGAACACGTTGTTCCAAATTTCCACTACTTGCGGATGGTCATTATTCACTAAACTTTTTCCAGAAACTAACGCTTTTTCTGCTTCGGTACGTAAATCAACGTGAATTTCGGAACAAGGTCCACATGGTCCTTGGTCGCCCATTTCCCAGAAATTATCTTTTTTGTTTCCTAAAATAATGCGGTCTTCGCTAATTAATTCTTTCCAAATATCCCACGCTTCTTGATCAAATGGAACATTCTCATCTGGATTTCCTTCAAAAACAGAAACGTATAAATTTTCTTTCGGAATTTTATAAACTTCCGTTAATAATTGCCAAGCCCAATTGATAGCTTCTCTTTTGAAATAATCGCCAAAAGACCAGTTGCCCAACATTTCAAACATAGTGTGGTGATAAGTATCAAAACCTACATCTTCTAAATCATTATGTTTTCCTGAAACACGAAGACATTTTTGCGTATCGGCTATTCTCGGGCTTTTTGGAGTTCCATTGCCTAAGAAATATTCTTTGAATTGAGCCATTCCTGAGTTGTTAAACATCAAAGTTGGGTCGTCTTTTAAAACGATTGGCGCAGAAGGAACAATTAAGTGTCCGTTAGATTCGAAGAATTGTAAAAACTGTTTACGAATGTCTTGTGATTTCATTATCAATTATTTAGTTCTGATTTTAATTATTGATTTCGGTAGGATTTTGGAATTAGATTTTCGAAAAATATCCCAACTAAAAAATAAAATAGCTTTAGAATGAAACATTTCTTAAATTTGTTCGTATAACCTATGTCAATCAATAAATTTGGCACAAAAATAGTATATTTTCATTTATGTCGAAGGTAAAATATTATTACGATTCAGAAAATTTAGCCTACAAGCGTATTCAGACAAAAAAAAGGAAGAAGTTTGGCTATATTGTGTTGTTTTTAGTGTCTTCGGCTTTGTTTGGATTCTTGATTTTTTTGCTATTGATTAACACCAGTTATTTTGAAACGCCAAAAGATAAAATTCAAGCGAGAGAAATTGAAGCTTTGGCTTTAAATTATAAGGTTTTGAATAAGAAACTGGATTTGATGAATGAGGTTTTAGAGGCGATTGAAAATAGAGATAATAATATTTACAGAATATATTTTAATACAACTCCAATTTCAGAAGAAGAACGAAAAGCAGGTTTTGGAGGTGTAAACAGATACAAAGATTTACAAGGATTTAATAATTCGGAGTTAATGGAAAACACTACAAAACGTGTGGATATTTTAACGAAAGAATTGGTAATTCAATCGAAATCATTAGACGAAATTGTGGCTTTGGCGAAGCAAAAAGAGAAGTTGTTAGCGGCAATTCCGGCAATTCAACCAGTTAAGAATGAAGATTTAAAGCAAATGGCTTCGGGTTATGGTTATCGAAGTGATCCATTTACGAAAATTAGAAAGTTTCATTACGGAATGGATTTTACTGCTCGAACAGGAACGCCTATTTATGCTACTGGAGATGGAGTTGTTTACAAAGCAGATGCTTCGTTATCAGGATACGGAAATCATATAGAAGTGAATCATGGTTATGGTTATAAAACGTTGTACGCACATTTGAGTAAATACAATTGTCGTCCTGGACAAAGAGTAAAACGTGGTGATATTATTGGTTATGTGGGAAGTACAGGAAGAAGTCAGGCACCACATTTACATTACGAAGTATTTAAAAATGGAGAACGTGTAAATCCGCTGAATTTCTATTACGGAAGTATTTCGGCAAAAGAATATATAGAGATTTCAAAATTGGCGAATCAAGAAAATCAATCATTAGACTAATGCATTTAGAATTAGCACCAGACAAAAGATATTACAGCATTGGCGAAATAGCCAAAGCTTTTAACGTAAATGCCTCCTTAATTCGTTTTTGGGATAAAGAATTTGATATTCTAAAACCAAAGAAAAACGCCAAAGGAAATCGCATGTTTACACCAGAAGATGTTAAGAATTTGCAATTGATTTATCATTTGGTAAAAGAGCGCGGATTTACATTAGAAGGCGCCAAAACACATTTGAAAGAAGGTCAGAAAAAAACCTTAGATAAATTTGAAATTATCAGCAAATTAGAAACAATTAAAGCTCAATTGAACACAATTAAAAATCAACTATAAACAATTAATTAAACTTTTAAACTTAAAAAAATGATGAGAAAATTTTTGCCTTTTATTATCGGTGGTGGATTATTGTTAATCCTTGTATTTTGGTTCTTTAGTATCAAAAACGGAGCCGTTCGTGTAAATCAAGAAGTAAATAAAGAATGGGGAAATGTAGAAACGTCGTACCAAAGAAGAAATGATCTTATTGGAAATTTAGTTAAAACCGTTCAAGGTTCGGCTGATTTTGAGAAATCTACTTTAGAAGCAGTAATCAAAGCACGTTCTGAAGCGACTTCTGTAAAAATTGACCCAACGAATATGACGCCAGAACAATTAACACAATTCAATCAAGCGCAAGGAAATTTAAATAGTTCTTTGTCAAGATTATTGGTAACTGTTGAGCAATATCCAGATTTAAAAGCAAATCAAAACTTCTTGAAATTACAAGATGAGTTAGCTAGTACAGAAAACCAAATCTTAACAGCAAGAACACGTTTCAACGAATCGGTTCAAAAATACAACAACTACATTTTAGTTTTCCCTAATTCTATTTTCTTAGGAAACTACAAAGAAAAACCATATTTCGATGCAGTTGCAGGTGCTGAAAAACCAGTTGATGTAGAATTTGATTTCAATAAAGAGAAAAAATAATGTCAAAAACCGAAGATTTCTTATCAAAAGCAGAAGAGCAAGAAATTGTTCTAGCTATTGTTGAAGCCGAAAAAAACACTTCGGGAGAAATTCGTGTGCACATTGAAGAACATACAGAAAAATCACCTCTTGACAGAGCTCAGGAGGTTTTTTTTGAATTGAAAATGGATGAAACACAAGACCGAAATGGTGTTTTGTTTTATGTGTGCGTTTCGGATAAAAAGTTTGCCATAATTGGCGATAAAGGAATTAACGAAGCAGTAGAATCTGATTTTTGGGATTGTACAAAAGATACAGTAATTGCTAATTTTAAAGAAGCTAATTTCAAAAAAGGCTTGGTAGAAGGAATCCTAAGAGCAGGCGAGCGATTGAAAAAATATTTCCCATTTCAATCAGATGATACTAACGAATTGTCTAACGAAATTTCAAGAAGTTAATATGAAAAAGTTATTTTTATTTGTATTAGCTTTTAGTGGGATAATTGCCCAAGCACAGTTTACTATTCCAAAAAAACCTAGTTTTCAAACGAGTGTTTACGATTATGCTGATGTTTTAAATCCACAAGAAGAAAAAGAGTTAGAGAATAAATTGGTTCGCTATTCTGATTCAACTTCCACTCAAATTGTAGTAATTTCAATTGAAGATTTAAAAGGTGAAGACATTGGGATTTTAACTCCAAAATGGGCACATGAATGGGGAATTGGTCAAGAAAAAGAAGACAACGGAATTCTGATTTTATTATCCAAAAACGATAGAAAAATTTGGATTGCGCCAGGATATGGAGTAGAAGATAGACTAACCGCAGGAATCAACGGAGAACTTATCCGAAACATCATTATTCCAGAATTCAAAGCCGGAAGTTATTACACTGGTTTAGATAAAGGTGCCGATGCTATTTTTGAAGTATTAAAAGGAAAATACAAAGGTTCTAGAAAAGAATCAAGCAATCCTTTACCATTCATCTTGATTGTTATTTTTATTATTATTCTGTTAGTTTTAGCATCTAGAGGTAACAAAGGTGGTGGAAATTTCAGAGGTGGTGGTGGCTTAGATTTAGGAGATATTATTATTTTAAGTAGCTTAGGTAGAAGTGGCGGTGGTTTTGGTGGTGGCGGAAGCTTTGGCGGTGGTTCATCAGGAGGATTTGGAGGCGGCTTCGGTGGCGGAGGATTCTCAGGTGGCGGCGCTGGCGGAAGTTGGTAATCAAAAATTAATATACAAAAATAGCCCGCAATTGCGGGCTATTTTCATGATTGTGTTTTTGTGTTTGGTTATTCTATTTCGAAAGATTGAGTTTCATTTGGACCAGCTTCTCTTGAATTTAGTGCTTTGTTTGATGAATCAATTACAAATGCAACAAAACGAACATTGCTAGCATTTACGTTAGCTGGGATATTGTAAGTAAATGATTTCGAGAATTCATCATTAAGGTTAGTAGAACCTGTAATTGTTTCTCCTAAAATACTACTTGATAGAACTGCTCTTAACACATGGTCATGTTCAAAACCAACAATTGGGTTAGCACCACCATAATAAGAAGTTGAATTGGTTTGGTTATAAATTAAATTGTCTTCTAAAGCATAAACAACTAATTTTAAATTACTAAAATTTTTTCCAAATTTAACTTTAACATTTACTGTTGAAGTATTCCCAGAAGTTGTTGTTTCCATAGCAACTCCTAATTTAGGGTTAACTCCAGAAGTTAAATTAACTGCTTGACTTACTGAAGCAGTAGAGGTTTCAGGGTAATTCCATTCAGTATTTCTATTCAGCATAGCCGTTGGGTAACCAGATAAGCCTATTTGATTTTCTAAAGCTGTTGCTCCAGTAAAATTGTAAGGATCTGAACCTCTGTGTATTGCGGTAACGACAACATCGGAAGTTTGAGCATGTACTAATTCGATTGCATAAGAAACTCTTGGGCAAAATTGACACCATGTACCAGTGAAGTCTTCTATTAAAACTCTTTTATTGAAATTAATAACATTGTTGACAACAACTTGAATCGTTGGTGATGTTAATGTTTCTCCAAGAGAATTAACATGTGTTGCGAATATATCCAATGTGCCAGCTGTTGTAGTTGTAAAAGAACTTCCAGTAATTGCTGAACCATTTACATAGAAAGTTGAAGTTGCAGTTACACTACTTCCATTATTTCCTAAACAAACAAAGTTTAATACACCACCTGCATCAATTGAAGTTGGATTTGAAGTTATAGAAATTGAGGTTAAAGGAACTGGAGCAACATTGAAAGTTACATTCAAATTCTGACTTGTAGCACCCTCATAAGTTGCTTTTATTACAAATGTTCCTGCAGTAGCAGATGTATAAACATTACCTGAAATAGCAGTATTATTCACATAAAAAACAGCTTCACTTGTTACATTGTTTCCATCACCATCAGTTGCTGTAAGGGTAATATTTTCGTTAACATATCTCGTCGTAAAATTAGAAGATACACTAACGGTTGTGCTACTTCCTGAATCGCTATCACCACTACATGATGTGTAAATTAGTGATGATAAAATAGCAAATGCTAATAAAATTTTTTTCATAATTTGGTTGTTAGTTAGGTTAAGTTAATTAAAGTTAAAAAAATGTTATAAAATGTTAATTTTATTCATTTTATTTGCAAATAAAACAAATAATTTTTAATAATGAAAAAAATATGCTTATTTCTTTTGTTAGTTGCAAATCTATCCTTTGCACAACAAGAGTTTCCTTCGGTAGATTTAAAATCACTTGAAAGTGAAACAATTAGTACTTCTTCTTTTAATGAGCAAGACAAATTATATGTCTTTTCTTTTTGGGCTACTTGGTGTGCTCCATGTATACAGGAGTTAGAAGCAATTAGTGAAGTTTATGCAGATTGGAAAACACAAATAAATGTTGAACTGATTGCTGTTTCAACAGATGATTCGAGAACACAAAAAAGGGTTAAACCTTTAATTAATGGAAAAGGATGGGAATACAAAGTTCTTTTAGATACAAATCAAGATTTAAAAAGAAAATTATCAATTGCAAATATTCCCTATTTAGTGGTTGTTAAAAACGGAAAAATTGTATTTATCCAAAACGGTCATACTCCTGGAGCAGAAGATGAATTATTAGCTAAATTAAAGAGTTTGTAAATCATGAAAAAAATAACCCTACTATTTTTAGTGTTTATAAACGCTATAGTTTTTGGTCAAACAGAAGAAACTAAAACAGAAAAAACGAAACTTAACTTTTTTGGTGGATTTGAATCAAATTCTCAATGGTACACTAACGATAAGGAAAGAGAGATAAATCATCCAGAAGATCCTTTTCGATCAAATAATTATTTAAACCTAAATCTTAATTATGGCAGATGGTCTGCTGGAATTCAAGGTGAATCCTATGCGCCAAATGCACTCTTAAATTATAATCCAAAATATGATGAAACTAATGTTGGAACATGGTATGTAAATTATAAATCAACAAAATTAGATGTAACAGCAGGATATTTTTATGAACAATTTGGAAGCGGATTGTTACTTAGAAGTTGGGAAGATCGTTCATTAGGAATTAATAATGCAATTCGTGGTGGAAAAGTAACGTTTACACCAACAGATAATTTATTATTTACAGCATTATACGGAAAACACAGAACAGGATTTGATGTTTCAGAAGGTGAAATTTACGGATTCAATTCGGATATTAACCTTTTTAAAATGCTAAAAATAGAAGGTTCTGACTTATCTGTAGGTTTTTCTTATGTGGGTAGATATGAAAAAACAGATGTAGTAGATCCAAACTTTGATAAACTTACAAACGCTTTTGCAGGAAGAGTTAATTTTTCTAAAAATAACTTTTATTTATTTTCAGAATACAATTATAAATCAGATGATGCGGTTTTATACAATTTAGATATAAACAATGATTTTGTTAAACCAGGTTCAGCATTATTGTTGAATTTTGGATATTCTAAAAAAGGTTTTGGAATGGATGTAAATTTTAGAAGAACTGAGAACATGAGTTTTTATTCTGAAAGAGTTCCGGAAACTTACACAGAAACATTGTCAACAAGTATTAATTATAATGATAAAATGATAAATTTTGTGCCAAGTTTAACAAAACAACATCATTTTAATTTAGCAAATATTTATGTGTACCCTGCGCAAGCACAAGTTTTGATTGCTGCAGAGACTGGCGTAACTAAAGCTGGTGAAATTGGCGGACAAATAGATTTATTCTATGATTTCAAAAAAGAGTCAACTATTGGAGGAAAATATGGAACTAAAGTTGCTTTAAATTTTAGTAATTGGAATAATTTAAAAGGAGATTATGTTTTATCTCCCCCAAATTATAAAACAGAATTTTTTGGTTTTGGGAAAAAATATTTTTCAGATTTTAATTTAGAAGTGACTAAAAAAGTTTCTTCAAGAGCTACTTATAGTTTTGCATACATTAATCAATATTATAATAATAGATTGATTAATGGTTCTGCTAGAGTAACGGTTAAAACAAATATTTTTGCTATTGAAGGGGATTATAAATTTTCTAAAGGGAGAGCTGCAAAAATTGCTTTAGAGCACATGTGGGCTGACACAGATAGAAAAAATTGGGCAGCTATTTTAGTAGAATATAATTTAAATACTAAATTTTCAGTTTTTGCTTCTGA
>Ga0209467_1001802_pt1 | contig 17259 bp, 14 predicted proteins | sample Higcelwee11metaG_FD_187175 | JGI IMG/M metagenome (GOLD analysis project Ga0209467, IMG submission 187175) | Freshwater pond sediment microbial communities from the University of Edinburgh, under environmental carbon perturbations - High... | ecosystem: Environmental > Aquatic > Freshwater >...
GTTCGGTCGCCGAAGAAGACGCCTTCGCCTTCAAATACCTCTTCGCTCCCGGCTATAAAAATGTCGAATCGGGGAAGATCCTCTATACCGCGATGAATTCCGCCGATTATTTCACCCTGGCGCCCGCCGTCAGAGCCAGATACGACTACAAGTATTTTTCGGAAAAGGAAAGGCTCGCCGTTTCGGAAGACATCAAATACGCCGGCATTCCCCGGCGCGCGCCCAACAAGGAATCGGCCGAACAATTCCTGCGCTGGTTTTTCAACGCCGAACATCAAATGGAAATCCTCGAAAAATCCCGGGCGCTGCGGCTCTCGGAGAGCGCCTTCGGCATAGCCGGCGGCTTTTCATCCCTCCAATCCGTCACGGAGAAATTTTTTCCGTCCTATTACACCGATCTCCTGGGCCACACCGCCCCCGAAAACATGATCCTCCCGCCCGAACCGCTCCCGGCCTTCTGGAACAAGCTGAAAACCGAATTCATCCTGCCTTGGCTGGACCAGACGGCCGGTAAAGAGCGGGAATCTCCCGTCGACGCCGAGTTCGCCTCCAGCCTGGAAGCCTACCTCGACAAGAATCCTGATCTGCGATCAGGCGATCTTCGATAGGACGAATCGCGCTAGTCGAGTCTCAGCCGGCCTTCGTCCCGAACTCGCGCAGCACTTCCCCGAATTCGGCCATGGTCGAGCAATGGACGGCCCTTTCGCGCAGGGCCGCGCCTCTAGGCCGCCCCTTGGAGTAGGCGCAGAAATGCTTTCTGAATTCGACGCAGGCTGTCTTTTCGCCCAGAAACCGGATCGAGCGCTCCAGGTGCTTCATGGCGATCGCGGCCACCTCGGCATCGGTAAAGGTGGGACTCTCCCTGCCTTCCCAGAGGGCGGCGGCTTCGGCGAACACGAAGGGATTGCCCATGGCGCCCCGCGCCACCATCACCCCCGAACAGCCAGTTTCCGCGAGCATGCGGAAGGCGGCTGCAGCGCCGAACACGTCGCCTGAGCCGAAAACGGGAATGCCGGCCGGCGCGAGGGCGGCGACGAGAGCGGCGATGGAAGCCCAGTCCGCCTTTCCGGAATAGCCCTGAGCCCGCGTCCTCGCGTGCAGGGTGACGGCTTCCGCCCCCGCCTCGACGGCCGCGCCGGCGGTTTCCAGGAAGTTGACCGACGCATCGTCCCAGCCCTTTCGTATCTTGACCGTGATGGGGATGTCGGTGGCGTCGCGCATGGCGCGGACGATGTTCCCGATGAGCTTGGGATCCTTGAGCAGCGAGGAGCCCGCTCCCGTGCGCACGATCTTGGGCACGGGGCAGCCGCAGTTGAGATCGATGACGAGGGGCTTATACGGAGCGAGCATGGCGGCCGCGCGAGCGAGCACCTCAGGCTTGGTCCCGAAAAGCTGTACCGCGTACCGGTCTTCGGCTTCGGCCCGTTCCAGCAGAAGCTTAGTCTTGGGGTGATCCCTCGTCAGGGCTTCGGAGCTGACCATCTCGGTATAGCAAAGCGCGGCGCCCAGCTCATAGCAGACCGAGCGGAAAGCGGCGTCGGAATAGCCAGCCACGGGCGCGAGGAAGAAGGGATTCCTTAAAAGAACACCCGCGAGAGCGGGTGTTCGTGCTGAGGCTTTCGTAGGTTCAAGGGGCGGGGAGATCGGCATGGCGCCAGTCTACCCCGCCCTATCCTCAGGGTTCAAGCCTGAAGAATCTGCAGGCGTTCTGGTAGGTGGTTTCGGCGGCTTCTTCCGGCGCCATCTGGAGGATCTCGGAGAGGAACCATACCGTTGAAGGCAGGAACTCCGGCTTGTTGCGTTTTCCGCGATATTCGGCGGGGACCATGAAGGGCGCCTCGCTCTCGACGAGAATCCTGTCGAAAGGCAGCATGGAGGCCGTCTCATGCAGATTCCTCGCGTTCCTGTAGGTCAGGTTTCCCGCGAACGAGAAGTAGACATTGAGTCCAGCGGAGAGCACGCGATCGGCGTACTCGGCATCCTCTGAATAGCAGTGGAGGACGGCGCCCGCCGGCGGCATTCTGTCGCGGAGCACCTCGAGCACGTCTTTTCCCGCCTCGCGGTTATGGATGATCACGGGGAGATCGAGACGGGCCGCCATTTCGAGCTGATCGATGAAAAGTTCTATCTGGGTGCGTCTATCACCGTATTTGTGAAAATAATCGAGACCGATTTCCCCTATCGCTATGACACGAGGCAGCTTGACCGCTTCCTCGATGGTGGACTGCCAGTCTTTGCCGGGGCTCTGCACCTCGGAAGGGGATACGCCTACCGCGTGGTAGACGTGCTCGGCGGGCTTGAGGTTTTCATAAACCTGTTTGAAGTCAACGAGACTGTTGCAGATGCTTATGATTCTGCCTACGCCGGACTGTTTCGCCTGCTGGCAAACGAGAAGTTGTTCAATCGGGTCATCATAAATCAGCCCGATGTGGGCATGAGTGTCAAAATACCGCATCTGTCTTCCGTTAAAAAAATGGTGGGCTTGCCCGTACGGGCAAACTTAAATGTAACATGCGAAACATATGGAGTCAATGTTTATTTGAAAAGCGTCAAAACCACGTAAATTATTCCACGCTTTTGACCTATCCAAAGAAAATTCGCTCCTTCATCGTCCTGGCCAAAGGACTCCCCCTTCGCGGTCGATCCAGGTCCAGGCTCCCGATGCCAGCTTCACCTGGGCGAATCCTTGCGGCTTGAAGGAATTGACGTCCAGGTAGAGGGCTGGGATGACAAACTGCCCTGTACGATCGATATAGCCCCAGCGATCGCCTACCCGAACCGCCGCCAAGCCTTGGGAGAAGGGAAGAGCTTGACGATATGGTCCGCCGATGACGACTTCGCCGCTGTCGTCGATATACTTCCAGCCTGTTTCATCCTTCACCGCCGCCAGGCCTTCCGAGAAAGAACGGGCGTCGTCCCAGGGGCCGGCCTGGACATAGACCTCTCCGTCCCAGGCGAGGTAGACCAGATTCACGCCGTCTTCCAGGCAAGCCATGAGGCCATCGCTGAAAATGTAGGGGTAGAGCACTTCGTGAATATCGTTATTCACATCAAAAGCCGTTCTGCCCGAAGGATAGATAAAACTTTCCCAGGGAATGAAGTCATCGAGGTAGGCATAGGCCAAGCCGTCTGAAAAATCCCCTACCCCATCGTATTCGGGTCTGACACGCCATACTCCCAAAAGATCTATGAAACCGTAGTGCCCGTTGCGGGATTTGGCCGGGGCGTAGCCTTCGGAAAAACTACCCAGGTCCAGGAGGCTTGGAGGCATAAGGACCTTTCCATCAACGCTGATCAAGCCGTAGAGGGTTTGGCCGTCCTTGGTTTCCTTCACCCGAACGACGCCCCGTCTCAAATCCTGCCCCGGCGGGATTTCGTAAGCCCCGAGGGCTACGCTGAGTTTGCCTTGCGAATCCACGATGCCAGTCTTGCCCTTCACTCCTTCGACAAGGGCGTACTCGTGGGAAAAAGGAGAGGCTATATCCCATTCCGGGGAGGAAACCATCTCTCCTCTCAGGTCCCTGAATCCGATCCCGCCTTCCGAAGCCAGAGGTATGGGCGACTGGAGGATGGTGTCGAGATAGACGATTCCCTTGAGTCCGAAGCCCTCTTCCTCGCCCAAGCTGTTCACGAGGCCCATGTCGCCCGCCGCTGTCATGACGGGGAAGTAGGCCCGGCGCAAAGCGGCGCCGGACATATTGGAACCCTCGGTCAGAATTCCTTCCTTCCAGACCCCTTCCACCGCTCCGCCCGTGGGAGAATAGCGGGTTCCGAAGCCATTGGGTTTGCTCCACTCCCAGAAGCCGACATAGACCACCCCGTCGGCGTAGCGATAGGCGCCCCACCCATAGGAACAGCCGCCATGGATGGCTCCCGCCAGGATCGAGGTCTGGTAGAGCCCAAGGAATCGAGGCCGAAGGGACATGCTTCCGCCCGACCCGAAGCCTATCCGCCCCGAAGACCAGGGTTCATAGGGCATTTCGTGGATCTTGCGCTTATTTATAGAGAATATCAGCGTAGAACCTCTTCGATGGACAGAGAGCTTATTCTTGGCTTCGTAGCAAAAAATATTATCGCTCATGGTCCAGGGGACAAGTTCCTTCTTCTGTCCCCCGACGGTTCGGGAAATCGAATAGAATCCATTGGCGGTGATGCCGAACCAGAGGTAGTCGCGTCCGTTTACATCGCAGGCAAGACCGTAGGCATAACCTTCGTCCCCCGAAATCCACTCGATTTCGGTCTCCACGAAAAAATCCCTGGACAGGTCCACGATGAAATCCTGGGCAAGAATATCTATCGCGTTCCTGGAGCTGTGCTTAAGGAGATACCCCGAGCCGGCTGATCCCCCCAGGTCGGTAAACTGACCGGTTAAATTCCTCAACGAGATAAGCCAACTCTGATTCTTTTCGTTAAAGGTGGATTCGAACACCGTATCTCTGAGCGAAGGGAGCTTCGTTTCCTCACCCGTCGGAGTTCTCTCTTCCTGCAGCACGACAGAATCCACGGTTACTATCTGAGTCCCCGAGAATGAGAGGCCAATGCTCCCCCCGGCGAAGCTTTCGTAGGGCAGGCTCTTAATTTCAATTTTATTGATGGAAAAGACGAGCTGGCGTCCCACCCGAGCTACCTTGAGAAGGTTGTAGATGCCTCGGCTATTGATCACCGAGCTGGCTGTCCAGGGTACGAGAAAATTCGCCTCGCCGTTCTCCATTTTGATGACGGCGTACTTGCCGTTCTGGTTTGCGAGAAATTCGTAGTAGTGGTCCTTATCCTTGAAGTCCCAGATCAGCCCCGCATAGTTCGTGGCGGTGGAGGAATCCGATTTTATCTTCGTTTCGAGGATGTAGTCCGCATCCCTGCGAATGGGAAAGCCATGGACTAACCATCGTCCCCCCGTCTTGCCTGTCAGGGAGTACACCCCGTTCGCGATCTCGAATTTGTAGTCCTCGGTTTCTCCGACGGTCCACTTGTCGCCGTTGTCCGTGAACTCTTCCCGCCAGGAAAGGGAAGGCGAGGCGGCAAGAGGCATGGCGAGGAAGAAAAACCCGAGGACCGCGAGAACGGGAAAACTTTTTGGCATCGTTTTCATGCGTCAATGATACGTCAGGCTCGCTAGATTTTCCACTGCGATTTCACGCGCTTACATACGGAATTCTTCGCCTAAATAGAGATTGCGCGCGTCGGCGTCGTGAAGGATGGATTCCTTGTCTCCCGAAACGATGATGCGGCCGAGGTGGATGATATAGGACCGATTGGTGATGTCCAGCGCGTCGCGCACGTTGTGGTCGGTCAGGAGCACGCCGATGCCGGCCGCCGAAAGCTTCTGCACGATTATCTTGATCTCGTGGATGGCGATAGGATCTATGCCCGTAAAAGGTTCGTCCAGGAGGAGAAACTTGGGGTCGATGGCAAGGGCGCGGGCTATCTCCGTCCGCCGGCGCTCGCCGCCGGAAAGGGTGTAGCCCGGCTGCCTGGCCAATTTCTCGATTCCGAACTCTTCCATGAGCATGGCCGCGCGAACGCGGCGGGCGGGGCCATCCAGTCCCGATCGCGCCTCCAGGACGGCGAGGATGTTTTCTTCCACCGTAAGCTTGCGAAAAATCGATGCTTCCTGGGGCAGATAGGAAATGCCCAGCCTCGCCCTCCTGTACATGGACAGGTCGTTCAGCGAGGCTCCGTCGAGTTCGATTTTTCCGGAGCTAGGATGGAGAAAGCCGGCGAGCATATAGAAGACGGTGGTCTTCCCGGCTCCGTTGGGACCCAGCAGACCTACGATTTCCCCAGTCCGCATGGAAAATCCCACGTCGGCCACAGCCACCTTGCGCCCGTAGAGCTTGCGAAGTCCCTTCACTTCGAGGACGGAATCGTTCAAGGCTGGGTCGCTTCCTTTTTCTTGGTGGTGATGGTGCCGCTTACCTGTCCGTCCAACTGCATGCTATCCATATCGGTCTTGCCCGACATCGCGTCGGCTTCTATGGTCCCGTCGGAAGATACGGCCACCGGGGTTCCGGAAAGCTGGAGGCTCTCGTCATCGCGGTTATAGTGGGCGAACTCAGCCCTTACGGCGAAGTCTTCCTTCAGAATATGGACGCCGATGCGCGCGTCCACGAGGGACTGTTTCTGGTCGAAACGCACCCACTCGGCCTTGAGGAGAACATCGTTCTTGGAGTCTTCCAGCACCACCTGCGTCTGGGCGAGGCCGATTTCGGTATCCCGCGCGTACGTCAGTGTTGCCGCCTTGAGAAGGAAGCCCTTGGATTCGTCGAAAACGACCACCGTTCCCGTACAGAGGACATCGTTATAGTCTTCGCCGAAGAGTTCTATTCTCTCGGCCTTGATTTCCATGGTTCCCGTGTTGACGACGGCTCCGCCGATGAGGATCGTCTTTTCCTTGCCTTTGGCGATGACGCTCTCCATGCGGCGGGCGGTGAAGGTGATGGTGGTGTCGGCGCTCTCCTGCGCGAATGCCGGAAAACCGGCCAGAAGCGCGAAAAGCAGGCTTGCCAGAACAAGCACTCTACCCGTCACGGCGCCCTGACGTTCCCGGCCTGAATCTATTGTATGAAGTCTCATCGTTTTTCTCCTTACTGTGAACCGGCGGCGGAATCCACGCGGAAGACGCCCTGCGCCCCATCGCGAAAGGAAAAAGCCTTTTCCTGTATATCGGCGAAAAAGCCCATTCCCTGGATGAAGAGCTTCTCCCCGACCTTCACGACGACTGGATTGTCGGGCAACCCTTCAACCGTCCTCGTGGCCGAAAAGTAGTTGAGTCCGCTTGTCTCGAAATAGGTATCTTCTTCGGGAGAGTAAATCTGGACGAAGCCGGAGAATTCGGCGTTGCCCGTATCTTCGTAGTAGACGGCCTTGTCGGCCTCGCCGGTGGCTTCAGCGCTTCCGCCTTCCGGCCCTCTGTCCTCGAAGACAATGTTGTAGATGACGAAAAGACCTCTATCCTGAAAATACTCGGCGCGTTCGGCCTTCGCCGAAAAAGTCACTACCCCGTTCTCCACTTCCTCGCGGCTGAAGCCCAGGAAAGTGGCATCGGGTTCGTCTTCTTTCATCGCGAGCGCTGCCTCGGCTTCGGACATCGAGCAGGAGGCGGCCAGCGTCATCATGGCGAGCGCCAGGATCAGGGCGCTTATGCCCGCAGGCGCCGGGCGCCTTCCAAAAGGGGCATCGGCGGCCGATGAGTTTTTTTCACGCTGATTTTCGCTTCGCATCGCGTGTTGAGTATGGTTTGGGGCCGCCGCCCTGTCAATACAAAGCCCGCCTGGCGCGCTGGCCGGCGGGCTTTAACGAACGTTAACCGCTTATTAGCGCGTTGGACGAGCGCCAAAAGCGCTTACGAGCCCGTTTGGCGAACTTTCGCGATCGCGGCGCACTCGGTGATGAAAGCCCTGAAGATCGGATGGGCTTTCGTGGGTCTCGACTTGAACTCGGGATGAAACTGGACGCCCAGGCCCCACGGGTGGTTCGGCCACTCGCATGCTTCCACGAGGCTATCGTCGGGCGTGGTCGCGGCTATGACGAGCCCAGCCTTTTCCAAATCCTTTCTGAAGGCGTTTGCCACCTCGTATCGGTGCCGGTGCCGCTCGACGATATGCTCGGCCCCATAAGCCCTGCGTATGGCCGTATCGGCCTTCGTCAGCGACTCGCTCGCCCCCAGGCGCATCGTGCCGCCGTACGCTTTTACGTCGATCTGCTCCTCGAGAAGGGCTACGACAGGATAATTCGATGACTTGCTGAACTCGGTGGAGTGGGCGTCGGTCCATCCCAGCACGTTGCGGGCATACTCTATCACCATGATCTGCATGCCGAGGCAAATGCCGAAATAGGGAAGCTTATGCTCCCGGGTATAGCGGGCGGCGACGATCATGCCTTCGATGCCGCGTTCGCCGAAGCCTCCGGGCACCAGAATGCCGTCTATCGAGGCGAATATGTCGTCCAGCTTCGCGTCGGGCCCCTCAAGGCTTCCCGAATCGATCTTGACGATCTCGACACCGGCGTTGTTCGCGATGCCGCCGTGGCCAAGGGCTTCCCAAACCGACTTGTAGGCGTCGTGAAGCTCCATGTACTTGCCCACCACGCCGATGCGCACGCGCGCGGACGGCTTCCTCACCTTCTCCACGACCTGTTTCCAGGCCGAAAGTTCGGCGTGCCTGCTTTCCACATTCATCTTTTTCAGGATGAAGGCATCGATGCCCGACTGATAGTAGACTAGGGGCAGTTCGTAGATCGTCGAGACATCGTAGCCGGAGATCACGCCCTCGAATTCGACGTTGGTGAACGACGAGATCTTGCGGCGTATGCCCTCGTCCAGCGGCTCTTTGGAGCGCAGGACGACCACGTCCGGCTGGATTCCCATCTCCTGGAGTTCCTTGACGGCGTGCTGTGTGGGTTTGGTTTTTATCTCCCCTCCCGAGACTGAGGGAACGAGGGTGACATGGACGGAGATGGCGTTCTGCTTGCCGAATTCATGGATGAGCTGGCGTGCGGCCTCCAGGAAAGGCACCGATTCCATGTCGCCGACCGTTCCGCCTATCTCGACGATGGTCATGTCGACGTCGGGGCTTTCGGCCACGGCGAGGATGCGGCGCTTTATCTCGTCGGTTATGTGGGGAATGACTTGGACCGTGCGGCCGAGAAAATCGCCCGCGCGTTCCTTTTCGATGACGGTCTTGTAGACTTGGCCCGTCGTGACGGAGTTGATGCGTGAAAGGGGAGCCGAGGTGAACCTTCCGTAGTTGCCAAGGTCCAGGTCGGTTTCGGCGCCGTCGTCGGTGACGTACACCTCGCCGTGCTGGTAGGGACTCATAGTCCCGGCATCCACGTTCAGGTAGGGGTCTATCTTTACCATACGGACGGTAAAGCCGCGAGATTCCATGAGAGCGCCGATCGACGAGGCCGCGATGCCTTTGCCCAATGAAGAGCAGACCCCGCCAGTGACAAATACTAGCTTCTTCATGGGATTTCAGTATCGGGAAAATGACCTCACTTTGTCAATCCTCCCCGCCGGAATGGAATAAAATCGGGCAAATGATTACAATGGAGATTATGAACGATCCACAGTCGCTTCTTGTCAGGGGACTCGCCATCCTCGGACTCGACGGCAATGACAAGAGAACGGAGACGCTTTTACGATATATCGGCGAGATCGAGACCTGGAATCCAGCCTACGGCCTCGTCAACGCGTCGGGAGACGAGCTCGTCATCAAGCATATCCTGGACAGCCTCGCGCCCTGGCGCCTCCTTGAGGGCCTGCTCGAAGAGTGCGACAACTCGCCCGAGAACAAGTCCCAAGACCACGCGGCGACGTTGAGCGATATAGGAACGGGGGCGGGCCTTCCCGGCATTCCCTTGAGCATCATCATGCCGGACAGGAAGGTCCGCCTCGTGGAGCGCATGGGAAAGCGCATATCCTTTCTCGAAAGCCAGAAGGCCATCCTCTCTCTGGGAAACGTGGAAATCGTCGAGAGCGAGATCGAAAAAGCGCCAGGCCCCCAGGACATCGTGATATTCAGGGCTTTCAGGCCGTTTACCGAGCTGAAACTCTTCAAGGCTATATGGAAAAACCTGGCGCCGGGAGGCGCGCTTTTCGCCTATAAAGGCAAGCAGTTCAACGCGAAAATGGAGATGGCCGCCCTCGCGACCGATCCACTTCTCGCGGGACCATTCTCGAGAGCCGAGGTCAAGCCGATATGGGTTCCATTTCTCGATGAGGAACGCTGCGTCGTCATCGTGAGGAAATAGCGCTTCTCCCCTATCCGATCGAAAAGCCCGTCATCGCGATGCTGGCGTTCTGGATGGATTCGTGGAATATCGAAGCCTTCTCCCCCTCGCCCATGCCGCCGAGCAGGGGCAGGAGCGGCAGATAGTGTTCGGGCGTAGGCACGGCGTCGCGCGATTCCTCCACAGGAAGCGCGAAGGAAGAAAGCCGGGCTCTATCGTTTGCGGCGACGGCGGCCTTCACCATATCGTTGAATTTCAGGGCCCAGGGATATGGCTTCGCGTCGATCGCGGCTTCGAAACGGTACAAGTTGTGGACAACGTTCCCGCTTCCCATGACGAGAAAGCCTTCCTCCCGCAGGGCAGCCAGTGCCGCGCCTATCTCGAACCAGTGTCCGACCCTCATTTTATAGTCCAGACTCATCTCGATCACGGGAATATCGGCCTTGGGATACATGTGAAGAAGCACTGCCCAGGCGGCATGGTCTATGCCGCGGGCGGGATCTTCCGCGCAGGGAAATCCCGCCAGGTCGAGCAGCTCAGCAGTCCTCGCGACAAGTTCCGGACTCCCCTTAGGTTCGTATTGGATTTTGTACAATTCATCGGGAAAGCCGAAAAAATCGTAGATCTGCCTGGGCGAGGGAGAGGAAGTGACTCGCAGCCCCGGCGTCACCCAGTGGGCGGACACGACCAGGATGCCACGGGGGGCGGGCATGGCCGCCGCAAGGGCTCCCAGGGCTTCGGTATAGGAATTATGGGCGACAGCGTTCATCGGCGAGCCGTGGCCCACAAATAGAGAGGGCATTTTCTTCATGGACTTCTCCTCGCGCGCGGACGGACGTGGAGTCTCATGGCCGCGCGCCCATCTTTTCGCGCGCGTAGTCGGCCAGAGCCTCCTCCACGCCGTCGACGGCGATCGTCGCGTCATGCAGGATTCTTTTGGATTTGAGGGCGCCTATAGGTTCTGGCATCGAACAGCCTGTCATCGCCGACAATGCCTGCGCGAGAGACAGATCGCCGACCGTACTCGATCGTCCATCGTCGTCTTTCTCTGTCTCCGCCCCGCCGTTATCGGTTGTGGCGCCCTTCAAGGCATCGAGGCAGGCCCGGGGAAACTTGAATGGGCTCGCCGTCGACGCGACCACGATGGGCGCCATAGGGCGAAGCATTGACGAATCTCGTATCGCCACTTCCAGGGCTGTTGCCGTATGCGGATCGACGAGAATCGAGCAGGATTCCCAGACGTTCGCGATGGCCGATTTCGCAGAAGCGTCGCTGCACCAGCCCGATGAGAAGTCCGCGATATACGCCTTTTCGTCGGGGTTTATCTCGAACCAGCCTTTCGACGCCAGTTCTCGCATGAGCGACGTTACGCGCTTCTGGTTCCCCCCCGACGCCATGAACAGAAGCCGCTCCAGGTTGCTGGATACCAGAATATCCATGGAAGGGCTCTCGGTTTTCACGAGGTCGCGGCGCCTGTCGTAGACGCCCGTCGCGAAAAAATCCGCGAGGACTTTGTTCGCGTTCGAAGCGCAGATGAGCCTGCCTATCGGCAGTCCCATTTCCTTCGCGTATTTGGCCGCGAGGATATCGCCGAAATTCCCCGTGGGCACGGCCACGTGCATGAGTCTGTCCTCGCCCAGCGCTCCGCGCGCGACGAGAGCCCTCCAGGCGACTACATAATAGACGATCTGCGGCAGAAGTCTGCCGATGTTGATCGAGTTGGCCGACGACAGGCCCCGGCCGGCCAAAGGCCCTTCGCCGCGCGCCGCGCGCGCGAAAATCCGCTTCACCGCGCCCTGGGCATCGTCGAAATTGCCCTTTATGCCGGCGACGAAACGTCGCCGCAGGCTGGCTGTCGTCATTTGCAGTCGCTGAATCTCGCTCGTTCCCTCTCCGGGATAAATGACGGCCGTATGGATTCCTTCCACCGCCGCGAGGCCCTCGAGGGCGGCCGAACCCGTGTCTCCCGAGGTGGCCACGAGGACGAGTATAGGCTCCTTTTCCCCCATCCTGTCCAGGCTTTCGCGCAGGAAGCCGCCTAGGACGCTCAAGGCCATATCCTTGAAGGCGCAGGTTCTTCCATGAAAAAGCTCGAGGAGATGCAGCGGCGGATTGTCGGGCAAGTCAAGCCCATCCAGAGGAATGAGGGACGCGATTTCGGGCGTATCGAAGTATGGATCTTCCCCGCTTGAGCCATAGGCTTTCTCGAGTATGGCCCGCAGCGATCCGTCCTCCCATCCAGGGAAAAAGGGCGTCAGAATCATGGTGGCCAGTTCGGCGTATGAAAGGGGGCCGGGGTCGAAAACGCGCCCCGGGAGGGCAGGCAATGAGGTCGGAACGTAAAGACCTCCATCGGGGGGCATGCCGCGCGCTATCGCGGTCTCGATGCCTACGGGGTCTTCAACCCTGCCGCCTGGAGAAATTCTCGTACTTACGTATTGTATGGCCTGCATCTATCTAAAATACGGCAAATAGAGGGCAAAAAAAAGCCCCGTCCGGGGCTTTCAGGCCGCGATGACGGGGTAATTCAGCAAGTCATGAAAGGAGCGGGGTTACGCCTGAGGCTTAAATCTTCGTGAAATCGAGCTGCGCGCCGTTGCCGCGCTTGCCCAATTCGATATTGAGCATATAGAGGCCTTGAGCGTTGTTTCCGAGAAGATCGATGGCCTGAAGGATCTCGAAGTCGTTCTTCTCTTCCTCTACCTGCTCGTCGATATACCACTGGAGGAGGTTCTCGGTGGCGTAGTCCTTCTCGGCCCTGGCCAGCTCGACGATCTCGCGTATGCTCGAGGTCACGAACTGCTCGTGCTTGAGGATGTGCTGGAACAGCTCCTTGATGCCGGTCTCGGCGAAGACGGGCGTGTCGATCTGGGCATACTTGACGGCAGCGCCCTGTTCCTCGAGATATTTCGCGAACTTCATCGCGTGGAACATCTCTTCGTGGTACTGCACGGTAAGCCAGTTGGCGACGCCAGCGTATCCGGTTTCTTTCATCTTCGCCCCCATGGCGAGATAGAGATATGCCGAATACATCTCACGGTTGATCTGAAGATTGATTCTATCGGTCATTTTGCTGGAAATCATATAAGTCCTCCCGGGTCGCTAGAAATTGCGCGTGTGATTCCACGCTTATTATTCACTTAGTTGAATATAGCGTTAAAAATCCGCCGGGGCAAATCGCCAGAGCGCGACGGGAACCCACCCTTTTTCTTCGCCATAGCGCAGGGCTGGCTGAATCGTCCCATCGGCGACTGGCAGGGGAATCCATCGGCCATTCATCCCGGAGGCGATCGCCGCTTCATGGAAATGGCGCATCCCGATGCCGATATCGATATTCTGTATATGCACGGCGCCGAGGCTGTTGTTGTAGACTTTATCCTCGTCCAGGAAGATGAGCCACTCGTCTCGCCCGGCGAGCCGAAGGAGACGCCAGGGCTGCTTGTTGGACGCCGAAGGAGCGTTGCGCAGGGCCGCGGCCGCCCCCGCCCATGCCTTCTCCAGCCCCTCGGCGGCGAAGACTATGTCAGCGAGAGCCTTCCTGGAACGCGATTTCGCCGCCCCCGTCACGATTCTGTCGGCCAGGCTCCTCCTGCCCGCCGGCCTGCCGAGCGCGATGACGGCGGGTATGAGTTCCCCGTCGGCGGCCGCGGCGATCTTCGCCGCTTTGCTCCTGGAGAAGACGCCCCCTATCCAGCAGCTCGCCCAGCCCAGGGCTGTCGCCTCGAGTACAGCTTTTTCGATGATGAAGCCAGCGTCCTCCATGGCGCCGACGCCGGGAAGGACGGCCGGCACGATGAAGGCCGAGGCCCCCGCGATGAGGCCATAGGTGCCGAGCCTTAGGGGTTTCGCGCCCTTACCCGCGGCGCCGCTGCCCTCAGTGCCTTTGCCCATGACTTCATCGCCCCCGGCGAGGGCAAGGCGCACCCTGTTGCCGAAAGGCGCCGCCTCCCCGGCGACGGACTCGAGCATGGCGGTAAGTTCGGCCGCCTCAGGCGCCGTCAGGCCAGCCCCGTCAAAACTGCGGGTGGAAACGCGGGTTTCCATGGCTTCCATTATCGTCATTGAAGCTCCTTCCAGCGGAAACAGGACAGCAGATGATCGTTGACGAGGCCAACGGCCTGCAGATGGGCATAGATGGTCGTCGATCCGACGAAGGCGAAGCCGCGTTTCTTCATCTCGGCGCTCACCGCGTCCGAAAGCGGCGTCGTCGCGGGCAGGTCGGCCAGTACGCGACGCATTCCCTGCACGGGTTTTCCGTCCACAAAACGCCAGAGCCAGGCATCGAAGCTGCCGAATTCTTCCCTGATAGCGAGGAAGGCGCGGGCGTTCCGGACGCTGGCCTCGATTTTTCGGCGGTTGCGAATGATGCCCGCGTCGCCCAAAAGCCTTGCCACATCGGCGTCCCCAAATCGGGCCACGACTTCCGGATCGAAGCCGGCAAAGGCCTTCCTGTATGCCTCCCGCTTACGCAGGATCGTTATCCAGGAAAGCCCAGCCTGCTGGGTCTCAAGGAGGAGGAATTCGAAATGCTTGCCCTCGTCGTGCAGGGGAGTTCCCCACTCCTGGTCGTGATAGCGCACATAGAGGGGGTCGGCGCCGCACCAGGGGCAGCGCCGGACCATATCGGCCTCGGCGCTCAAGCCGCCGCGCCCATTTTAGGCTTCGCGGGCAGGAGCTTCGAATACAGGAAGGCTCCCACGACAGCCGCTCCGCTCAGCACCACCGGCAGGGTGCCGGGGAAAAGGGAATAGACGCCGGCCGCGAGGAGAATAGCCCGCAGCCATATAGGTATCAGCCGCGTGATATAGCCCATCCAGAAATAGCCGAAGGCGAATATGGCGATGATCCCCGAAGCGATAGCCCAGAGATTGGCGGCCAGGCTGCCCTGCAGGAGAAGGCCGGAATCGTAGCAGAAGGCGAAGGGGACGATGAAAGCCAGGAAGCCGAGCCTCATGGCCTGGAAGCCGATCTTGTTCGGATTGGCTCCCGATATCGAGGAGGCGGCAAAACAGGCGAGGGCCACGGGCGGGGTTATGTTCGAGATGACGGCGAAATAGAAGACGAACATGTGGGAGGCCAGGGGCGAAAAGCCCATCCTTACGAGGATGGGAGCGCCCAAGGCAGAGGCGAGTATGTAGGCGCCCGTCGTGGGCAGGCCCATGCCCAGGAAGATGGAGATGAGCATGATGAGAAGGAGGGCTAGTATCGGCAGCTCCTTCGAGAAGGAGAGTACGAAGCCTACAAGTTTTCCCCCGATGCCGGTGAGGGCCACGGCGCCGAGAACGATGCCTGCCGTGGCGCAGGCAATGGCGATGAGGGGTATGCCCTTCGAACCCTCGTAGATGGCGTCGATGACGTCCTTGAGGCCCATGCCGGCGTTGAACCAGGTAGCCGCGAGGAAGACGGCCAGGATGGGGATGATCCCCAGCTTCGATTTCATCAGGCCTTCGGTGAGGCCGGGGAAGGCCGTCACGACGAGGAAGACGATGATGGACAAGGTTCCGACAATGTACGAGAGCTTCCTTTTCTTGGGATCTTCGGTCTTAGGATTGAAGAAGGCCGTCACCCAGGCGAGGATTATGCCCATGATGGCCGCCCGCATCGGCGTCGAACCGGAAAGCAGGAAATAGACGATGCCGGCGAGAGGCGTGATCATATACAATTTCCTGACCACGCTGCGCTTGGAGGGCAGATCTTCGGCCGCGAGTCCTTGCAGGTTGTTCTTGTGGGCCGCCAGCCTCACCATGAGGAAGACGGCGCCGTAGTACAGGAGAGCCGGGAGCAGGGCCGCGATCATGATCGTCTTGTAGGGCAGGCCGAGGAACGAGGCCATGAGAAAAGCGCCCGCGCCCATGACAGGCGGCATGATCTGGCCTCCCGTGGAGGCGACAGCTTCGACGGCGCCAGCGAAATGTGCCGGATATCCGATTTTCTTCATAAGCGGAATGGTAAAGGTGCCGGTACCGTAGACGTTCGCCACCGCCGACCCCGAGATCGAGCCGAAAAGGCAGGAGGATGTCACCGCGATAAGGGCGGGGCCGCCGGGCTGCGTGCCCGTGAAAGCCTGTGCCAGATCCATGAAGTATTCGCCCACGCCCGTCTTCTCGAGGAATCCTCCGAAGATGAGGAAGACCATCACATAGGTGGCCGACACGCCTAGGGGCGAAGAGAAAATCCCTTCGTCCGTAAGGAAGGACTGTTCGATCACTTCGGGCAGGGTGAAGGAAATGCCCTGGAAGAGGCCGGGAATATGTTTCCCGAAAAGCATGTAGAGGATGGCCACAAGGGCGATGATGGTTATCGGAAGCCCCACCACGCGGCGCGCCGCTTCGAGGAGGAGGACGATGAGAAGAATGCCGAGGACGAGCTGGGCGTTCGTCACCGCGTCGACCTGGACCATTCTTGAGGTGATAGCCCAGTAATTCTTCACGATATAGACGCCGGGCGCGAAAGAAAGCAGGGCGAGGGCCACATCGTACCAGGGGATCCTGTCCATCGGGCCCTTCTTTCTTACGGGCCAGAGGATGAAGGCCAGGGGCAGTATCATCGACAGGTGGAGGGACCGCTGCAGATAGGCCTCAAAATTGCCGAACACCGACGTGTAGATATGAAAAATCCCGATGAGCACGATGTAGACGTACATCGCCTTCTTGGCAAAACCTTCCAGTTTCCGCATTGGATATCTCCAGGATCAAGGATTAATGCAAGAATAAAAATTACGAAAGGAGGCCGGGAATCATCCCGGCCTCAGGGTAAACGCAAAGTACTATTGAAGAAAAACGAGTGATGCGACTATTTCGCGCTCTTCCAGAACTGGACCGAACCCGGGTGAGTAGGCAGCGACGCGGGGAGGGCGTCCTTGATGGTGAGCTCGTTGAAATCCGAGACGGCGGCCGCGAGGCTGGCCTTGTTCGCCCACATGGCCTTGTTCAGCTCGTACACGAGGCTGTCGGGCAGGTCTTTGCGGACGACGATGCAGTTATAGTCGCCGATCGTCTTGATGGGGGCCGTCACGCTCTTGTAGATGCCCGGCTCGATCGTGAAAGTGGTTGTTCCGTAGGCCTTGGCGAGGGCGTCGAGAGCGGGCTGCCCTACAGGAAGGATGTAGATCGGCGTCGAGCTTTCGATGTTCATGATGATGGCGGCCGCCTTGCCCACCGAGAAGGCGAAGACATCGAGGTGGTTGTCGGCCATGAGGTCGGCGCCATTCTCATAGGAGGTGAACTCGAAGCTCCAGCCCTTCTTCTTGAGTGTTTCGTAATCGGTTTTATATCCCTTTTTGAACATCGCCTTGATGACGAACTCCGAGGCTGTGCCCGGCTTGAGGGTGGCGAAGCGGACGGGGATGTTCTTGGCGACGAGGTCGTCCACGCTCTTGATGCCGTTCTTGTCGGCGAAGTCTTTCCTGATGATGTAGTAGGTGAATTGCGTATAGAGGTTGGCCATAACGACGGCGTTCTTGACGTCCTTGCCGGCGAAATCCTCTTCACCCGCGAGGGCGGCGCCCACGAGGGAGACGACGGAGAATCC
>Ga0209467_1001805_pt1 | contig 17227 bp, 10 predicted proteins | sample Higcelwee11metaG_FD_187175 | JGI IMG/M metagenome (GOLD analysis project Ga0209467, IMG submission 187175) | Freshwater pond sediment microbial communities from the University of Edinburgh, under environmental carbon perturbations - High... | ecosystem: Environmental > Aquatic > Freshwater >...
TCTCGGCTGCCTCGGCCATGTAGAAGAGAACTTCATCATAGGTCATAAGGATTCCGGGAAAATTCGGAGCGGCAATTTCATCCGGGATATGGGAATAGAGGCTGTAGGGACTTTCGTAGCCATAGTCGCCTCCAAGGTAATTCCCTTCAAACAATGTGAAGTAGAAGGGTCTTCTCGGATCACCCAGATCGTTCATTATATCCACAATTGTATTTGCAGGAACGAAGTCGTTTCTTCCGCTCTGAACCAGATCCTCATAGAGGGGATTGGTATGGGTGGCTGAGAGGAAGGGGAACAGGGCATTGTCAGCATTGGAAGTAAATACTCCTCCGGTCACGGCAGCCTCAGCAGTGCTCTTTGCCAGCGTGGCATTGGCATCAGCCATTGTAATTGCAATCTTAAGCTTCAGTGAGTTGCCAAACTTCTTCCATAGTTCAACATCGCCATTATAAATAAGGTCTGCTGATCCGAAACTGGCCTCGGTATCATCCATGTCTGCAAGAGCTGCATCGATCCTGGTTATCAGGTCCTCGTAAATTGTGGCTGCATCATCATACTGCGGACTGATTGACTCAATATCAAGTGCTTCGGTATACGGCACGTCACCGAAGATGTCAACCAGATTCTGAAATGCATAAACGTTCAACAGTTCAATGATTGCCAGCTTGTTAGTTTGCTCAGCCTCATGGGTTGCCACATCCTCGCCGGCGTCCGGCAGGGCAGCATCAATCAGCACCGCAGCCTCCTGGAGGTCTTTGAGAACACCCTGATAGTACTGTTCGAATACATTGTCAGGTATACTTCTGTTGACCAGGTCATAGTTAGCCTCGTCAATGTAGGTACATTCTGTCCAATACTGTGCCATCAGCTTGAAGATGTTCAGGTTAACATTCGTTGATGAGATAGTACGTGCCAGAAGCCTCTCGGCATTACTGAACAGAGACTCGCCCTTTACGATTGCAGGATTCTTTATATCAGTATTGAATTCCTCGAATTTATCGGTACAGGTGGTGAATGCCGCAACCAGCACCAATAAAATTAAATATTTCTTTTTCATGATCTTCATTATTAGAATTGTAATTTAACATTGAAGCCGAAATTCCGGGTGGTTGGCATTACACCGCTTTGCCATCCCTGGATGTTGCCTGCACTCTGGCTGGCTTCAGGGTCAGCATAGGGAAGATTCTTATGAATAATCCAGAGGTTCGATCCGACAAAGCCAATTGACGCTCCATAAATAAACGTTTTGGCCATAAGTGTTCTTGGAAGATCATATGAGATGCTCAATTCGCGGAGTTTCACATATGATGCATCGTAAACAAACCCTGCATTCGGATTCCTTGCATATCCAAAGAGCCTGTAATTACCTCCTGTGATACGTCTTGTGTTCACTGAGCCGTCAGCCAGCACGCCGTCAAGAACGACACCGCCGCTGTTATCGTCACCGCCTGTTGCTGCATCTCCGTAGACCGGATCCCTTACGGGATTGCCAAGATCATTGATGAAGTCAGTTTCAGGGTAAAGTCCTGTAGCCAGGCCATACCACATATCAAGTGAGAAGATATCGCCACCTTTCTGGACGTCAACAAGTGCACTCAGATTAATGCCCTTGAAGCTGAATGAGTTGAGAATACCACCGGTCCAGTCGGGATTGACATTTCCTATAACATTGTCTGACGTTGTGGATATCGCATAGTAACCGGTTGAATTTATCACGCGCTTTCCGTTGAGATAGACATAATCGGTACCCTGGATTGTACCATAGGGCTCTCCGACCCGGGCATTGATTGTAACCCCACCCTGCAGAGATCCCAGCTGAAGGTTCGTAATACCTTCCTGCAGGTAGACAACCTCATTCAGGTTCCTGGCAAAGTTCAGCGTGATATCCCATGAAAAATCAGATACCCTGACTGGTGTGAGCATCAGGCTGATTTCAATACCCTTGTTCTGAATCTCTCCTGCATTTACATACTTCGAGACGTATCCCGTAGCTGAAGAGACTGAAAGAGGCTGGATCTGGTTAATCGTATTTGACTTGTAAAGAGCGAAGTCGAGTCCTACCCTGTCTTTAAACATGCTCAGTTCCAGACCGGCTTCGATGCTTTTGGTTCTCTCGGGCAAAAGGTCCGGGTTGTTCTTGGTTATAGCGACCGAAACCATTGGCACACCATTAAAAGGAGCAACCGGATTGTAGGTATCATAGATAACAGCCCAGGGGGCATCGTTACCAACTTCAGCATAGTTAATTCTCAACTTGCCAAGATCCAGCCATTTTGCGCCAAGAATCTGTGAGAAGAGGAAACTTCCTGATATTGACGGATAAGTATAGGTCCAGTTATCAGCAGGCAATGTTGAGGACTGGTCAATACGATAGGTGGCGTCAAGGTAGAGAGTGTTGGCGTATCCGAATGAAACACTGCCGTAGTAACCGTTCAGACCAATGCGGCTGTTTGATTCATAGGGTACCTGAAGCGGGTTAGCGCTGTTGCTCAGTGCATAAACCTCCGGAACACTCAGCCCGCCCGATGTGCCTTCATATAACCTGTCCTGTTTCTGCCTGCGCAGGTTAACTCCAAGCAAACCGTTAAAATTTAAATTCGCTGTAATATCCTTCCTGAATGATGCCATCAGATCGAAGTTCGACTCCATGAACGACCTTGTGTACCTTGAGTACCCGGAGGTGGCCTCATCACGCTGCGGACCCAGCTCACCTGCACAGGAGAGAATTGCCTTCCGCTCCTCCTGCAGTTCTGAATACTGATCAACTGATACGCGGCCCATGAAACTTAACCATTCCGTAGCTTTCCAGTCAACCTGCGTAAAGCCAATAAGACGGTTCCTCTCATCAGTCTGGAAGTTTTTGAACCGGACCCAGTACGGACTGTCCCAGTAAAGACCGACGGGATCATCATAATAAGTCCTGTTCCATGTTACGTTCTGCTGACCTGAAGCATCAAACAGATCCTTGAGAAGCCTGATATCAGTGTTAACCTGCCACCACTGGCGGAAGGAACTGAGTATGTTATCACTGTAACCGGTTGAGTTACGGCCCTTGCCGTTAGTATTGATGAAGTTGGCTGAAGCGGAGACCTTAAGGTTGTCAAGGACATTGTAAGATCCGTTCAGTATAACATTGTTTTTTTTCAGGGAGCTGTTGGGCATTACACCATTCTGGGTAAGATTTGTGTACCCGAGCCTGAAGGCAGCTTTATCAGCGCCTCCTGTCACATCTATGCTGTTTGTATATGCAATAGCTTTGTCAAAGAATGTAATCGGACCATTTTCGGCAACCACCCATGGTGTCTTCTTGCCAAAGTTGGGTGATTCCGGTACGAATGCATCCCACTGGTAAACCAGGAGGTCCGGATCAAATCTTTCTCCCATTGATGCATCTTCATAAAAAGGTACAACAAGGTCATCGGTGCCGTCACCGTCAAGATCAAACTCCTCCAGTCCGGGGTGGGTGCCACCGCTGTAGTATGGGCCGTAGCCGCCACCATAGTTCTGCTGGTAGGTCGGGAAGGTGCTCTTGTCAACAACTCCAATTGTTACGTTTGAATTAACTGTCACACCCAGTGACCGGCCTGTCTGTTTCGCACCTTTCTTGGTTGTAATCATTATGACACCGTTTGCCGCTCTTGCACCGTAGAGTGCTGATGCGGCTGCTCCCTTAAGGACATCAATGGATTCAATATCGTTGGGGTTGATGTCAGCTGCTGCATTACCATAGTCATAACCTGCACGACCGTTCAACTGGCCTGCATTATTTGTGTTTGAGTTATCCACCGGAACACCGTCAACAACAAAAAGGGCCTGGTTGTTACCTGTCAGCGATTTGTTGCCCCTGATAATGATGTTCGATGACCCCCCTATGTTCCCGCTGGCTTTGACATTCACACCTGCAACCTTGCCTGAGAGAGCATTCACAAAGTTGTCCGTCTTAACATTTGCGATTGCCTCCCCGTCAAGTGCCTGTGTGGCATATCCCAGTGATTTCTTTTCACGCGAGATACCAAGAGCGGTCACAACAATCTCGTCAAGTCCAGTTGTCTCAACGGTCATGGCCACATTAATTGTGGTCCGGCCATTGATTGGTTCAACCACCGGTGCCATACCGACAAAATTGAACACAAGGTTACGGGCATTGGCAGGTGCGTTGATGGAATACAATCCATTGGCATCTGTCAGGGTACCAACCGTAGTACCCTGGACTGTTACTGCAACGCTCGGGATCGGTGCCCCGTCTTCACTTGAAGTAACAGTACCCTTGATTGCCACCGTTTGTGCCATAAGGGCCGATAAACCCGTAAACACAAACAGTGCAAGCACAAGTTTCAGTTTGTTCATAGATCAGAGTTTTAGTTTAACAAAAGAGTTTAGGTTAACTGAACCCAAATTCTACAGGAGAGGCAAGATTTGCAACAACTCTGCAGAATCTGAATATGTTAAAATTAGTTAAATTTTGTATCATGACATGGTTTCAGACATTTTTTTTTGCGTAACCACCTAGATATTAACAATGAGAACAAAGAATGACGCAGGTCGTAATCAATTGCCGGCGGCAAGCGTGATTCTGAACAACCGGAATTTTTTATCAATCCGGAATAAGTAAAGGTTTTTCTTAACTTTATTACCGAAACATTTAAAATAACCTGATATGAAGGCAGCTGTAGTACTTGCCGGTTGCGGCGTAAAGGACGGAGCCGAGATCCACGAGGCCGTAATGACACTGTATGCCATCGACAGGAATGGGGGCACTTACGAGGTATTTGCACCCAATGTGATGCAGCACCATGTCATAAACCATATCACCGGCGAGGTCATGAAAGAGTCGCGCAATGTCCTTACCGAGGCTGCCCGTATCGCCCGGGGGAATATCAGGGCCCTGACCGAGTACAGGGCTGCAGACTTCGATGTCCTCATCTTTCCCGGAGGGTTCGGGGTGGCTAAAAACCTTTGCACCTATGCCTTTGACGGCCCTGACTGTCACGTAGACCGGGTGGTGGAAGACGCCATCCGCACAACCCATAAGGCAGGTAAACCAATAGGAGCCCTGTGCATATCACCCGTACTGATAACCAGGGTGCTGAAGGGGGTGACTGTCACAATAGGAAGTGACCGGACTACCGCAGCAGACATCATTGCCCTGGGTGGAAAACACGAGAACAGACACCACGGAGAGGTCGTTGTAGACCGGGAAAACCTGGTTGTGACAGCTCCCTGTTATATGCTTGATGCAACATTGTCTGAGATAGCACGTGACGCTGACGAGGTGGTCAGAGCTCTGAAAGACCTGCTTGGCGAGAAGTGATCATAGCCTCCCGGACTCTATCTCCTTCACCACCTGTTCAATGAGGTAATCCTCTCCGTTGGCGTCATATGAAGTTTTCAGGTTCGCCCCGAAGATGCGCGCAATACCCTGCCAGAAGGTGGCAGAAAACTTTCCCCGGTACTCCCGGATAAGATCATATGATGTATTCTGCGTCTCACGGTCAATCAGCTTGATAAGAATTTTCCCCTGGGAAAAGGTCAGTTTCTTCATGTCCTCCTCATACCTCTGGAAAAGATCCTTTTCGTACTGCTGAAGGAAGTTGCGCTTGTCCTTCTCATCCGGCATAGTCTCAAGCAGCCTGTTGATTCGCCCGAACTCGTCCCTTACTAAAAGCGCATACGGATAAACCCGCCGAACGTTATAGACGAGGCGTGCGTGCCGGCGGTAGTCGAACCGTACTCCCCTGGGCATTCTTGCGGTTACGGTTATCTCCTTAAGCTCTACAAGCGGATAGGTCTGCCCGTCAAAGGTGGCTGTCTTAAGCAGATGATATACACCGTACAGCGTGTCAGGCTGTACAGGTGACACCCTGACCATGGCTGCAGGAGCCATGGCCGGGGTTACCGTATCTCTCGTCTGACCGAAGCCGGTTATACAAAAAAACAGCATAGACAATATGCCGGAAAGTCGTTTCATAATCCTCTGCAAATTTAACCAATTGTTGTGCCAAAGGTTCATCGGACCACAAAACTGAGCAATATCATTCCGCATGCAGAGCGATAAGTTATCTTTGGGGCTGAATGACAACTACCCCCGGAATAGATGAGCTTGAGGAAGGATCAGCCTGGGAAAAGGTCCTCACACTTTCATATGCAGAGATTGCACCCTTTGTCATCAGCAACCTCCGGAAGGGCAGCCTGCCTATGATACTCGTCTGGATCATCTCCGCAGGAGCACTGTTCCTTTCAGTCTGGCTCTGGCCGGGACTCAGGGTGCCGGCTACCAGCCCGCAAATAATCACGGGTCTGGGTGTCGGATTTATTGTAATCCCGGTGCTGCTGATACCACTGCACGAAGGATTGCACCTTATACCCTTCAGGCTGGCCGGAGCAACTGATATACGGATGGGAGCCGATCTGCGCCAGGGAATAGTCTACGTCACCGCTCACCGGTTTGTTGCAGGAAGAAGGCTCTTCTCCATGGTTGCCCTCACGCCATTTATAATCATCACTACAGCCTTTATAATTGCCCTGGCTCTCTGTCCTCCATGGTGGCAATGGATCCTTTCCATGTCACTCCTGGTACACACAACAATGTGTGCAGGAGATGCTGCTCTGCTGGGGTTCATGGGAAGGTACAGGAACCGCAGGCTCTTTACATGGGATGATGCCGACAGGAAGGAAGCCTACTTCTATGCTTCTGTCAGGAGTGAAAATGAAAATTTATAACATCGGGCCGATGTCAGTAATTTCACTATTTTAATACCCCAAAATAATCCTGATGAGCAGCTTCACCAGTGTCCTCAAGAAATTCCCGAGAGTGTTCTGGATTTCGAATATCATCGAACTTTTCGAGAGATGGGGATGGTACGCAGTCTACAGCGGCTTCATGGCCCTGTACCTGACATCACCGACCGAGGACGGTGCACTTGGATTCACACATGTGGAAAAGGGAACAATCATGGGGACAGGCTCCATGATACTCTATTTTCTTCCTGTCATCACCGGAGCCATTGCCGACAGGATAGGCTACAAGAGAGTCATGCTTGTCTCATTCCTTACCTATATCGTTTCCATCTTCATGTTAAGCCGCTTCGAGACCTTCGGGGCAGTATTCGCCTCCTTCATCCTCCTGGCTGTTGCCGGGGCCCTCTTCAAGCCGCTGATATCAGGAACTGTTGCAAGGGTGACAAACAGGGAGACCGCCTCACTTGGTTTCGGAATATTCTATATGGTGGTTAATATCGGAGGTTTTATAGGACCGTTTGTTGCAGGACTGATCTATAAGAAAAGCTGGGATTATGTGTTCTACATCTCCATGGCAGCCATGGCCCTGAACTTTTTGCTTGTCATCTTCTTTTACAGGGAACCGACAGTTCAGTCGAATGATAAAACCTTCTTCAGGAACATCGCGATCGCCTTTAAGAACATAGCCGTCACGCTTACTGACTGGAAGTTCGTGCTGTTCCTTCTGATAATCGGAGTGTTCTGGACGGCCTATAACCAGCTCTATTACTCCTTCCCTGTATTTGTTGAGTCATGGGTGAATCTTGACAGCATGTCAGCATCGCTGGGACTGGACCCGGGCAGGGTAACTCCCGTTGCAATTTCAAGCCTTGCTTCGTTCTATATCATTCTCTTCCAGCTGATCATCTCTTCGGTGACAGCTAAATTCAGGCCGCTGAACTCGATAATGACAGGCATCTTCATCCTGGCCTTCGGGCTTGGGATGATGTTCGCCAACATGAACCCCTGGCTGATTGTCCTCGGTGTTCTTATCTTCGCCATCGGCGAGATGGCCTCCTCACCCAAGATACAGGAATATCTGGGAGGCATAGCGCCCCCTGACAGGAAGGCTCTATACATGGGCACGGTATTCCTCCCGATAGCACTGGGTCACCTCGGGGCAGGATGGGTCTCCGGAAAACCATACCAGCAGATGGCTGACAAGCTCACTCTGCTCAGGAGGGCGGTGGCAGAAAAGGGGTTCGACATTCCCGAGGTTTCAGACAGCTTTACTCAGTCTGACTACTTCGCCAGGGCACAGGAGCTGTTCGGGATGGATAACCTGCAGCTCACACAGTACCTTTGGGACACCTACAACCCGTCAAGGGTTTGGATCCTCTTTGCTGCAACGGCAATAACAGCAAGCATACTTCTTTTCCTGTATGACCGGTTCATTCTCAGAGGCAGAGAAGTAAATGGAAAGTAGTATTATAATATTTAACCGAAAGTCCTCAGTCTTCAGTCCACAGTCCGCAGTCAGAAACCGACTGCCGATTGCCGACTGCTGACTGCCGACTGAGTAATGACCTTCAGACACCAGACCAACAAAAAACAAACATATGAAAGCAAAATCCCTACTTATCACGATCCTGCTACTGGCCACCCTGACCCTCTCTGCCCAGCGGCGTATCCTTAACACACCGGAACTGCCGGGTTATGTGACGCTGAAATGCGACTTTCACTCACACACCGTGTTTTCCGACGGCATCGTATGGCCTATACAACGCATCGGTGAAGCATGGAGAGACGGCCTCGATGCAATTGCAATCACCGATCATATAGAGTATGTTCCGAAGAAACAGTACATCCCGGTTGACCATAACGCTGCGTGGAAGATTGCAAAATCAACGGCAGACAACTACAACATAATCCTCATTCACGGTACAGAGATCACACGGAGCATGCCTCCCGGTCACCTGAATGCACTATTCATCACCGACGCAGACTCGCTCAATAAACCTGATTTCATGGATGTCATTGCAGCCGCCATCAGACAGGGAGCCTTCATACAGTGGAACCACCCGGGATGGAAGAGCCAGGAGCCGGACGGGATACCCAAAATCTACCCTGTCCATAAGGAACTCATTGCCAAAGGCTGGCTGCACGGAATAGAGTATTACAATGATGCGGAATTCTACCCCCTGGTGATGGACATGTGCCGCGACAACAAGCTTGCGCTGATGGGCAACAGTGATGTCCACGGTGTAATCAGTGAAGAGTTCATGGCACCTGAGTATACTCACCGCCCGATGACTCTCGTCTTTGCAAAAGAGCGCACCCCGGAGTCACTGAAAGAGGCCATGTTCGCCGGGCGTACCGCAGTGTGGTACGGCAACAGCCTGGCTGCCTTCGAGGAGTATGCCGCCCCGCTGTTCAGGTCGGCTGTCACCGCCGGGGCTCCTTTTAAGGATGACGGGAAAGCCATCTGGTTTGAGCTCACCAACACCTCTGACATGCCGATGGAACTTACAGGCGGTCCCGAGGGAGCACCTGCCACCCTTAAGGTGCCGGCATCAGGAATGGTTGTGGTGAGAGCAGACAGGAAGTACCTGAATGAGCCGATCACCTACAGCGTAAGCAATATAGTCACCGGCAGCAACACCGTCCTGAAGGTCGGGATCAGTCCGGCAAAAAAATGATATCATAGCATCAGGCCTGTCTGCCGCTAGCGCAGCGGTACCATTCTGAATGAGTACTCATATTTTGCCTCGCGAAGACAGTATTGAGGATGCGTTCGCGCTCCCCAGGAATCATCACCTCCGACACCCATCTGTCCGTAGTCGATGTTCACCCTGACAAGGTCACGCGGACTGACATCATCAAGGTGTCTGTTCGCCGTTTTTGCATCAGGTCTGTACCCGGAAAGGTTGCCGGGCGATTCAAAGTCCTCATGCAGGTAATTCATTGCCGCAAATGAAAAGACCGGTTCACCCTCAAAACGGATGCCCCTGCCATCGCCGTCAGTGACGGCAAGCCACCTTGTATCCGTCCTGTAACCATTCTCCTGCGGCCTGACGTAGGGCACGTACTGGTCGGCTACCGAACTTTCATAGAGGCCCACAAAGGCTGAAGTTCTGCGGTCAGAATAGTTCTCATGCGGGCCCCTGCCAAACCAGGAAAGACCTGTAAACCTGCCGGGCAGGATCATCTGCATTCCCACCCTGGGGATCTCTTCAAGGCTCATATCGGTTTTGGTGAAGCTGAATGATACCTCCACCGTGCCTCCGGCATGAACAGTATATGTGGTCACGAGATCTGCTATCTTTTTGTTGCCAGGGCCCGGAATTTCATGTGAGAAGCTTACCTCAGCGCTGGCCATGCCCGGCTGACCTATGTGAGCCGATCTCAGAACGGCCCCTTTGCCGGCCTCCTTCCAGGGGGCATTCCTCTTATCCATCCCGTTGCCGTAGTCGTTGTCCGTCGGCGCTCTCCAGAAATCCGGGCGCGGACCTGAGAGAAGCAACTCCCCGGCGCCGGCGCGGTAAGCTTTCATCGCCCCTGCGGACATATCAAAAACCACCGTAAAATCTTCCCCGGCAATTGTCAGATCAGAGCCTTCGGTCTTAAGATCCAGAAGTGCAATATCTTCCCCTGCTGCAGGTACCGCTGAGGCAAAGAATGGCAGAAGCATCTGCCCGGAAGCATAGAGGTGATCCTGCGGGATTATTCCCCACTCGTCGGCCCGTGAAGCGTAGAGGTTCAGATGATATTCCGTTCCCGCTTCAGGCGTGATCAACCCGAATGGTATCTCCACCGTGGCTGAGTCACCGGGTTTAATATCCATCTGGTTAAGGTGGCCTGAGCGGAACAGCACACCGTTCGCCAGAACCTCCCATGTAATGTTGAACGGAGAGAGGCTTGTGAAGTCATACTTGTTGATTATTGTCACCAGCCCTGTTTCCAATTCCGCAGCCTCGAACCCGACATACTGGTAGACCTTCTTAACCTCGCTGAGCGCGGGATGTGGTGCGCGATCGGGGCCTACCAGCCCGTTGCAGCAGAAGTTACCGTCACTGTAGGCTCCCGGTTCACCGTAGTCGCCACCGTAAGCATAATACTCTTCACCGTCCTCACTTGTCTCAAACATGCCCTGGTCAACCCAGTCCCAGATGAATCCGCCCTGCAACGCGGGGTATTTTTCAATCACATCCCAGTAGTCCTGCAGGTTGCCGGTACTGTTTCCCATTGAATGAGCATACTCGCACAGTATGAGGGGCCGGTCAAAGCCGGGCTTGCCGGCGTTCAGGCCGTAATTCTCGAGGTAATCAATGCGGGCATACATCGGACACCAGATGTCAGTGTGCCTCTCAGGTGTATGGGTGCTCTTCTCGGCACGCTCATACTGGACGGGGCGACTGTCATCCCTCGCCTTGATCCATTTATAAGTGGCAACAAAATTCTGTCCGTCACCGGCCTCGTTGCCCAGCGACCATGTGATGATGGAAGGATGATTCTTGTCGCGTTCAACCATGCGTTCGGTACGGAACATGTGCTGGCGGAGCCATTCAGGCTTATGCCCGAGAGTTACATCCGGATTGTAACCTATCCCATGAGATTCGATATTTGCCTCATCAATCAGATACAGACCGTACTGGTCACACAGCTCGTAGAAGCGTTCAGGCTGCGGGTAGTGAGAGGTCCGCACCGCATTGATGTTATGCATCTTCATCAACCTTATATCCTTGATCATCAATGCCTCATCGATTGTATGACCCTTTACCGGGTCATGCTCATGCATATTTGTCCCTTTTAAATGGACTGCTATGCCGTTAATGAGGAACTGGCCATCTCTGACCTCCGCCGTCCGGAAACCTATGCGGTTGCTTACGCTCTCGAGCACCCTGCCCCTGCCGTCAGCCAGGGTAAGCACAAGTGTGTACAGCGAAGGAGACTCGGCTGACCATGGAAGCGGATGCGGTATTTCTGCGGTAAGTTTAACCTGTGTGATACTGTCAACCTCCGCAATCTCCGTTGTCTCACCGAATATCTTTGTTGTGCCTTCGTACAGTCCTGCCTCGAGCCTCAGTCTGGCCGGTTTTCTGTCATTGTTTGCCAGCTCAACCGAAAGATCCAGCTGCCCGTCAGTGTAATCATTGACGAGAGTTGCCTTGGCAAAGAAGTCGCGGATAAAGGCCCGCGGCCTGGCATGGAGCCATACCGAGCGCTGTATGCCGCTGAGCCTGAAGAAGTCCTGGCATTCGAGATAACTGCCGTCACTGTATCTGTATACCTCCACGGCCACGGTATTGCGTCCCTTCCTGAGCAGTGGGGTGATATTGAACTCTGCCGTCGTCTTGCTGTCTTCACTGTAACCAACCTGCTCACCGTTGACCCACACATAAAAGGCGGAGCTGACACCGTCAAAGCAGAGAAAAACCTCTTTCCCCTTCCAGGATGAGGGCACTGAAAAGGATTTCCTGTAAGAGCCCACCGGGTTGTCAGAGTGGTCAATGAATGGAGGATTTACCTTGAAGGTATACCCTGTGTTCACATAGTAAGGAACACCGAAGCCCTCCCTCTCCCATGTTGACGGCACTTCTATCTCGGGCCATTGTCTTGTGTCATAGTCTTCTCTGAAAAACCAGTAGGGTCTTTCCGCCGGCCTGGCTGCATAGTTGAACTTCCACTTCCCGTCAAGAGACATGACGTTCCCGGATTCTCTCCAGACAGCCGTCAGGGCGGCAGAGTTATCGGGGAAGCTCACCATGGTGGCATGAGGCCTGACAGTATTGACCGTATTAACTGCAGGATTCTCCCAGTCGGGAAGGTCCTTTTCCTTCCATTCTTCCTTGCTGTAATCCTGGTACCGGTTACAGGCGCTCAGCACCACAGATACCACAGAGATGAAAATCAATGCCCTTCGCATGATTAAATTCTTTAGGTCCATCCCAAAAATAAGAATAAAATCGCATTTACGATTAGGAAATGACAGCTTTATGGATCTCCAGGTAACGGGGCTTGCGCCTTGACTATCAGACTGACAGGCCTGCAGCGCTCAAGTATTGCCCGGCTTATCTCTTCGAATATCTCCGGGGCTGTTTATATTGGTTAAAGCCCTCAGTGTCTGCACCGTCCCCGTCAGGTCATAATATCTTGTCTGAACCAGTTTGTAAAAGTCTATGACAGCCGGGCTGCCGCCGGATTCAAGATAGCTCTCAAGCTGTTTGTGGAGGCTGCGGCTGTAGATCGAGTGCAATGGCTCAGCAAACTGCCCGATCCTGGCTGCCAGTATCTCTGCCGGGTCTCTCAGAAAGTCCTCAGCCTGAGTCCTTATCAGATCCTCGGAGAGCCAGGGCATATCTCCTCCGAAAACAAACAGATAAGGTGAGGCGGAAACCTTCATTGCCGCCTCGATGCCTCCCAATGGTCCAAGTCCGGGAAAATTGTCTTCAACGGCACGGACACCCGGAGGAAGAGGACTTCCTTCAGGCCAGCCTGCAATAATTATCTCGCTGAACAGCGGGTTCAGAAGAGCCGCGGTACGGTAGATGATCGGAATGCCGTCTATCTCGATCAGGGCTTTGTTGATGCCGCCGAAACGTGTGGCCCTGCCTCCTGCAAGCACGGCAGCCGATATCTCAGGATACAGCTTTTTCAGAATAACCCGCTTATCTGCCCGTTGTCGTCGATGTCAATCTTTTCGGCGGAGGGCACCGTTGGCAGTCCCGGCATGCGCATGATTGCACCTGCAATGGGGACAATGAACCCTGCTCCTGACGAGAGCTCCACCTTACGGATGCGTATAGTGAAATCCCTGGGCCTGTTGCGTCTTGCCTGGTCGTCGGAGAGAGACTTCTGAGTCTTGGCAATGCATACGGCCAGATTTCCCAGTCCCAGCTCAGTGATCTTCTTCAGCTGATCTTTTGCTTCAAGAGTATATTCAACATTCCTGGCACCGTACATGAGAGTAGTAATGGTCTCAATCTTTTTTTCAAGCGACCATGAGAGATCATAGAGCGGAGTGAAACAGTCAGTGCAGGCTTCAGTGGCTTCGATGACTGCAGCAGCCAGCTCGGCCGCCCCTTTGCCCCCGTCAGCCCATGCAGTATTGACGGCAACCCTGACGTTGTGTTCTTCACAGTATTTCTTCAGAAGCTCTACCTCGGCATCAGTGTCGGAACTGAAACGGTTTACGGCCACCACGGGCCGGAAACCGTAATAGTGCATGTTCTCGATGTGCTTATCGAGGTTCTCGAATCCTTTACTGAGGGCTTCAAGATTCTCCTTGCCGAGTTCAGACAGTTTGACTCCGCCGTGGTATTTGAGAGCCCTGATAGTGGCCACAATGACTACGGCATTGGTCTTGAGCTTGCCGACCTGCGACTTGATATTGAAGAATTTCTCAGCTCCGAGCTCGCTTGCAAAACCGGCTTCAGTTACAACATAATCACTGAGGGACAGACCCATCTTTGTTGCAAGTATGGAGTTGGTACCCTGTGCGATGTTTGCAAAGGGTCCGCCATGTATGATTGCAGGGGTGCCCTCGAGTGTCTGAACGAGGTTGGGTTTGAGCGCCTCCTTGAGCAGAGCGGCCATGGCTCCCTGCGCCTTGAGGTCGCGGGCAAAGACCGGCTTGCCTGCATAAGTGTAACCAATGAAAATATTGCCCAGACGGGTCTTCAGGTCACTGATGCCTGTTGCCAGACACAGGATTGCCATCACCTCGGAGGCTGCAGTAATATCAAAACCGGTCTCCCTGGGAATACCCTGGGTGGTTCCGCCCAGACCAATTACAATATCCCTGAGAGCACGGTCATTCATGTCCATCACCCTCTTCCATGAAATAGTACGCGGGTCAATCCCCAGATTGCCTTCACCAGCCTGTATATTGTTGTCAATCATTGCCGAGAGAAGATTATGAGCCTTCTCAACCGCCGAGAGATCTCCTGTAAAATGGAGGTTGATATCTTCCATCGGTATCACCTGCGAGAAGCCGCCGCCGGCTGCACCGCCCTTGATACCGAATACCGGACCGAGGGATGGTTCGCGCAGAACGACTGTTGCTTTCTTTCCTAAAAGGTTGAGACCCTGCGCGAGCCCGATGGATGTTGTCGTCTTTCCCTCACCGGCGGGGGTGGGGGTGATGGCGGTAACAAGGATTAACTTCGCCCTTGCAACCTTCTTCTCATCAATTAGCGACAGTGGCATCTTGGCTTTGTACTTTCCGTAAAGCTCAAGATCATCCTCTGTAAGGCCAAGCTTTCCGGCAACCTCAATGATGGGCCTTATCACGGCGCTCTGGGCAATCTCAATGTCAGTCTTCATAGGTGTTCAGATGTCTGGGATAAATTTAAGATTTAATTCATTTCAAAAAGAACAATTAACTATTGTGAAAGTTTAGTTCAACAAACGTGGATTTATAAAATTTCACGAAAGCCCTGCTGATTCTCCATACGGATTCGCCACGACTGAGGGTAGCCGTTGTTGACCCTGCTCCCGAGGTTCTTCACAAACCCCAGCGGAACGCCACGGTGACAAACGAGTACCCTTCCTGTGGGCATCTTTGCAGCAGGCAGCTGCTCAAGCCTCAGGTATGCCACCGCCTCATCGCGTGTAAGTTCATATTCAGGCCATGCGCCACGCTTTTGCCGCACTGACATGGCCAGATCATGAGCCGGCACAAGATCATTGTTCTTCATCTCCCCGATCATTGTGCCTGATTTTATCACCGTCACTCTTTCAGTTATATAATTAAATACATGAGGGTCAGCTGCCAGTGCAATGATCCTGTTCTCTGCGATGACCAGCCTCTCACGGTCAAAGGCGGCAAGTGACTCTGCCTTCTCAAATGCTGAAGCTGATGCCTTCAGCGTACCCCTTCGGCCATCACGTATAGCTCTGCCGACGCCTGCCGGCTTTCTCAGGGCGGCAATGAAGAACCCCTCGCCCTTCACTCTTCCGGGGTGGAAGCCGTAGCCGGTGATTCCTTCATGGCTGATAGCGGTGATCCCGCATCCTTCTGGCAGGTTTGCCGTCAGCGACTCAGCGCCTGTGGTCTCACTGATCCGGAAGATGTTCTCCTCATTTTCAGCGGGATTGAATGTGCAGGTTGAGTAAATCAGTATTCCGCCGGCCTTCAGTGCAGGCCAGGCCTCCATGACTATCCTGCGCTGCCGTTCGCTGCATAGCCTGGCATTCTGGCCAGACCACTCCCTGACGGCACCCTCGGACCGGAACATACCCTCTCCTGAGCATGGTGCATCCGCTACGATCACATCGAAGAAACCTTCCATGGCGGCAAACCGGGCCGGGTCGCTCTGGGTGACGATTGTGTTTCCAATTCCCCATTTGGTGATGTTCTCCGCCAGAACAGCCGCCCTGGCCCTGATGACTTCGTTGGCAACCAGCAGACCATCACTTGCAAGAAGAGCCGACAGATGTGTTGACTTACCTCCGGGAGCCCCGCACAGGTCAAGCACCCGCAGACCGGTCATCCCGGAAGTGAACTGGCGGAAGAGCTCACCTGTAAACATACTCGAAGACTCCTGCGGATAATAGACTCCTGCATGAAACAGAGGATCCAGAGTGAAGGGCCTCTTCCCGGGGAGATAATAACCATTCGGCTCCCATCCCACCTTCTCATATCCTGAAACAAGATGCGGCCATTTGTGCGGATTGACCCTTACTGAGGCCCCGGATGGCTGACTCAAAGCCTCTTCAAGACCCTGTGCATCAATATAGGACTGTTCACCTATCCGTTTCAGAAATTCCGCTGGAAGCATCTTTTTTTCTCTGAGGGCAAAGATAACCATTGGAACCGAACGGGTATAAAAGAATACCGTCCCGAGAACCAGGACGGTATTTGTAATAACCCCTAAAAACCTAAACTATCTTTTAATGCGATAATTGTGTGTGACTAAAACACTAAAAGACCGAAGTGTAAGGAATACACTAATTAGGTGCCGGCAAATCTATGGCCGATGTAATGACCATTTGATGACATATCTCATGTTAAGACCTATTTAACATTTTTTAGGAGAATGGTCAGGAAATTAGCTCACGGCCTGAGTCTCTGAGCAATCCGAGCGACCATTTGATAATTACAGCTGAACTGATGAGGGCCGCTATTGCATCAACATAGGGAAGGCCCCATATCATTGCCACAATCAGCCCTATGATTGCGGCCACGCTTGTGACTGCATCAGCGAGAACATGAAGATAGGCTGCCCTGATGTTATTGTCCTTCTCCTCATGGTCATGATGCAGAAGAAACGCACTCAGGATATTCACACCAAGGCCAATAAATGCTATTAAAATTGCCTCCCGGTATTCAATGACACGTGGATTGATGAATCGTCCGATGGCACCTGCAATTATCATACCTGCAAAGATCAGTAGTATGAGCCCGCTTGTATACCCGGAAAGGGTCAGTACCTTATCCTTGTTGCCGGTGAATGAGGGGTTGGATGAAAGCCTCTGAACAAGTACGTATGCAGCCCAGCTGAGACCA
>Ga0209467_1001809_pt1 | contig 17191 bp, 15 predicted proteins | sample Higcelwee11metaG_FD_187175 | JGI IMG/M metagenome (GOLD analysis project Ga0209467, IMG submission 187175) | Freshwater pond sediment microbial communities from the University of Edinburgh, under environmental carbon perturbations - High... | ecosystem: Environmental > Aquatic > Freshwater >...
CTGTTACCCAAACGGGTGCGCCAGCCCCCAGCGGGAACGACGTCGTTCGCGCCGCCTTCGACAAACAGCTCAGCGGCGTGCAGGTGTCCGGGCAGGGCAATGTGGTCAAACTGCTGCAGGACGACAACGATGGCAGCCGACACCAGCGTTTCGTCCTGGAGCTGCCATCGGGGCATACCTTGCTTGTCGCCCACAACATCGACCTGGCGCCGCGCATTGATGGCCTGGCAACCGGCGACAACGTGGCCTTTCATGGCGTGTACGAATGGAACGCGCAGGGCGGCGTATTGCACTGGACGCACCACGATCCGCGCGGTCAACACCAGGCCGGATGGCTGCGGCACGCTGGACGCACCTACCAATAAACACCTGTCCACCGGTCGTCGGTGCGCCACCTTGACGCGCCCAAAACGCACCCATCCGGCGCGCTCCGGCACCAAAAAAGGATGATGACGCACCACATTGGATTTTCTGGCCTGTCTTTTGCTTGCGTGTGGTGCGATTCGCCATGCAGACCCTGTTTTGGCGCTTTCAACGCACCAAAACAAGTTTTTCTGCACGGAGATTTTTCATGGACGCACTCAAACAGGGCGCTGACGCCCTGTTCATCCTGCTCGGCGGCATCATGGTTCTGGCCATGCACGCCGGTTTCGCCTTTCTGGAACTCGGCACGGTTCGCAAGAAGAACCAGGTCAACGCCCTGGTCAAGATCCTGGTGGACTTCTCGGTCTCGACCATCGCCTATTTCGTGGTGGGTTACGGCGTCGCCTACGGCGCCTCGTTCTTCGTTGGCGCCGAAACCCTGGCGCAGAAAAACGGCTACGAGCTGGTCAAGTTCTTCTTCCTGCTCACCTTCGCCGCCGCCATCCCGGCAATCATCTCCGGTGGCATCGCCGAACGCGCCAGGTTCTGGCCACAACTGATCGCAACGGCTGTCATCGTCGGTTTCGTCTACCCCTTCTTTGAAGGTATCGCCTGGAACGGCCACTTCGGCGTGCAGGCCTGGATCACCGAAACCACCGGTTCCGCCTTCCACGACTTCGCGGGCTCGGTCGTCGTGCACGCCGTCGGCGGCTGGATCGCGCTGCCCGCGGTCATCTTCCTGGGCGCCCGCGCCAACCGCTACCGCAAAGACGGCGGCATCTCGGCCCACCCGCCATCGAGCATTCCCTTCCTCGCGCTGGGCGCCTGGATCCTCTGCGTGGGCTGGTTCGGTTTCAACGTGATGAGTGCGCAGACGCTGGAAAAAATCTCGGGTCTCGTCGCTGTGAACTCGCTCATGGCCATGGTCGGCGGCACGCTGGCTGCACTGCTGGCCGGCAAGAACGACCCCGGCTTCGTGCACAACGGCCCGCTGGCCGGCCTGGTGGCTGTTTGCGCCGGTTCCGATCTCATGCACCCGCTGGGTGCGCTGGTGGTCGGCGCGGTGGCGGGCGCGTTGTTCGTGGGCATGTTCACGTTGACACAGAACCGCTGGAAGATCGACGACGTGCTCGGAGTCTGGCCGCTGCACGGCCTGTGCGGCACCTGGGGCGGCCTCGCGGCCGGCATCTTCGGCCAACAGGCGCTGGGCGGCCTGGGTGGCGTCAGCTTCAGCGCACAACTCATCGGCACCGCCCTGGGCGTGAGCTGGGCGCTGCTCGGCGGCGCGGTGGTCTACGGCGCGCTCAAGGCCACCATGGGCCTGCGCCTGAGCCAGGAAGAGGAATACGACGGCGCCGACCTGAGCATCCACCGAATCAGCGCCACACCGGACCGGGAAGTGAGCTGGTAAAGCGGATCGCCCGCCGCCTAAGAGCCGTCGCGCCCCTCGCCGTGGCCGTGAAGCACATAGTGTCCAAAGGGATACAGGCCCGCCTGCCGGACATCGGGATACCGCTCAAGGTACCGGTCCGCCGAAAACTTCCGGTAATCGAGCTGCAGATCACTGGTGCTGCGAATGCATTCCAGGTACAGCTGGAACAGCAGCTCGACAAGGCTGGCGTTTTCAGGCACCTCGGCGCCACGGCTGGTCAACTCCCTGCGAATCGTCGTCAGCATCCCGGGCGTCGTGCGCCCCAGCCAGTCCTTCAGCCCCGTGCACTCCATATCTTGCTCGGAATAGGGCGGCAGCTGCAGGCTCTGCCCCAGTCGGGCCTCCATCCATGCCATGTCCCAGACATCGATCTCCCTTGCCACCAATCTGGCGGGCATTTCAAACCGGCCCGGAAACAACTGCCCCAAAACACCCACCAATTCACGCCAAGAACTTTGCAACAGGCCACTCCCGGACGAGAACATCGGGTAATTGTTCAGGGCGTAGATGCAACGGACCGCGTCGGTCGACAGGGTCACATTCGCCTCCAGGCGGTGGGCAGGATCGGTCTTCAACCCGATCCAGGATGCAAAATCAGCGATCACATCGCCATTCAGCAGCTTCTCACGTCGGTACAGCCGATAGGAAACGTTCTCAGCGCCAAAGACGTCTTCGATATGGTCAAAGTTGTTCCGGTATGAAAGAGGGTGCAGGTGGTCGCCGGCATGGCCCCATTTGATCGCTTCCTGAGTGATGGCCTTGACATAGTCAAACGGGTCCCTGACATAGGCGTAGACCTGAATGTCGCTGGCGTACTGGCGAAGCAGCACACCCAGTTCCTGCGTGGACTCCAGATCGAAATTCGTGATGGTTTCCGCCGACAGAATCAATACCTCGGCTTCACTCGCCCTCAGGCAGGCTTCCAGTGCATCCCGGCATTGCACCCGGACCCGGTCAAAGTCGTTGGCCACCACGCCAACCCGCAGCAACATGCCCGTTCTTTTGTAGTCCTTGTCAAACGCGGTGTTGATCAGGAATGAGTGGTTGTATGCATGCTCGCGCTCCGCCTTCACCACAGGCGGCAGCGTCGCGTATTCGAAAGCACCAACCCGGTAGCCGGCCAGTGAGGCCTGGATGGATGTTGATCCCGTCTTGTGCATCCCAACGTGGAGGACGATCTTTTTCATCAGCAGGGTCTCCCAGATGGGCACAAAGTCTAAACAGCTGTCATCGACGGCTTCGCATAGGCCTACATCTGGAACAGGTATAGACACACGACGGCGCAGACCTGACCAACCGGCGCCTACGAACCGTCGCGCCCCTCGCCGTGGCCGTGCAGGACATAGTGTCCGAAGGGATACAGGCCAGCCTGCCGGACATCGGGATACCGCTCAAGATAACGGTCTGCGGAAAACTTCCGGTAATCGAGCTGCAGATCACTGGTGCTGCGAATGCATTCCAGGTACAGCTGGAACAGCAACTCGACAAGGCTGGCGTTTTCAGCCACATCGGCGCCACGGCTCGTCAACTCCCTGCGAATCGTCGTCAGCATCCCGGGTGTCGTGCGCCCCAGCCAGTCCTTCAACCCCGTGCAGTCCATATCTTCCCCGGAATAGGGTGGCAGCTGCATGCTCTGCCCCAGTCGGGCCCCCATCCAGGCCAAGTCCCAGACATCGATCTCCCGCGAAACCATTCTGGCGGGTATTTCAAACCGGCCCGGAAACAGGCGTCCGAGAACATCCAGCAGTTCGCGCCACGAGTAGTGCAACAGCCCGTTTCCGGACGAGAACATGGGATAACTGTTCAAGGCGTAGATACACCGGACCGCGTCGGTCGACAAGGTCACATTCGCATCCAGCCGCCGCGCAGGATGATTCTTCAATCCGATCCAAGAAGAGAAATCGGCGACCACATCGCCATCAAGCAAATGCCCACGGCGGTACAGCCGATAGGTCATGTTCTCAGCGCCGAAGAAGTCCTCGAGGTACCCAAAGCAGTTCCTGTAGGAAACGGGGTGCAGGTGATCACCGGCGTATCCCCACTTGATCCATTCCTGCGTGGCGGACTTGACATAGTCAAACGGGTCCCTGACATAGGCGTAGACTTGAATGTCGCTGGCGTGCTGGCGAAGCAGCGCCCCCAGTTCCCGCACAGCCTCCAGATCGAAACCCGTGATGGCTTCCGCCGACAGAATCAATACTTCGGCTTCACTCGTCCTCAGGCAGGCTTCCAGTGCATCCCGGCATTGCACCCGGTACCGATCAAAGTCGCAGGCCGCTACGCCAAACTTTCGCAACTTGCCCATTCTCTGGTGGCCTCGGTCAAATGCGGTGTTCATCAGGAACGAGTGGTTGTATGCACGCTGGCGATCCGCCTCCACCGCGGGCGGCAACGGCGCGTATTCGAAAACACCATCCCGGTAACCGGCCAGCGAGGCTTGAATGGCGGTTGATCCCGTCTTGTGCATCCCAACGTGGAGGACGATTCTTTTCATGAGCGGAGTTTCCAGAGAATCCAAGGTTCGGTCAGCCCTCATTTGAAGACACCCACTGCGGCTGAACCGCACCGGGCATCGCGGAGGCGCGGCCAGTCTAAACTGGCCGTCAGCGTCGGCTTTGAATGGAACTGCTGGTCGGAATGTCGAAAACAGGCTACGGTGATCGTCGTGTTGTTCGGGGGCCGTCCCCGAGCCAACCACATCCGACACCATGACCACCACCGCATCCACCCACACCGGCAGCTGTCACTGCGGCCGCATCGCATTTGAAGTCCAGGGCGAGATCGACAGCGCGCTCGCCTGCAACTGCTCCATCTGCTCGCGCAAAGGCTCGCTGCTCTGGTTCGTGCCGCGCGCCAGCCTGGTCCTGAAGACGCCGGAGGACGCGGCCTCGACCTACCTGTTCAACAAACACGTGATCCGCCACCGCTTCTGCCCGGTCTGCGGCATCCATCCCTACGGCGAAGGCACCGACCCCAAGGGCAATGCCATGGCGGCGATCAACCTGCGCTGCATCGACGGCATCGACCTCGCGGCCATCCCTGTGCACCAGTTCGACGGCAAAAGCCTCTGAGCGCCGGGGCGCCAGCCGCCCGCCGTCCCTATCATCCGCACAGGCCAACTGCCGCCGCCCTGGCCAGACCAGGCCAGTGCCAGAGGCCGCCGATCCCATGAGCCATTCCCCGCCCACCCTGCCTGACGCTTCGACCGCCCCGCCCGCGAAAGCCACCCGCCGCGAATGGTTCGGGCTGGCCGTGATCGCCCTGCCCTGTCTGGTCTACGCCATGGACCTCACGGTGCTCAACCTGGCCGTGCCCGCGCTCAGCCGGGCGCTGGTGCCCAGCGCCTCACAACTGCTCTGGATCATCGACATCTACGGCTTTTTTGTGGCCAGCTTCCTGATCACCATGGGCACGCTGGGCGACCGCATCGGGCGCCGCCGCCTGCTGCTGATCGGCGCGGCCTTCTTCGCCGTGGCCTCGGTGCTGGCCGCCTTCGCGCGCACGCCCGGCGAGCTGATCGCGCTGCGCGCGCTGCTGGGCATCGCCGGTGCCACGCTCGCGCCGTCCACGCTCTCGCTGATCCGCAACATGTTTCACGACGAGACGCAGCGCCAGTTCGCCATCGGCGTGTGGATCACCGCGTTCTCGGTCGGCAGCGCCATCGGCCCGCTGGTCGGCGGCTGGCTGCTGGAGCACTTCTGGTGGGGATCGGTGTTCCTGCCCGCCGTGCCGGTGATGGCCCTGCTGCTGGTGCTCGGGCCGCGCCTGCTGCCCGAGTACCGCGACGAGAACGCCGGTCGCATCGACGCGCCGAGCGTACTGCTCTCGCTGTCCGCCGTGCTCAGCCTGATCTACGCCGTCAAGGCCATGGCCGAATACGGGCCCAGCCCCGGGCGGCTGGCCTTGCTGCTCGCCGGGCTGGCCCTCGGCGTGGCGTTCGTGCGGCGCCAGAAGCGCATCGACTACCCGCTGCTCGAACTGCGGCTGTTCGCCATCCCCACCTTCCGCACGGCCATCATGGCCTACGGGCTGTCGTGCCTGGCCATGTTCGGCATCTACATCTTCATCGCCCAGCACCTGCAGATGGTGCTGGCGCTCTCGCCGCTGCAGGCCGGCTGGGCCACGGTGCCGTGGGCGGGCGGCTTCGTGTTCGGCTCCCTGGTGCTGGCGCCTTGGCTGGCGCGGCGCTTCGGTCCCGGGCCGGTGATGGTGTGGTGCCTCGCGGCGGCCGCGGCCGGCATGCTGCTGATGGTGGGGGCCGACGGCCTCTGGGCGCTGTGGGTGCTGGTGGCCGGCATGGTCGTGGTCAGCCTGGGCATGGCGCCGGTGTTCGCCATCGGCACCGAACAGATCATCACCTCGGCGCCGCCCGAACGCGCGGGCGCCGCCTCGGCCATCGCCGAAACCAGCTCGGAGTTCTGCGGCGCGCTGGGCATCGCGCTGTTTGGCAGCGCGGGCACGCTGATCTACCGCCAGCAGCTAGTGCAGGCCGGCGGCGAGAGCCTGCCCCCGGAAGCGCTCGCCACCCTGGGCGGTGCACTCGCAGTGGCCGAACGACTGCCCGCCGAAGCGGCGCAAGCGTTGATCTTTATCGCCCGCGCTGCCTTCACCGATGCGCTGCAGTTCACCGCCCTCACCGGCAGCGCACTCATGCTGCTGGCCAGCGTGCTGGCGGCGCGCATGCTGCGGCGCCCGTAGCGGCGACGCTGGCCTCAAACCAGCGTATTGACCTGCGTCCCCACCGATCCGCCATTCGCCAGCGGCAGATCGCCCGCCACCGCGTTCAGCAGCGCCGCCGACGCCGACTCCTGCATGTCCATGGCTTTTTTCATGACGAGGATTTGCGCTTCCTGCGCGGTCTGGCCCTGGCGCGTCTGAAGCACGCGGTCCATGAGCAAAGCGGGAGAAACGTCCATGTCCATGCTGAATCCTTGGTAGGTGTTCGGTGTTTATCGGCCCCCTGCACAGACAACTTGATCCGCCCCGTCGCCCCGCCCGTTCGTGCTGCTTGCCTCTCTTGTAACAAACCGTACACAATGGCCGCAGAGCCACAGGCCACCCACAAAAACGCCACCCGGGGAGGGAAGCCACATGAACGACGCCCAGCCGCGCCCGTTCCACATCCGCATCGACCGCGAACTCACGCACCCGCAGGTGATCGCCCTGCTGGAGGAGCACCTCGCCGGCATGCGCGCCGAGTCGCCGCCCGAGTGTGTGTTCGCGCTGGACCTCGACGGCCTGCGCCGGCCGGAAATCACGTTCCTGACGGCCTGGCGCCGCGCGCCTTCTGATTCACCCGGCGACGCTGAAGGCGAACTGCTCGCCATGGGCGCCATCAAGGAACTGGCGCCCACCACCGCGCTCGGCGGCGGGCACGGCGAACTCAAGTCCATGCGCACCAGCGCACGCCACCTGCGCCAGGGCGCCGCACAAGCCATTCTCACCGAACTGCTCAACCTCGCGCGGCAGCGCGGCTATGCGCGGGTGAGCCTGGAAACCGGCAGCACGCCGGCGTTCGAGCCGGCGATCGCGATGTACCGGCGGTTCGGATTTCTGGAATGTGGGCCGTTTGCGGATTACCGGGAGGATCCGCTTAGTCGGTTTATGGCGATGGCACTAGAGCAACCATAAAAGAGCGGAACTAACAATCATGCCCAAAGGGCAAGAGGCAAAATTGAATCTCAATCTGCTAACCACTTGACTCAGATCATTGCCTTCAATCAGTTCGCTTTTTGGAAGACCAATAAATTTCGCCAATACATCAATGATTTTGTGGATCAACACTTAATAGTAGTGCGACCCACTAAATATTGTCTTCCTACAATCACCTACATGCCGGCAACAATGCAAACCAAACATACGATCTGGAACAAAGTAAAGTCCGCAAATGCGTCTTATGTGTTGGCCCGGATCTTCATTGGAGTGATGATTATAAGAGGGCTACTAGCATTTTATCGAAGCATTTGGGATATCACTGGAGAATTAACTATGCCCAGCATCATTGCCTGGAATGCAGCAGCAATATTTGCCATAATCACTCCATACTTGGCGTGGATGTGGCAAGCTCCAAAAAATACAAAAATGCAAAACTCGGTAATTAGATTAGCACTAACCTCAATTCTTGCCGTGACCTCCAGTCTTTTCATTGAAATTATCATTCTATTCTTTACAATTCCCGACTTCGTGCGTGAACTGTTTTTCTGAACACAAGAGCCGAACTACCACCAATAAGGTGCACCAATGCAAAGTAAGGCAGGACTCAGGTCTTGTCTATCATTTTCGGCCCTTCCCGTTCTCGTCAGCAACGGGGTCAAAGCACAGCAACGGGATCAGGTTTTGCCTTTTGCCTCCAGCGCTCACTTGCCAATCTGCAGCCCCTCCCGCAAAACCGTCTTCAACACATTCCCATAGTTGTTCTTCGGCAGCGCCTCCACGATCTCATAGCGTTTGGGCCGCTTGAAGCGGGCGATGTGGTCGAGGCAGAAGGCGTCGAGCGTTTTTGGGCACTCACGCAACGAGCTCTTGCCTTTTGCCCCATGCCCTGCAAGGCGATCAGTCAACCCTCGGCCACAGCCAGTTCATACCGCCACAGGCGCCAACCAAGCGCGCAGATATGGCTGCAACCGAGCCTTCATGGTCTTGTCTTTGTGCAGGGCGCAGAAGTTCAGCGCCAGGGTCTGCATCAGGAAGGCCTCCACGCCCTCGACCAGGATCTCGATCGGCACGTCCCGGCGGAACGCGCCCTGCGCCAGCCACTGGCCCACGAGTTCGCCGAGCCGGCCGAAGCTGAGGGCAATGGGACCGATCTCTTCCACCGCCATGGCGCCCGAGCGCCGCATGATGAGGTCGAACACGTAGCGCTCTGACGACATCAGCTCCACCAGCGGCATCAGGCGCTGGGCCAGTTGGTCTGCGTCGCGCGGCGCGGGTTCGGCCGCCATGCGGTCAAGCAGGGTCTCGATGCGCTGGCCAATGAGCAGGTCCATCAGCTCGTCCTTGTCCTTGAAATGGGCAAAGAACGTGCCTTTGGCCACGCCCGCGGCTTGCACGGTTTCTTCGATGCGCAGGGCCTCGAAGCCTTTTTCGGCGACGAGTTGATCCGCCACCGAGGTCAGTCGGGAGCGGGTTTCCAGGGTGCGCTGCTGGACGGCTTTTTTCATGGGGCATGGGCGGCCCTAAAGTGACCACAGTCAATTTATATTGACCTTGGTCATTTTTTGACCTATAAATTTGACTACGGTCAATTTTATAGGAGCCACACCGTGAAACGCATCTTCATTCTCAACGGCCACCCGGCCGAACGCTCGCTGTCCCGCACCCTGGTGGAGGCCTATGCCGACGCCGCGCGCCAGGCCGGGCACGAGGTTCGCCTCACCCACCTGCACGACCTGGCCTTCGACGCCGACTTCGGCTGGGTCGACTACCAGCAACCCAAGGCGCTGGAGCCCGCGCTGGAGCAACTGCTGCAAGACCTGTCGTGGAGCGAGCATTTCATGATGTCCACGCCCATGTGGTGGGGCGGGCTGCCCGCCAAGCTCAAGGGCCTGTTTGACCGGGCGCTGCTGCCCGGCCGGGCCTTCGACACCCGCCACAAGAGCCTGCTCGGTCTGCCGCTGCCAATGTTAACGGGGCGCAGTGCGCGCGTGGTGATCACCTCCGACACCCCGGGCTGGTTCATGCGGCTGGCCTACAAGAACGCCCTGATCTGGCAGCTGCGCCGGCAGATCCTGGAGTTCGTCGGTCTCAAGCCCACCCGGCTGACGCACCTGGGGCCGGCCAGCGAAGCCAAGCCCGAGCAGGTGCAGCGCTGGGTGAAGCAGATCCAGGATCTGGGAGCGCAGGCGGCTTGAACGGGGGTGGCGTCCACCGCTTGAGAGCCGTTCCCGCGGCTGACATCGGAGTCAGGTCTTGCCATTTTCCCAGCGCCGTTCAAGCCTGACCATCAAACCTCGGCGACCCCCACCACGTAGTTCTTCCCGTAGGCCTTCGCGCATTTGGGGCAGGTGGTGTAGAAAAACCAGATCGATTTCGGCTCGACGCCGCGGGCGCGAACCAACTCTGCCATGTTCTCGTGCCAGTGGCGGGCTTCTTGGTAGGGGCCTTCAAACACCTTGGTGACGAAATCGCCCGAGAGCGTGGTCATCTCTTCTTCCGGCACCGCCTTCGACACCGCGAACAAATGCTCTCCGGCGAAAGCGGATGTGTCGCGCGAGAGCACGATGGTGTCCGACTCGTCAATGGCGCCGGCGTCTTCCATGTGTTTCTGCACGCGCGAGAAAACCCTGCCCATGTCAATGGGCACGTGCATCAGGCTGTGCGTCTTGGCGCGCACGAACTGTTTTTCTCGAAAGTGGAGCTCCTGGGCCTCCCAACCCTCGGGGTTGAACTTGGGGCAGCAACCGGTGGTGTTGACCGACATGTCGTAGTGAGGGAGTGCATTGATCTGCATAGTGGATCCTCCTGTTTGAAAAGCCGGATGTCTTTCAATCAAGGCAAGCGGGTCGGTGGCACCGACACGGCGCGTGATGCACGCACCGCCCTCCTTATATGCCGCAAAAAGCCAGCGCTATTGAGCTTCATCAACAGCCCCGCGCTCGCTTGCCGATCTACAGCCGCTCGCGCAGCACCGTCTTCAACACCTTCCCATAGTTGTTCTTCGGCAGCGCGTCCACGATCTCATAGCGCTTGGGCCGTTTGAAGCGGGCGATGTGGTCGAGGCAGAAGGCGTCGAGCGTTTTTGAATCCAGCGCTGCCCCAGGCAACGGCACCACGAAGGCGACGACGATTTCGCCCCACTCGGGGTCGGGCGCGCCGACCACGGCCACCTCGGCCACGCCGGGCGCGGTGAGCAGCACTTCTTCCACCTCGCGCGGGTAGATGTTGCTGCCGCCACTGATGATGAGGTCCTTGCTGCGGTCCTTGAGGGTCAGGAAGCCGTCGGCATCCAGCGCACCCATGTCGCCGGTCCAGAGCCAGCCGTCGCGCACGGCGGCGGCGGTGGCTTCGGGGTTGCGCCAGTAGCCGGCCATGACGCTGTCGCCCTGGATCAGCACTTCGCCCACCTCTCCCGGCGGAAGCGGCTCGCCGCCCGGCCCGGCCACGAGGATGCGCACCGGCGTCTGCGCCACGCCCACGGAGGCGAGGCGCTCGGCGTAGTGCGGGTGGGCGGCGTCGGCCAGGTGGGCGCGGCTGAGCGCGGTGCCGACCATGGGGCTTTCGCCCTGGCCGTAGATCTGCACGAAGCGCGGGCCCATCACGCGCAAGGCGCGCTGGATGTCGGCCGCGTACATGGGCGCGCCGCCGTAGACGATGGTCTTGAAGCTCTGGCCGCACTGCCCGGGCGTGAGGCCCAACGCCTCGGCTTCGTCCACGATGCGTTTGACGATGGTGGGCGCGGCGAACAGCGACAGCGGCCCGATCTGCCGGCCGAGCGCGAACAGCTCGGCCGCTTCAAACCCGCCCGAGGCGGGCACCACGTGGCGCGCGCCGGCCATGAGGTGCGGGATGGCGTAGAGGCCGGCGCCGTGCGACATGGGCGCGGCGTAGGCAATGGCGTCGCCCGGGTCGACGTGATCGACGTCGTTGAAGTAGGTCAGCCCCATGGTCATCAGATTGCGGTGCGTGATCATCACGCCCTTGGGCCGGCCGGTGGTGCCGCTGGTGTAGAACAGCCAGGCGGTGTCGTCCGCGTGGCGTTCGCTAATACCGGGCAGGCCCTCGCCGTCTTCCAGCCACGCGGTGCAGGCAGCGGATTCGGCGTCCATCACGCCGTCCAGCCCGGTGAGCGCTGCCGGGTCGGGCGCCACATCACTGGTTACAAACGCCCAGCGCGCGGCCGAGTTGTCCACGATCCACTGCACTTCTTTCAGGTGCAGCTTGGCGTTGACCGGCACGACCACCAGCCCGGCCCACCAGGCGCCGAACATCAGCTCCAGGTAGCGCGGGAGGTTGCGCATGAAGATCACGACGCGGTCACCGGGCGCCAGGCCGGCAGCCAGAAGGTGAGCACCCACTCTTGCAGAACGCATAGCCCACTCGTCGTGGGTGGCCACGCACTGGGTACCGCTGAAGATGGCGGGGCGTTGCGGGTGTTGCAGGGCCCTGCGCTGAAGCAGGTGGGCGAGGTTCATGGTTTGTCTCCAGTGGTGACTTGTTGCCGCCACGATAACGCGGAGCGGGCTATCTAGAATGCAGGCCTGCAGGGGGCTGTGACCGATGTTCTGGGAGGCTCCTGTGGCCCATCTGCGTTCGCGCTTGCTCCAAATCCTGTTGCCCGCCCTGCTCTCTGCGGGCCTCATTTTCACCACCGCGCTGAACTACCCGCTGCTCACGCTCGGCCTGGTGACCGTCTCGGTGGCCATGTTCTGGGCCGCGCTGTGGTCCGCCGCCGTGCTGCTGGGGCACCGCAGCGCCCGGGTGCTGGCCGTGCTGGCGCTGGGGCTGGGCTGGTTTGCCGAGCAGATGGGTTCGTCCCGTGGCTGGTTCTTCGGCCGCTACACCTACACCGACGTGCTGGGCCCCCGGCTGGGCGATGTGCCACTGGCGATTCCGCTGATGTGGCTGGCCCTGTGCCTGGTGGGTTATGTGCTGGCCAGCCTCATGCTGTGGCGCACGCCGGTGCACGCGGCGCCCACGCTCAAGAGCGGCACGCTGACCGCCTGGCTGGCCGCGATGATCGTGACCACCTTCGATCTGGGAGCCGACCCGTACTTCGTGTACGTGCTCAAGGCCTGGATCATGGAGAAGCCCGACGGCGGCTGGTTTGGCGAAACGCTGCAGGGGTTCGCGGGCTGGATGCTGGTGTCCTTTGTGATCGTCGCCGTGTTCCAGGCGCTCGCCGCACCCCGCCGTGTGCCGGCCATCGGGCGCCAGACCCGGCTCGCGGCCTGGGTGCCGATCGGGCTGTACGCCAGCGGCCTGGTGTTCCAGGTGCTGTTCGGCCATCCGATCGAAATCCGCGCCATCGCCTTTTTTGCCATGGGCATGCCCACGCTGATCGCGTGGGTGGCCTGGCGGCACTGGACCCCGGCCCGCGCCGAGGCGCCCCAGGCACAGCCCGCCCACAACGTGCCGCTGGCGCCGATGGGGTTGCAGGCCGACCCGCTGGCGGACCAGACTGTGGCGGCGCTCATCGGGCCGTGGTCCGGCGCCGACGGGGCCACCGGCCCGGCCACGGACCGGCTCGCCGCCGCCACCCGGCTCATGGCGGGCTGGACCAGCAACGGTGCCCTGGCCGACTGGGGGCAGGACGATGCCGCAGCCGCGGCTGCCGATCCGGCGGTGGTGGCGGCGTTGCGCGCCTACGTGAGCGAGGGGCGCGCGTTGCCCGACTGGGCCGACGCGGCCAAGGTCGAGCGCGCCGAGACCATCTTCATGGAGCAAGGCCCGCTGTCGTGCACGCTGCTGTTCTGCTCGAGCCTGCCTGAGTGTTACGTGCTGCCCAACCTGGCCGAGGTGCTGCACATCGCGGGCCAGCTGGAGCAGCACACCGAGCACCGCATCCGCCAGACCGCGGCTATGGTGTTCCCGGTGATGATGAAGGGCGGGCTGATGGACGCCAGCGGCGCCGGTGTGGCCCAGGTGCTCAAGGTGCGGCTGATCCACGCCACCATCCGCCACCTGATCCTGCGCGGTGAGCCGCAGACGGTGCGCGGCCAGGTGGCGCCGCGGCTGCATGCCGGCGCGCCCACCGGCATGCACGCGGCCCTGATGTCGCACGGCTGGGACGTGGACCGCCAGGGACTGCCCTGCAACCAGATCGAGCTGGCCTACACGTTGCTGACCTTCAGCTACAGCTTCCTCAAGGGCATGCGCACGCTGGGCCTGGGCCTGCCGCGCGCGGACGAAGAGGCCTATCTGCACGCCTGGAACGTGATGGGTCATGTGCTGGGTGTTCGGCGCGAGCTCATGGCCGACACCATGGACGAGGCAGCCTCGCTGTTCGAGCGCATCCAGGCACAGGCGCGTGGGCAGACGGTGAACCCGGACGCGCGGCCGGCCCTGGGCCGCGCGCTCATGCAGACCATGGAGCGCACGATCCGCCTGCCGGTGGTCCGGGGCATCCCGGTGCCGCTGACGCGCTGGCTGATCGGGCCGGACACCGCGCGCGAGATCGGCGTGGACGAGCGCGTGTCCTGGCCCACCCGGCTGCTGTTCGGGGCGGGCCGGTTGCTGGTGCGCCTGATCGACACCGTGGTGCGGGTGTTCTCGCCGGGTTTCTCGCTGTCCCGGATGTTCACCCGCATCGTGGGCTACCACCTGCTGACCCGTTTCCTGCTGGACCAGACCCGCCCGCTGAACCTGCCCGACCAGTTGCTCAACCCCCTGACAGACACCGTGGCGGCCTGGAGCGACGACCCCGGTGCCCCGGGCTGGCTCAACCGCCTGGAAGACCGCTGGACGACCACCGGGCACTGGCGGCCCGCGCACGGTGTCGGCACGACGAAGCGGCCCGTTCCAGACGCAGAAGCTGTCGCTTCCTGATCAATGCCTTTCATGAGCGAAACAAACATTCACGACGCAGCCATGCATCGGACCACCGCCCACCCCAACCCGACCCATCACTGCGCTGTTTTCATGACCCGGGCGATGGCGGTGGTGGCTCTGCTGCTGGGCCTGGGGCTGGCCCTGTGGTCCGGCCATGCACGGGCCACCGAGGGCGAAGGCGACGTCACCCTGCAGACCCATTTCTGGGTGGACGAGTCGGGCACCAAGGGCATCGCCGATGTGGTGGCGCTGCCGCCCAACAGCTTTCAGCCCATGGCGACATTCCGCGCCTTCCAGCTCGATGGCACCGCCCTGTGGATGCGCCTGGAGCCGCCCCGCCTGGACGCCCGTCAGCGCTGGCACCTGATGCTGAGCGCGGCGGCCTTCACCGACGAGGCATCCCTGTACAGCCGTGACCCCAACGGCGCCTGGCGCGAACAGCGCTCCGGCGACCACCTGCCGGTGTCGCAGTGGGACCACCCAGGCCAGACCCCCGTGTTCGCCCTCGATCCCCAGGGCGCCGGCCCGGTCTGGCTGCGGGTGGTGAACGCACCCGCGCCCACCAGCCCGCGCCTGCTGCTGCTGACCGAAAACAGCCTGCAGGACATGCGGTACTGGACCTTCCTCATGATCGGTGGCTACCTCGGCTTTGGCCTGCTGGTGTTCTTCCTGGGCTGGGTGCACGCGCGGCTCTACGCCGACCGCGTGTTCATTGCCTACTGCTGCTACGTGGCCTGCATGCTGGGTTTCCAGGCCGCGTTCACCGGTGTCGGTGGCCTGTTTTTCTGGCGCCACTCGGCGTGGTGGAACGATGTGGCGCCAGCCGTGTTCATGCTCTGGTTGACGGCGTCGGGCATCTGGTTCGTGCGCGAGGTCTGCGCGGTTTCGCGCTACCACCGCGGTGTGGACCGCTTCGTGCTGGGCTGGTCGGTGTTTGGCCTGCTGTACGCCGTGGTCTACGTGGCGTGGATGAGCCCCACGGCCTTCCTGGTGCTCAACGTCTACGGCCTGCTGTCGGTCCTGCTGAGTTTTTCCCTGTGCATCTGGACCTGGCGCCTGGGCGAGACCTACGCCGGCTGGATGGCGCTGGGCTTCCTGCCGGTGCACCTGGGCTACCCCTTTCCCGCGCTGCGCAGCGCGGGCATCCTGCCCGACAGCTGGGCCACGCAGTACGCGGTGCTGATCGGTTCGGCCATCGAGATCCCGCTGCTGCTGTACATCCTGCACCGCCGCGCCAAGGATTTCAACGAAAACCGGGCCCGCCTGCGCGCCATCGACAGCACCGAACCCCTGACCGGCCTGACCATCGTGCCCGTGCTCCACCTGCGCCTGCGCGACGCCCTGCGCCGCGCCCGGCGCTATGGCCACCCGTGTGGCCTGGTGCTGGTGGAGCTGACCAACCACGGCGAGATCGTGACCCGCGAGGGCCGCGAGGCCGGCGACCGCGCGCTGGTGGTGGCTGCCTCGCGCCTGTCGGCGGTGGTGCGCGAGGTGGACACCGTGTCCCGCATCGCCGACACGCGCTTTGCGGTGCTGGTCGAAGGGCCGTTGCGGCCCGAAGAACTCAAGCTGCTGGCACAGCACATCGTGGCCAAGGGGCTGGAGCGGGTGCCTGCGCTGCCGACCGGGCTGCCGCTGCGCTTTCGCCTGGTGTCGGCCACCTTGTCCGACACCGCCGACACGACCGACGAGCCGGTTGACGAGATCCTGCTGCTGGAGCGCCTGAACACGTCACTGGACCGGATGGCGGCGGACCCGCGCCGGGTCGTGCGGCATCTGTCGCCGAGCGTGCCGGCCCGGACATAGGCGCGCCTGGTCGGCGATGGCGCTCCACAGTGCGGGTCATCTGACGCGCATCGGCCACCCGGCGCTGCGGCCTGCCGTACAGTGGCGGACATGCCCCCCTTGCCCACGTTCATTCAAGCCCTGCTGGACCCGGCCCTCTATCCGCAGCCGGTGGAGCGCGTGGAGCTGATGGAAACGCACGGCGCCTGGGTGTTGCTGGCGGGGGATTTCGCCTACAAGATCAAGAAGCCGGTGCGTTTTCCCTTCATGGATTTCAGCACCCTGGCCCTGCGCCGCCAGGCCAGCGAGACCGAGATCCGGGTGAACCGGCGCTTCCAGAACCTTGACCAGCCCGCGACGCAGCTCTACCTGGGCGTGTTGCCCATCGTGGGCACGCCCGAGGCGCCGCGCTGGGGCGAGCCCGGCCCGGCCGACGCGGGGCAGGCGATCGAGTTCGCGGTGCAGATGCGCCGCTTCGACGAGGCGGCCCGGCTGGACCACCTGTGCGAGCGCGGCGCGCTGACGCCCGAACACATGAGCGGGCTGGCGCGGCGCATGGCGGCGTTTCAGGCCCGGGCCGCGGTGGCCGGCAACGGCGACCCCTGGGGCCACCCGACCGCGGCCATGCGCTGGCCGCGCGACAACTTCAGCACCCTGCGCACGGCCCTGACCGACCCCGCCGACGCCGCCCTGGTGCGCGAGCTGAGCGACTGGACCGAGCAGCGCTTCAACGCCATCGAACCGCTGCTGTCCCGGCGCCGGCAGAAGGGGCGCGTGCGCGAGGGGCATGGCGATCTGCACCTGGCCAACCTGGTGCTGATCGACGACGAGGTCCTGCCCTTTGACGCCATCGAGTTCAACGACGGCTTGCGCTGGATCGACGTGGCCAACGACATGGCCTTTGTCTGGATGGACCTGCTGGCCCACGGCCGCCCCGGCCCGGCCAACGTGCTGCTGAGCGCCTGGCTCGATGCGAGCGGCGATGTGTCTTCGCACACTGTGTGGACCTTCTTCGCCAGCTACCGCGCCGGGGTGCGCGCCAAGGTGGCGGCGATACGACTGGGGCAGCTGGGTGGCGCAGGCGCCTCGCCCGAAGCCGACGCGTGTCTGGCCGAAGCCCGGCGC